>Ga0180437_10001953_pt1 | contig 34203 bp, 30 predicted proteins | sample SS_ome_4_FD_132410 | JGI IMG/M metagenome (GOLD analysis project Ga0180437, IMG submission 132410) | Hypersaline lake sediment archaeal communities from the Salton Sea, California, USA - SS_3_D_1 metaG | ecosystem: Environmental > Aquatic > Non-marine Saline and Alkaline > Hypersaline >... | reverse complement strand
CCTACTATCTTTGAAAAAACTGATCAGACTGGAGGGATGCTACGATTTGGCGTTCCACAATTTAGATTACCTAACTATGTGTTAGATTATGATGTCGGAAGGATAATAGACTCTGGAGTTGATGTTGTTCTTAATAAGCCATTAGGTCCTGAAATGACAATTGAAGATCTAAAAAATAACGGATTTGAAGCTATTTTTATCGCAACTGGCCAATATAAACCTCGAACCTTACATTTAGAAGGAGAAGATCTTCCAAATGTATTTGTTGCAATAAATTTCTTAATGGATAGAAAATATCGATACTGGGAAAATAAAGACGAATTTAAGGGAAATACCATTGGAATAATTGGAGGAGGACCTGTTGCGGTAGATGTTGCTCAAACAGCTCTAAGATTAGGTGCCGAAAAAGTTCATTTAGTAGATATAATGTCTGAAAAAGAATTAGAATTAGTTTTAAAGGATATTCCTGAAAATGAAACATCATTCATGCAATATCACTTCGAGACTTCCACTTCAAAGTTAACTCAGAATATTGAAGGTAAATTGGTGTTGAATTGTTATAATATCGAATGGGGTTTACCAGATGAGAATGGAAGAAGACCATTAAATAAAGTTGAAGGCTCTGATTATGAAATCCCTGTAGACAAAATAGTGATAGCAGTCGGTCAAGCCGTTGATTTTGACCAAATAGATGCAGCAACTAACAATGAATTGGAAAAAGAGCGAAACAAAATAAAAGTAAACGAAATAACATTTGAAACGAATATTCCCGGAGTATTTGCCGGAGGGGATATCATCAATAATTCCAAAGCAGTAGCTATCGCTGCAATTGCTCATGGAAAAGAGGCAGCAATCTCTATTGAAAGGTATTTAAAAGGTGAAAACTTAGTAAACGGAAGATATAAAAAGGCGAATTCATTTTTCACTGGACCTAAGAAACCTCCAAAAGATTATTCATTAAAACCTGAATCATTAGAAGAAGCAACTGAAGAAATAAACTGGTCTTTTGATGAGATTGATAAGATGTTTAATGAAGACATGGCTTTACAAGAGGCAAGAAGATGTTTAAGTTGTAATCACTTCTGTTCTCATTGTCAAGATTTCCCAGCAATTTATTCGGATCTAACTGCTGGCGAAGTCGGTTCTAAGAAGGGTTATACCACAGTGGTAGTATGGACTGAGCGTGGAAAAGAGCTAGTTGATCATGCTATTGAAAAAGGTTTATTTGATCAAGGTGAAGTAAATGAAGAAGAACTCAAAATAGCCATTAACCTGAAGTCAAAGAGAGAATTAATGACATTTGAGAAGACTCCAAGGCAACAAGTGTTAGATTATATCACCTTTCAAGGACCTTCTACTATTAGTAATATTGCCAAGAAAACGGGAATTGATACGAAAAAAGTTAGGTACGAAACACTTCGATTGGTCCAATTAATGCAATTAGAGATGAAAGCAGAACCAGAAATGGAAGAACCAATATTTTCAATTATATGTGATTAAAAACCATTTTTATATTTATTAATAAAATTAATTTGAGGAGAATAAAACCATGAAATTTGATCAAGAATTAAATGTATGTGGCTTAGTTTGTCCTGTTCCGGCACTTAAAGCAAAAAAAGAATTAATGAAAATGCGCCCTGGGACAATCCTAAAGGTAATTACGGACTATAAGCCAGCATCTGAGAGTGTTCCTAGAGATTTAGCTAAGCAAACAAAGCATAAACATTTAGGAACAGAATATCTCGACGATGAAGAACAGTGGCATATTTATTTTGAAGCTGTAAAGTAAAGCAAAAATTATAAACTCTAATTTTATTTTTATATCCTTATTATAGATTTAATTAGAACAAATTTTAACTTATTATATTTATACAGTTGCTAATCAAATATTTTATTATATTCTTAAATCCGATTACTTCTAATTTCATTTTTCTTTAAAATGTTTTTACGTGCATACGAAAAAGATAAGAAGTCAATAAATACTATATAGGTTGGGTTTGCGAGGCTCCAATTGATTATACAAAACCGATTAAATTATATGAGGAAGAATCTGAAGCAATACAGATTGATAAAAAACATAAAATGCATTAAATTTGAATTGAGATGAGTTGTTTCTTTTTCTTTTAAGCTAATGCTTTAAAATAACAGATCAAACCTCCAAATTTGTCAACGATGGTACCTGCTTCGGATGCTTTATTGAGGATTTTCGTTTTAATCTTAAGATTTTGTGCTATTTGTAAAATTCGATGTGTCTTATTTCTATATTTTGGATTTTTTAGATATTCTTCAGTTAGAATAATATAATTTGGCTTAGGTAAATTAATATTTTTTTTTAAAAGTTTTAGTTCATCGTCGATTTCTTTCCATGTATAAAGTATCTTTGAGAATTCTTCATTTTTATTAATTAATTTTGTCAGTTCTTCTAATATTAACAATCCTTCTCGATTTGAAGTCTCTTCAACGATATTTCTAAAGAATTCCTGTTTTCTTAAGTAATATACATCCTTCTGAGTCTTCGCTTGATTACCTATTATCTTAGAAAAGACAACCTGTTTATCTCCCTTTTTTAATAACCACGAATGATGTTTATTTACATGGTTAAGAAACTCATCGGAATATTCTTTTTTCGGTGGGGAGAGTAATATTACACTTCTGATACCTTCTTTAATTATAGGTCTTAATATATTGATGATTTCCTCATGAAAATGAAATAATTGCGTTTTATCTTGATTTCTTCTCCTCCTTTCTCGATTTATTTTAAGATGTGACCTAATAGTCTCACTATAAATTCTCCAAACTATTGCATCGTTTTCATGCAAGCCAATAAGAATTGCGAGAGGATGACCACGTTTTGTGCGTTTCTTTCTTTTTTTAGCCATAGTAAAATAGTTATTTTAATGTTACCTAATTTTTTTAAATTCTGATTTAGCAAAGAAAAACTAATTTGGATGTCTTTCATTTTTATTATGGATGATTTTTATTTATTTGCTATTAAGTATTTTTTAATAAACCAGAAGGGTGAATGAGCGTCTTTATCAAAGAGCCATCAAAAAAAATTCCAATCATGGCAAAGGCAGACGTTTTAGTTGTTGGTGGGGGACCAGCAGGTCTTGCTGCTGCTATTGCTGCTGCGAGAGAAGGAGTTAATACTTTACTAGTAGAACGTTATGGTTGTTTTGGAGGTGTTATAACCCAAACAATGATAGGAACTCTTGCTTGGTATCGCTATGCAAAAACTATAGATAGTGGAGGAATTATCAGAGAATTTGAACTTAAAGCAAAAGGAATAGGCGGAACTATTAACAGATTTAATGATGATATAATAAACACGGATATAGGAAAATTTTTAGAAAGAAAAGGTCTATTAGTTGATGGAGCACCAACATACGAGATCTTAGAGTCTGAATCATTCAAATTTGTAGCTGATGATTTAATACAGGAAGCCGGGGTTACCCCTTTACTACATTGTCAAGCAGTTGATACTATAATGGATGGAAGCACTATTAAAGGGATTATAACTGAAAGTAAATCGGGAAGGCAAGCGATCATGGCTAAACGAGTGATTGATGCAACGGGAGATGCAGATATTGCATATCATGCTGGAGTACCTTATAGAAAAGATGAAAGAGAGAAATTAATGGCAGTAACAACCAATTTTAGTTGTAGTGGTGTTGATTTAGAAAATTTTTTATCTTACCTTTTAGAAAAAATGCGTAAAAAACCTCAATTCATTCCATACTTCCAACATTCTGGAGAGATTTTTTATATGGATGATTTTACTTGTTTCTTAGAACCAATAAATAGAACCAATAAAAGAGATAATATCCCTGAGAAAATACCCATAAATAAGATATGGATAAATTATGCTGATCTAGGTATAATTCATTCTTTTAATGGTATCCATATAACCAAAATAGACTGTACAGACGTACTTGACCTAACTAAAGCTGAAATAGAAGGTAGAAGGAGAGTTATTGAAGTGATTAAATCCTTGAGAAAAAAAATTCCAGGTTTTGAAAAAGCAAGGCTAAAAAGCATAAGTTCATCATTAGGTACTCGTGAATCCCGAAAAATAATAGGCGAATACAACATAACTGAATATGATGTTAAAAATCAAGCTCGCTTTGAAGATTCTATAGGAGTATGCCCTGAATTTCTGGATGCATATGGTACTGTTATCATGCCTACAACAGGGAGATACTTCCAAATTCCCTATGGAATTATAGTTCCTAAAAAGGTTGAAAATCTTCTTGTTGCGGGTCGATGTGTTGCAGGAGATAAGATATCGCATGCAGCTACACGGCAGATGGTTTGTTGTATAGCCACTGGGCAAGGGGCGGGCGTAGCTGCAACAACCTCGATTAAAGAGGATAAAATATGTAGAGATGTTAATATTTCTAAAGTACAAAAATCTCTTGAAAATCAGGGAGTAAGAATATTTTAAATTTAAATTTATTATCTTTTGAATTATTATTTTAAAGTTTTTATTTTTCTATTAATCATCTTATTTTATGGAAAAAGGTTTAGAATGTTATGGAGATAATTTCCAACAGAAATCAAAATATATAAGAGGGAGAATTCCAGCACATTATTTAGATTGGACTAAGAAGCCTAAAATTTATAAAACATACCCGAATGCAGTTAAAATCATTCCCTTACCCAATCCTGAGTTTGATGATTCAATTAGATTTTGGAACACCATAAAAAATAGGAAGTCAATTAGAAAATTTAAAGATTTACCTTTAACTTTAATGGAGTTAAGTCAAATTTTATTTGGAATTTCTGGATTAACACGTAAATTTCCTCAATTTGCTTTCCGTACGGTTCCATCTGCCGGAGGGTTATATCCCATAGAAACATATCCAGTTATTAATAATGTTGAAGGAGTAGATCCTGGAGTGTATCATTATAATATTAATGAGCATACTCTGGAATTAATAAATCCCGGAGATTTTAGACAAGAAGTTGCTGAAGGGTGTTTAGGACAGATAATGGCATATAATTCCGCTGTTGCTTTCATATGGACGGCTGTTATTGAACGCTCGAAATGGAAATATCTACAACGTTGTTATAGATATATCTATTTAGATGCTGGGCATATGGGACAGAATTTCTATTTAATTGCTGAAGCATTAAACCTAGGGGCTTGTACTATAGGGGCTATTTATGATGATGAATTAAATCAACTGGTACAGATTGATGGAAAAAATGAAACTACTATTTATGTTGGAGTTATAGGAAAAAAATAAAAAAGTTAGATTTTAAGGTTAAATACAAGCTTAAAGCCTATTTTTTTCTTCCACGCAGGAAGAATATGACTAAAACAGCTGCTAATGCCCCTAAACCGATGATTAATCCAATAATCAATCCCAGAATAAATGGATCTAAGGGTGCTGTAGGAACTCCTGCTGCAGAGCATACATTATCTTCGAAAACGTTTCCAGTGCTGCCTGTTTCATTATAACAAACATCGTTATTAATTAAATTATTCCCGAAAATAATATTATTATTACTTGTATCCAGATATGTTCCGTTGTTATTATTATTAGCGGTATTACTCATTATAGAATTACCAACGCTATTTAAAAGATGTATTCCATTCAAAGTGTTGGAATTAGCGATATTTGAGGTAATAACATTGTTATCAGCACTCGATAAATAGATTCCATGCTCAATATTATAGGATGCTGTATTTTTATAAAGTAGATTGTTGTCAGCGGTACTATATAAGTAAATTCCGCTTAAGTTATTATAGCGAGCTAAATTTTCTTTGATAATGTTTTGTTGGCAACCGTTTCTAATCCTTAAGCCATCCCAGCTGTTATGATGAGCATTGTTACCTTCTACAATTGATTGATCAACACTATAGAGCCTTATTCCATTCTGATAGTTATGATAAGCTTGGTTATTTAAAATCGTTAAGTTAAATTGAGAATTAAGACGGATACCATTAAAAGTATTATTAAACGCAATATTATTGGATATTAGAGAATGATCAGAACCAGTAGTGTAGATGCCCTCTTCATTGTTATTATTACATATATTATCAGAAATTGTAGAATAATCACATGATGATAAATAAATACCATTTCCATCATTATTATTACAAGTATTATCAATGAATTCATTGTTTTCAGATGAGGTAACATGAATCCCATCATCATCATTAAAATTAAAATCATTATGAGAGATTTTGTTATATTGGCTTAATGATTGAAGATAAATACCCCACCACGTATTATTATTAGCAGAATTAGATGAGATAGTGAAAAAATGACTTTCTTGTAATTCAATACCATTATTGGCGTTAAGATCTACAGTATTGCTACTAATTTGTCCATGATAGCTTTGGTAGATATGTATTCCATTATTATCATTTGGACCAACTGTATTTCCGTTTATCACAGTATAGTTTGAATTCTGATTATAAATTCCATTAGTATTATTAAATATTACATTACCATTGAAAGTAATTTGATTACTTCCTTCAAGGTATATTCCTGCACCTGCACCTTCACTAACAGTATTTTGAGTAAACGTACATTCTTCGCAATTATCAATATCAATTCCAAAAGTAATTACTGTTTGATCTATAAGGTTTAAGTTAAAATCTAGAGAATCTGAATCAGCCACACTTATACCAATACCGCATAAGGTAACATTATTATCAGTAAAAGTAATCTTGCTACAATTATCAATGGCCATACCTGCAAAGATATTTAGTATATGATTACCTTCTACTAATCCATTTGTAGCGTTTTGTAAAAATATTGCTACAGAAAGTCCTGTAGTAATAAAGTCGCAATCTAAGACTCTAAAGAATTTACGAGAGTTTGAAATCACTAAGCAATTTCCACCTGCGGTGATATTAAAGAGATGATTGCTGATAATATAAGGATTACTTGAAGTCCCAGAACCCGTACAAACACCTTCAGCTTTTCTAGTTTCCCAATTTTTTGTTGGATCAGTATCATCAATATCTATAGTAGTATTGTAAGTTGCTGATGTTTTCATTCCGGTTAAATTTTTTGATAAATCAATAGTATTAGCTGAATCTACTTTAAATAATACTAAACCAAAGTTAGAGAGTAGGAGAAAGCAAAAAATAGAAAGTATAATACCTGCTTTTTTTTTTATCGTATTCATTTTTAAAACTCTTCTTTTATTATTAAATTGGATTTAATAAGAAAATATGAATAATTTATTTATTTAAATCTATGTTGTTTTTTCTAATAAAGTCTCTAAATTCATAAATCTACCATTGTACAATTAAGCAAAAAGTTTATTTGAGTTATAATTTAATAAGAAAATTATGGAAATTCAAAATAAAAAATTAGTAATTAAGCAGAAATTAGAAGAATATTTTCATAAAATTTTCAGTCCAAGTCATATAGCATATACTATTGTTTTTATCATAGAATTAATAGTTCTCCTATCCTTTAGTTTTGTGCCAATTGTTAACATAGGAGATGCTGGATTATTTTTAGCTACTACATTTTCGTTAAGTTTTATAATTCTAATGCTATTAGGAACTTTTTCTAAATTAGAGCCTCAACTTTTCACAAAACCCCTTAATAAATATAAAGTAATATATTTTATTAGCTCATTAGGAATTAGCTTCATTATTATCTTATTATATTTCTTATTTGGTCAATCAAATCAATTACCAATTCAATTTATAGGATGGGATTTCATTCTTCCTAGTTTTTACATCATTATTTATTTTGGATGGAATTTATCACAGATATTTTTCTTAAGAAAACCGATTGAGAATCTTTCTATGAAGTTTAACGACAAATTTATAGAACCACAAGAAGAATCCAGCAGTAATAAAATAATTAGCACCTCAATTTTGGTAATTGCTTTAATCTTTCCGGTTTTAATACAATTAGGAACCTATTTTGCGTTTTACGATTACTTTTCTCCAGATAATACCAGTTTAGTCTGGTTTAATGGTTGGAATATTGCTATGTATTTGCTTATACTATTAACATCTTATCGTTTAATTCATCTTTTTTTAGAAAGTAAAAAAAATAAATCATATAATCTTTTCTCCTCAGCATTTTACTTCTTCATTTGGTTAATTATTTGGTATAGATCATTTAGTTTTATTAATTCTTTTAGAAGTGCGTCTACTGCAGCGGGAATTGATGCATTTCGAGTATTTATTGACATATTTTTAATGATTTTCACAGCAATTATGGTTTTAAGAGGTTTAGGAAGTAAGGTTTATAAGATACGCCTATTCAATCCAAATAATTTAGCTTTTTTCCTTTATGCGTTTACGATTATCTACTTCGAAGGGCAGGTTGTGATGATTACCGGTGCGGGGTCAATGATTGGTACATATACAGATAGAAATCAGATTAATTTGGTAAATAACTTTCTAATTCTTGTCATTAGTGTAATCTTTTATTGGTATTACTCCGAATATACATTGGAGAAAAATGGACTTATTATTAAAAAGTTTTATAAACAGAGTGAAGTTATTGAAATTGTTACAGATTTTAAAGATTATTTAATAAACACCGGAGCTATTGATCAAAATAAAATAACCCAATGGGAGCTGGATGATTACTTTAAGAAGAAAAAGATAACCGCAGAAAAAGAAATAGAAAAAGAAGACTAGTACATGAAAGATATAAAAAGCATAAAAAAAAAAATCCAACATTCGAGCAGCACTAATGAGATTAACGATATTTTGATTGAAATAAGCAAGAATCCAAATGAATTTACATTATCAATAATAGATTTTTTATTCCAGATTTTAGATATACAACAGTTAAATAACGTTAAAATTAATCTTGTATATCTAATTGGAAAGGCTAGCCAAATTGTTAAGTTGGATACAAAATATATTGATTTTCTGGTGAATAGTTATTATGAATCTGATAGATGGGTTCGTAACGAAATAATTCAGGCTTTTTATAATATTGTTAAATCAGGCTCATATCTTAAATCGATAAATGAAGTATTAGAAACTGCGTTAAAAGAAGATTATGAACCAATTCAAGATAGTTCTCTAAAAGTATTTAATCTCTATAAAAATCTTGAAGAATCTTCTTTAAAATCAATTATGTCGATTTTAGGAACGAAAAATACTGATAGAGTTAATCTAGCCCTTAAAATTTTAAAAAAAGAGATAACTAATGAGGAGAAATTATTTAATTTTCTCAATAATCACCAAAACTATAAACTTTTAAACAAAAGCATAGTAAGAGTGCTAATAATTGAATTTCTCACGACAATATCACAGTTAGAAACCTTTCAAGATAAAATCCTTAATTCAGATTGGGAAGAGAAAGTAAAAGTTACATTTAATTCAGAAATAAACACTTTAGAGAAAATTCTTCTACAAAGAAGAATCTAATTAAAGTTAATTTGATTTTTCATAATTTTCAAGGATTTCATCTAATCTTTCATCAGAATATATAATTTGATTAAAGATTTCTATAAGAGCCTTTATAACTTCGCGTGGATTGCCTTGAGTTTGATAATAAATTTTTTTTAAGGTTTTTTTATTTAGAGGGAAATATTCATTTTGAAAAGCTCCAATAAATTCCTTAAAATCCATTTCTTCATAAAATCTATTTATATTTTGAGTGTAAAATTCAAAAATGTCATTTTCTTTAAAATTTTCAATAAAGAGTGGTTCCCCTATATTTAAAATGAAATCAGGGTAAAATTCCTCAAACTTCTGTTTAATTTCATTCAACAAGTCCAGAGATTTTAATGTTATTATGATCCGTAATTTATTAATAGTAATTAATTTGGTTAATCTATTCAAAATTTTTTCAGATTTAATATCATCAGGAGATTTTTCATTTCCATAAAGCCAGCTAGGATCAAATACTTCTTCAGCGGATTCATCTTTTGGTTTCATAATGGTTATAATTTTTTCAAAATCATCAATAAAAAGAACAGTATCCAATTTAGAATTTTCAATTAAAATTCTTAACATCATATAAGCGCTTTTGCTTTTCCTAAGATCAACATTCATATTTAACCTAGATAATTCTTTAGCGTCCATGAGTCTGCCTAATAACCATTCCTCAGCTTCTATCTTGTTATATGGGTCAAATTGATGAATAATAATTCCATTGATAATATCTTCTATGATATCAATATCTTTCTCATCATATAAGCTTAAAAAATGCTCCAAAGCCCTTGATTTTGCCCTTTCTAAATTTGCAACATGAAAAAAACCATATTTTCTTTCAAGTGCACCCCATTGTGTACATAATTGGTTTAGAATAAACCTCAATAAATCTACTCCCAAGATTTCTATAAATTCTGAATAGATAGTATAATAGAATCGATTTTTAAGAGATTCTAAGGATAAATATATTGAATTATGAAAATAAAGATTATATCGTAACATCCAGTATAAGTGAGTTTTACCAACACCCACATCACCTATAATTGGAATAATGATGTTATTTTCTTTTTCTAGTCTTTCCTTAATAAATTGAAATAAATCATCACGTGATTTTACTAGACCTAATTCCTCTTTAATTTCCCCTGTGCTTACAAACTTCCTAAAAGGATTAATGCCTAGTTTGAGGAAGTTTAGTAACTTAATTCTTTTATTGTCATAAAGTAACATAAAATAATCCAATTAATTATATCTTTAATTCTTCAATTCCTAAGATAATGATATATTGTACACTCGCAAATAATTTCTTTACATTCATTAAAGGCTCATAGGATACGGATAGATTTTCTTTTTCATTTCTTCCTATGATTAAACAATCATAAAATACGGGATCACCGGTTTCATTAATAACAACTCTATCTGCCAAAATTATACCATTCATTATTAAAGAGATTGGGTTTTTTAGAATTTCTCCTTTGAAAAAATCCAAATGATTAATCCCATGTTCATAATCATCAAAATATAATCCTGCGGTATGAAGTAATCTTATAGTAAAGGGGAAAGCCTCAGAAAATTGACCTTCATCGAATAGAGTCATTATTTCATATGGAATTTGTATCGCGTATTCCACAGTAGAAAAGTCATCAATGATTAAGGTGTCTATTTTTTCAGAAAAAGCATTTCGTTTATTATATATTAACTTAAATCCTACTTGTAGGGCATTATTTATAGAAATTCCTTCGGAATCAGAAATTTTTATATTATCCGAAAAAATAACTGAATTAAATTCATCTACACACCGTGTAATTATAGAGCCTTCAAAATTGCCTTCCTTTTTTATACCTTTGGCGGAATCATATAATACTCCATCATTCTCGCTACTCATTGAAAAGTTAACTCTACTTTGATTAATATATTTTATAGTTTTGAACAATAGAATAACATTCTATATATAATATATTTTGTAAAAGATTATAAATTATTCAATTTTCGCTCCGAGAGGAATATCCTTATCTGGTGATAAGATTGACACTTTATCGCCTTCAACAGCAGCAAGTAACATACCCTGGCTTGTTATGCCTTTAAGCTTTCTTGGTTCTAAATTGGCTAAGATTACAATCTTTTTCCCTTTTAAATCTTCTATTTTATAATGTTCCGCCAACCCTGCAACTAATGTTCGTTTCTCAGAACCTAAATCAATTGCCAATTTATAAAGCTTGTCTGCTTTGGGTACTTTTTCCACATTCTCAATTAATGCGATCCTAATATCTAATTTTTTAAAATCATCATAAGAAACCAATTCTTTTCCTCCTTCCTTAATTTTATTCTTAATTAATTCATTTAAGCTTTCTTTTATTTCTTCAATATCTAGTTTTTCAAATAGAGGTTCTGGTTTTTTGATTTTTGTACCTTCTTTTATTGAATTTTCCTTTATACTATTCCATTCAATTGTACTTAGTTTTGGTTGATTTAAATAAAATAGTATTTTTTCTGAAGTATCTGGAATAAATGGTGCCAATAAAACTGCTAAAGCATAAACGGCTTGAGAACAAATATTAAATACATGTCCTGCAGCAGCCTTATCTTTTTTAATTAAATGCCATGGGGCTTTTTCATTTAAATAGACATTTCCTTCTTTAGCAAAATCCACAATATCTCGTAAGGCTTTTCTCAATTTGAATGTTTCAATACTTTCTCCGATAGTATTACTAATAATTTTTATCTTATCTATAAACCTCTCATCTATAGCATCGTATTTGAGTTTTTTGGGGATAATCCCGTTATATTGCCTATTTAAAAACGTAAGTGTTCTATGGATAAAATTTCCAATATTATCATTAAGAGTTTTTACGTTATTTTCAAATTCAGACCATAAGAAAGATGTATCACTAGTTTCGGGGCGATTGAAGATGAGGCTAAATCGCCAATAGTCAACAGAAGCTAACTTTAAGGCATCATCAATCCAAATACCAATCCCGTGTGATTTTGAAAATTTATCATTTTCATACATTAAAAATTCTGTTGATGAGACATTATAAGGAAGAACTAACTTCTCTCCATCCTTTTTATCTTTATTATAAGCTAAGATTAATCCTGGAAAGACTATAAGGTGAAATATTATATTATCCTTACCAATGAAATATACCGTTTTTGTTTTTGGATCTTTCCAAAAGTAATCAAACAATGTTGGATCCTTAGCAATTTTTTCTGCCCATTCTTTTACGGCGGATATATAGCCTAAAACTGCTTCAAACCACACATAAATGGTTTTATTCTCTGCCCCTTTAAACTTTGCGGGAATACCCCAATCCAAATCCCTTGTTATTGATCTCTCAGGTAAGCCTTCTTCAATACTATTTAAACACATTTGTTTAGCATTTTGGGGAATTATATCATTTTTTTCTATTAATTCTTTTAACTGTTTCTCCAATTTAGGAAAATCCAAATACCAATGTTTAGTCTTCTTAATTGTGGGTGATTTTCCACATATAGCACAATGTGGATTTATCAATTCTAATGGGGTTAATAGTTTTTGGCACTTATCACATTGGTCTCCTCTTGCAGCTTCCTCTTTACAAAAGGGACATGTGCCCTCAACAAACCTATCTGGCAAAAATAATTTATCGTGTTCACAATATAATGATTCAATCTCTTGTTCGGTAATATAGCCATTTTTTTGAATATCTAAATAAAAATTTTGTACAAATTTGATGTGAGTAGGGCTGTGGGTAATAGTATAATTATCAAAAGAAATCTTCCATTTTTGATGTAGATCGTTAATAATCTGATGATTTTTAAGAGCTAATTCCTCAGTAGAAATGCCAATCTTCTTTGCTTCTACCGCAACCGGGGTTCCATGAGAGTCAGATCCCGATACAAAAACAACTTCATCACCTTTCATTCTTAAATATCGAGCAAATACATCTGCAGATAAAGTGCTTCCAATTAAGTTACCGAGATGAGGTACGGCATTCACATAAGGCCACGCACTTGTGACCACCCATTTTTCTTTATTGGCTTTTGACAAATGAATTACCTCGTTTTACTCTTTTTGATATAAAACGAATGTTTGTTTAAATATTTTTATTTCATTGAAGAAAAAGCAATAGAAATTCACTCAAAAACTAGTTTTGCGCCACAATTTCTGCAAGCTCTTATTTCATCATTCATTTTATTTAAACATGGTTCATGATAAAAGACTTTACAATTCTCACATTGATAAACCTTATAATCTCCTAAAAAGATTCCATGACAATAGGTACAAGAAGCGTCAATTTCTTTAACTTTTTCATTTTTAACCAAGAGCATTCGGGTTATATTATTATTTTCCTCTCCAATAATTCGTACTTTTGGTTCAGATTCCGTTTTTTCATCTAGTAGCATTCCTGTAGACTGGGGTAGTTCCAGTAAAAAATAACAAAATGGACATCGGAATATATTTTCCTTATATTCTGACTTTTTTGCCCACATTGATGCACAAGAAAGATGCATAGGGCGATCACAGGAAGGACAATAACGTCCTTCAGAATAAAAATCGTTTTGAGTCAAGGGAGCTTTAATTGAATGACATATCTGGCATTTATCTTGGCCTTTTTCTTGTCTACTCATCATTAATCTAATATCTAATACACTAGGTCTTCTTAAGGGTAAAGCAATTTCACTTATTAATGGAGCAATATCATTTGTTTTTTTAGATGAAAAGTAATCAATAGAATCTTTAAATTCCTTCTTCGAAGCGAACCATTTTCCTATATTTGATGAATCTTTAGAATTATTGAGATACTCAAATTGTCCTTTGGTAGATGTTGCAATCAATTTTAGTGAAGGAGTTGAATAATTTCCTTCTATGCCTAATTGACACACATCGACATAAATTCCTAAACCTTTTGATATATTGATTAATTTCTCAATCTTAGGATCTTTTAAAATCTTATTATCTGAAATAATAAATATTCGATGAACTTTTCCACCTAGTTTTCTCATCTCCTCAACTAATATTTGAAGAGAAAAAGCAATCCCATCATGGATATTCCCTCTTCCAGAAATTTGGATTTTTTCAAGAGAATTAATTAGTTTCTCTATTTCATATGAAAAGTTCATTAGTTTGTTCGCATTATCTCCAAATGAAACTAATGAGATGCGATCCGTTGGATCTATAATAAATTTTTCATGAATAAAACTTTTTATAAGTTGAAGTGCAGTGTATAATCGATTGGGCTTAAAATCTTTCCTTAACATTGATCGGGAGCTATCAATTAAAATAACGGTATCTTCGGTTTTGGTATCGGGCACTTTTTCTTCAATTTATTCTTGAACAACTTTAAGCCTATAATAAGCATTAACTTTTATATAAATTTCTTTTTTCTAATCAAAATAAAATTGTATTTGCTTATTTTAAAAATTGATAAGCAAATAAGGTATATACTAAAATTGAATTGATAAAGTCTTCAATTTCTATACTTTCATTTATGGCATGCATATCAGCTGCTTTTCCCGGTCCAAAATGAATCGTTTTGAGACAATAACCACTATTACGATAATAATGAGCATCAGTGGACCCTGGTGCAAGAGCAAAAAATGATTTTTTACCATAGATATCTTCAACTATTTTTTTAAATTCTTTAATTTCATCTGAATTTTCATAATCTTTCCAAATCGAGGCAGCACCTTCCTCATAAACTTCTATACTTACAAAACTATCAATAGCAATATCTTCTGAAAGTTCCTTTACCTTAAATCCAATATGTGTAATCAATTTTTTTAGCCCCTCTAAAATGATTTTAGAATTTTGTCCTGGTAAAAGTCTAAAGTCGATAATTGCTTCACAATGGTCAGGAATTATATTTCCTTTAATACCGCCGTTTATAACATTTAAACTTTTTGTGAATTTCGTAAGCGAAGCTAAAAAGTTTTGTAGCAAAGGTTGTTCATCGAATATCTTCTCGAAAATCTCATTACTAGGAAATGCTGAACTTACCAAATTTTTTAATTCAATTAAAGAGAAAGGAGGTTTGATATTAGGAATAAAATTATCGAGAGAATTTAAATTTTCTATAATCTTACTCATCATGTATATTGCATTTATCCCCATATCTGGAACCATGGAATGAGCAGATTTACCATGGGTAATTATTTTTAATAATAGATGTCCTTTCTCTCCAAGGATTATCGCTTTTGGTAATGGTGCTAAGCCACTTGGCTCGCCTACAATAATAAAGTCAGATTTTATATTTTTAGCTTTTAAGACGTTTTCTAAACACCACTTTGTCCCTAATTTTCCTCCTGTTTCTTCATCAGCAACAGCATTTACTATTAAATTACCTGATAACTTTAAATTCAACTTTTTTAAAATTTTAAGACTTATTACCATTGCAGCTAAAGCAGCCTTCATGTCTGAAGACCCTCTTCCAAAAATTAGCTTTTTTCTTTTAAGATAGGCAGATAGAGGAGGGTATTTCCAATCTTCCTCATTTCCCGGAGGAACTACATCCATATGTGCATTATATAAAAGATTTTTATCATCAAACTTACTTTTCAGATAAATAAGAACATTTGCACGATTTTCTTCAAATGGAAATACCTCAAAATTTATATTTTGGTTTTTTAAATAATCCTCAATAACTATTGCTACATTTTTTTCATTTCCGGGAGGATTATAAGATTCAGTTTGGATTAGACGCCTTAAGAATTCTATATGCTCATTCCTATTTGTTTCAATTTCTTTACGAATTAAGTCTTCGCTCATTATTTTTGTGATGGATGTTTTTTGTATATCTGGGTAGAAAGAATGAATTGAAGATTTATAATATTTTGTCATTTGGTATTCTCTTAGGTAAATTTATTATAAATTAGGAAATTTTAATATTCTTAAATTATTTTATAACTAAAAAAATGTCATAATTGCGGTTGTTTTATTTGATTCGAGGAGAAAGGAATGTTAAAAGAATTTTATTGACAAGTATTTTTCTAATTTCTATTCTTTTAGCAAATAGTCTAATTTTTGAAGTTTTTAATTATAGTGGTTCAAATAATTTTCAAACTAATTTACTATCTGATAATAAGACACCATTAAGTTCTGATTCTTATTTATCAGATTATTATATTACTGGATCAGGTAACCAGCAAGATGTAAGAATTTATGGGGAAAATACTTCATCCTCCTTGAATAATCAGGGAAGTTTCGAAATTCCTTCCATGTCAGCTGCAGATACAAGTTATCTCTCATATGGTAATTTTAATTTCACTTTTCAAAATAATTATACCACAGATTACATAATAGAGAATACAAATGCTTTAGATACAAGTGATTTTATAAAATTCAACTATAACACAGGCGCCTCAACAATAGAGGCTAAGATTGGAACTATTTTAGACACTCCACCTCCACCAGACTTATCTAAATTAGTAGATAATAATCCTGCTACATATATTCGGTTTCTTTCGAATATAAATGGGCTCCTGAGCTTTAATATTTCATCTAGCTTTGCCAGTACATCCTTTTCGCCGCTAAGTCTCAATTTCAACAGAAACTTTATTTTAGGACTAATCTCAACATATCAATTTAGCATTACTAAAAGTGCTTATCTTACTCTTCGTGTTTTTGATAGTTCTAATTCCGCTTGGATAAATATTACTAATCCAATGTTTTTCAATAGTTCTATAAGCACTCACAACCTTGAGAAAAAATTAATTAATCAAAATTTGAAATATATAAATTCATCAAATATATGCAATATTCAATTTTTCTTTATTGGGCTTCAGAGTTCGCAGTTTACTTTGACATTAAGGGAATATCATTTAACCGCTACTTATGCTTTTGACCTACCAATTACAAATACTAGCTATGTCGCGTTAGAGTTTGATCTTAAGGGAGAAAGCTCAACCATCAATGGTTTTTATGCTTGGATTAGAACCCTAAATTTGACAGGAGCTCAAAATACTGAATTGTATGTGACTCTTTACCAAGCAAACTCTACTATTCAAAGAACCGAAACTAATTTAGCGTTAGTTAACCTACGACCAGATACTTCAAAAAAGATTGATTCCTTTATAATAAAATATAATGATTATCATAATGATTCTTTAACTTACTTCTCATTTAACACATCAAATACTCAAAAATCACCTCTTTATAATTATTTTATTGTGATTAATTCAAATCAATCTAATAGTTATCATAGTTTAGTATCAATTCCTCGAGCTTCTTATGGAGATCCTGACATTCGAATTGATCATCAATTAAGAACTACTCCAAATAATGGAACTTCTTGGAATGTCGCTAGAAAAACAGTTACTGGAACCTATACTTCTGGTCAACTTGATGCCGCTTCTTTTAAACTAAATGTAACTCGCGGTTATATGCCTTCTGATTTTATAAATCCCTATAATAATAGTGATACTTTAAGGATTCAAAATCTATCGATAAAAAATCGCATTATTAGTAGAGCACCTTATAATCAGAGTTCTTCACTCACTTGGGGTTTAGGACAATGGATTTATAATTTTACAACACCAATTACAAGTATTCCTCCTAATAATTTCGAAATAGCCCTTAGTTGGAATAATACATATATTAAAGGATTTTATTTTAATATATCTTATATCGCAAAAGCTTATTGGATTGAAAATGCTAATAGTTATTATAATGTCTCCTACGATAACACTCCAAGATGGCAGTTAAATTTTACTCTCGATTTGAACGATCCTAATTTAGATAATTGGGAATTTCAGGAATTATGGGTGATATATCCAAATGATTATTCCGCAACAAATCTTACAAATCCTAATTATGTAGATATTTACGATTATGTTTATAATGCGACTGGAAGTGAAAATAAATTACCTGGAAACCCTGTTTATGAATATACTAATGTATCTAAAGAGATAATAAATGGCCTTAGCGGATTTTATTCCTTAAGTTTAACGAGTACCAATCTAATCCATCAAATGCATAGCTACATTAATTATAATAATAAGTTATGGGAAACTAATGGTTTTATGTATGGTGATAATATCTCCGTACGCTTGGATATTCAGAATCCTAATGGTGATCCTGCTATTGGTGGGAATGCCAATGTAGTATTATTTTATCCCAATAATGAAACAAAATATCCAGGAGCAGAATTAAGTACTAGTTTAAGCGAAATAAAGGGATCATCATTGGTTTTTGAATTTAATAATCAATCTATATTAGATGTAACTGAAGATGTGGAATTGTTGGGAAATTACTATCTTGCGTTTTTCTGGGAAAATGGTTCAGCAGTCGGATGTAAAAAATTAAAACTCTATATTGATGATTATGATGTAAAATTAAACAGTTGTTTTTATGAACCATTATTGGATAAAAATGTGCTTGATGGTATAGTAGATAAAGTATATAATAACTATTCCATTCTCATTGGCACTGTGAATGTCACCAGTGGAGCGTATGATCCTAACTTTTATGCAGTTAATAATACAGGAATTAATCAAGAATATATATATGAAATCAATGGGGAAAAAATTCCTATTCAAATAAATTCATTCCTACAAAATGAAACCGTTCTCAATCCGGATGAGGATGTCAAAATAAACCTTGAAATTCAAAATCTTCATCCTTTTGTAGATATTAATGTGAAAGTAAAAGTACAACTAGTGTCACTCCTAAATGATCAATGGATAATTAATGAACAAACTTCTGATCTTAAGGTTATTAAACCTAGTGTAGATCCTAATGGAAATCATATTCAAGAGTTCTCAACAATATTACAGATTCCTACCCTTCAGTCTGACGGTATATGGAAAGGATTGAATGCACCAGTAAGAAAAGGAGGAGTAAAAACCCGAGCAATCATATTTTTTGAACATAGTGGACAAAGTTTTGAAGTAGGAACATTTGTTAATGATGATTATTCCCTCTTAGTTAATAGTTCTCAAAATGATTTTGATGGATATATTTTAGCACTTAAATATGATACTACGATAACAGGGGCCTCTTTATTGAAACCATTTAGTAGAAATGAATGCCAATATTTACCGGATCAAACTACTTTTGTTGTAAACATCTATGATAAGAATTATATAAGCAGTTATGGTGAATTTATCAGTAGTTTTTCACTAAAAGTTAATAGTAATTTCTCAAACATCATATCTTCCCCAACAACTCCGATATATGGTCAATCCTTTAATCTGAGCTCAGATTTAACAACAGAATTCGGAATTTCAATACCGAGTGAGAATGTTACCCTTCAACTGTATAATGAGAATCAATGGAATAATATATCAAATCAAATATCAAATGAAAATGGAACTATTAACTTTGAGATAGATACGTTATCTCTTCTTAGCCAAGATGAATATCTATTCAGATTAATATGGAATGGAAATGAATTTATTAATTCAAAAGCTCAAAATATTACTGTAACTCAATTTAAAGCATTAAATGAGATAACAATTTCTATCCAATCTAACGTAGAACAAATTTTCAAAGTTAAAAAATCTCCAATAAAAGTTATTTTAATTAACTCAGGGGATTCTGAATTAATTGTAAATAACATAACTGTTTTAACAAATCCAAATTCGGGATACATTATCGCAGAAATAAATTATTTAGATCTACAACGCTTCGCTCCCGAAGATATTACTGAGTTAATAATAGAAATTGATGTTCCAGCTATAGAACAAATAACACTTACCATTTCAATAGAATCATTAAACCCGATAACTAATGAGATTAATATTTTTGAACAATCTGCAACCTTTGAAGTATATGATTTACCTTTAGAGACGTATCTTTTACAATTTTTCATCTTGATTATGGTAGGCATCTTTTTACTCGCATGGGCAATAATGCTGATCTATAGGAAAAGAATTATCAGGAAAATTGAAACACCTATTGAAGCACCGTTAAAACGTAGACCAAGAAGAGGGAAATATGTTTCTGTTAGTGAATTACCCAAAAAAGGTCCTCCAAAGGAGGAACTAGAACAAAAAGAGGAAGAAGAATCTGAGGAAGAACAAAAAACGGATTTAGACTCCTTATTAGAAGAAGAAGGCTTATAATACAAAATTTCTTTTCTATTTCTTTACTTTAAAAAAAGATAGAATAAATTTATGTTTTAGATATTGATATGAGATGTCTCTTTAATAAACTTAAGGAGGATTTCCCATCTAATCCCGCTAAGGCTATTAATATTATTGTATCAGAACCAACCAAAATAGCATATCCTTTCTCTAATTCGATAGTTGTCGCTTTTAATGATCCCTTGCCTACACCTTTACCAAAATTATTTGTCTCTTTAAATATTCCTGCGCAAAATTTCGCAATTGTGCCATGATCCATTTCTAACAGTGTTTGTCCAACAAGTACTTTACCATCCATATCTGCTGCGATTAACCCTTCACATTCAGGCACAATATCCATTAATTCCGCCATTTTCTGTTCAAGAACTTTTTTATCCGCCATTAAAATATTCCACTTTATGTTATTTTTATAAATTTTAAATTCAGAATTAGTTTATTATCTCTGGTATAGAAATTATTCTAAATAAATATATAGTTCAAAAAAATTTAAATTTATCAAATATGAAAGCTTAAGTTAAAAAAAAAAATACCATTCTAATGTTTTAGAAAGATAACTCGACTTTTAATATTTTAATTAGAAATACTATTTCTAAAACTAATACTCAAATAACTCAAAATTTGTTAAGAAAAATTAAAGTAGGAATATAAAAGCTAAGATAATTAGAGATAAATCTATTTTAGGATTATAAGAATAAGGTTCTCTTCTAAAGCGACCATAGTTTCACCTTTAGAGGTTTCAAGTCTTATGAATTTAAGAGCTCCTTCATTTAATGCATCTACTACCTGTTTACCTTTGCCAATAAGTGATGTTACATAGGCAGCAACTTCTTCGCTTAACTCAATATCCATATTAGAATCAATAGGTAATCCACTTGAATCGCAAATAATAACACCTCTAATTCCCTCACGCTCCTCAAAGCGTCTAATTATTGCTTTAACTTCTTGACGATTTATCACGTTAATCTACTCAATAATACAAATTATTATTTTTATTTATAATATTAATATATTCTGTACTTAAAAAATTATTTTAATAAGATATAAATCATTCAATCCAAAATATTAAAGGAAATATGATCGGAACATATTAGTTTTCCTTTCCATTCCAACGGTGGTAATTCCCATATGTCCTGGAAATATTACAAATGTATCTGTAATAACAATATTATGCATTATCTTATTTTTAATACTGGAAAATAATAATTCTTGATCTCCTCCACCAAAATCAGATCTTCCTATACTTCCCTTAAAAATTAAATCTCCTGAAAAAAGAATACCTTCTATTGGCTGACCATTAAATTCTTTAACATCATCTGAATAAAAGCATAGAGAGCCGGGTGAGTGTCCTGGGGTTTCTAATGTGTGTAGGGTAATTTCTCCTATTGTTATCGTATCCCCCTCATTTAACCACCGATCTGCTTGTTTTTGAGAAAATACACCATAGACATTTTCATTCTTGTTATACATTAAAGGAATATCGAAATAACGCATTATTCTACCAACTTTTGTAGTATGGTCAAAATGTCCATGTGTAAGTAATACAGCTACCGGTTTTGCTCCTAAATCTTCTACAGATTTTATAATAATATCCGCATCTCCACCAGGATCGATTATTACGACTTCTTTCGTTTTTTCTGAGCCTAAAATGTAGCAATTAGTCCCTAAAGGCCCTACGACCAATCTTTTAATAATCATTATTATTCAAATTATTGATTTTGTTTTTTAAGTAATTTAAATAGAAAAGAAAAGATTTAATAAAAAAATAATGAGTAAACTAGTTAGATTACTCTTTTGGTTGGTTCTTATTTTTTATTGAGCAATTCATTAATTTCCACGAGTCTATGATAGACTTCCAATCCCTTATCTGTGAGCTTGACGTATTTTTTCTTATCATTCTTTTCAATTTCAATAAGTCCTTTATTAATCAGGTCTTCCTTTACACGGAAAAATGAATTATAATAACTGAACTTATTAAGTTCATTATAAAAAGTATGCTTGTCCGTTTTATAATTCTTAAATTGCATAAGAACCTCCAAAGTATCCCTAAAACCTTTCTTTTTCAAGAAAGATATCAACTCATTTATAGTCATACTATCCCCAACCTCAATAAATTAGTAACTTGTAAATTGTAAAATTTTACTTTATTGTAATTATGAAAAAAATTCACATTTAAAAAACATTATGAAAATATTTTATTAGTGTGTTATTGTTTCAAATCATCTTTTAGAGAAAATGCAACATTTAATTTACGACATAAATAAGATGATTTAATTTTTTCCGTAAAAATTAAGATCTAGCTCTTTCTACTTATATCTTTATTGTTGTATTAAATTTTTTATATTGGAATTAATTTTATTTTTTGAATGCTTTTATCAAAATACTTTGAAATCGGCAAAGGTAACATACCTATAATTCTGTCCTGTCCTCACGGAGGATTTAAAAAACCAAGGAGAATCCCCGATAAAAAGGAAGGATATAAAATTCCAGATATTAACACGTATTTTATTGTAAAGCAGATTATAAATATACTTAGTAATCACGATATATACCTTTATTATATTTTAAATAAGATACACCGGATAAAAATAGATTTAAATAGGCCACCTCATTCAGATTCCGCATTTAATCAATCTTCTCTAGAAGCAGAAAACATTCATCATGCATTTCATGAACAGCTAGCTAAATTTTCTCATGAATGTATTGAGAGATTTGATAAGGCACTCATTATAGATTTTCATGGTTTTACTCGCCCTTATAATGAATATCCAGACATCATTTTAGGTCACGTATTTGGGAAAACGCTTGATATCATGCTTGAGTCCGAGAGCCAAAATTGTGAGCGGTATTGGGGTTGTTCTCAACTATATAGTTCTCTCTCGAAGACTTTTACGGTCGATGACGGTTTAGCAACATCAGATTTCAATATTGCATATTCGGGAGGATATATCACTCATAAATATTATAACTCTGCTAAAGTAAATGCTATACAAATTGAAGTTGCTAAATACATACGTTTAGATTATTCCTTAACTATTTCACTTATCAACTGCGTAGTCAACGCTATAATAGAAAGTATAAAATGAAACACATAAAGTAAGAGTCAATTAGAAATAAAATAAAGGCAAGTAAACCCCCTATAATACTTAGTTGTTGAGTAGGTTGCAGAATTAACCTTATTCCACATGCTATTATAATGAATAACAAGATTAATAATAAGAATTGAGGAGTTAATAAAAAATAAAGTCTAAATGATATTTTAAATAATTGAACTATATAATCACTAAAGATCAAAATTGTCACACAAACTAAAATTAATAAGAATACCCCACGCCATTTCAAATTAATGCTAGTATAGAGGAAAAGAAACCCCAAAGTAATAAATATGGTGGACTTGAAAAATAAATTTATCATATCAAGAAAAAAGAAAACATAACCAAAAATAACTAATAATAAACCTACAATAAATAAAGACCACTCACCTTTTTCCAACGGAGCCCCTAACTTACTTATTACTTTTAAGCTATTTAAAGAATTATTATTATTATCAAGTGTAGTATTATTCTTAGCTTGATTTATTGTTCTTGGATAATTAGATACCCTTATTTCTTCGCAATATTGACAATAGGCTACTTGAGGGTCTATCTTTCTGCCGCAATTAGAACAATAATTTGTTTTAGTCATACTTAAATTTTTATTTAAATATAATTTTTAGTTTTAAAATTTGACTATAGAATGATAAACGGAAATGGATATACCAACCAACCCATTAAAAATGAGGCAAGATTTGCCATAAAAATCATTAGAATAAACCTAGCGAAAGATAAATTAAGATTATTTACTTTTTTAAGGTTTTTGAATATAAAATAAAAAATTATAGGTTCAAAAATAAATGGAATTAATTCTGCTAAAAGAAACAAAGTAATAATGTAGGAATAGTTAATAAAAAGTAGTTTTGCTGCTAAATTAGTAATCAAAATTGTTCCAAGGTTCACATAGATTACTGGTAATGCGATAGTTCTATCTATATCATACCGTTCTTTAAGAAATAAATAAAAAATTCCATATTCAACCATAATCGAAACTACTATCATTAAAATCAGAACTGAAATATATAATCCGGGCTCACTTAAAAGAGGGGGCGCAATACCGTTAGCTAATGCTACTGGTAAGATTTTACATATAATTGCTATACTTAACAAATACGCTAGAAGGTTTTTGTGGAATTCCATTAGTGATAATATTATATTGTATATTAATAACACATATGTTTATTATGCTCATAAATAATTCTTTTTATAATAAGAGAAACCCCGTCTTTTTTGTTTAAATGGTTTTTCCGGTCTTTCAAAATAACAATTCAAACAATAAATACTTATTATAGGATTATAATATAATGCTTTCGCGTTTTCACTTTTTAAAGCGGGATTATTTTGACAAAATTCATTAAAATTAATTGGTTTTCCACAATCAACGCAACACTTCAAATTAGTATTATTACTTTGCATAGATCAAATTAATTAGATTTAAATCCTAATAAGAAGATAGAGGCTCGGAATTTACTGAAATCATCGAATCCTAGGCATATTGCTAACTTTTTATTACATGATGTAAACTGGTAAAAAAGAAAAAAATCGTAAAGAAAATTAATACCACACTAAGAGTAATAATAATTTGATACTCAATCCAGTTTAAAAAATGTCCAGTTATTAAATAGTTAATGGATAATATTGACAAAACTAATGAAATTGCAGTGAAAATACTATTTTTGATAATTTCTCTCTTATTTTCCTTCATTATTGATTCTAAAAGAAAGCATAAATTTAAAATCTATTTTTAGATTTCAAATGTTTTTCTAAAAAGCTATAAATAAAACTAGATTTAAACTTCATATTATGCCATTTGCAGAAGTTAATGGATTAAAATTATATTATGATATTCAAGGAGAGGGATACCCCCTTTTCCTTCTCCATGGATATGGTGCTACTAGTGAAATATGGATAGCTCAAGCTGAACCTTTATCAAAACATTTTAAAGTTATAAGATATGATTCTCGTAGCTCCGGAAAATCAGATCATCCCAAAGAACCATTTACACTTGATGATCTAGTCGAAGATTTTAAAGGAATAATGGATTTTCTAAAGATAGACAAGGCTAACGTTATTGGGCAGTCAATGGGTGGTTGGGTGACCCAAAATTTTGTTTTAAAATACCCGAACCGCGTTAATAAAATAGTTTTATTAGGTACTAATCATAAAGGCGATGGAATTGACATTTTTAAAAACACTTTATTAGATTTATATGAGTTATCCAAAACGGATAAAGAACAAGCATATTGGAAATACGCAAAACTTGTACATCATAGAAAATTCATCAAGGAAATGCAAGCTGATGTCAAGAAAAAGTTCTACGGTCTCTGGTCTGCAGAGGATTTGATGAAAGAATTTCATGATAATAAATTAACCCCATCAGATTATGAAAACCTTTCCCAGGCAGTATCAACTCATAATGTATTAAATAGGTTAACTGAAATTAGAATTCCTGTTTTATTAATTTGTGCCAGCAATGATAAACTCTCGCCAAAATTGGTCATGGATGAGATGAATGAAAAACTACCAAAAAGTACTTTAGAGTTAGTTGATAATACTGCTCATCATGTCTTCTTAGAAGAAGCTCCCAAAGTAAATGAATTGATAATAAATTTTTTGAAAAATTAGTTCTTTTTCAACTTTTTTCTTTTTATTATAGGAAATAAAAATTGTTCAGTTTGAAAAAGATCATTTAAATACCAAGAGAGATTGTTTTGAACAAAATGAAATAAAAAGGAATTTATTCTAACCTTTTTTTCAGATAAATAAATCTTTTACTGATATCATCTAAGGTTTTTTACGTTGGATTTTAAACAAAATAACAAAAATATTTATTAAGTACCAATGGTTTTTTTTTAATAAGTATGGGAAAAATATCCCCATCATAAAAACATGGTGATGTGAAAAAACTAATGGTCAAATGTATGAAATGCGGTGAAAACCACCCTGAAGGTTCTTATCATTTCATTCACTGCGGAATAATGTTTAATAATGATAGGAAATGTTACGATTGGAATTGTACTATCGAAAATGCTTCAAGCATTTATAAAATTCAAGAAAAGGTTTTAGAAAGTTATATTAGTAATTCTAAAGTAAGTAATATATTAGTGTATGAATAATAAAACTATTTTTCATTATCTCTTTTTACTTTTTAGGGGTAATTTGGGAAAACAATAACTTCTTTTATTCATCCTGTATTAATTTTAACATAATTATGGTTAAACAAAAACCAAAATATGACCTAACAATTTTAGGGCATTTTGCCAAGGATGTTATCGAAATTGATGGTAAGAGCCACAATGTGTTAGGTGGTGCGGTGTATTATGGTGGAATCGCTGGAAGCCATATGGGACTCAAAATTACGATAATTACACGATTAAGAAAGGAAGATTTTCAGTATTTAGATGTCTTTAAAAAAAATGGAATCAATTGTTTTGCTTATCCCTCCGAAGAGACATCTGGAATTAAGAATATCTATTCTTCGAAAAATATGGAGATTAGAGATTATGAACCATTAGGATTTGCAGGTGCTTTTTCTATAGAAGATATCCCTGATATCAATACTGGGTTCTTTGTGGTTGGCCCAATAATCGCAGGTGAGATAGAGCTTGACCTTTTAGAGAATTTAGCATTAAGATTTAAGGGTAAACTTGCCTTAGATGTTCAAGGGTTTATACGTGGTGTAAAAGAGGATAAAATGATGTATTTTGACCTTACAGAGAAAGAGAAGTTAGAAATCATCTCTAAAGTCGATTTCTTAAAAACGGATGAAACAGAGGTCAAACTACTAACTAAAAATAAGGATTTATTCTCAGCAGGAAAATGTTTAAAAGCAATAGGACCTAAGGAGGTTTTAATTACCCATAAGGGAGGAATCAATCTCATCACAGATCAAATAACTTCCTTTTTTCCTTGGAAAAATATGAGCACAATCGGTCGAACAGGAAGAGGGGATACCGCTTTTATAAGTTATCTTGGTTCTCGTTTAACAAAACCACCGATTGATTCTTTACTTTTTTCTGCAGCTTTAACATCACTTAAAATGGAGTCGATAGGACCATTCTCTTTACCTTTATGGCAAGTAAATGAATTGATAAAAAAAGAGTATAGATTAATCAAAAAATAAGTAAAAACTTTATTTACCGAACATGCGAATCATTTCTCTAGTTATAATATATCGCATGATTTCAGAAGTACCGGCTGAAATTTGTCCAATTTTAGAATCTCTGTAAAATCGTTCTAAAGGATATTCTTCTGAATAACCTAGCCCTCCCACAATCTGGATTGCGTCTTGAGTAATTCGTACAGTAGCATCCGCAATTCTGGTTTTTACTGCGGCTACAGAAGCCCTAACATTGTGTCCATCATCAAGCATTCTTGCTATTTGTGTGACAGCCATTCTATGTAATTCAATATCCATAAACATTTCTGTTAATTTAAAGGAAATTCCTTGAAAAGAATAAAGCGGTTCTTTAAATTGTACTCTCTTATGAGCATATCTATAAGCTATTTCAAATGCACTTCTTGCTAGGCCAACGTATTGGGATGCAGTAAAGGTTCTTTCACCATCAAGTCCGAACATTAAAACATCCACTCCGGAATTCTCTTTAAATAGAATATTTTCTGCAGGGACCTTACAATTGTTGAATCTTAGATGAGAATTTGGCATACCTCTTCGTCCCATATGATTATAATCTTTGACAACTTCAAAACCAGGTGTATCTGTCTCAAATATGAAAGCGGTCATTCCTTGATGAGGTTTTACCTGATCATTTGTAATCGCATATAGACAAATGTAATCCGCAACACTACCATTAGTGATAAAACATTTTTCTCCGTTTAGAATGTAATGATCACCTTCTTTCTTGGCTCTTAATTTCATTCCACCAACAGCATCAGACCCTCCGGTAGGTTCAGTGATACCTATTGCTCCGATTTTTGAACCATCAGAAATCCCCGATAAGTACTTCCTTTTTTGTTCCGGAGTTCCAAATTCAATAAGTGGCCCTGCAAATAAACAAGAAGAAGCTCCAAAAATACCTGCCAACGCATAATTGAAAGCAGTAAGTTCCTCTCCAAAAATAGTTCTATAAAGAACACCCTTACCTTGTCCACCAGCTTCTTTAGGAATAATTATATTTAAAAACGGTTTCATTTTTCGTAAAGTTTCTACAGCCAAATCTTTATTTCGTTCCCGATCAATCTTTTCAGCTACAGGCCATATATTATCTCGGCACCATTCGCGTACTTCCATACGAAAATCATTTTCTTCTTTCGTAAAATAATGCAATCGATCCGGCATGCAAGAATACCCAAATTCGACATTTAAATCTTCAAAATGAATATGTCCTTCCATATAAATCATTCTAAATTTTAATAGTTAGTATTTAATAATAATTAAAGGGATTATTTATAAGATATTAAATTATCATTAAAAGAATTAATTAAGATAAATCAATTCAATAGAGTATTATGAGAATAGGGGGAGTAATTGATATTTCAACAAAAGATATTCCTAATCACTCCGCGATGGTATTATTTACCATAGGATGCAACTTAAATTGTGAATTCTGCCATAATAAGTCACTATTAGACTCTAGTGGAGGAAAGGAGATGGAACTCTATGAAATTGTGAAAAAAGTTAAGGATAATGATCTTGTAAGCGGTATAAGTATCTCCGGAGGAGAACCAACCCTCCAACATGATATTATTGAATTGTGTAAACATATCAAAAACACGGGAAAATTTGTAAGTCTTGATACAAACGGAACCAAACCAGAGGTTATTGAGAAATTATTACCTTATGTTGATAGAATTGCTTTAGATATAAAAGCTCCTTTCAATATAGAACGATTAAACCAAATTACAAGGAGTTTTATTGATCCTAATTTATTAATTAAAACTATTGAAATCCTAAATAATCAAAAGGATATAATTTTTGAAATTAGAACCACCTATGTAGAAAAATTAATGATTCCAGATGATATCCATCAAATCATATCGTTTCTTCAGAACATGGACTTCAGAGGTAACTTTGTTCTTCAACAATATCAATATACTGAGGGTATTGGAGAGAATTTAAAGGATAAATTTCAAAAACCAGACCATATTTCTCTAATTAATATCCTTAAACCATATACAAAATTAGAATTGCCGTTTAAAATTTTTTTAAGAGATAATATTGTAGGGTATTCTTTACTTGATAATATGCCAGATAGGTTCAATTAATTATGGATATTGAAAAGATTCTTAATGCAATCAATTCTTGTATTAATTGTGAAGGTTGTTTAGATATTTGTGATACTTATCTTGTTACAGGTAATTTGCTACAATCACCAAATGGTCGTTTAAAATTAACTAAGAAAATATTCACCGATGAGTATGTTTCGGAGGAGGAGATAAATGCTATTTATACTTGTACGTTATGCAGTATGTGTGATCAATTATGTCAAAAAGAAATTCCAATCTCAGAAATAATTCTTAACTCTAAAATGCGTTTGGTACAAAACGGTTTAGGGCCTTTAGAGATTCATAAAAAAATAACGGATGGGATTATTCAAAAAAAAAATTCTGTTAATGGTAATCCAGAAGAGCGATTAAATTGGGTACCTCAAAACCATCTAAGAACTGAAATGTTTGAGAATAAGAACTCAGATACGCTATTGTTCTTAGGTTGCATGTCTTCATTTCGTGTGAAGGAAAGTGCCAGCGCATCTTATGAATTATTAAAAAATGCTAATTATGATTTCAAGATTTTAAAAGAAGAACCTTGTTGTGGTGAATATATCTACTCTTCAGGAGATTTAGAATTGGCTAAAAAGATATTCATGGATAATTTTAAGCTCTTAACTAAAGCGGGGGTTAGGAAAGTAATTACTACATGTGGAGGGTGTTTATATGCATTCAATAATATCTATCCTAAATACGTCCCTAATTGGAATATAGAAATAACGCATATTACTCTAATTATTTATGACCTCTACAAAAGTGGTAAACTTAAATTTAAAAAATTAAAAAAAAGAATAACTTATCATGATCCATGCCGAACAGGTAGGAAACTGGATGGTATGGATATTTATAATGAGCCAAGAGAATTATTGAGAAACACCAGTGAGAGTGTATCAGAATTATCTAAAAATAAAGAATTTACACCTTGTTGCGGTGCAGGATCGGGGATAAGGGGTGTTGATAGTAGTATTTCAATTAAGATAGGATCAAGTATCTTAAATGATATTCTTACAGAGGATCTGATTACTTCTTGTCCGTTATGTGTATTTAATTATCGATATGCGGGATATAAAACACAAATAAATAAAAGAATTAAATATATTACTGATTATCTACTTGAAGCTTTGGAATATTAAATCTTTAATGTTAAAGATAAGGGGAATAAACTTGTCAAAAGAAAAAGAAGATTGTCGTGATGCAGATGATTTAGATGATGTATTGGAAAAGCAATGGGAAATGCAAGACCAAATCCATAAAAAGTGCAAAATTAAAGACGATACCTCAAAGAAATTGAAAAAGTGGAATGAAATGTATGAAAAAAAATAGTTGCTTAACACTATTATTCATTGAATTCCACCCTTAATTTGATAATCTAAATTTTGCAAATTAAAATAAAATAAGATGCAATGAGATAATATTATATATTTAACTGTCATTTATGTGCTTTTGTCTCAATCTTTGATTTCATAGCATAAAATACAATTATTCCACATACTATAATAATTGTTTGAATCAGTATTATCAATAAATCAAACGTAAATAGCAACCCTATACAAACTATTGCTCCTAATAACGCAATTAAAGGCATCCATCCTATAGTTGGTCTAAGTTTAAAAGGTCTTTCAAGTTCGGGGCGTCGTCTTCTTAAAGCAATCAAACTAATATTCACTAAGAAAAAGTTAATCAGAACACCAAAGACAGTTGCGTTTGCTACGATTGAAATATCTACGAAAAAAACAGGTATAATAGTCAGTATCATAGTTAAGAGAACTGAGATCGTAGGAATTCGGTGTTTTGGGGATATATTTGCTAAAGATTTGGGTAACGCCTTATCCCTGGCCATTCCATAAATCATTCTCGAGGTTACAATCAACATTATTAAAACTGTATTTGCCGTTGCGAATAAAGCGATAGCAGCCATTATTATTCCTCCTATGGGTCCAAAAACATAGGTAACAATATAAGTTAAAGGCGCATCAGAATTCGCGATGTCACTATACGGAGCAATGCTTACTACTGAAAGTGCTGTAAAGCAATAGAGAATGGTAGTTATTATAATCGAATAAATTATTGCCCTTGGGACATTCTTCTGGGGTTCTTTTGTCTCTTCCGCGATATTAGCAATATCCTCGAATCCAATATAGGCGAAAAAAATCAAGGCAACAGCCATAAAGATTGAATTAAAAGATGATCCTGCAGGAATTTCCAAATAACTTACTTCTCCAAAAAAAGGGATGCCTATAATTATGATGAAAATCAAACCGCCTGCTTCAATAAGCGTAAATAAGATGTTGGTCCATGTAGATGTTCGAATTCCTATAAAATTAATTAAACTTAAAAAAATGATTAATGAAATGGCAAATGTAACTTTAATAACAATAGAAGGCAATCCAATCAAATTTGATAAATAATCGGCAAACCCTAAAGCTACTGTTGAGGCTGAAAGTATCCCTGAAAATATAATAATCCATCCTAAAATAAAGGATAAAATTCTTATTTTAAATGCTTCCTCAGTATAGACAAACTCTGCCGCACTTTTAGGAAATATTGATCCGAGTTCAGCATAAGAGAGTCCTGTGAAAGCAGCTGCAATAGAGGCTATAACAAATGCTAACCACGAGATATTACCTGTAATACCTACTATTTCACCAATTAGAGCATAAATACCTGCTCCCAATACATTTCCGACACCGTATGCCGTCACTCCAAAAAGCGATATCCTCCGTTTCAATTTAGGCTTTTTCTTAATTTCCTGCAAAAAATTCACTTTCCTATAAAAGAGATAATATCTGTATGATTGGTATTATTTTCAGTATTTTTAATTTTTTTCTTGAAATAAAAGAAATAAAAAAAGTAATAAATAGAATAATGTGTTATTAATAATTTAACCATTTTTGTCAATTAAAAAGTTAAAAGAGGGCAATTGAAAATGGAAGAAAAATTTCGCTTTATTTATGGAAAAGAATACTGGTATATTAGTGCTTTTATTAATACAGTTGAATTTGTTGGGGAAGTTAAAGCAGAAGAAATTGAGGCGTTATTATTGCAAAGATTACATAATCTTAGCCAACAAGATCTCAGTAAAGCATACAGATTTTTAGAAAAATATCCTTATGCTGAAGAAAAAAAAGAGGTACTGAGGGATATGGCAAAATCAATATCAATTGAGTGTGATTGGGAACCTTTTTTCCAGAATTTTCCATATAACGATGAAAATAGGCAATATACCGAAGATAATAGGGAAATCATATATAATACCTTAGGTTATTTTAAATTAGAGGTTGAATATTATAAAAATGAGGAGTATAAAAAAGAAATAATATCTCCTGATTTAATCCAACAAATACCCTTTATCGCCAACGATATTCTTAAAGAGTATAGCAATAAGAAACAGAATGATTTCTTACTTCTTGACACCGAAAGTCCAATATATGTATTTGTTATTTCTAATAGAATTGGTCCATTTACTGTTCAATGGGATAAAGAGAATATAGAAAAGTATAAAAAAGAGCTCGGATATTGGACTCGAATCTATTCAGGGCAATGGGGTGACTATTCTGAAGAGCTTTTTGAAAGAAGAATAAAGAAAAACTTTTCCAATCGTCGTTCTGAATTGCATTACATTCAAAGAAATTCGGGATTTATTTATATTGCGGAAGAGAATTATCGAAGTGAGTTTCCATATATAATGGAACATGTAATAGAGCCCACGCCAAAAGTTAGAGCAGTTCTATTTGCTTTAATGACGATAAATAATTCTTTGGACATTTTATTTATGAAACGGTATTCCGACGTATTCATGAGTTTAGAAACGATTGAGAAGAAAACTAATAATTTGAGATTTTTAAGAGGAATGATTCAAACTAAAATGAGCATGATTTATAGTGAATTAGATTGGAACCCGCGTGAACATTATACAAGGATTTTGACTCATCTTTTAGAGATGTTTCGCATTGAAATAGTTATAAAAAGGGTCAATGAAAAGTTTAAGATTCTTTATGATTCAATGCAGGAATTTTATCTTCAAAGAAGTGAAAAGAATCAAAGAGTAACGAGGACCATTTTATATTTAGTAAATATCATTTTAAGTGCTGGTATTGTAAAAGATTTTTTCGATGTACTTATACGGATTACGGATCCTTCAGCTTCAATATTTGAGAATATTGCTTATTTAATAGCAACATTAGTAATCGGTTTAATGTTCGTTGGAACTCTAACTTATATTTTGCTAACTAGATTTAAATCAAAAGTAGAAGAAAAAGGATATACGGCTGATGCTGTTATTGTAGATGACAACCGAAATGTAATTTTAATAAAAAGAAAATACTATCCCTATATAGGGAAATATGCACTCCCCGGTGGATTCATAAAATATAATGAAGATGCAAAACAAGCTGTAATAAGAGAAGTGAGGGAAGAAACGAATTTAGTTGTTGAAATTGAAGATAAAAT
>Ga0180437_10001950_pt1 | contig 34228 bp, 22 predicted proteins | sample SS_ome_4_FD_132410 | JGI IMG/M metagenome (GOLD analysis project Ga0180437, IMG submission 132410) | Hypersaline lake sediment archaeal communities from the Salton Sea, California, USA - SS_3_D_1 metaG | ecosystem: Environmental > Aquatic > Non-marine Saline and Alkaline > Hypersaline >... | reverse complement strand
TGGGATGGCGCAACATGGCCCGCCGGATAGGACGAAGCACGGCCACGGTAGCGCTACTGGCCCTCGGATCGTTCATCGTCATCGGAGTGGGGGCTAACCGTCAGAGCACGCAGAAGAACGCCGACCGCCGGGATGCTGGTACGGGCGGTTTCGCCTTCTACGGAGAAACCACGCTTCCAGTGCTCCAAGATTTGAATGCGCACGGAATTCAGCGACAACTGGGATTGATCGACGAGAACATTTTGGATTGCCGGTTTGTATCCCTGCGCGTGCGGGAAGGCGACGATGCCAGTTGTTTGAACCTGAACCGGATTCAAAAACCGCGCATCCTGGGCATCCAGCCCGAAGAACTCGCCCAAAGAGGGGCCTTCTCATTTGCTCAGGTCGAAGAGGGTTTAACGCGTGACAATCCTTGGTTGCTGCTTAATCAGGAATTGGATGATAACATCATCCCTGCCATGGCGGATCAGACAGTCATCGTATGGGGTCTGGGCAAGACCGTGGGCGATACACTCACCTACACAGACGAGCGTGGCGATCAACTCCACCTCAAACTCGTGGGCAGTCTCACCAATTCGATATTTCAAGGCAGTGTCATCATCGCCGAGCAATTCTTCAACGCCCACTTCCCCGGCATCAGCGGCTCGCGTGTCTTTCTCATTGATACTCCCGTAGACACACGGCGGACCGTGATGGATATCCTGTCCCGAACGATGGAGGATTACGGCCTGGAACTCACAGCCGCCCCAGAGAGACTGGCAGCGTTCAACACGGTGACGAACACCTATTTATCCATTTTCCTGGCTCTTGGCGGGCTGGGTCTGATTCTGGGCACGGGCGGTATAGGGATCATCGTCATCAGGAATGCCATGGAAAGGCGGAGTGAAATGGCGCTTCTCAAAGCCGTGGGATTCAACATAAGATCGATACAAAAGATGGTACTGTCAGAGAATATCGTCCTGCTGATCTTGGGCATGGTTTGTGGAACGGTCTCCGCCATCATCGCCGTTCTTCCTGCCCTGTTATCGCCGGGTACTGAGATACCCTACCTATTCCTACTGACCATATGGATCGCCATCCTGCTCAGCGGCTTCTGCTGGACACTCGTGGCTACAAAATGGGCAACCCGGGGGGATTTGATTCCTTCGTTGAGAAAAGAATAATTCGATAACATTCCATCGATACTGAATAGCCTCATCGTTACGATAACATGCAAATTGCATACCGTAAAAATTGTTTGACAATTGTCCCTCATTTGTGTATATTATAGGTAATCAACTATGCTTATCGTAGAGGGGAGGACATCATGAAATTCATCGGTGTAAGGGATTTTCGTACCAAATCTTCCAGTATCTGGAAACAGTTGAAAAAAGATGGGGAGATGATCATTACGACCAATGGGAAACCCATGGCGATATTATCTTCTGTATCAGAAGACAACGTGGAGGAAAATCTGGCGGCCTTCCGCAGAGCTCGATCCATGAACGCAGTTGCGTCGCTTCAGAAAAAATCTGTGGAAATGGGCATGGATAGGATGACGCCTGAAGAAATAAACGAAGAAATTACAAAAGTGCGCATGTCTCGGAAGTCATGAAAATTGTCGTCGACACGAATGTCCTCGTATCCGGATTACTATCCCCCTATCGTGCCCCGGGTGAAATCGTTCGGATGATTGCCTCCGATCATCTGCGACTGTGTTTTGATGCCAGAATAGTGACAGAATACCGCCAAGTTCTATTGAGACCAAAATTCAAATTCGATAAACATCATGTGGCTTACTTTTTAGAGCAGATCGAATCCTGCGGTGAGCTGGTTGCAGCCTTGCCCCTAAAAGACCTCTTACCCCATCCTGAAGACCAATCGTTTTTAGAGGTTGCCCTTGCAGGAAATGTTCCATTTCTGGTTACCGGAAATATCAAACATTTTCCTAAAAGCCATTATCATTCCGTCCAGATTGTATCGCCGAGTAAATTCCTCAACCGATACCGAAAAGAGTTAGGATAGTCAAAGACCGTCTCCTCCACAGACTCGGCTTTTATGTCTCTCTACGATCCCTTGGCATCCAAAATCCTCTCGATCTCATCCATAGTCTGGTTCATCACCGTCATCGTCCTCTCGAAAGGCCCGGTTGTGGTCATATCCACACCCGCTTCCTTTAACAGTGCGATGGGATAATCAGAACCCCCTGCGGACAGAAAAGAGGTATATTTTTCCAAGGCGCCTTCTTCCTGATCCAACACACTCTGAGCAAGCGCTGTGGATGCCGAGAAGGAAGTGGCGTATTGGTATACGTAAAAATTGTAATAAAAATGAGGAACATACGCCCATTCCACTGTGAAGAGATCGTCGATATGACAGACGCCCTTCTCGTGACCGTAATATTTCTTCAGCACATCCCCGTACAGTTCCGTGAGCCCATCCCCTGTCAGAGTGGCGCCGTTCTCCACCCGCTCATGGATCGTCAGCTCGAACTCGGCGAACTGGGCCTGACGAAAGACCGTACCCTTAATGCCATCCAAGTATTCCATCAGGATGGTAAGGCGAATATTATCATCGTCGATGGTCTTCAGCATTCTATGGGTCAGGAGAGCCTCGTTGAACGTCGATGCCACTTCGGCGAGAAACACGGAATAATCCGCCATGGGGAAAGGCTGCGTTTTATTGGACAGGTACGTATGCATCGAATGGCCCATTTCGTGGGCCAACGTACTCACGTCCTGATACTTCCCGTTATAGTTGAGCAACATGTACGGATGCACGTCGTACCCGCCATCGTTGCTGTACGCACCCGAGCGCTTTCCTTCTGTGGGATACACATCTATCCACCGCTCATCAAAAGCCCTCTCAACCGCCGTCATGTACGTGTCGCCCAGGGGATGCAAAGCATCCAGTACGATATCCCTGGCTTGATCATAATCGTATCTCAGATCGATGCCCTTCACGACGGGTGCGTAGAGATCGACATACTCCAATCGATCCACGTTAAGCATGCGTTTCCGCAGACGAAGGTACCGATGAAACGTGTCCAGGTTTGCGTTGACATTCTGGATGAGGGTGTGATACACGGCGTCGGGAATGTTGTTCACATCCAGCGAAGCTTTGAGAGACGAATCGTAGTGACGTGATCGGGCATAAAACACATCCCTCTTGACATTGCCGTAGAGTTGAGCCCCGAACGTACCACGGAATCGAGTGATGACGTTCCAGAAGGTTTGGAAAACGATCTTCCGATCTTCCCGACGAGGCAGGGTGCGATACAGGGCATACCCGGCCTGGTCGAGCTTGACCTTCTTCCCGTCGGAGAGTGTAGCTTCAGGATAGGGCAGCTCGGCGTTGGAAAAGATGCTGAATATATTATGGGGATCGTCCGTCACCATGCCTGCGTGGGCCATGATCTTTTCTTCTTTCTCCGAGAGTTTGTGTGCCTTCCGACGCTGGATGTCGTATAGATACATCCGGTAGACATTCAGACGGGGCTCTTGGGCCAGGAACCGGTCGATGGTTTCCTTGTCCATCTTCACCAGTTCCGGTTCGATGAAGGAAGCCTTTGCCCGATAATCGGCACCGATCTGACTCATTTCCTGGCGCATACCCACATACGTGGATTGACGTGTATCCTCATCCGATTTCATCATGGTATAGCTGTAGAGCCGGAGGTATTCCTTGGCCAGTTCGCTGTTGAATTCCAGGCATGACAGGAGCTCCGAAGCCGAGGCCGTGAATCTCCCCTTGTATGCCACGACGTCATCGAATCGGGAAACGAGTGCTTTTTTCGCTTTTTCCCAGGCCGAATCCGAGGGGCAAACATCCTTCAGGTTCCATGTATACGCATCGGGAACGCCCGTGCGCTGCCGCGTTTGCGAAAACACCTCAGCGTATAAAAAACAGGATTTCATATTGCCTTCCACAGAATAATCCGATGGACTTCATCCTTCAGTCACTCTTATTTACAATTAATTTTATCAATGTCAAGAGAAAAGATGCCACATTGTGTATGCCTGTGCTGAAAAAACTTGATTTTGCCTGATGGGTGTGATAAATTGACGGTTATCTGTTTTATGATGCAAGTGCTAAGAGACACATCGATTCACAGACGAGGTAGCTTCATTGGACGCAAAACAGAGGATTTCTCTCATCGCCGGTGAATTGGGGATCCAGACACATCAAGTGAAGAATACCGTCGAACTCCTGGATGCTCAAAACACGGTACCCTTCATCGCACGTTACCGCAAAGAAATGACCGGAAGCCTGGATGAAGAGCAGATTCGTGCCATTCAGGATCGCATGCACTATCTGCGCAACCTAGAAGATCGGAAGAACACGGTTCTCAAAAGCATCGAGGGGCAGGGCAAGCTGACTCCAGAGCTGGCACAGAAGATCGAAGCGGCGATGACGTTGCAGGAGGTGGAAGACCTCTACCTTCCCTTCAAACCCAAGAAACGAACCCGGGCGACCGTTGCCCGTGAGAAGGGATTGGAACCCCTGGCACACCTCATATTGGAGCAGGACATCACGGAAGGCGACCCGCTGGCCATCGCATCCGAGTACATCGATGACGAGAAAGGCGTCGCCACAGCCGAAGATGCCCTGGCCGGCGCCCGGGATATCGTGGCCGAGACAGTCTCCGATGATGCAGATATACGGACGGCCATCCGGGCACGAACGTTTGAAAGAGGACAGATATCATCCGCTGCCATCGCTCCGGAAGCAGCCCGGGACTATGAAATCTATCAAGAATTTTCCGAGCCCGTAAAAACCATTCCGCCTCATCGTATCCTGGCTCTGAACCGGGGGGAAAGAGAAGGCATGCTCCGGGTGTGGATCGACACGGAAGAGGAAGAAGTGACCCGGAAAATCGAGAGCATGTGCATCCATAATCCGAAATCAATATTCACCGAAGATCTGCGAAAGGCCATCTCCGATGCCTATCGACGGTTGCTGGCTCCGGCCGTTCAACGAGATGTCCGCCGCACGCTCACCGAGAACGCCGATCAGCACGCCATCGACGTATTTGCCGTGAATCTCAAAGCGCTCCTGATGACGCCCCCTCTACGCGGAAAAATCATCCTGGGCATCGATCCGGGGTACAGGACGGGCTGCAAGGTGGCTGTCATCGATAAAACGGGAAAATATGGTGCCGGCGATACCATCTATCCCCATCCGCCTCAAGGAAAATGGGAGGAGGCCAAAAATACGGTACGTCGTCTTATGGACGAGCATAGCGTCGATGTCATCGCCATCGGCAACGGCACGGCGAGTCGTGAGACGGAAAAACTGGCAGCCGAGATCATCCACGAATCGGATCGGGACATTCAATACACCATCATCAACGAAGCCGGCGCCTCTGTTTACTCGGCCTCATCTATTGCCCAGAAGGAATTCCCAGACCTCGAAGCATCCATGAGGGGAAACATTTCCATCGCACGCCGATTGGCCGACCCACTCTCCGAGCTCGTTAAGATCGATCCCAAATCCATAGGCGTGGGACTCTACCAGCACGACGTCGACCAGATCAAACTGACCGAATCCTTGGACCGGGTCGTGGAATCGTGCGTCAACGCCGTCGGTGTGAACCTGAATACGGCTTCATCTTCCCTGCTGAGATACGTATCCGGCATTAACAGCCGTGTGGCCGAGAATATCATCGCGTACCGTGAAAACCACGGTGAATTCAAACATCGGGATGAGCTCAGGAAAGTCGGCAGTCTGGGCGATCATACTTTCTTGCAATCGGCGGGTTTCTTGCGCATTCCCGACAGTGATTTGTTTTTCGACAGTACGGCCGTCCATCCCGAATCGTACGAGTCTGCTCAGAAGCTGCTGGATCATCTGAACCTGGATGTGCATGACGTCCGATCCGATGGAACCGTCGTCAGAAAGACCATCCGTCAGAAAAAGCTGTCTCTGGACAGCCTCGCTCAGCAATGCGGCTGCGGCATCCAAACCCTGACGGACATCATCGACAGCCTCGAGAAACCCAATCTCGATCCACGGGAAGCCATGGATCCCCCTATTCTTCGCTCCGATGTATTGTCGATAGATGACTTGTACGAGGGCATGGTTCTAAAAGGGACTGTACGGAACGTTGTGGATTTCGGTGCCTTCGTGGATATCGGTGTCAAGCAAGACGGCCTGATTCACCTCAGCCAGATGGCCAAGAAATACATCAAGCATCCCCTGGACGTTGTCTCTGTGGGAGACGTTGTGGAGGTTAAAGTACTCAGTATCGATAAAGAACGCGGCCGTATCGGGTTGAGTATGATCCTGGATTAACCGACAGATGAAGTATGAAAAAACCTCGCCATTCTTCGATTTGTGAGGTTTTTCTTATTGAGATAATTGATAGTTTAGTTAAGACGACACCTTACCTCTCAATACCTTATCCGCCATTGATTTACGTGTTCATGCGCGCACGTATTCGTTCCTGCATATGTTTCCTTGATTAATCGGAGAACCATTGAATGGAATGGATAGGAATGGTCATCTTTATAAATAGAAGAGAGTTAAAGTCTGGTCAGCCGGATCTCTCAGTCGCTCCCCAGATGAATCACTCCTTACCTAAAAGGGGTTTCCACTGCACGTTGTCGTATCCCATAAGCTGGGCGAATTCTTCCGATAAATTCTCTTCTAGGAGGTGGATGGCTTCCTCTTCCCGTGTGGGCAGATGAATGATTCCGCCGGCAAACATCTCATGTCCGCCCGCATTCGCCCGGACTGGAACGAGCTTTTTAATGATTTTACCAGCCCTGGCCTTGCGATTGGATGACCGCAGGGACAGGATCAGATTCTTTTTAAACCTCCCCGTGCAAAAGACCCATCCGGTATGTCTGTGCCGGAGCATCAGATCGGCTGTCTCTGCGACGATTTCCGGGATGGGTACATCTCCCATGTGCACACAGATCAGATTGCGGTAGGTCTGAGCGCGCAATAAAGCGCTACCCAATGTTTCAAAATACGAATGCGGAAGTTTGGGGTAAGCAATATGGGCCAGCTTCCTCATATTGGCCTTGGGGTAAACAGCCAGATACGCATCGATATCCCGACGACTCGTCTCCCGGCCCAGATCCTGCGTTTCGGAACGTATGGCATAGGCCAAGGCAGTGGCCAGATCGGTGGGTATATCCAGATCGTTCTGCATCAGCCATTCGATGAGCAGCGTGGCCGTTGCACCGTATTCTGTATCGATGAAAACAGCATCCGCTTTCATTCCCCGCCGTCTTGGGTGGTGATCGATAACGATATTGCATTTTACATCCGATGACAGCGCATTATTTCCGGCCCCGGGTTGCGTGTCCAGCATGGCAACCACGTCGTAGCTCTCGATGCGAATGCGGCTGATCTTCTTCAGGGGAATCTTCAGCTCCCGCACCATCGCCTGATTCTCGGCTCTGCCGATAAGTCCCCCATAAACAAGGGTTGCTCTCATATCGTACAGCTTTTCCACCAAATAGCCCAACGCAAAACCACTGGCCATGGCATCGGGATCGGGATTGTTGTGGAGCACGATCAACAATCGTTTCTTTCCTCGAAAAATCCTCTCGAGAGTAGAAAAAACGCTCTCCGTCTTATTGGGTGCTTTTTTTTGTTTGATAGCGTAATCCTTTATGTGATGATCAGGTCTGTAAGCTCGCGCGTCTTTAGATCGAATACACGGATGAGATGATTGTTCGTATCGGCTATATACAGCTTTCCCTCGAAGACCCCGACATCGTTCGGCTCGAACAAGGGAAGGATGTTACAATCTTCATCGTCTATACGGCACACCGTATGCTCGGCACGGTGGATCAACGTGAATATCTGCCGTTCACGTAAATCGATCACACGGATCGCATGGTTGTACGTATCTGCAATATACAGCATATTTCCCTCAACATCAAGTCCCAACGGATGCTGAAGCAGGGCTTGGTCGAGTTCTCCGTCCCTGTGGCCGAACACGAACAATCCCTGGCCGACGAGGGTTCCGACGCGATTGTCATCGAGATCGACGTACCGGAGACCCGACACCTCGCTGTCCGCGAAATAAAGCCGCGATCCTGCCAGTGACAGCCCGCTGGGCTGGGCCAGGGCTGCATTCCTCGCGGGCCCGTCCACGATATTCTCCACACCATTGCCTGCGTAGCTCTCGATACGGTTCTTCTTGAGGTCGAGCTTCCAGATTTGATGGTTGCCGGCCATGGCGATATAAAGCATGCCGTTATCGACGACTACATCCCAGGGGGAGCTGAGGGCGACGTTCAGGGGATCTCCCGAGTAGTCCCGCACATAACCCTGTTCCCCCACACCGGCCAGGGTCTTGACCTGACCTGTCTCTAAATCCGCGACACGAAGGGCATGATTCTCCGTATCGGCGATGTAGAGCTTACCCTTATCATAGGCAACGCCCTGCGGCTGACGAAACCCGGCCCTATTAAAATCCCCGTCTGTAAAACCCGGTAGTCCGTTTCCTATCGTATCCAATAATTTACCCCGACTGGAATCCAGAAGCTGCACGATCAGTATCTGATGGTTATTCGAATTGCTGATGAACAAACGGCGTCCTTGTTCGTCGATATCGATCTTACCGGGAAAATGGAGTTCCCGTTCCGGGAGGGGATCCAGGCGGATGGATAACTTCTCCGCTGTCAACACGCCGTTTCTTTTAGCATCGGACAACGCCTGATGAATGGACTCATCCAAAAAATCTCTCTGCCCTTCACCAGACACTCGGCCGATCACATCACCCTTGGCGTCCAGCAGGACAAACGTCGGCCATGCGCGCACCCCGTACGCCGTCCATAATCGGTGTTCGTTGTCCATGACCACGGGATGTTCGATTCGGTAGCGATGCACAGCAGACCTCACATTGGCCTCTTCCCTCTCATTCAGAAATTTGGGCGAATGTACGCCGATGACGACAAAGGGTTGATCCGCGTATTTCTTCTCCAGGTATTTCAGATCGGGCAGAATATGGATGCAGTTAATGCAGCAGTAGGTCCAGAAATCTAGCAAGACCACATGGCCCTTCAGATCATCCATGTGGAGCGGTTTATCTGTATTGATCCATGTGAGTCCATCGGGAAAATCGACGTTACGGTAACCCATCTCGGCACCTCCTCTCACAGACGCATGGAATGCCAGCAACAATCCCAACGTCATGTATATCCATTTTTTCATCACAAACCCCCATTCGACAAACTTCCCTATTTAACAGACGGATTCCAAAATAGTTTCATCAAAGCATAAATTAGTTGCTTTTGTCCGATACATCCTGATGCGCTTTAGAGCCTTATTTTTCTTCGTGCTGGGATGATTTTATCCCCCGCAGGCTACAAAAAGCATGATACGCGGGAATTTTGACGCTGGAAGGCGAACATCTCAATCATCAGGCCATCCATCGGCTCTCGTACGATTGTAGTTCTATATATCGATAACTATTAAGAATACAGTGAGTTGAAATTCTCTCGATGACCACTCAATCCGACGAAATCCTCACGAATAATCTTTGACACATGGTCGGGATACTCTCTTGGACGAGGGCGGGACGGCGCAGGCCGATTGCTGAATTCATAAAATCCCGAAAGATATATCTTCATTCTTCGTAGACTCTCTCATCTGGTACTCCGGCCACATCGAAATCCTTGAGATGGCGTGGATATTAAATTCTTGCTTTTTTAAATAATTCAACTTATTTTAGACCGATGAAAGTTAGGTTGCCCTCACATCCTCACCCGTCACCAATCGCATATCCATTGCGTCCTTTCTACTTCATTCTGCTTATCTTAAGTCTGGCCTGTACAAGACCCCCTGCAAACACCGCGTCCATAGTTATTCAGGGTCATATCCTTCTCATAGGACACGATCCTTTCCCTCAGCTTGCGCTGGAGGACACGACGGGAACCGTGTATATTCTCCGCTGTACGGAAGAAACACGAAACAAACTGGAAAAACTGCAAGGACAACGGGTACGACTCCACTGCTCATCCATCCTTAAAAACGAGCATCAGAATCAGGCAACCGTCAAGCATTTCGAGATCATCGAAAAAGAATCCTAATCATAGAACATCGCACGAGTCATGATGGGTCATACAATGATACGTCGGTCTTTTACCTTTTTCATTCTATGCAATACGATATCGACAGCGCAAGTCGCAAACGTTCATACGGTATTTCCCGTATCCGCCGTCTCAGAGAAACGACTCTGCCAAGCAATTCCGGGCTCCCACGTCTTGAGACACGTGGAAGAGCAGATTCAAGCCTATCTACAGACACATCCCGAGTCACGACCGGAACATCTCCTCAAGAGACCTGCATCGTGGGGATTCCAAGTGGGCGACACAAGATCCTGGTGGGCCACGGACCTGGTGTCGGATGAGGAATATCAAGTCCAGTCTACCTGCAGAGCCGTCGGTCAACATTGCTACATATTCGTGGAGGATGCGCTCTGGGAAGCAGGCGGTAACGGACGCGTGACACAGGCAGCCGTCGATTCCGTAAAAGATGTATTCGATGAACGAACGCCTGCTGATCCGACCAAAGGCGTCTACCAGACCGTCGTCGAAACATTCGGCGACCCGCCCGATGTGGATTCCGATCCAAAGATCATCATTCTCATCCTGGACATCATCGATGGATACACGGGCACAGGCGGCTACATAGGGGGCTATTTTGGTACTTGGAATGAATTTCCCGACGGCAGTCTCGTCATAGGCGGACGACGAAGCAACCATGCCGAAATTTACTATGTAGACGCCGATCCGGGCAATCTGACTACGGCCATCGGTCTGGAAAATGCCATGCTGGTTACCGCCCATGAGTTCCAGCATATGATTCACTGGGCTCATGACTGGAACGAGATCGTTTTCGTGAACGAAGGCTGCTCGGAAATCGCATCCGTCGTATGCGGCTATCCTCTTCGGACCCAAACCGGCTATCTGGACGAAACCAACATCTATCTGTTCCAATGGCGGACGTATGATTTTAGCAAAATGCTGAACGATTACGCGCGTGCCGCCCGCTGGACCCTTTATTTGAGGGATCAATTCCCGGACGACTTGCTGAAAAAGCTCGTTGATGCCGAGGGAAACGGGATGGTCGGCATCGACCAGGCCCTGACGTCGATCACTCCGTCAACGTCGCGTCGCTTTCTCGACGTGCTGGAGGACTGGATGCTGGCCAACTATATCAACGATCCTGACGTGAATCCAGCATACGCGTACGCGTTCGATCCGGTGCCCCAGGTCAACCCGACACGAACGCATGCGGACCCCAACGTTCCGTCAACATCCGAGTCCGTTCAGAATCTCGGCGCCCAGTACATCACGTTCTCAGGGGGTCGAAATCTGTCTGTGACGTTTACATCATCGGCATCTTCCCTGCTGATCAAAGCGGTCAAGATCGGCAGCACCGTGGTGGAAGATGTACCCTTGAACACTCCGTATCACGTCCCCGACTTTGGCACAACCTTTTCCGAGGTCACGTTCGTCCTCATCAATAAACATCAGACAAGCAGAGCGACTTACACCTATTCGGCCACGGGCATTCTGGACAGCGCTCCCATTGAATTGGCTTACGACGACGGCCAGCCGGAAGGGTACCTGCCTCTCAGTCCCAACGACACGATGGTTGTTCACTTCAGTGGTATTGCCAATACAAGACTGGAAACCATCGATATCGCCTTCTTACAGCCGGGAACGATTAAAATGGGAATCAATCGTTTTTCTGGAAATTCGAGTGCCACCCCTATCGGTCAGCCTGTTATCCCGCCGTCTAATGTCGAATGCGCCACGACGGTTTCTTCAATTCCGTATCCGGTTCCTTACGACAACTGGGTAACCTTCGATTTTACCCAGCATAACATAGATGCATCTTCAGATTTCGTCGTATGGTTGGTGGTTGGAAACGATGCGTCCCGACCGGGAGTGATGGTAAGCTCGGAACCCGATGATGGTATCTACCATTCTTACACGTATCTTCAAGATAGGCAGAACTGGTTTATCCTGAGTGATTCCAACCAAGAAGGACATATTTTTAAATACCTCGTCCATTCGACCGTGCGGCTGATAACGGATATTCCGGAGACAGCCTGTACGGCCCACCTCGAATTCGAACTGTACCCAAATTATCCCAACCCCTTCAACCCTCGAACGTCCATTCCATACAGCCTGCAGGAAGACACGCGAGTCTCTGTTCGTGTATATGATGTGACGGGGAAAACGGTAAAGACACTCGTCGATATGCAACAGACAGCGGGATCGCATACAGTCACCTGGGACGGCATGGATAAGGGTGGCAGACCCGTTTCCAGTGGCATCTATATCATTCGATTGGAAGCAGGGGATTTTATTAAAGTTAGAAAGATCACTCTCGTCCGATAAGAAACGCCGTTTGTTTGACTCGACTCAATGGATTGATGGTGTTTACAAACAGAAAATCGATGCTTTGAAAATAGTGGGAGGAATGAACCATGAGGTTATCCGTTCGGAAATACCGAAGAACGATAGTTCCATCTTTCCTGGAAATTTTTTTCGCTCTGCTGAGTGTTTTGATACTCGTTACATCGGCCCATGCCCTTGATTATGGATCGGATTCCAGCCGGCCCCAACACATCCTTCAGGATCAGGGTGTGTTTGTCTTCAGGCAAGGACCAAACGGAGAATTCATCTGTGAACAAGCCAAAACCGAAGATATCCGGGCCCTCTCGAAACGTTCCGACACACCCGTCCGTCTAACTTCCCTTCCCTCGTTGAATGCACCCCAGGATCTGACGGGACTTCGCATAATCCTCCGTGCGACGGACCAACTGTTGGCAAATCCAGATGCCACAATGACCTTCCGCAGGGCTGCCGCTCGGTGGGAGCGTGTGATCAAAACGCCCGTTACTGTTATCATCGATGTCGATTTTGGTCCGTTGCGGTTCGGAATACCTTATCCCAGCCAGAATATTCTGGGCAGTGCGTCCTCTGCCGTTCAAATTGCCCTCCGACCGGGTACGCAGGATCATGCCGATGTAAACGACGTCGTCCAGGCATTGAAGAATAACCATTTCGACGATGCCCAATTGCAATCCCTCTACGACGCCATACCCATTCCCACTCCAACCACGGCGTTCCAGATCGTGGGCAATGACACGCTTCCGGCCAATCTCGTCACGGCCATCGGAGGCATGGCCGTCCTTCAGATGCAGGGATTCCTGCCCGCAAACACGGATCCGGACCCGGATGTCAATCCATTCGGGTATGTTCCCAACATCGGCTTCAATGCGAATTTCGATTTCGATTTCGATCCTACAAACGGCATCGACTTAGACGCCATGGATTTCGACGGCATCGTTGTCCATGAAATCGGCCACAATCTTGGATTCCTTTCGGTAGCCGAAGGCATGGGAGGACCGCCGGATAATTATTTTTACGTATGGGACTTGTTCCGCGTCAGGCCCGATTCGGTTGTAACCGGAGAACTCACGGGTTTTAGTACGACCCGGCGTGTGGTAACACCCGGACCGCCCGACTCCGATACACTGGTCGTCGAGAACGATGTGGTTTATTACAAAGCAACTCAGGGTTTCTTCGAGGGATTCCGACTGTTAGAGCTTTCTACGGGGTCGGAGGGGGGAGATGGTGCACAAGCCAGCCATTGGCGCGACGATGCGTTGCGACCACCGTCCCTGGGCGATGAGCGCTATATCGGAATCATGGATCCCAACGTGGGGTACGGCCAGCGTATGGCATATAAGGATAACGACCTTCGCATGCTGGAAGTCATCGGATGGGATATCGACTATGCACCGGAATACGCGACGATTAGCGTCACATTGGGTCTAGACACACTGGATATTACCAGTGTCGTGGATAGCGTTGATTTTGGAGATCTCGACCCGGGTGTTACTTCGGACACGACGTTTACGCTGACCAATATCAGTCTGGACAATATGCTGGAGTTTGAAGCCCAGGTCGTCATGAGCACACCACAGCCCGAGGAAGCCACGGCAGAGGTGACGATCGATGTATCGGATGGCTCATTAACAAGTGGGGCAAATAGCGATATCACACTGAGCGTTGGCAATGCCCCCCAGCGGGGATTGTTCGACGGCACCCTTCGAATCATGACCAACGATAACGATTACCTCGTCATCGATATCCCGTTCAAGTTTTCTGTGGGTGGCGCCATACGACCGCAGATCGTCGTCACGCCCCAAGACCTGGGCGACTTTGGTGACTTGGTGGACGATGCTTCCGCCATGAGAACCATCACCCTGTTCAACCAAGGCAATGTGGATTTGGACTACCGCATATCAACTTCCATATCGACGCGCGCCATTCCCTTCAACACATCACCCGATGCACTACCGAAACAGGGATCTTTGAAAACGAAGGAACTTTACGAATCCGGATTCCACCCGTTCTTCACTGCCGATGCTGTCAAACAGAATACCGTCCTGCTGGAGACCGACTTTGAGACGGACTTCGGCGGGTTCACGCCGTCTGGTATTTTATCGGAAGACTGGCAACGCATCACCATCGGCAGGGCAGAACTCGATGGCCACTCAAAGCCGACAGCCGTTTATTATGGACATGTGTATAAAACGGATGGAACCGTGGATTCGTTACGCTACCAGAACGATGCGAGTACCATGCTGGTGAGTCCAGCCCTGGATCTCAGCGCCGTGGCCCCTACCGATATGGTTGTTCTGACATTCAATTATTTTCTGCTGGCCGAAGAGGGCTATGATTTTGCATCCGTCGTTTACTCCCTCGACGGCGGTGAAACGTATGAAGAAGCCGCTACATCGAATAATGGCATCCTCCAAAACGTAACGGCCTGGCAATCGGCCCTGGTCGAAATGCCCATTTTATCCGGCAACTCGGATGTGAGGATTGCGTTCAGATTCACGAGCGATACGTACGTCATCGATGAGGGATGGTACATCGACGATGTCCAGCTTTCCGTACTCGAGGGACAGAATCCCATATTCACAACACCCCAAAGTGGGATTATTCCCGATCAAGATTCATTCGCCGACGTTATCATCACCGTGAATTCAGCACCCCTTACTATGGGTTTCTATGAGGGGATTGTACACATTCGGAGTAACGACCGATTCAATCCCCAGATCAATCTGCCCCTCACCTTTACCGTGGACACACCCGAATACCCCTCTTTAAACGCCGCAGAAATTCCCATTTCGTTCTCGATTACCGAGGGAGACGTTCAAGAGAAGGATGTTGCGGTCACCAATGCCGGATATGCACCCCTGACCTTTGTGCGCCTTTCAAGACCGGCCCTCGACCGTTACGATTATCTTTCCTCACAAAACCTGTTCGATGAGGCAGAAAACCGTTTACTGAACAGCCATGCGGAGATGCCGGCAGATATCAGAATCGAAGCGGCCCGTAGCGACCGTATCGAAAAAAAGGCCGATCTTAACACGTTCCCGATGGATGACGGTGATTCCCTGTTCTCGGCAGAACTGCCCGGTGCCAACCTGTGCATCGGCATCACTCAGGTCCCGGACGGACGCATACTGGTTACTGATGCCAATGTCAACGGTCAAACCTTCCTCCTCACCGAAACGTTGGATCTGTTGGCAACGATTCCTGGAATTCTTCCCGATGGCCTTCAAATGGCCGGTGCAGCCTACAACAAAAACACGCAATCGCTTTGGTTCATCGTACTCCAAACAGGGGAAGTGTTTGAACAGGTACTAAACGGAAATCAGCTTATCCCGACAGGGCGACATTTTTATCTTACCTTCCCTCCGGCCGACATCGCCTACAGCGATGAGCTCGATGCCCTTTTTATCGTCGACTTCTTCTCCCATCTTACGTATGCCTTGGATACAAATGGCAATGTGCTTCCGGGCTATCCCATCGACTGTCCCATCGCCACGAATATACCCAGTGTGACCATTACCGGTGGCGTCGTGGAGATCGGTCGTGGGTATCTCAGCTTTCAGCAGGTGGACCAGTTCGGACGCGATTACCAGGGCAGCGTCGTCACAAACGTCGATCCGAACGTGCTAGCCGGATCCAATAGGATCGACGGCCTGCTCCGTAGCCGGAAGGATCCCAACGGCATTTTCTATTATGTGGCCGATCCCGTGGATGACGTGGTCCGAGTCGTGGCCGTGGATCCCGTTGACCTGCCCTTGGATGTCATCTCCGTGGTAAAGGCAGGGGGACCGCTCTGGGGAGAAGACGTATCTCCCAATGATGGATTGACTCTGTCACTCAAAATCGATGCCGCAGACGTACCACAAGGAGCCCTTTCCGACACAGTTTCATTCATCCAGAACAACCCGAATCAGAGAGTCGTTCGCCTTCCGGTGGAAATCGTCATCAACACGGTTATGGATGACGGGCCCGTCGTGCCTCAGATGTTTGCCCTGAACCCCAACTACCCCAATCCGTTCAATCCCAGCACGACGTTGAACTTTTCATTGCCCGAAAAGCGCCGAATCACACTAAAAGTGTTCAATGACCTGGGGCAGGAGGTAGCAGTTTTACTGGACAAACAGGACATGTCCTCCGGTACACACCATGTGACGTTCGATGCAGATGGATTATCCAGCGGCATGTATCTGGTACGGCTGGAGGCTGGAGACAAAGTAGTTTCACAGCGCATCATCCTGTTGAAATAGGTTATGCGTTAAAAATTCGCTGGATGAACCTTATATAAAAATGATCATTCTGTGGAACTATTCAGGCGGTGGTCAGGAGTGGCCACCGCTTTTCATCTGCCCCAGAAGGAGTAACCTTGCATGAATGGCCTGTTAAGAGGGCTACCCGTGTTCCTGTTAGGCGTACTCATGGCGTGTGCGCCAAAAACAGCGCATCAAAAATGGAGCCCCGAGGAATCCAGGAAGGAGGTCTCGCCTTATCCGGCACCAACGGCTACGACGATTTTACAAACCGATCATGTGATCATGAATCTTACGTTCCGTAGTGAATCGGGAGTACCCATCAACGATACAGAACCCATGGTCTTACAGATCGCGAATGACGAATACCGATGCGAGTTATCCGGCCATCCGGGACGCAGTATCGAACCGGACCGAACAGTGGTCGATCGTGCTGCGTATCGTCTGCCCATGCCCTTATACCTTCGTCTGATACGCATGTCGCCGGATTCCGTGATGGTCAACGTGCACGATAATCGTCGCTACTGGGCGTATCCTTACCGCAGTTCGGATTTCATCGAATAACAATCACCTCACGACAAGTGACGGAGACGGAAATCACCGTCTTATGTTGGGGGCTGGATATACTTTTATCTTGCGTTTTAACGGAAAACTTGTTATCATTTTTCGGACACCCGTCGCGGTTTATTGTAGACGACATCCTAAGACTGAGAACGCGATCTTCGTTTCAACGATATCCCGTTGGATGACGAGACAAGGTTAGAATGACGGATACCATCATGCATCCCATCAATCGTCGTACATTCTTGAAGCAAACCTGCCAGACGGCCGCATCGCTCACGCTGCTGGGTGAGTATTCACCATCCATGCTGTGGGGAGAGGAGGATACGCCATCCCTGGATGTGATGATCGGACAAATGCTCCTGGTCGGTTTTCGTGGAAGCGAAGTCGACGAGGATCATTCCATCATGAAGGCCATCGAACAGAATTACCTGGGCGGTGTTGTCCTGTTCGATTACGATGCGGCGACGAAATCGTTCGACCGGAATATTCGATCCCCGGATCAGGTGAAGCAACTGACGGATAATCTTCAAGAAGCATCATCGACACCCTTACTTATCGCCATCGACCACGAAGGTGGCACGGTCTGCAGGCTCAAGGAAGCATACGGCTTCCCTACCACGGAATCGGCTGCTTACCTGGGAACAAAAGACGATCCTGCTCTCACGCGTCAGCATGCCTTATCGATGTCGAAGACACTGTCTGAAATCGGCATCAATCTCAACCTGGCACCTGTCGTAGACTTGAACATCAATCCCGACAATCCCATCATAGGCCAGCGCCTGCGGAGTTTTTCAGACAATGCCGAGATCGTTACCAAGCATTCGCTGGCGTTCATCCAGGCCCATCACGAAAACCGCATCCTCTGTACGCTCAAGCACTTTCCGGGCCATGGTAGCTCCGTGGGTGATACGCACCATGGGCTGACAGATGTCACCGAGACCTGGTCTGACACCGAACTGGAGCCCTATGCCCGCATCATCCAGGCCGGCAAAGCGGACGCGATCATGACGGCCCACGTGTTCAACCGTTATCTGGATGCTCGTTTTCCAGCCACACTATCGATGACGACGATCACGGGTATACTCCGCAGTAGGTTGCAGTACGACGGTGTGATCATTTCCGACGACCTGCAGATGGGAGCCATCGTCCGGGAATACGATCTCGACACGGCGATCATCACCGCCATCGATGCGGGCGTGGACATACTGGCCTTTGCCAACAACAACGGTTATGAAGAAAGCGTGGTCACCCACGCGAGCCGTTTGATCAAGCAGCGGGTGACTGAAGGCCAAATTTCGGAAGCACGCATCAAGGAATCGTACCGTAGAATTCAAAGACTCAAATCAAAGCTTTCAGAATCCACTGAGTGATCGTTAGCAAATAGACCTTTCATCGATGAGATAGTGGAGATACGATCGAATAAATTTGGAGTGATGGGAAAGACAAAACGAACGGTCAATATCTTTTCCATCAGGATATCCAATTTATAACGAGAATAAGAGACAAGGAGGTCGAAAAATCATGAACGATCGACACTTTATCAGGCCGGTGGCACTGTTCATGGCGGCATCCATTTTGATGACACTGGTGGCCTGTGCCGTGAATCCTGTCACCGGGAAAAGCGAATTCATGCTCCTCTCTGTCCAGGAAGAAATCTCACTGGGCAAGGAAACCGATGGACAGATCATCCAGATGTATGGGCTATACGAGGATCCCGCATTGAGCGCCTATCTCACAGACCTGGGCGAGCGTATGGGTACCCTAACCCACAGACCGGACCTGAAATACTACTATAAAGTGCTGGACACACCCGTGATCAACGCCTTTGCCGTACCAGGAGGGTATGTCTACTTCACGCGGGGGATTTTAAGCTACTTGAACAACGAGGCGGAGCTGGCCGGTGTCATGGGACACGAACTGGGCCATGTAAACGCGCGGCATTCAGCGCGGCAGTACAGCCGTGCCATGCTAGCCGGTCTGGGCCTCGGGATTGGCTCTTTGGTCTCGGAGGACTTTGCCAAGATTTCCGGTATCGTACAATTCGGCGTGGGTATGCTGTTCTTGCGATTCAGCCGGGACGACGAACGCCAGGCCGACGATCTCGGCGTGGAGTACTCCAGCAAGATGGGATACGATTCCAACCATATGGCGGCCTTCTTTGAAACTCTGGAACGGTTGAATCCGGGCTCTGACCTCAAAGGACTTCCGGGCTGGTTCTCCACACACCCCAGTCCCGTTGATCGTGTGGCTGCCGTGAAGAACAAAACCGCCGAATGGCAGCAACAACTCGGAAAATCCCAGTATGCCGTGAACCGCAACTCCTATCTGGAGAAAATAGACGGCATCGTCTACGGCGAAGACCCAAGGCAAGGATACGTGGAAGGGAATGCATTCTATCACCCTCAGCTCCGGTTCATGTTTCCCGTACCGTCCGATTGGTCGTTAACCAACATGCCGACTCAGGTTCAAATGGTATCCAAAAACGAAGAAGCCGCCATCATACTGACTCTGGGGGAAGGAGACTCACCGTCCGATGCGGCACAAAAGTTCATCGAGAACAGCAAGGCTGTAGTTCAATCGTCTAACACCATCCGGGTTCATGGATTGACGACTCAGAAGGTCATTTCCGACCTGCAGGCAAGCGAACAGGAGTACATTCGGGCCATGTCCTATTTTATCGAAAAAGAGAACATCATCTATGCGTTTCACGGCTTCACGGCAAAGAATGATTTCTCGAAATACACCTCCACGCTGGCCAATACAATGGATGGATTTCAGGTGCTCACCGACCCGGCAAAAATCAACGTGAAGCCCGAGCATTTGGTACTCCGTAGGGTGGAACGAAGGAATAACCTCAGAAGCATACTGCAGGGATGGGGCGTGCCCGACGATAAGCTGGAGTACATGGCCATACTGAACGGAATGCAACTGGACGATACCATACTCGCGAATACGCGTCTTAAAATGATTAAATAATTGACGCTTAGAAGACTAAAAAAAGGGGTAGTATAAAGATGGGAATCGAAATCTGGTTTCTGGTTGTGTTCATCCTTTCCTGGCTCCTGGGGCCATTTACTCAGCTGATCATGGTCATCAATCCCAGGCTTCATCAAAAAATGGGTTTTATGGAAAAAAAGGCCTACCTGCCCGAATTTCGCTGTTATGCCCTCATGCACAGGGGAACAGCATACGCAGACATGACCTTTCTGCTCTCGGGTGCGGTGTTCGTGATCGGCGCTTTGCTGGAAAAATCCTGGAGTATACCGTTTGGATTTTTTACCTGTGCGGTTTATGTCTATTTCTCCCTCACGTACATTTTTCAAACGATCCTCCTCACCAAGAATGAATTATGTCCCATATCCAGGGATCAACTCCCTGCATATTTTCTGTACGGTGGTGCGTTTTTTGTATTTGGCCTGTACGGGATATTCTATCTCTCGCGGTTCTTGTAACGATAACCAGGGGCGAAGACCATGGAAGAACTGAATCAAAAAGCTCTGTTCCTCGGTCCCAAGACCGAAAACAGCCGATTCTTCAAGGATATGCTTAAATGGATGATCGACGACCATATCAGCTGGCGCGACAACTTTCATCCCGACGATAAACCAACCATCTCTCGTGCTGAAAAACAGAAAAGCGATTTCAAGGCGACTCTGCAGAGAACCGCAGAAGCCCTGGTGGAGCTGGCATGCACACTCCAGCAGAATTCGGTGCCCTGGTTCTCTCCCAGGTACCTCGGCCACATGACGTCGGACACGCTGATGGCCGCAACTCTCGGTTATATCCTCACCATACTCTACAATCCCAACAACGTCGCCTACGAAGCCTCCCCGGCGACCACGGCCATGGAAATCGAAGTCGGCAAACAACTGGCGAGATTACTGGGTTATACGACCGAACGATCCTGGGGACACATCACATCGGGAGGCACGGTAGCGAATTACGAAGGATTCTGGGTTGCCAGAAACCTGAAGTCCATTCCCTATGCCATTAAAGCCGTAATGCCGGAGTTGGTCGAAAACATGGATGATTGGCAGTTGGCGAATCTGCCGCCCCATCGGATTCTCGATCTGGTCGATCGGGTCAAGGAAGCGGGTTCGATGGACCGGGTCCTACGATATTCGGCCAGGGGCACGGGTGTTCAAGCGGGAACGCTGGGCAAGGTGCTGGTTCCCCAATCCAAGCACTATTCGTGGGTGAAGGCAGCCGACGTTCTGGGCACGGGCCAGGAAAACCTGGTGTTCATCGACGTGAAAGACAATTATCGCATGGATATCGACCACCTCAAGAAAACCATCGATGGGCTGGCCAGTCAAAAAATTCCCGTTTTGGCTGTCGTAGCTGTTGTGGGAACGACCGAAGAAGGCGCCGTGGACGAAGTCCACAGGATCGTGGAGCTCCGGAAGACATACGAAAAGCAGGGCATCTCTTTCTATCTCCACATCGATGCCGCTTATGGTGGGTACTGCCGTTCCATCTTCCTGGATGAAGATGGTGGATTCATGGATTACGATGTCCTCAAGCAATCACTCCGCGAACATAACATCCTCCATCCGGACATCGACTGGCCGAAACAAGACGTGTACGATGCGTTTCGCGCCATGCCCGAAGCCGATTCCATCACCATCGATCCCCACAAGATGGGATATATTCCCTATGCATGTGGAGCGGTGGTGTTCAAGGACAAGCGTATCCTCGACCTCATCTCGTACTTCGCCGCCTATGTTTTTGAAAAGACGGAGGATAATCCTCTGCTGTTGGGCAGCTATATCATGGAGGGTTCCAAGGCCGGTGCCATCGTAGCCGCAACATGGATGGCCCATCGCGTCCTGCCGTTGAACATCACCGGGTACGGGAAAATCATGGGCTGCAGCATCGAGGGCGCACAGCGCTTTTACAGGGCCCTGCGTGCGGCCATTCCCCTGGAGTTGAAGCAGAAAAATTACATCGTCTATCCCCTCACAGAGCCGGACTTTAACATGGTCGACTTTGCTTTCAACGAGGCAAGCAACACCGATCTGGAGGCCATGAACGAACTGAATCAGAAAATCTACGAGCTCTGTTCGTATAAATCGGGTCCTGTTTACTATCACAGATTCATCGCATCCAAGACCGATCTAAGCTACGAAGAGTACGGCGACGCGCCCAAGACTTTCGTGGCCAATTTCGACATACCCGAGAAGGAATGGGACAGAGTCCGGAGTGTCTTCGTGCTTCGTTCCTGTGTGCTGACCCCCTACTTGGTGGGCAACACGACCTTCGAGGAATACTGGAACCACTTCATGAAAACGATGTGGAAAAATCTGCTGAACGTCTTGGAAAATTCTTAAGGATATTCTTCCATGAATGTATACGCCATCATCATCCTCTCGGCTCTGCTCCTGGAATTCGTTCTCAACCTCATCGCCGATCTCCTGAATCTGAAAACCCTTCAACGTGAATTGCCCCAGGAGTTCGATTCGGTTTACGATGCAGAAAAGTACCAAAAATCCCAGGAATACACGCGCACCAACACACGATTCGGGTTCGTGACGTCCGGATTCAACCTGCTCGTTCTGCTGGTCTTCTGGTTTGCCGGCGGGTTTAACTTTTTGGATACGATCGTTCGAGACTGGCACCTGCATCCCATCTGGACGGGCCTGATCTACATAGGAATACTGATGGCCGTCCGGATGCTTCTCTCGCTTCCCTTCAGCATATACGCAACATTCGTCATAGAGGAACGCTTCGGTTTTAACAAGACGACACCGGCCGTTTTTATCACCGACCTGCTCAAAGGACTGGCCCTTTCCATCGTCATCGGCGGGCCGCTTCTGGCAGGCATCCTGGCGTTTTTCCAGTACGCCGGTACCTGGGCATGGCTCTACGGGTGGATTCTGTCCGTCATCTTCATCCTCTTCCTACAGTACATTGCCCCCACATGGATCATGCCCCTGTTTAACAAGTTCACACCCCTGGAGGAAGGGGAGCTCAAAGAACGCATCTTCTCGTATGCCCAGTCCGTCGCGTATCCCCTGGCCGGGGTCTTCGTGATGGACGGCTCCAAGCGCTCCACCAAATCCAACGCGTTCTTCTCGGGATTCGGGAAGAACAAGCGTATCGCCCTGTTCGACACGCTCATCGAAAAGCATCCCGTGAAGGAGATGGTGGCGATCCTCGCCCACGAAATCGGTCACTACAAGCTGAAGCACATCCTCAAGGGTATGATCATCAGCATGCTGCATACGGGTGTTGTCTTTTTCCTGCTCTCCCTTTTTTTGAGCCAGAAGGCGCTGTTCGATGCATTCTTCATGGATCACATGTCCATCTACACCGGATTGATCTTCTTCGGCATGCTCTACACACCCATCGAGCTAATACTCTCCATCTTCATGCAAGCATTCTCCCGACGCCATGAATACCAGGCCGACCGATTCGCAGCCTCCACAACCCGAGACCCGGAATCCTTCATCGGTGCTCTGAAAACCCTCTCCGCCCACAACCTGACGAACCTTACGCCACATCCATTTTACGTCTTCTTAAATTATTCCCATCCACCCGTGCTCCAGAGGATACGGGCATTAAAAACGTGAGAAAGGAGTGATTATGAAAAAGACCGTGGTGTGTTTTATCCTGATATGGACATGCATCCTCAGCCATTGCACCAAGCAACCGGCTTTCGATGAAACCTCGATACGTAAGGATATCCTTGCCGTCATGGACGCCCAGGTCAAGGGCTGGAACGCCGCCGAGGTGGAAGGATACATGGCAGGTTATCTAAAATCCGACTCTGTACGATTTGTCAGCGGTGGTACCGCCAACTACGGCTGGCATAGGATTCTGGAAAGGTACAAAAAAAGATATCCCGATGCCGAAACCATGGGCATACTGTCGTTCACGGACATTTCCGTCACAGTCCTGTCCAACAGCGCGGCCGTCGTCTTCGGCCGGTATACGCAGGAGAGGAAAAACGACCGACTTACCGGGTTATTCACACTTCTTTTCAGGAGAACGGACAACGGCTGGCGTATCGTGCATGATCATACATCCACAGAGCCATGAACAAAGGCATAACATGACTGTTATCACTATTTCGGGTAATACCGATAAAGAACATCTCCCTGGTGGAATATGGAGATTAATGAAATAACAAAAGTGGATGTAAAAAGAAATGGTTTTTTCATGTTTGATGATTGTATCCTAATTCGAAATCAGGAGCAATAACGATACGATGAAAGAGACGGCTGAAAACATTACGCTAAAGAAAATAAATGCTTTAGAAAGTATCCTGGGCAAGTCCTTTTCCGTTCTGGACGACGGTTTCGTCCGTGTCATCGACTACATGGGCTCCGACGCCTCCATCGTCCAGGCTGCCAGGGTATCGTATGGTGAAGGGACAAAGAAGATACGTCAGGATCGAGAACTCATCCGGTATCTGATGCGGCACAATCATACGTCCCCGTTCGAAATGTGTGAGATTAAACTCCATGTGCGTGTCCCCATGGACACCTGGCGTCAGTGGATACGCCACCGTACGGCCAACGTGAATGAGTATTCGACGCGGTACTCCGTGGCCATCGACGCCGCCCAAAAAACAGAACCGGATCAGTGGCGGCTCCAATCCAAGTCCAACCGCCAAGGCAGCTCCGGAAAAGCAGACGAGTCCGTCGGCAAACAATTAACCCAAGAGGAACAAAAATTCCATTCCCTCGCCCGTGAGGTCTACGACGATCGCCTGAAAGCCGGAATCGCCCGGGAACAGGCCCGAAAAGACCTTCCGCTATCCACGTATACCGAGGCCTACTGGAAGATCGACCTGAACAACCTCCTTCATTTCCTCCGACTTCGCATGGACGAGCACGCTCAGTACGAAATCCGGTGTTACGCCAACGTCATCGGGAACGAAATCGTAAGCCGATGGTGCCCCCTGTCCTGGGAAGCGTTTCTGGACTACAGAATGAACAGCGTCGTATTCTCGTCAGCCGAGCAGACGATCCTGAAATGGATAGGACGTGGTGAAATCACCAAAGCTATCGAAGTCGCAGTACAATACGGATGGCTGGTAAAAACGAACAGGGCATTAAAACCGCATCTGGAACGATCCGAATTCGAGCAAAAGTTGAAGCGGGTCGGACTGCCCGTTCCCTGGAAAAAATCGAAGTAGGCACTTAATCATATACATCATGCTCTGATGATCATTTTTCAGACGACATGAGTCTGAGCACTTCCTTGTAACATCTCTCAATAAAAACGATGAATTCGCGGATTAGGAATATGCCCTAGATTCTGAAGATGGGTATCTGTTGTACATGATGGCCTTACGGGGATATTCAAGTAGGCAGCGTAATTCAAATCTTTCATATCATCGCTATACTCTATTATCATTCCGACGAGAAAAAAAATGCCCGATGAATCTTGATCTCATTCATCGGGCTTTATGGAAAGGCAAGAAGCCAAGGGAATTCGTATTCAGAACCATCCCAATCGTCTGAGTTCCGGTATGTTCCTCTTTAGGTTATAATGCATATCCTCCAGCTCATCGGCCAGTTCCTCGATATCCTCGGCCTCCTCCTCCAGTCTCTCCGCTTTCACTTCGATCTTTTCCGCCTCGCGTTCTAAATCCCGTTCCAGATCGTCCGTTCCGTAATTCGGCGAAATCAATCGAAACACGCCTACCACGGCCTTCAGACCGATCACAGCGCCTTGAACACCCACCTTGGCTCCCTCCAAGCCGATTTCCTTCGCCTCATCCACGATGAAATACACCTGTTCATGGTATTCGGCCAACAGCGCTTCCTGCTTCGTGTTGGTCCTGACACGGCGGCCGTTGATGTACAGACGGTGCGTCTCCGTGATTTCTACACATTCATTATCGTCATCGTCCGGAAATATTATGACACACCCGTCGTCGATGGAAATATCCACATTATCGAGGCAACCAATCCTTCCCATAAAGATGCTCTTGCTGCGACGTTTTCGTTCTATCCCGTAGAGAGAAGAAACGGCCAGCAAAAGGGCCAGCGCGATTATGAGGTTCTTTCTCATTTTGGAGATCCTCCCCTTCTTCAAAACGTATCTATATAAAATACGTTTGGGCGGGAGAATGGTTACACATCATTCAGACACTCATGAAACCGGATGACGGAGAAAATGGATGTACACGGTATCTTCTGAATTAGGCAGGATATTTAATGCGTTCTGTTTGACAGGGCATCTATCAGGGTTTTCGCTCTACTTCTTGATCCCCAACTCCAGAATACGAATTGCGCTTTCTTTCCCGTTTTCCCCCACTTCCAGTACGGGCCCCACGCACGAGGGACATCCGCTGGCGCAACCGCACGACCGGACGAGTTCCAGGGCTGCCTTCAACAAGGCATCGTGTAGGTTGAAGATTTTCCGGCTGTATCCCACGCCACCCGGTGTGTGCTCGTAGATATACACGGTCGGCTTGGCGGAAAAGGGAGATCGGAGCATCGGAACTGTCCTTAAGTCCTTGGGATCGGTCATCACCCAGAGCGGAACGACATTCTCCAGCACATTGGCTACGGCCTTTAACCCATCGCTCAGGCTGGCTTCGGTCAAGGAAAGTGTGTCTTTGATCGTTTCGTCCAGTTCCCACCAGTAGGCCGATGTGTGCATCGTCATCTCGGGCAGATGAATTTTTCCAGCACCCACGTTCTCGTGTGTCCCGAACTTGATTTTTTTAAAAAGCGTGACCAGAGATGTCACGCTCACCTCGCCGTTCGCCTTCTGACCGCAAGGAATCCCATCCGATTCAAATGTCTCGATGACACGGATATCGGTTTTCATCTGAGAATCCGTGTAATAATCGACACTGACCTGCCGAACGTACGCCTTCCGTCGGTCCCAGTCCAGTTTATCCACGTGGTACTGTACGCCTTCGTGGATATAGATGGCTTCGTCGTGCACCAGCATCTGGGCGCTGAACAAATCCACCTCGCCGATGACCCTCTCTCCCTGCGTCGTATCGATGATGACCACGTTATCCGGTGCAGCCCGCCTGAGACTGACTTCCTCCGCCGGGTAGGACTCGCTTGTCCAGTGGTACTGGTCGTCCGATTTATGGATAACGTGATGCTCTTCCAGGTAGTTCAGGAGGTCTTCCGTGGCATCCACGCCGAAGCGTTCACCCTCACGGAAGGGCAACTCGAAAGCGGCGCACTTGATGTGAGAGAGCAGGATAATCAGATTATTGGGGTCCACGATTCCCAACTCCGGCGTGCGCTCAAAGAAATATTCGGGATGATTGATGATGTACTGGTCCAACGGGCCGCTGGTCGCCACCAGAATGGCTACGGAGACGGACTCTCTCCGGCCCGCCCGTCCGGCCTGTTGCCACGTGGATGCAATGGTTCCGGGATAGCCCGCCATGATGGATACAGAGAGCTGGCCGATGTCGATACCCAGTTCCAGAGCATTGGTAGAGACAACACCCTGTATCGTCCCGTTTCGCAAGCCCCGCTCGATCTCCCGCCGTTCGTTGGGAAGATAACCCCCGCGGTAACCCCGAATCAGTTTTGGCGATTTTTTCAGGGATCGCATGGCATCTTTCAAATAGGTCAGGAGGATTTCGACGCGCAGCCGGCTCCGGGCGAACACGATGGTCTGGACGCCTGCCCCGAGAAATTGCTTGGCGATGCCTCGCACCTCCTTCACCGATGACCTTCGTATGCCCAGCTCCTTATTCACGACTGGGGGATTGTAGAAGATGAAATGCTTCTCTCCGCGGGGAGCACCGTTGTTGTCGATGAGTGTGACATCTTCCACGACGAGTTTCTCGAAGAGCTCTTTCGGATTCGCAATGGTGGCTGAGCACCCGATGAACTGGGGTTTGGAGCCGTAGAATTCGCAGATGCGTTTGAGCCGGCGAATCAGATTGGCCAGATGGCTGCCGAACACGCCCCGGTACGAATGCACCTCATCGATGACCATGTACTTCAGGTTCTCGAACAGCTTCACCCACTTCGTATGATGGGGCAGAATGCCCTGATGGAGCATATCTGGATTGGTCACAACGATGTGTCCAACGAGACGGATGGCCTTTCTCGCCGACACGGGCGTATCCCCGTCGAAAGTGTAGGTCTTGATATCTACGCCCAGATTCTCGACCAAGCCATGGAGCTCCGTCACCTGGTCCTGGGACAACGCCTTGGTCGGGAAAAGGTAAAGAGCCCGGCTCTCGGGATTCTCCAGAACCGACTGGAGAACCGGCAGGTTGTAGCAGAGCGTCTTTCCGGAAGCCGTGGGTGTCACGACGACAACGTGCTTGTTCTGGAGTATGGCCTCCACGGCGTCGGCCTGGTGCGTATAGAGTTTCTGGATACCGCGTGTCTTCAATGCATCCATCAGCTTCGGGTTGATCTCTGACGGAAACGAGGCAAATCGAGCCTCTCGCGGAGGAATCGGTTCCCAATGGGTCACGTAATCCATGAAATCCGAGGAACGGTTCAGAAAATCAATGATCTGTTCGATATTCATGGAACATCGCTTTATTGTTTTAAATCCGTATGGCCTCGTAAGAAAACATTCGATTTGGGTGTTTAATAATGAAAAAATTATCTAGCCGATCTCCGAATAAGTTACATTTTTATACAAGTAAAAACAATGAAAATTTAAGACAAGTCTCTTTTTGTTGGAACCGAACGTAATTTTCATTATTTTAAAACGTACAATTCCGTATCCGGTATACCCATCAACATAAATGAGGAAAAATGATGAGACGACGACCTTCAACGAACCGACGGGGATATTTTTTCATGGTCACCTCAGTGCTATTCATTTCTTTCTTTACCTTCACGGCAACTGCTCAGCAGAAATACCGCCTCCGGTATAAATTCGACAAGGGAGAAAAACTCCAGTACAAGACCGAACGCCACGACAGTACCGAAACCGATCAGGAGGGACAACCCTCTTTTCAGCAGATCACTGTCTGGGCACTCCAAACACTCTCCGTGGAGGATACCGACGACCAGGCATTCAAAATCACTCTGAAAACAGATACGACCTGGTCGGATCAGGATAATGCTGCCGCTGAGGGTAGCGGACCGGGCAGAGGTCGACGCTTCAGAGGCATGCGAGGTCCCAGGGAGAGATCCTACGAAATCTCACCCATCGGCAGGGCCGTCTCGGGTGAGGACCCATTATCCCCGGTATTAATTATCCTGCCCGAGAATGAAATAAGCATGAATGAAAACTGGAATTTTGAAGTGACCACGGAACAGACGGGTCGCCGGCAGGGACGAACCACGGTCATGGGACAGTGTCTGTTGTACGATGTTCAGGAAGAGAACGGACGGCGTCTGGCTGTCATCATCGTCAATATCGAATCTCAGAGCGAAGGCCAGTTCCAATTTCAGCCCCAGGGAAGAGAGCCCGTCTCGGGAACGTTTGCCAGCAACAGCACGGGCACGAACCTGGTGTATTTCGACATCGACAGAGGCCGTATCGTGGAAGTCGTCAGCGAGGAAACCCGGGAGTCGAATACCGAGTCCACGATGTCCACCGGAAGAACGTTGTCAAAGTCCAATTCAACGGTGATGTTGATGTCGGAATCGAAGTAATCCTATTCACTCCGATATAAAAAAAGGAGACATGGATCTCCTTTCCGTACAACCTAAAGCGATTTCGACTATTTTCTGGAAAAACGATCCGTTTGTCATACAGACAAACGTCCATCAGCCCTGTTCTCTCATCCCGCCATCGTTTCCACAAAATACCGGTGAATACGCCCGTCATGGGTCAGTTCAGGATGAAACGTCATGGCCAACACGCGGTCGTTGCGGACCATGATGATTTCTTCCCGATGAAAGCCCAGGGTTTCTACCCCTGCACCCAGAGCACGAATCCGGGGTGCACGGATGAACACCCCCTCGAACTCGGGTTTATCCTCGAACATGGGAATGCGAATCGTATCGACGAAGGAATCGACTTGACGGCCGTAACTGTTTCTCTCGACTTCGATATCGATCAAACCCAGGGTCTCGAAACCGTTGTTGGATATTCGAGTAGCCAGTATGATGAGGCCGGCACAGGTACCCATCACGGGACGCGTCCGTCCGAACGATCCGATACTCTCGAAAAGGTCTGTCTTTCGAAGCAATTTGATGAATGTTGTGGATTCACCACCCGGGATTATGAGTCCAGCGCAGCGGTCCAACTCTTCCGTATAGCGGACAACCAGCGTCTTGACGCCTATCCGTTGAAGTGCTTTCTGATGAAGACCGAAATCCCCTTGTATACCCAATACCCCGATGGTGACGGACATCTACCAGCCTCGTCCCTGCATCATCTCTTCTGCTGGAATCTGGGAAATCTCCAATCCAGGCATGGCATCGCCCAACCCTTCGGAAGCCTTTGCCACCATGTCCGGATCATCGTAATGGGTCGTCGCCATCACGATGGCCTTGGCCCTCGCTTCCGGGTCTTCGGATTTGAAGATGCCGGAGCCCACAAACACAGACTCAGCGCCGAGCTGCATCATCAGCGATGCATCGGCCGGCGTGGCCACACCGCCTGCGGCAAAATTTGGAACCGGCAGCTTTCCCTTCTTCTTCACGTACTCCACCAAATCTACTGGCACGCCCATCTCCTTGGCCTTGATCACCAGCTCCTCATCGCCTAGAGTTTTAATCTCTCTCATGGCGGACTGAACCATACGCATGTGACGGACGGCTTCGACGATATTCCCGCTTCCCGCCTCGCCCTTGGTACGGATCATGGCCGCTCCCTCGGCGATCCGTCGCAGGGCTTCACCCAGCTCACGGCAGCCACACACGAACGGCACCTTGAAGGGCCATTTATCGACATGGTAGCGCTCATCGGCCGGCGTGAGCACTTCGCTCTCGTCGATGAAATCCACGCCTATGGCCTGGAGGACTTGTGCTTCTGCAAAGTGGCCGATACGGCATTTGGCCATCACGGGAATAGATACGGTTTTCATGATCTCTTTGATGATCTTGGGATTGGACATGCGAGCTACGCCGCCATGAGCCCGTATATCGGCAGGAATGCGCTCCAGCGCCATCACAGACACGGCACCGGCATCCTCGGCAATCTTGGCCTGCTCTGCATTGGTCACATCCATAATGACCCCACCCTTGAGCATCTCGGCCAGGCCAATTTTTAATTTATGGGTTTTGTCGATTCGAAACATAGGTGATCACCTCCTCAATCCCTATCTATGAGAAAAAAGAGAGACGATATCGTTGGTTGGCATATTTCTATACCGTCTTAATTTACAAAATATTCAAGCACAGGTCAACAACCATTTTCCCCTTGATTTTATGGGAAATTGTCTTTAATTATCCTTTCGATGCGTACTAAATGACCGTTTCATGATTTCGAGAGGAGAAACCGGGGTTTGAATCTGCCCGATTGCCTTTTCCCGCTCTTTCCCATCCTGTATGCGGAAATCCACTACACTCTAAAAGGATTCAGCCTCGTGTACCGGCCGTGGCCCGAAATCATCAGCGACGCTCCCCACCGTGTCGAACCCGGCCAGTCCATACCCATTTTGCTCCTCATCAAGGACGCCCACCGTTTTCGCATCTCACTTCATTCGGTTCAGACAGTCATTGAATACCCCGACGGGTCTGCCGAAAAGGTCGACCTCATCGATGAGAAAATAAACATCCATCAGCCCTGGTGGTATCACATCGAACACGTACGCCCTAAACCCGACTTTTCCGGCCCACTCCGACTCCATGTCTCATTCTACGTACAACGTCAGGGGAAGAAAAAACCACGAATCGTGCGTACAGATAATTATCGGGGAACCAGTCACCGGCCCTTGACCATTTTCGTGGCGAAAGAACCGTATCCGCGATTCGACAACTGGCACTTCGGTGACCTTCACTTTCATTCCGATCTGACCAGCGACCAGGTCGAGTTCGGCGCTCCCCTGGATGCCACGGCGGATATTGCCAGAGCCATGGGACTCGCCTTTTCGGCAGTCACCGACCATTCCTATGACCTCGACGACCTGGCGGACGATTATCTGCGGAACGATCCCCATCTGTCCAAATGGCGCTCCTTACAGGACACCGTACAGAACATCGAGCAGGAAAAGGGATTTATCTTCCTTCCGGGTGAGGAAGTCTCCTGCGGAAACCAGAGGGGCAAAAACGTACATCTCCTTCTCCTGAATAATCGACGGTTTTTCCACGGAACCGGCGACAGCGCCGATCGATGGTTTCGGAACAAACCCGAAAACACCATACCCCAGATCCTCGATGAACTGGATGAGAATGCCTTGGCCTTTGCAGCACATCCCGAGGATGCGTTTACGTTTCTGCACCGACTCCTGCTTTCTCGGGGGCGATGGAACGATGCTGACTATCGCCACGCACGGCTCAACGGTATCCAAATCCTCAACGGTGTCGTGGATAACGCGTTCCGGCGTGGCGTCAAGAGATGGATAAAGCTCCTTCTTCAGGGAAGGAGAATCATCATCATCGCCGGGAACGATAGTCATGGCAACTTCAACCGATTCCGCCAGCTCCGACTGCCGTTTCTCTGTTTCAGGGAACATACGTTTCATCTGTTCGGAAAAGTCAGAACATGCGTTTATACGGAGGGAAAACCCAAGCGAGAGGATATCATCAGAGGGATTCAAAACGGGCACTGTTACATCACCACAGGTCCTGCCATGATCTTGGACGTAAAAAACGAGAAGGGGGAGTCTGCAGGTCTCGGGGACAGACTTTCAGGAAACCGTTTTCACCTGATCATCAGAGGCCGGTCTACCCAAGAATTCGGATGTCTTGAATCCTGCAAGATTTGGCTGGGTATGCTGGGCAGTAAAAAGGAAACGTTATTGTTCCAGCAGGATCGATTCGGTGGTAACCATACGATGTATCATGCCCAAGATTTACAATCGCTTGTGACGCCCTCTTATTTGCGGGGCGAATTAATCACCCGAATCGAGGAGAATGAGTACTTTTGTTTAACGAATCCAATCTGGCTTTACTAATGGTACCTCTTGTCCTATTTTCTACCAGTCCTCAGACCGGACCTTATTCTCCTTGATTTATTCCATCTATTTGTATAATTTTCGTGAACAGGAAGGATCCGACTTTCGTTTGACGAGTCATGCATCATAGAATACACATTATGAGGAGGACCGACCCATGCTGAAACAAAAAAGCATCTGCGTCGTCTTGTTGATTCTCTTCCTATGTACATGCGTAACGACGATTCTGGCGCAACAAACCCTGACTGTGGGTGAAGTTACGGCGAATCCGGGTGAGAAAAAATCGGGCTTCATTCTCGTCCCGGCCGGAAACGATGGCCCAGAACATCGAATTCCTATCACCATCGTCAACGGGAAAAACGACGGTCCCGTCTTGGCTCTCACGGCCGGCGTACACGGATACGAATACCCACCCATACTGGCGCTCCAGCGCCTGCGCCGTGACCTCGACTCCTCTCAATTGGCCGGTGCCGTTATCATGGTTCATGTGGCCAACATGCCTTCTTTTTTACAGAGGACGATATACTACAATCCATACGATGGCGTAAACCTGAACCGGGCCTTCCCTGGCAAGATCGACGGGACGATGTGCGAGAGAATTGCTTACCAGCTCACCCATGAGGTCATCGAGAATTGCGATGTGCTCATCGACATGCACTGCGGCGACGGGAACGAAGACCTCCTCCCGTATCTCTACAACACGAAGACGGGGAATCCCGAGTTGGATAAAAAGACCGAAGCCTTGGCTGTAAATTTCGGACTGAAAGTCATCGTGGGCGATCTGGGAAGACCAAACGAACTCTCCCAATCCGTGTACTGCGGGAACACGGCCCTGCTGATGGGTAAGCCCTCCATTACCATCGAGTCTGGAAAGCTGGGCCGGACCGACGAGGAGGACATCGTCCGGGTTATCCGGGGAACGTACAATATTCTGAAGCACTTGAAGATGATGGACGGGGAACCGGAACTCGTGGGCGAATCCGTTTGGGTAAAGGAATACCAGATTATCCGGGCCGAGCACGAAGGTATGTTCTACCCCCTGTCGAGCCGGGGACGTCATGTTCAGGAGGGAGAGCTCA
>Ga0180437_10001949_pt1 | contig 34233 bp, 25 predicted proteins | sample SS_ome_4_FD_132410 | JGI IMG/M metagenome (GOLD analysis project Ga0180437, IMG submission 132410) | Hypersaline lake sediment archaeal communities from the Salton Sea, California, USA - SS_3_D_1 metaG | ecosystem: Environmental > Aquatic > Non-marine Saline and Alkaline > Hypersaline >... | reverse complement strand
CGCCACGACCGCCTCTACTACGTCGAGGCCGCTCCCGAGATATCCGACCGCGAATACGACCGCCTGCTGGACGAACTGAAGGCCCTCGAGGCCGACCACCCCGACCTGGTCGGCCCCGACTCGCCCACCCAGCGCGTCGGCGGCGAGCCGATCGACGGATTCCAGACCGTCGTGCACGGCTCGCCGATGCTGAGCATCGACAACACCTACAGCGAAGCCGAGCTGCGCGAGTTCGACACGCGCGTGCGGCGGGGGCTCGGCGAGAGGGCACTGCACTACCTCGTCGACCCGAAGATCGACGGCGTGGCCGTCTCGCTGACCTACGAGGCGGGCCTGCTGACCCGGGCAGCCACGCGCGGCGACGGCAGGCAGGGCGACGACATCACCGCCAACGCCCGGACGATCCGATCGATCCCGCTTCGGCTGACCGGGGGCGGCTGGCCCGACGTGCTGGAGGTCCGCGGCGAGGTCTACTGGCCGAAAAGCAGCTTCGCCGCTTACAACGCCCGGCGCGTCGAGCAGGGCGACGACCCGTTCGCCAACCCGCGAAACGGCGCCGCCGGGACACTCAAGCAGCTCGACCCCAAGGTCGTCGCCGAGCGAAACCTGGCCTTCCTGGCCCACGGGCTCGGCGCCGCCGCCGACCGGATCGCCGATCGGGCCGGGGAGGTGATGGCCAGACTCGGGCGATGGGGCGTCCCCGTCAACCGCCACGGGCGCGTCTGCGACGACATCGGCCAAGCCCTCGACGTGATCCACGGCTGGCTCGATCACCGCGCCGAGGCCGACTACGAGACCGACGGCATGGTCGTCAAGCTCGACGAGCTGGCCCTCCGCCGCGAGCTCGGCCAGACCAGCCGAGCGCCGCGATGGTGCATCGCTTACAAGTACGAAGCCGAGCGGGCCCGGACCGTCCTGTTGTCCGTCGACTTCCAGGTCGGGCGGCTGGGGACGATCACGCCGGTGGCTCACCTCGAACCGGTTCAGCTCGCCGGGACGACCGTCTCGAACGCCTCCCTGCACAACTTCGACCAGGTCAAGCGCCTCGACGTTCGGGCAGGGGACACCGTGCTGGTCGAGAAGGCCGGCGAGATCATCCCGCAGGTGGTGCAGGTCCTGCACGAGCGGCGGGCGGCCGACGCCGCCCCGATCGAGCCGCCCGCCCGGTGCCCCGCCTGCGCCGGCCCGACCGTCCGCGACGAGGGGGGCGTTTATCTGCGGTGCGTCAACTCCGAGTGCCCCGCCCAGCTCAAGGAACGCCTGCGTTTCTTCGCCGCTCGCGGCCAGATGGACATCGAGAACCTCGGCCCCGCCGTCGTCGAGCAGCTCGTCGAGACCGGCCTCGTCAAGCACTTTGCGGACCTGTATACGCTGGGGCCCGAGCAGCTCATCGGCCTGCCGTTGGGCGAGTCGGTGGCGGAGGACGGCAAGACGGTCGTCCACCGCATCCAGGAGAAGTCGGCCGACAACCTGCTGCGCGGCATCGAGGCGAGCAAGCACCGGGGCTTCGCCCGCGTGCTGGCGAGCATCGGCATCCCGCTGGTGGGGGAGTACTGGGCGGAAAGGCTGGCCGATCGGTTCGGGAGCATGGCCGAGCTGTCCGCCGCCTGCGAGGAAGACCTGCGGGCGGTCTTCGATGCCGAGTACCCGAAGATTCCGGCCGAGCTGCACGCGTTCCTGCGAACCGACGGCGGGCGGGCCCTGGTCGAGAGGCACGGGGACGCCGAGTTGACCCCGCGCCTGCTCGTCCGGCTGGGTCTGCCGAGCATCGGGCCCAAGCGCGCCGAGCTGTTGGCCGCGTCGTTCGATACGCCGCGCGCGATGGCCGAGGCTTCTCCCGACGACCTCTGCGACGCAATGGGCATGGCGAAGCCCGATTGGCGGATCGCCACCAGCGTCTACCGTTTCCTCCAGTCCGAGCGCGGCGGCGACGCGATCCGACGACTGAAGGAGGTCGGCGTCGAGATGACGTCGGCCCCCGCGGGCGCGCCCGAGCCCGGCGAGCAGCCGCTGTCCGGCAAGACGGTGGTGGTCACGGGCGCGTTGGCGCAGTTCAGCCGCAGCGGGGCGCAGGAGGCGATCAAGGCGGCCGGGGGGCGGGCGGCGTCGAGCGTGTCGAAGAAGACCGACTTCGTCGTCGTCGGTGCCTCTCCCGGCTCGAAGGCGGACAAGGCGCGGGCGCTGGGCGTGGAGATCATCGACGAGGCGGAGTTCGTCCGGCGCCTCGGGGCCGGCGGGGGGCAGGGAGGTAGGCAGGGATGAACGCGGATACACAGGGGTGGAAATGCGGATATAAGGGGGTCAGCGTCTATCAAGGCCTATCCCTGCCCTGCATTTTCGGATCGCGCTGACGGCAAAAAAAGGCCCGCCTTTCGGCGGGCCGAACGGAGATACATACTGCCTGCGACTGCTTCGCAGGCAACGCAACCTCGGTGTTGGGTCAATGGGGCGCGCGTCGCTAACACATGGCTGCGAAGCTGGCGATAATGAGCAGGATCATCTTCAGCTTGCGACGAAAGCTCTTCCGCGACACTTCTGTTCACCTCCGCAGGCAATTCGTCCCAGTTGACGAAGTCCATTTTACCAGGGGTCCGCGAAAGCGCGAAGAGGGAAAGTTGACCGATTGATGACCGTGTACCGGGAATTCGGCAAAAAGCAAACCGCGGGGCTTGCGGGTTCCGCGAAAGCTGTTCCGGTTAGAGAAACCTTGCGGGAAGATGGGGATTGCCACAGATTCTCCGCAGACGCCGCACCTTACGTATGATAGTCGGCATTGATCGCAATATACTCTCGCGACAGGTCACAGGTTAGCGCGGTGAACCGCCCCTTGCCGAGCCCGAGGTCGCAGTCCACGCGGACCTCGCTGCCGCCCAGGTGCCGCCGGACCTTCTTCACGTCGAACGTCCGCCCCGTCCCGCCGGAGAAGATCACCACGCCGCCGATGCGGATACGGAGCTTCTCTGCCACGACCTTGGCGGCCGACTTGCCCAGCGCCATCGCGATCCGGCCCCAGTTCGGGTCGCCCCCGTGGACGGCCGTCTTGAACAGCGGTGAGTCGGCGACGCTCTTGGCGGCGATCTTGGCCTCGGCATCGCTGCGGGCGCCGCGGACGACGACCTCCACGAGCTTGGTCGCCCCCTCGCCGTCGACGACCACCGCCCGGGCCAGCTCGCCGCAGACCTCCGTCAGGGCGGCGAGGAACTTCCGATAGTCCGCTCCGCCGCCGGCGATCGCCCTCCCGCCGGCCTGCCCGGAGGCGAAGGCAACCACCGTGTCCGACGTGGACGTGTCGGAGTCGACCGTGATGGCGTTGAACGTCGTCGCGACGGCGGCCTTCAGGGCCCTGTGCAGCCTCGCCGGCCGGATCGAGGCGTCCGTCGTGATCAGCGAGATCATCGTGGCCATCGACGGGGCGATCATGCCCGACCCCTTGACGATGCCCGCGACGGCGACCGTTCTGCCGCCGATACGGGTGATCACGACGGCGGACTTCTCCCGCGTGTCGGTGGTCATGATGCCGCGAAGGGCGGCCGCGTCGTTGCCGTGCCCCAGCCGATCCGCCGCCTCGGCGATGCCCGCGCGAACCTTCCCCATCGGCAGCCGCTCACCGATAATGCCCGTCGAGGCCACCAGCACCTTCTCCGCCGGGCAGCCGATACGGCGGGCGGTCAGCTTCGCCATCGTCTCCGCATCGCGCAGGCCCGCCTTGCCCGTGCAGACGTTCGAGTTGCCCGAGTTGACCACGATCCCTCGCGCCCGCCCATACCCGCGCGGCAGCAGCCGGCGGTTCCAGATCACCGGCGCGCCGACGATCTGGTTGCGCGTCGTCACCATCGCCGTCGCCGCCTCTCTATCGGCGGCGAGGATCGTCACATCTTCCCGGCCCGTCGTCTTGATCCCGCAGGCGACCCCGGCCGCAACGAACCCGCCGGGCAAGGTGATATGGCTGACCTTCGGCATTGCGTGTCTCCACAGTGGTCTGTCATGCCGGCCGTCACCGGCCTTGCAGCGTCATCCGCCCGTTTGTCCGTTCTCCGGCCAACTCACAGCAGGCCCGCCGTCTCCTCGAAGCCGAACATGACGTTCATGTTCTGTATGGCTTGCCCCGAGGCGCCCTTCAGCAGGTTATCGAGGGCGCTGAACAGGACGACGTGTCCCTTGGCGGCCCTGGCCGCGATATCGCAGAAGTTCGTGCCCGCCGTGTACTTGGTCGCCGGCAGGACGTCCGTGCGAACTCGGACGAAGGGGGCGTCGGCGTAGGCGGCCTGGAGGGCCTCGGTCAGCCGTTCGGCCGTCACGCCCTCGCCGGCGGGGCGGGCGTAGACCGTGCAGAGCATGCCGCGGTCCATCGGGCACAGGTGGGGCTGAAAGAGCACGTCGACGTCGCGCCCGGCGATCTCGCCGACGACCTGCTCGATCTCCGGCATGTGGCGGTGATTGCCCACGCCGTAAGGCTCGAAGTTCTCGTTGCGGTCGGGGAAGTGGAGCGTCTGCTTGGGCGTTCGCCCGGCCCCCGAGGCGCCGCTGATGGCGTTGGCGACGATGCCCGTCGGCTCGATCAGCCCGGCCGCCAGCACCGGACCGACCGCCAAAGCGGCGCACGTCGGATAGCAGCCCGGGTTGGCGATCAGACGGGCCGTGCGGATCCGGTCGGCGAAGTACTCCGGCAGGCCGTAGACCGCTTCCGACAAGTGTTCCCGGTCGGTGTGCGGACAGTACCACTGCTCGTAGAGTTCGGCGTCGTCGAGCCGGTAGTCGGCCGACCAGTCGATCACACGCAGCCCCGCATCGAGCAGGGCGGGCACGTAGCTCATGGCGACCTTATGCGGCACGCACAGCAGGGCGAGGTCCGCGCCGAGTCCAGCGAGGCGGTCGGGCTGGAACAGCTCCTGGCTCAGCCCGCACACGCCGGTCAGATGCGGGTAGAAGCCGTCCATCGGCCCCAGTTCGCTCTCGGGCCCGAACACGCTGATCAGCTCGGCCCGTGGATGCCGGGCGAGCAGGCGGATGACCTCGAAGCCCGTGTATCCGCTGCCGCCGATGAGAACGACCTTGATCGCGTCGCCTTGATTCTCAACCTGCATGGTTCATCTCTCCACAAAAAGGCCCCAGCGCCTCTTCGGCTGCCGGGGCCTGGTCGGTTCGGTGGGAAGGGCCGGTTAACGCTTGGAGAACTGGAAGCGTTTCCGGGCGCCCGGCTGCCCCGGTTTCTTTCGCTCGGACATGCGAGCGTCGCGGGTCATCAGGCCCTGGTCGCGCAGCGCGCTTTCGACCTCGGGCATGGCCTTGGCGAGGGCCCGGGCGAGCCCGAGCAAGACGGCGCCGGCCTGGCCGGTGTAGCCTCCCCCCCCGACGTTGACCCACACGTCCCAGCCCTTGAGCATCCGGATCGCCTCCAGCGGCGCGCGGATGGCGTTGCGGTCCCGGTCGTGGTTGAAGTACTCGTCGGCCTCACGCTTGTTGACGAGGAACTTGCCCGTTCCCGGTCGGATGCGGACGCGGGCGACGGCCCTTTTGCGGCGGCCGGTGCCCCAGATGTAGTCCTTCCCGGCCGGCAGGGGCGGGGCGACGACGGCGGGCTCTTCGTCCTCCTTCGCTTCTTCCTTCTGCTCGGCGGGCTCGTCGGCCGGCTTCTCGTCGGCCGCCGGCTGCTCGGCCGGCTTCTCGTCGGCCGGCTCGGCCGGCTTGGGCGCTTCGGCGGGGGCCTCGGCACCTTTGGGTGCCTTCTCGGCCTCGGCGGGCGGCGGGGTGGCGGCCCGGGGCTCTTCCTTCGGGTCCGTCGGGTCCTGTGCTTCCTGGTCTGCCATGGATCGTAGCTTCCTGCCTAGATGTCCAGCGTCTGAGGCCGTTGGGCCTGGTGGGGGTGATCGGGGCCGACGTAGACCTTGAGCTTACTCAGCATCGCCTTGCCGAGCTTGCTCTTCGGGAGCATCCTGCGGACGGCCTCGCGGATCACGCGGTCAGGGTGCTTCTCGAGCATCTCGGCGAGTGTGTGAACGCGCCGCCCGCTGGGGTACCCGCTGAAGTGCTGGTAGATCCGCGTGGCGGGCTTCGATGCGCCGGTGACCTTCACCTTGGCGGCGTTGACCACGATGACGAAGTCCCCCGTGTCCACGTGCGGCGTGTATTCCGGGCGGTGCTTGCCCATCAGCACGGTGGCGATGCGCGTGGCGACCCGGCCGACCACCTTGTCGGCCACGTCCACCACGTGCCACTTCGCCTCGACCTCGCCCTTCTTGGCCATGTACGTCTTCATTGTCTGTTCACCTGTCTGCGGCTGCCGGGCATCCTAAAGAGCCGCGTATTATGACACACCAGCCCGCCCTGTCAACAGCAATTGTAGCGCCCCGCGGGCAAAAAAAACGCAGGACGGGGCCGCCGCCCGCGCAAAAACAGCATGGTACTTCCGAGCCACCGATCCGTTACCATACGCGTCATGCCCCCTCGCCCGGGCGGGTAGGGCACACAGTTCGATGCCCCTCGGGACCGATCGCATAGACAGGGCGCAGTCAGGCCCCGCCACCCGGTCGGCGGGAGCGGGCTGCCAAGTCAAGCAGAGGAGACCGTGATGCGCAAGATGAGCATTGCCGTGGGCGTTCTTTACGTGCTGGCCGCGTCGGGGTTGCCGGTGAAGGCCGACGCCGACCTGATGCAGAAGCTCCCCGTCTCACGAGGGATCTGCGTCGTGTTGGGCGAGGGGGGCTGCAAGACGGCCCTGTCGCTGGCGCGGGGCAGTGAGCTGACCTGCTTCGTCCAGGTGGCCGACTTCGCCGACGCGCTGGCCGCGTGCAAGGCGGCCGACGAGGCCGGCCTGTTGGGACGCAGGATCTTCGTCGGGAAGGGCGACCTACGCCGAATCCACTTGGGCGAGAACGTGGCCGACGCGGCTATCGCCGCCGCCGGCACGGCTGTCGAGGAGGCCGAGGTCCTTCGCGTACTCCGGCCCGGCGGGGTCGGACTGATTGGCGGCAGACAGATCACCAAGAAGCGGCCCGAGGGCGCCGACGAGTGGACCCATCACTACCACGGCCCGGACAACAACACGCAGTCGGGCGACCGGCTGGCAAAGGCGCCCTACCTGACGCAGTACATCGCCGAGCCGCGGTACGGGCCCTGCCCCCAAGCGACCGTGGCGGCCGGGGGGCGGGTGTTCATGGCCTTCGGCAACGTCGCATGGCACGAGCGCGAGGAGCCGTGGATGAACACGCTGGTGGCCCTGAACGGCTACAACGGCACGATGCTGTGGAAGCGCGCCCTGCCGCAGGGCATCATGGTCGACCGCAGCACGATGATCGCCACGGAGACGATGCTGCTGCTGGGCGAGCGGTCCGGCTGCCGGATCGTCGACGCGGCGACCGGCAAGAACGTCGGGCGCATCGACGCGCCACCCGGCGTCACCGACGGGCCGTTCTGGAAGTGGATGGCCGTCGCCGACGGCGTGCTGTATGCCCTGATCGGCAAGGCCGAGCCCGCCGACGCCGACGCGCGATGGCGACGGCGCCAGCACGGCTGGCCCTGGGGGGGCATCTCACGAGGCTACAACGCGCCCGAGCATCCCTGGGGCCGGGCCGCCACGCTCGTGGCCATCGACCCCAAGACCAGGAAGCTCATCTGGCACCACAAGGAGCGAGCCGAGCCCATCGACAGCCGATCGCTGTGCATGATCGGCGGCAAGATGTTCTTCTGCTCGTTCGGCAACTACCTCGCCTGCCTCGACGCCAAGACGGGCAAGGAGGCCTGGCGGAAGATGGGCTCCGACGCCCGGGAGCTGTTCAAGCAGATCGGCCCGTTCAGCAAGGGCCACGGCTACCGCTCCGGGTGGAAGACCACCGCCTACGTCAAGGCGGCGATGAAGGCGATCTACTTCACGGGCCCGCAGTTGACGAAGCTCTCGGCCGTCTCGGCCGCTGACGGCAGCCTGCTGTGGACGCGCCCGGCGAAGGTCAACGTCCACGTGATCCTGCGCGACGAAGGACTGTTCACCATCGGCGCGGAGGGCACGAAGGGCGACACACACAAGCTCGACCCGATGACGGGGAAGGTGTTGGCGAGCTACGAGGTTTCGCGCCGCGCGTGCACGCGCGCGACCGGAACGGCCGACGGGATCTTCTTCCGGGCCCGGGGCGGCTCGGTGAGGCTGGACGTCGCCACCGGCAAGCCGCAGTGGATCTCGCCGATGCGCCCGAGCTGCCAAGTCGGCGTCGTCATCGCCCACGGGCACCTCTACTGGGTGCCGTGGGTCTGCGATTGCAGCCTCCAGATGTTCGGCGCGATCTGCCTGGCCCCGGCGGGCGACTTCGCGTTCGACAAGCCCGCCGGCGGCGCCGAGCGGCTCGAGAAGGGCAGCGGCGACGTCGGCAAGGTCGCCAGGTTCGCCGTCAGCGCCCGCAGCGACTGGCCGACGTACCTCGGCAACAACGGCAGGGCGGCCCAGACGCTCTGGTGGCCGCTCAACGTGCCCGCCGCCGTCCAGCAGCGGTGGCAGTTCAAACCCGAGGCTGCCTGCAAGCCCACGGCGCCCGTGCTGGCCGGGCGGACCGTCTTCGTCGCCGGCTCCGACGGTGCCGTCCGAGCCTTCAACGCCGCCAACGGCAAGCCGCGGTGGACCGCCTACACCGGCGGGGCCGTCCTCTACCCGCCGGCCATCGCCGCCAACCGGGCGCTCGTCGGCTCGGCCGACGGGTGGGCGTACTGCTTCGAGGCCGCGACGGGGCGGCTGCTGTGGCGGTTCCGGGCGGCCCCGGTCGAGCGGCGGGTCCCGGTCTTCGGGGCGCTCCAGTCGGCCTGGCCGGTCGCGAGCGGCGTGCTGGTCGAGAAGGGCGTGGCGTACTTCGCCGCGGGCATGAACGACTTCGACGGCACGCACGTCTACGCGGTGGACGTCGCGACGGGCAAGCTGAGGTGGCACAACGGCACGAGCGGACACCTCGACGCGTTCTCCCGCCGCGGTGTCGCCGTCCAGGGCCACCTGCTCGCCAGCGGCGGGAAGCTCTACCTCGCCGGCGGCACGGCCGTCTCGCCCGGCACGTACAACATGGCCGACGGCAAGTGCCTCAACGCCCCGCCTACCGGGCCCGGCACGAGGGCCCCCCGAGGCCGGGAGCTCACACTCGACCGAGGCGGCGTCAGCGTCACCGGCCAGCCGCTCTACTCCGTCCCCGAGGCGCCCGTCTTCGACAGCTCCACGCGGTGGCGGCAGCAGATCGTCGTCGGCAACAACGCCAACCTCACCTTCCTGCCGGACCTGGGCAAGAAGGGCACGGCTTGGCGGCTGCTGGCATGGGACACGGTGAGCGACACGGCTCTCTGGTCGATGCCCCTGCCGGCCAAGCCCGTCCGATGGGGCCTGGCCGCCTCCGGCGGCAGCATCGCCGTGGCCCTCCGCGACGGGCGAGTCGTCTGCTTCGGCCCCAAGCCCCGGTCGGCGGAGTAGACCGGGGATTACCACAGAGGCACAGAGAGCACAGAGACAGAAGAGGCCGAAGCCCGGGCGGCGTTTGTGTTCGCGGACACCGAACTACCCGCTGCCGCGCGCCACGATCTGCGCCGCCCCTTCGACTCTTGCCGCTGCTCTCACCCCTACCCTCCAGCCTCCTTCCGGCAGATGACGGTGAAGTCGTTCGGCAGGTAGTCGTCGAGCAGGCGGATCTCGCACGGCTCGCCGTCGAGGATCTTCAGCACGTCGTCCGGCTTGTAGAAGAAGTAGCCCTCCTCCCGGTATGACGTCCGCGCGTTCAGCAGGTTGAACACTAGGTACTCGTCCGCCAGCCACAGCAGGCGCCGCACGGCCGAGGGGAGGAACTCGAGATTGTTGCCCAGGTCCAGATTGAAGATGCCCGACGTGAAGACCACGTCGAAGCGCCCGACCTCGGGCGGCGGATCGGCGAACGTGTCTGCACAGACAAACCGCCCCCCGCCGAACCGCGACCGGCAGGCGGCGATCATCTTGTCCAGCACGTCCACGCCCGTGTAATCGACGCCGATACCCCTCTCCTCGAGGTAGGCCCGCAGGTCGCCCAGCCCGCAGCCAACGTCCAGCAGCGTCTTGCCGGCCAGCGGCACGTGGTCTGCCAGCACCCTGAACCGGCGGCGCTGCGAGGCCGAGCTGGCCCAGTCCAGCACGTCGAAGTTCTCCCGGTGGGGGGAGATCCGGTGCTCGTAATGTGCCCGAATGGCGTCGATCCTATCCATGGGACAGTGCCTGCAACGGGGAACTCCCTCTGCTCCCGTGCTTCCGAATCGCCGGTTGTCGCCCTGTCTTCGCACGTCAGGCAGACCCGCGCCTACGGGACCGGCTCGCGGCCGTGCTCCTCGTAGACCTCCGCCTCCGCGATCAGTTGATTATAGAAGGCCTCGCCCCCCAGTGCCACGCACCACGGCAGCAGCGCCCCGCGGGAATCGTAGTAGTCCAGCTCGGCGACCTGCCCGTCGCGATCGATCTGACGGACCGTCCGGTCGAGCAGATCGCCCCGGAGCCGCCGCATCGTCTTCCAGACGGCCCGCAGCTCGGGGGCCTTCGGGTCTTTTGACGCCACCTCGCGGCGGCGCCGGTCGAGGGCGTCCAACTCGTCGAACAGCTTCGGGAAGCTCTCCTGCTGCCAGCGCTGTCGCTGCCGGTCATCCCGGAACGTCTCGAGGCGCGCAGCCGCTTCGGCGGCGAGGTCGGCCCACTCACGGCCGAGCCGACTGGCCGGCACTTCCTCGCTGCCCATTGCGGCCGCCAGGTGAGGCGGAAGGCGGATCGGCGTCTCCACCGTTCGCAGCCGGTCGAGCAGTCGGAATCGGACGCGGATGACCGGCTTCAGGGGCCCGGGCAGCAGGCCCGCCGCCGCAAGCTTGCGGGCCAGCCGATGCGCCGCCGGCATGTAGAGTGACCCGCGGTAGGGCAGTGCGAGCCCCCTGGCGGCCTCGCCCAGGCGGACCTGCGAGACGAGCACCAACGCCTTGCCGGCCAGGCAGCGGACGCCCGCGTCGGCCATCGCGGCGACCGGCAACCGGCCTCCCTCGGCCGGATCGAACGCGCGGTCGCCAATGACGATCTGCCCGTCGCGGAGACGCGCGACGGTCCGCGCGGCGTGGCCGGCATGGTCCACGGTGGCGAAGAAGGGCAGCTCGCCGTCCTTGCGACGCAGCGGGCGGAGCTTCAGATCCGTCTCGGCGACGGCCTCGTTGTACAGCGTCGACGCGAGGCCGTAGTCGGCGACGAACACGTCCAGCAGCTCCCGCCCGGCGGGTGCAGCGGTGGCGAACAGCCGGCTGGTGAGATCCAGCTTGACCCGGCCGGCCGCCTGGGGGAGGCGCGCCGCCATCCACGCCTCGTAGAGCTGCACCAGCCGCCCGTCGGAGAAGCGGTCGAGCAGCCCCGCGACGAGGGCCTCCTCGCGATCGAACCAAGCGGCCAGCCGTTGGTGCGAAGCGGTCGACGGGAACGCGGCGAACGTGTCCTCGCGGCCCTTCGCCAGCGTCATGCGGACGAACTCGGCCGTCTCACGGACCGTCAAGTCGCCCAGGACGCGATGGTGCTCCCGGTCGCCGACGAAGCTCGAGCCGACCAGTTGCCAGTTGCCGCTCGGGGAGAACTCGTCGTACAGGTCGTCGATACTCCGGCCGAGTTGGCGAGCGAGGGCGGCGGTCTTCAGGCCGGTGAGCGGCTCCCAGTCGCGCAGCTCCACAGGCATGCGCCCGAGAAACTCGGTGTAGAACAGCGCCGCCCCCCAGTCGGCCCCGCCGCTGTGGTGGAAGCGTTCCGGCGTCAGCCGCAGCGCCGAATCGCGGAGATCGGCGCCGAGGGAGGTGAAGGCGGCGTCGATGTCCTCGACGAAGTGGCGAACGGGCCGCCCGGCGGCGGCGAGGGCGTGGAGCTTGGGCAGGACGTCCCAGAGGCTGTGGGAGTTCTGGTCGATGCTGAGAATGGGTGGGGGGGTCGGCATTCGGGGTCGGTCGGGGTAGGGGGGATCGGACCTGGCGGAAGAGCCCCCGGCCTGGGGACCGGATCCTAGACCCAGGAGGATGCCGGGGGCGCGCGTCGGGCCCCGGGCTCGCCGGACGATTGGGTCGTGGTCATGGGTCGGGCTCTCCGTTCAGGGCGCGGTGGGCGAGGTCGTCGGAGATCGTGCCGCGGTAGAGGGAGCGGACGACAGACTCGAGGCAGACGTCGTCGATCGAGCCGTCTTCGTTCTCGGTGAAGTAGACTCGCAGCGTGTCGCCGCTGCGCGCATGGACGAGGACGGGCTTCTCGTGCGAGCGGAACTCCTTCGGCCAGTCGTACCGAATCGCCGCGAGGATCGCCGCCGAGGCCGAGCCCGTCCCGCACGCCAACGTCTCGCCCTCCACGCCGAACTCCCACGTGCGAATGGCGATCTCCCCGGGGGCGATGGCCTGGACGAAGTTGGCGTTCGCGCCGCGCGGGGCGAACCGCTCGTGGTGGCGGATCGCCGGGCCCAGCGAGCCGATGTCGATCGACTCGACGTCGTCGACGTACGTCGCCACGTGCGGGACGCCCGTGACGACGTAGTCGCACCACATCGGCAGCCCGCGGACGTTGATCTCCACGTCGGCGGCCATCTCCTCCGGCGTCGGCACGCAGACGGTGATGTAGCCGTCCGCCGCCGCCTCGGCGAGCACGACGCCGGCCGGCGTGAGGATCTTGATGCTCGAGTCCGGCACGAAGCCGCTGTCGAAGGCCCACCGCGAGAAGCACGCCGTCCCGTTGCCGCACAGTTCGCACTCGCTGCCGTCGGCCTCGAAGAACCGGGCCGCCACGTCGGCGAAGCCTTCCACCTCCGGCTCGAGCGCGAAGATCAGCCCGTCGGCCCCAATGCCCACGCAGCGAACGCATAGCGCCTGCGCCAGTGTGCCGACGCGGCCGGGCGAACTCAGCAGCTCGTCGAACCGGCCGTCGCGGCCATCGACACAGATGAAGTCGTTGCCGCTGCCTGACAGCTTGGCAAACTCAATCGGCTGATCCATGGCAAGTTCCCGGGCCGCCCGCGCCGAAGGCGGCGCCCCCACACGTTGACAGGTCTTCAATCCGCTCCCGCAAGTATAGCCGCGGACACGTCGGGATTCAAAACGTCCGCAGCCGGGATCGCGATGACGGGGTCAGACAGCACGCTGAGACGCCCCGGGAACGCTCGTAGCTTACCCCCCCGCTGCGCCCCGGGGGCAAGCCACGGAGAGCCTGCGGCTGCCGGGCCCCCTCGGTGATCGGGGGTGAGTCAGTTGCCTGCGTCCTCGTCGCGGTTGCCGCCCCCGCCGGCCCGAAACAGCGGCAGGTGGTAGCCGGTCAGGTCCTTCCGCGACAGCGAGCGCGTCTCGCCCGCGACGGTCTGGCGGACGATCGTCGTGAACGGCTGGTTCCAGTGGTAGAAGCCGAACGTCAGCGAAGCGTCCGAGTCGACGATCGTGAACATCGGCGGGTCGAGCGACTGCTTGCCCCACGACTGGTAGCTGACGCCACCGAGCAGCTCGATCTTCGCGCGGTTGCGGGCGACGACGTGGCGGGCGCGGCCCTCGGTCTTCAGGCCCAGGACCCAGAGCTGCCCGCCGTCGACGTCGATCATGTCGGCCTTGGGACTCTCCGGGTTGAACTGGCGGGCCCAGCACCTCTCGCCGGGGCCGATCTGCAACGTGCCCGTGCGGCTGGGCGAGACGTCCTCGATGTACCACTGACCGCCTTTGCCGCGCTTCTTGTGCGTCCCCGCGTGGTTGACGTTGCAGACGGAGATCGCCCTGGGCGAGGTGTTCTCGAACATGACCACCCCGGGCGGGCACTTCCACCCGCCGAGCAGGAAGAACCGTTCGACCACCAGGCAGTCAGCCGTCAGGCCCTCGAACGTGAAGAGCGCCGCGCCCGCTTTGAATCGGCCGGTCGGGTCGGCGACGTCCACGATGCTCTCCATCCCGATGATCCGGTTGACGCCCCCGCGGACGCGGAGCGGGGCGGTGATCTTCGGGTACTTGCGAGTGCCCGCAAGGCGGGGGAGGTAGACGGTCGAGCCGGCGATCTTCGCGGCCTGGTCAAAGGCGGCCTGGAAGGCGGCGGTCGCGTCCGCGCCGGGCGACCAGTCGACCTTGACCCACTTGGCCAGGTCCGTCTGCCAGGGCACTGCGGGCGTTTCCCTGATCGGAAGGCGGAGCGTCTTGGGCTGGCAGGCGAACAGCGAGTTCGCCTTGCCGTCGTGCCACTCGGCCAGACTGGCGCCGTCGTGCGTCTTGCTGGACGCGTCCCGCAGCAGATGGCCGTAGCCGCTCTGTCTGACGTTGCGGAGGAACAGTTTGCGGCTGTCGCTGACGATGGCGGTGTTGCCGGCGGCGCCGCTGGACAGGTCGGCCTCGACGAGCGTCATGTGCCCGTGCCGGCTGATCTGGAGGGCCGGCACGCTGTTGACGCTGCGGAGCCGGCGCATCGTCGTGCGGGTGTTGTGATTCAGAAAGCCCAGCTTGTTCTGGTGCTTCAGGGTCAGGTGCTCCAGGACGATCGAGAAGCTGTTGCCCGTCGCCACGCCTTGGTCGAAGCCGAGGACCGTGACGTGCTTGATCATGCATGGGCCGATCTGGCTCTGCCGCAGGTCCAGCCCGATCGCCCCGCGACGCTGCGGGTCGCTGCTGCGGATGGTCACGTGGTACATGCCGCCGGTGTTGTTGGCCATGAACCGCAGGCCCACCGCCCCGGCGTTGCCGCGCCCGACGTCCACCGTCAGGTTCCGCACGTACCCGTGCATCGTGTCGCCGGTGCTCTTGCCTTCGTAGACGGCCAGGACGACCTTCGGCTTGCCCGGATCGGCGAAGGCCGGGCAGTTGTCCGTCAGCCGGATCACCGTGCCGGCCTCGCTCTGGCCCTGGAAGACGAGAAACCGGTCGCGGCTGTGCGGCCTGCCGCCCTGCGTCAGCGTGTCGCTGACGAGGTACGTCCCGTTGGGGAAGTACAGCGTCCCGGGCAGCCCCTTGGTCTCGTCGATGGCCCTCTGGATCGCCCGCGTGTCATCCGTCACCCCGTCGCCTTTGGCCCCGAAGGTCGCCTTCACGTCGACGATCCCCGAGTCGGCGGGGAAGACCATATTCTCGCCCGCCGCCCGTGCGGGCGCGAGGGCGCAGCCGGCTAAGAGGCCGAACAGCAGGCCACTGACGCGCGGTGCGGATTCGTAAAGATGGGCATCCATCGTCATTGATCTCCTGGAGGAATCGGGACGGTTACCCATTTCGGAGAGAAGGACGTGGGTAACCGTCCCTGTCTCATCCGTCATCGCATCTGCCACGCCCGTTACGTTCCCAACGACTCGGTCGCCTTCTCGACCTCCGCCAGCTCCGCCTGGAGCCTTGCCAGCCGCTCCCGCTCGCGCTGGACGAGGTCGGGGGGGGCCTTGCTGAGGAAGTTCTCGTTGGCGAGCTTCGCGGTTAGGCCGGTGATGCCCTTGGTCAGCGTATCGCGCCGCTTCGTCAGCCTGGCGGCCTCGGCCTGACGGTCGATGATGCTCAGCACGAACAGCCGCACGTCGCCGAGGGTGACGGCCGCCGCGTCGGCGGGGGGGGCGGGCAGCTCGCCCGTGACGGTCAGCTCGCCGATGCCGGCCTGCGAGGTGACCAGGTCGAGGTTCTCTCGGATCAGCGTGGCGTCGGTGCCGCCGGCGAGGACGACCGCGTCGACGGGGCGCTTCGGCGCGACGTTGTGCTGCATGCGGATGTTGCGGACCTCGCGGATCAGCTCGCGGAGCGCGGCGAAGTCGTGCTCGGCCGGCGGGCGAATCGCGGCGGCGTCCGCCATCGGCCAGCGGGCCGTCACGAGCATCGGTTCGGCCGACTCGTCGCCGGGCCCGCGCACGGGCGCCACGTCGTTCAGCCGCTGCCAGATCGCCTCGGTGACGAACGGCGTGACCGGATGCAGCAGCCGGAGCAAGACGTCGAGGCAGTGTGCGAGGATGGCCTTGGGCACGGTCTGGCCGGCGTTGATGCGGACCTTGGCGATCTCGAGGTACCAGTCGCACAGATCGTCCCACATGAAGTGGTAGAGCATGTCGGCCAGCTCGTTGAAGCGGAAGCCCTCGACGGCGGCGGAGGCGTCCCGGATGGTGGCGTTGAGGCGGCTGAGGATCCAGGCGTCGGCGAGGCTCCGCTCGGGCTGGATCGTCGCCCAGGGCGGCGCGCCGGCGAGGTTCATCATCGCGAAGCGCGAGGCGTTCCAGAGCTTGTTGCAGAAGTTCCGCCCGATGTCGAACTTCTCGGAGCTGTTGACCTTCCGCCCGTCGGGCAGCTCGATGGCCTTCAGCGGCATGCGGACGTCCTGCGTCTGCGTGGTCATGCTGACGACGGTGAACCGCAGCGCATCGGCGCCGTGGGAATCGATCACCACCAGCGGATCAATGCCGTTGCCCAGGCTCTTCGACATCTTCCGCCCCTGCCCGTCCTGGATCATCGCGTGGATGAACACGTCGGAGAAGGGGGGCTCGCCGAGGCAATACTGGCCGAGCATCACCATCCGCGAGACCCACAGCGTGATGATCTCCCGGGCCGTGCACAGCACGTCGCCCGGGTAGTACTTCGCCAGCTCCGGCGTCTGCTCGGGCCAGCCCAGCGTCGACAACGGCCACAAGCCCGAGCTGAACCACGTGTCGAGAACGTCCTCCTCTTGCTCGTAGCCAAGTTCGCTCAGCTTCGCCTCGATCTCGGGCTGGCCCGGCGGGGGGGCAGCGTAGGTGTATGCCATGCCGCTCTCCCATCCGCTCTGGCATGGGACTTCGACATCGTTGATGTAGAGGTGTGTCTCGCCATCCGACGCCGAGTCTTCCGTCAGCTTCTGACTGCCTTCCTTCTCGCCGGTGGGCCGCTTCCAGATGGGGATCCGGTGCCCCCACCAGAGCTGTCGGCTGATCGGCCAGTCGCGGAGGTTCTCCAGCCAGTTGCCGTAGGTGCTCGCGTAGCGGTCGGGCGTGAACTTCAGCCGCCCGTCCAGCAGCGGCGTCAGCGCCAGCCCCGCCAGCGAGTTGATCGGAACGTCCGTTCCGTCGATCAGCCCCTCGTCCGGCAGCGAGGGGATCTGCTTCTTGACGGCCACGTACCACTGGTCGGACAGGTACGGCTCGATGGGCACGTGGCTGCGATAGCTGTGGCCGACCGGGTGGCTGTAAGGGCGGACCTCGCCCAGCAGGTTCTCCTGCCGGAACCACTCGACGATCGCGCGTCTGGCCTCGAAGCGGTCCATGCCGAGCAGGTTCTGCGCCTCCGGGGCGTTCGCGTCGTCCCAGCCGTGCTTGTCCGAGATGCTGCCGTCGGGCGCCATCACGTTGATCACGTCCAGGTCGTGGCGCTGCCCGATCTGCCAGTCGTCCGGATCGTGGGCGGGCGTGACCTTCAGGAAGCCCGTGGAGTACCGCGCCTTCTCGTCGTCACTGTCCGGGTCGGGCAGGACGACGTGGTCGTCGGCGATGATGGGGATGATCCGCCCGACGATCGGCAGGCGGACGTCGCGTCCGACCAGCGCATCGGCCCGCGGGTCCTTCGGGTTCATCGCCACCGCCGTGTCGCCCAGCATCGTCTCCGGGCGCGTCGTGGCGACGGTGACGTGCTCGATCGTCTCGCCGTCGACCTCGACGGGCTCGACGAGCGGATACCGCAGGTCCCAGAAGTGCCCTTCGACCGTCTCGTGCTCGACCTCGTCGTCGGCGAGGACGGTCTGGGTGGCCGGGTCCCAGTTGACCAGCCGTTTGCCCCGGTAGATCAGCGAGTCGCAGAAGAGCTTGTAGAACAGGGCTCGCACGGCGCGGGCGCAGACGTCGTCCATGGTGAACCGCGTCCGCCGCCAGTCGCAGGAGCAGCCCATCAGTTTGAGCTGCGTGAGGATGCGGTCTTCGTACTCGTCCTTCCACGCCTCGATGCGCGCGACGAACTCGCCGCGCTCGAAGTCGGTCCGCTTCCGGCCTTCCTCCGAGAGGATGCGTTTCTCGACGACCGTCTGCGTGGCGATGCCCGCGTGGTCCGTGCCGGGCATCCACAGCGTGTTGTGCTGCTGCATCCGCCGCAGGCGGATCAGCACGTCCTGGAGCGTGTTGTTCAGGGCATGGCCGACGTGCAGCGCGTCGGTGACGTTCGGCGGGGGGATCACGATGCAGTATCCCTTCCGCGGGTCGTCGGGGTCGGCGTTGAACGAGCCGGCCTGCTGCCACAGATCGTAGATCGCCTTCTCAACGCTCCTGGGTTCGTAGACTTTCGCCAGTTCCGCCGTCATGGGTATCACAGCCTTTCTATCGAGCCTGATCGGTGAAGCCGGCCGGCGGCGAAGAACCTGGGGCTCTGCCCCAGACCCCGAGGTTTGTCGCGTGAGTGCCAAACGGCACCTGAATGGCCAAGCGGCGCCCATAGGGACGCCGCCTGTGCCGTCCGGCACTGCCACGGCGCTCGGGTTGCTCCTCAGCAGAGCCCTGTCCTCCGTGGCAGGGACGTCACTATACGCCCCTGTGCCGTTCGGCAGCAAAGCGAAAAACCTCGGGGGTCTGGGGGCTGGCCCCCAGAGGACTCAGCCAACCGCTTCCGATGGCAACTCCGTCTGCCAGATTTGCTACTCGGTGTTGTGTACTCCACCTTTCGTTGTCATTCACTGCCCGTCCAGCCAGTTCAGCACGGTGTACTCGATGGCGTCGACGATCGCCAGCCACGACGCCTCGATGATGTTCTCGCTCACGCCCACGCTGCCGAAGTACGTGTTGGGCGAGGCGTCGTGCCAGTCGATGGTTACTCGCACCTTGGCGGCCGTCTCGGCGGCGGTGTTCACCACGCGGACCTTGTAGTCCACCAGGTGCAGCTCGTCGACGGGCGGGTAGGCCTTCCGCAGCGCCGAACGCAGGGCGGTGTAGAGCGAGTCGACCGGGCCGTCGCCCTCGGCGACAGTGTGGCGGACCTGGTCGCCCAGCCGGAGCTTGACGATCGCCTCGGTGTCGGTTTCGCTCTGCTCTCGCTTGTAGATCACCGTGCGGTAGTGGTCCAGCTCCCAGAGCGGGCGGTACCACCGGCCGCCGAGCGTGCGGCGGATGAGCACCTCGAAACTCGCCTCGGACGCCTCGAACTGGTAGCCCTCGTTCTCGAGGGCCACGATCGCGTCGAGGACCTTCCGCTGGGCGCCTTTGTCGCCCGCGATGCCGAATTTCTCGGGCGCCGTCGCCGCAATGTTGCTCGCGCCGCTCAACTCGCTGACCAGCACCCGCCGGGCGTTGCCCACCTGCTCCGGGTCCATGTGCTCGTACGTCTTCACGTTCCGCCTCACCGCGTGCACGTGCATGCCGCCCTTGTGCGCGAACGCGCCGGAGCCCACGAACGGCTGGTTCTCCTGGAAGTTCAGGTTCGCCACGTCGTAGACGAATCGGCTGACGGCCGTCAGCCGCGCCAGCGTGCCCGGGCGGAGGCAGTCACGGCCGAGCTTCACCGACAGATTCGCGATCACCGCCACAAGGTCCGCGTTGCCGCACCGCTCGCCGATGCCGTTGATCGTTCCCTGCACGTGGGTCGCCCCGTGCTCGACGGCGGCCAGCGAGTTCGCGACGGCCAGCCCGCAGTCGTTGTGGCAGTGCACGCCGATGCTCACCTCACCGAACTCGCCGCGGACGGCGTCGACGGCCTCGGCGATCCGGCCCGGCAGCGACCCGCCGTTCGTGTCGCACAGGACGAGGCACTCGGCCCCGGCGCGGTGGGCGGCGCGGAGGGTCGCCAGGGCGTAGGCCGCATCGGCCCGCCAGCCGTCGAAGAAGTGCTCGGCGTCGAAGAGCACCTTCCGCCCGCCCTCTGCCAGGAAGCGGACCGAGTCGGCGATCATGGCGAGGTTTTCTTCGTCGCTGACGCGCAGCACCTCGCGGACGTGCAGCCCCCACGCCTTGCCGACCACGGTGACCGCGGGGGCCTCGCTGGCCAGCAGGGCCTGCATGCCCGCGTCGTCGGCGGCGGCGACGTCCTTCCGCCTCGTCATGCCGAAGGCGGCGATCTTCGCGTGCTCGAAGTCCCACCCGCGAATGTCCTGAAAGAAGGCCGCGTCCTTCGGGTTGCTCAGCGGATAGCCCCCCTCGACGTAGTCCACGCCCAGCCCGTCCAGCGCACGGGCGATCAGCAGCTTGTCCTGGCCCGAAAGGCTGACCCCCGACGCCTGCGCGCCGTCGCGGAGGGTCGTGTCGTAGATCTCGATTCTCGATGTCTGGCTCATGGTTCTCACCGTCTGATGCGGCCGGCAAGGGCCACAAAAAAGCCCTGAGGGCGTTTCGCCTCAGGGCCGCGGGATCTGGTGGTGGTTCGACCGGTCCGCCCTAAGGCACACAACGGGGTACTACGGGCACAATCATGCCCGCGCGAACGCCGGCCGCCGCCGCACGGTTGCGGGTGGGCCCGAGCAGGTTGTCCTGAGACGTTCGCAAATCGCTCTCCCGTTGCGCGCCCGGTGGGGCGGTCGCGCTCGTTCGCCTTTGATTATATCGGTGCGGTGAGGGCGGTCAATGAAGAAAGTCGTCCCCGGGGGAAGGGGCGTTGGTGGATGGAGGAGGGAAGATACGCGACGATTCGCCCGCGTTCGTCGGACTCACCAGCGGGTTCTCAGGAGCCCCCCGAGGGCGTCGAGGGTATACTCCCGGTGGAAAGGGACATGCGATGAGCGAGAACTGGACGGGCGAGGACGTGTTGAGGCTCTCGCGAGGGTTCCAGGCGGCGTGCGTGATTCACGCGGCGGCGGAGCTGGACGTGGTGGCGGCGGTGGGGGAGGGCGGCGCGACGGCCGAAACGCTCGCCGAGGAGATTGCGGGCGATCTGCGAGCGACGACGGTACTGGCCGATGCGCTGGCGGCGATGGGGGTGCTGATCAAGGAAGGCGGCCGATACGCGGCGGCGCCGGGGGCGGCCGATGCGTTGACGGCCGAGGGCACCGACAGTGTGCTGGCGATGGTTCGGCATCAGGCGAACTGCCTTCGTTCGTGGTCGCGTCTGGCGGACGTCGTGCGTTCGGGCCGGCCCGTCGAGAAGGCGCCGAGCATCCGCGGGGCCCGGGCCGATCAAGAGGCGTTTATCGAGGCGATGGAGGTCGCCTCGCGCGCGGCGGCCGGGCCGTTGGTCGAGGCGATCGGGCCGCCGGCGTTTGGGCATCTGCTGGACCTCGGCGGGGGGCCGGCGACGTGGACGATCGCTTTCCTCCGGGCGGCGCCCGATGCGAAGGCGACGCTCTACGACAGGCCGGACGTGATCGGCATCGCGGAAAGGCACCTTCGCGAGGCCGGACTGCTGGAACGCGTGACGCTGGTGGCGGGCGACTTTTACGTCGATCCCTCGCTGCCGGACGGCGCGGACCTCGCGTGGGTCAGCGCGATCGCGCATCAGAACTCGAGGGGGCAGAATCGCGAGCTGCTGAGAAAGGTCCACGCCGCCCTGGCACCCGGTGGGCGTGTGCTGATTCGTGACGTGGTGATGGACGCGTCGCGCACGCAGCCTGCCGGTGGGGCGCTGTTCGCGATCAACATGCTCGTCCAAACTTGCGGAGGGGGGACGTTCACGTTCGGGGAACTCCGTGAGGACTTGGCGGCCGCGGGCTTTGCGGAGGCGAAGCTCCTCCGGCCCGACCGCTACATGAATTCGATTGTGCAGGCGATCAGAGCGTAGCCGGGCCCGGCCGGGTGTGTCCGGGTCGGCTCGAGCTTTGGTGGCGGCCGAAAGGTGCGCTTCGCACTTCTCTTGACGGCATCAGGGCACACAGCAGCTTGGATTTGCGGCGCGGCGGCTCTATAATCCGTCGCTTGCCGACGGCGCCGCCAGGCCGGGCGCGGCCGAGGAGAAGGTTGATGGGCTTGGACGTGCATTCGATGTGTGCCGAATGCGGCGGGAAATGCTGCCGCTACTTCTGCTTCCAGATCGATGCGCCGGACACGTTCGAGGAGTTCGACGACATCCGGTGGTTCCTGCTGCACGAGAACATCTCCGTGCACATCGAGGAGGGCGACTGGTACATCTCCATCGCCAACAAGTGCAGTGCCCTCGTGCCGGACGGACAGAGCACGAAGTGCAGCATCTACGAGGATCGGCCGGTGATCTGCCGGGGCTACTCGCGGGATAACTGCGACCACACCGGGGGGGACTACGAGTACGAGGAGCAATTCGACACGCCCGAGGATCTCGTAAAGTATGCGAAGAAGGTCCTGGGAAAGAAGGCGTACAAGAAGGCCAAGGAGAAGGCCTACAAGAAGGTCGCGAAGAAGGAAGCGAAGGCGGAGAAGAAGAGACGGAAGAAAGCGGAGGCGGGCAAGTGACGGGTGCGATCGGCGGGAAGGCCTGGCGGAGCGTACGGTTCGCGCAGCGTGACTGCGAGCGGTGGTCGCCGGTGTCCGAAGGGGTCTCGTGCAGCGTGTCCTCTGCTGGCAGTCGACGGCACAGCCCCGTAGGGGCGGCAGGCAATAGCCGGGGGCGTAAGCCCCCGGTGGAAAGCCATTTATATAAGAGAGCCCCGAAGGGGCGACAGGAACGGTTGGGGCAGACGCCTTGCTTGGCGCCGAAGGAATCGCTTGGGGGACCAACAGCGGCATCTCGCGAAGCCGCAAGCGGCCGGTCGCCAAAGATGACCGGCGGGGCAGGCGGAGTAACGGTGGGGGGGCGGCGACGATAGGGGAGTGGGAGAGGCCATTGGGCATGCAGTTTCAGGGCGTGAAGGGCACGCGGGACTTCTACCCGGACGCGATGCGCGTGCGGAACTGGATCATCGACGTGTGGCAGCGTGTCTCGCTGCGCAACGGGTTCGAGGAGTACGACTCGCCGATCTTCGAGTACCTCGACTTGTTCACCGTCAAGAGCGGCGAGGAGATCGCGTCGCAGCTTTTCAGCCTCACCGACCGGGGCGGTCGGTCGCTGGCGATCCGCCCGGAGATCACGCCGGCGCTGGCCCGCATGGTCAACGCGAAGATCAACTCGCTGCCGCGCCCGATCAAGTGGTTCTCCGTCCCGCGCCTTTGCCGGGCAGAGAAGCCCCAGCGGGGGCGACTGCGAGAGCTGTTCCAGTGGAACGTCGACGTGATCGGCTCGGACAGCATCCTCGCCGACGCCGAGTGTATCTTCGTGGCCGCCGACTTCCTCCGCGAAGTGGGGCTGACCGGCGACGACGTTCGCGTGCGGATCGGCAGCCGGCCGCTCACGATCGCGGCCCTGGCGACGGCGGGCGTTCCGGCCGGGCGGACGGACGCGACCCTGGCGGTTCTGGACAAGCGGCCGAAGCTGACCGAGGAGGCGTTCCGGGAGGTGGCCTCGGGGGCGGGCCTGACGGGCGAGCAGATCGCCGCGGTCTGCCGGTTCCAGGACGCCGGCAGCGTCGACGAGATCCGCGAGCTTCTGGGCGGTCGAGAGGACACCGAGGAGCACCTGCGATCGCAGGAGGAGCTTACGGCGGCACTCGATGCGATGGGGGTGGGCGACTACTGCGAGTTGGACATGCGGATCGTTCGCGGGCTGGCGTACTACACGGGGGTGGTCTACGAAGTGTTCGACCGGGACCAGTCGCTGCGCGCCGTGGCGGGGGGCGGGCGATACGACAACCTGCTGGAGGTCCTTGGCGGGCCGAAGCTCGGCGCGACGGGCTTCGGCATGGGCGACGTGGTGCTGGGGATCCTGCTGGAGGAGAAGGGCAAGCTCCCGGCCGGCGGGGGGCGCGTCGAGTACTACGTGATCGACGGCGAGGAGGGGGACTTCGCCACGGTGATGGAGGTGGTGGGGGCCCTGCGGCGTGCGGGGCGATCGGCCGACTTCAGCTACAAGCGGCAGTCGATCGGCAAGCAGCTCAAGGCCGCCAACCGCTGCGGGGCGGCGAAGGCGGCGATCGTCCGGGGCCGAACGGTCTCCGTAAAGGACCTGGCCACGGGCGAGCAGGTGGACCGGCCGCTGGCGGAACTGCTCGGCCGCCCCGCCGGATAAGCATTCGCTGTTCCACAAGTTTGGCCTTCCAAATGTGTTTCGGTGGGGCGATGGCGCACCGCAACATACATTACGAGGCGGCATTCGAGGACTACCTTCGCAGCCGCGGGCTGCCGTATGTGGCCGTCGACGAGGCCAAGAAGGCCATCTTCGCCGGTGCGTCATTGAAGAGCTTTGACTTCCTCGTCTACAGCCAGTCCGGGCCGAACCTCCTGGCCGACGTGAAGGGGCGGAAGTTCCCCGACTCCACACCCGGCCGGCGCGGCGGCTCGCGGGCGTGGGAGAACTGGGTGACCCGACAGGACGTCGAGGGGCTGGTCGAATGGGAACGCGTCTTCGGGCCCGACTTCCAGGCCGTGCTCGTCTTCGCGTACTGGCTCCAGGGCCCGCCGCAGCGGGCTCCGTTCGAAGACGTCCACGTCTTCCGGCAGAAGCACTACGCGTTCATGGGCATCCGACTGGCCGACTATGTCACCGCCGCCCACCCGCGAAGCGCCCGCTGGCAGACCATCGCCATGCGTTCGGCCGAGTTCGCCCGGCAGGCGAGCGACGTGGCGATGTTTCTCTGAGGTGATTGCAAACCGCTCCCGGAGCCGTATAATGGCGCGCATGAACAGGCAGACAGTCGTATCGGCGTGTTTGGGAGCGTTAGGAGTGCTGGCCGCGGCGACGGCGGCGTCGGCGGCGAAGGCGAAGAAGGCCCCGGACCTCGAAAGCTCCGTGCCGGTCTGGGCGATCCTGATCACCGTGGTGGCGTTGGCGGGCATCAGCGTGGTGGCGTTCAAGAACGCCAAGCGCAACCGCGCGGACTGACCTTTCGCGTCCGCCCGTCCGGCCGCGGCGCCAAACCCCGTCCGCCGTGGTATGTCTGACACCTTATACTCGGCTGCATTCGGTACCGTGTGGTGTGTCTCGTGGAATGTGGGCTCCCGGCGGGGGCCCTCGGGAGAAAGGACATGAAGAAGATCCTGATTGTCTCACTGGTGTGCGTCAACGTCCTGCTGGTGGCGGCGTTGATCAGCGTGAACCTCAACCGGGCCGAGGCCCAGGTGCTGCGAGGCGGCAACGACTACGTCATGATCACCGGCCGCGTCGAGGCCGGGCTCGAGGCGGTCTACGTCATCGACATGAAGACCCGCACGCTCGGCGCGTGGTGGTTCGACCGCACGGGCAAGCGGCTCCGCCCGTACACGCCGCGGAACCTCATGAGCGATTTCGGCAGGAAGCGCTAGGACCACCGGGAGGACAAGACCATGAAGAACCCTCAGAACATCACGATCGGATTGCTCGTCGTGACGGCCTCGATCCTCACGACGCTCCTGGTGGCCGGCTACCTCTACACCGAGCCGGCTTACGGCGTTTCGACGGCCAAGGACGGCGATTACATTATCGCCTCCGGCAGCTACGACCAGGACCGCGACTTCGTCTACGTCATCGACATCGCCGCGCAGAAGCTCAGCATCTACCTGCCGGACCCCCAGGGCGGCAAGCTCGTCCAGGGCGGCACGGTCTCGTTGGCCGGACGCAACTAGGCCGGCCGACCGCGCTCCGCCTCGCCAGCGTCTGACGGCAGGCGAGCGTGACCCGGAACACGAACCGACACGGGCGGCGGAGTCCGGAGCCGATCCGGCATCCGCCGCCCGTGTTGCGTTAATCTGCCGGAGCCTCTGACCGGGGGCGGCCGACCGGCCGGTTCCCACGAATCCACGCGAATCTCCCCATTCCCGAGCGAATCGGCACCCCAAGCGTCACATAACATATATTATCGGACCTTGCTCGTGGGGGGCGACTGGCTCAGAAACTCGGGTGCCCCGGCTCGCGTGCCGGGGATTGCCTCGCAAGCCGCAGCCGCGCCGCTCCCGTTCCTATGCGTCTGTCAGAGCGTAGTTGCCGCCATGCGGCAAGCTACGGCAGCCCAACGCGGCTCGTCACCGGGCGGTTATTTCGGCGTATTGGCCGCGGCGGTCAGCCCAGAGCGGCTCGTCGGCCGGCTCGTAGACGGCGATGTCCGATGAAGCCCGCATGACGGCGCGGATCTCCTCGGTCGACTTGACGATCCCCAACGCCAGCGCCTGGCCCAATGCGTTGCCCAGCGCCGTGCACTGATCGGCCCCCGCGTGGACCGGCACGCCGCAGGCGTTGGCGGTGAGTTGGCAGAGCAGCTTGTTGTGGCTGCCGCCGCCGACGAGGTAGATCGCCTTCTGCTTCCGCCCGGTCAACTCGTCGACCGACGCCAGCCGGCGGGCGTACTCCAGCGCTAGGCTCTCCAGGACGCAGCGGACGAGCTGCCCCTTCCCCGCCGGGGCGGGCCGGCCTGTCCTGGCGATCAGCGCCAGCAGCGCCTCTTCCATGTCGGCCGGGGCCAGCAGCGATTCGTCGGCGGCGTCGACCAACGGCCCGCCGTCGGCCGCGTCGGCCTCGGCGGCCAGACGCGGGTAGTCCCACGGGTCGGCCGGCGTGTCCCACTTGCGCTTCAGCTCCTGTACCAGCCAGAGCCCCAGGATGTTCCGCGCCAGGTACCACCCGCCGTAGGTGTACTCGTTGGTGAAACCCATCTCCAGGCAGCGCGGCGTGGCGATGGGCGCATCGAGCAGGCAGCCGAGGATCGACCACGTGCCGCTGGACAGGTACGCCCAGTCGGCCCCCTCGCCGGGCACGGCGGCGACGGCGGCGGACGTGTCATGGCCGCACGTGGCCACCACCGGCACGTCGCCGCCGAGGGCCGTCTGCTCGGCGACGTCCGGCAACAAAGGTCCGATAACTGTTGCGGGCTCGGCGATCTGCCCGAAGATCCCTCGCGCCAGCCCGAACCGCGAGATCACCTCCTCGCACCACGTGCAGCCGGTGCTCAGGAGGTTCGACGTGTTGAGGATGGACATCTCGTTGCGTTTCTGCCCGGTGAGGAAGTAGTTGAACAGGTCGGGGATGTTCAGGAACGCCTCGGCCGCCGCCAGCACGGGCGAGCCGGCCCGCTGGAGCGCGAGCAACTGGAACAGCGACGCCAGCGGCCAGGGCTCGTAGCCGGTCAGCGCGAAGATCTCGTCGGTGGGCATCTTCCGGTTCGAGTATTCGTAGATCCCCTCCCCCGGGTTGTCGCGATAGTGAACGGGGTTGCTCAGCAGCCCGCCGTGCGAGCCCAGCAGGCCGAAGTCCACCCCCCACGTGTCGACGGACATCGACGAGAGCTTCTCCCCGCGCTCGGCGGCGATGCGGATCGCCTCGAGCACCTCGGCGAACAGGAACGGGAAGTCCCAGTGGAGCGTCCCGGCCAGCCGGACCGGGCGGTTCGGCCAGCGGTGGATCTCCTCCATCGTCACCTTCCCGTCGCGGAGCGTGACAATCTCCCCCCTACCGCTCTCGGCCCCGAGGTCCAACGCGAGAAAACGATATTCATCGGCCATCTTCCTACTCCCAACGGTCAGGCTGAGTGCGCACTTCCAGGCCCATCCGGGCCCGCGGAGATTCAATCACAGAAGCGCCGACACGTCAAATGGACGCTCGAAAAGGGGGACTGGCTCCGCAACGCAGCGAAGGTGCCTGTCCCCCTTTTCGAGACACGCTCCGGGGAGATGATACCGCCGACCGTGCCCGCTCCCTCGGATGCCTCTGGCCCCCGCGGCTGCGTTCCCATAGCATGACGGCTGCGGAAGTGGCTTGTTGGGACATCCTTCCCCGCACGCGTGCCAGGCCTTTCGGGCTCGGAAACGGGGACAGGCACCTGCGCTTCGCTTCGGAGCCCGTCCCCGTTTCCGTCAGGCCGGCCATTCGGAGACGACGGCCATGGCCTTCTGGAAAAAACAGTCGCAGATCGAGGAGATGGTCGAGCAGTACCTCGACCAGACACGCCTATGCCTCGCCGCCTTCGACGCCGCCTTCGAGGCCTACTTCGCCAAGGGCATCCATCCAGAGCTGGAGGCGTTGGTCGGCGCGGTTCGGCGTCACGAGTCGGCCGCGGACGCCAAACGGCGAGAGGTCGAGCAGGCGATGTTCCGCCAGGCCCTGCTGCCCGAGCATCGGGGCGATATCCTCTCGTTGCTGGAGGCGATCGACGAGGTGCCCAATGAGGCCGAAGAGGTCATCCGCGAGCTGTGGCTCCAGCGGATCGAGGTGCCGCAGGCCTACTGCGAGCGGCTGCGCGAGCTGGTTGACGTCAACGTCAAGGCCAACGCATGCCTGTCGGACGTGGTGGACCGGCTGTTCCGCGACGCCGGCGGCGTGGCGGCGGTGGCCGACAAGGTCGTCGAGAAGGAGAAGGCCGCCGACGTGATCGAGGAAGAACTGATCGAGTCGATCTTCGCCTCGGAGATCCCACTGGCGGAGAAGCTCCTGCTGAAGCATCTCGTCACGGATATCGCCGACATCGCCGACCGCGCCGAGGACGCCAGCGACCTGATTCGTATTCTGGCCGTCAAGCAGCGGGCGTGAGACGGGGGCGGACGGAACCGCCATGCCGAATGCCGAAGGTTGAATGAGCCGCCATGCCACCGACCACTTCCGCCCCTACTTCCCTGCCGACGACCGCCCCTTCGACGGGTCCGGCCGCTCGGCTGGCTGAGGCGGCCTCGGACGTCGCGGCTGCGACGGCGCCGGCCGGGGGCGGGTCGATCGTCGAGATGTACCCCCTGCTGGGCGGCGTGTGGCTGGGGTGGGCGTTGGGGGCCAACGACGCGTCGAACGTCTTCGGCACGGCGGTCGCGTCGCGGATGGTCCGGTTTCGCACGGCCGTGATGCTCTCCAGCGTGTTCGTGCTGGCCGGCGCGCTCGTCGGCGGGGCCGCGGGGATGAAGACACTCAGCGGCCTGGCCGAGCAGAGCCTGCGCTCGGCGTTGGTGGTGACGGCCGCCGCGGCGGCGATCGTGACGCTGATGACGGCCCTGAAGCTGCCCGTCTCGACGTCACAGGGGGTGGTCGGCGCGATCCTGGGGATGGGTCTGGCGACGGACCCGGCCGGCGTGAGGTGGGGTCTGCTGGTCAAGGTCGTCCTCGCGTGGGTCTCGGCGCCGATCGGAGCGGCGGTGGTCGCGATGGTGCTGTATCCGCTTCTCGGCAGGCTGCTCGACGCGATGCGGCTGAGTCTCGTGCGGAGGTCGCAGGTGCTGAAGGCGGCGCTGATCGTCAGCGGCTCGTACGGGGCGTACGCTCTGGGGGCCAACAACGTTGCCAACGTCGTCGGCGTCTTCTACGGCTCGGCGCCGTTTGGCGAGGACGCCGGCCTGTGGGCCCTGCTGGGCGGCGGGGCGATCATGCTGGGCATCGTCACGTTCAGCCGCCGCGTCATGTTCACCGTCGGGCGGTCGCTGGTGCAGCTCGACGCGTTCAGCGCCCTCGTGGCCGTGCTCAGCCAGGCCACCACCGTGCTGGTACTCGCCTACGTCGGCGTGCCGGTATCGACCTCGACGGCCATCGTCGGCGGCGTGTTGGGCATCGGCATGGTCAAGGGCGTGCGGACGATCAACCTCCCCACGCTGTTGCGAATCCTCTCCGGCTGGGTGAGCACCCCCCTACTGGCCGGCCTTGCGGCGTTTGCCCTGGCGCGGCTGCTGCTTTGAAGTGTGCGGCGCGGCGCCGCAGCGGCGGAGTTGGGTCAGCTCCCGGGCGGTCAGCTCGCGGAAGCTGCCCGGCTTCAGGCCGCGTTGGCGGACCGGGCCGATGGCCGTTCGCTTCAGGCGGCGGACCTTGTGCCCGAGGCGGGCGAGGATGCGGCGGATCTCGCGGTTCCGCCCTTCGGTCAGCGTGATCTCCAGCAGGCTCCGCTCGGGGGCCTTGCGGAGGACCTTGATCGCCGCCGGGGCCAGCCGCCGCCCGTCGAGGTACACGCCCCTTTTGAGCCGCGCGATCTGCTCGCCCGTCAGCCGCCCGTCGACCTGGACCTCGTAGGTCTTCGCCACACCGTGCCGCGGGTGCGTCAAGTACTGCGTCAGCTCGCCGTCGTTGGTCAGGAGGATCAGTCCGCTGCTGGCGACGTCCAGCCGACCGACGCAGTAGACGCGCCGCCCCACCGGCGGAACCAGGTCGACCGCCTTGGGTCGCCCCTGCGGGTCCGACTGCGTGCAGACGACGCCCCGCGGCTTGTTGAGCAGGAAGTAGACCTTGCGGCGTTCGTCGCGGGTGCGAACGCGGCGCCCGTCGACGCAGATCCGGTCAGCGTCGGCGTCGACGAAGCACGGGATCTCCGAGACGGGCTTCCCGTTGACGGTGATCCGGCCCTCGAGGACCAACTGCTCCACCCCGCGCCGCGACGCGACGCCCGCGGCGGACAGGAGCTTCTGGATGCGGATCTTCTCGGCGATGGTCGGTCCTTCCTGCCAGGCGGATGAGGAAGGGCTTGACCACAGAGGCACAGAGACTCAGAGAAATGGCAAGGCCTGGTTCTTCTCTTCCTTGAGATCTCTGTGTTCTCTGCGCCTCTGTGGTTCTGCTTCCGGCGCCACTGTATCCGCCTCTCGCGAAGCCGCAAGCGGCGGCCTCGGAAGGGAGCTTACAGCACCCACCCCTTCCGATACTCGCGATGGACGTGCTGATTGGCTTCCGGGACGTTGGTGACCTTCAGCTTCTCCGCGTCCCATTCGATCCGCCTGCCCACTCGCTGTGCGAGGCAGCCGAGCAGGACCATCTCCGTCAGTGGGCCGGAGTAGCTGAAGTTGCTCATGGCCGCCCGCCCGCCCTTGCAGGCGGTGATCCACTCGCCGAAATGCCCGCCGCGATTGCGCAGGATCGTCTTGTCCGGGCGGGTGAAGTCGCGCATGAGCTCTTCCGGCAGCAGCCGCGGGCCCGCACCGTGAGCGATCAGGATCTTGCCCTTTCGGCCCACCAGCAGCGAGCCGTTGGACGGGTACTTCCGGTCGCCGGTCAGCCCGGCCAGCTCGCGCGGCGGCATGCGCTTCGCGTCGTGCCATACGAACTTGCAGGGCGGCATCTTCCCGCGGGCGGCGAACTGATACGTCGTGACCGACCAGGCCGGGTACGAGTCGTTGTTGTGGCCGGACGTCCGGGCTTCGATGCTCGTCGGGGCCCCCAGCTTCAGCGCCCAGAACACGCCGTCCATGATGTGGCAGCCCATGTCGCCCAGGGCCCCGGTGCCGAAGTCGAGCCATCCCCGCCAGCGGCGCGGGTGGTACGTATCGGGATGGTACGGCCGCTGCGGCGCCGGCCCGAGCCAGAGGTCCCAGTCCAGGCCCTTCGGCGGCTGGGCGGCGCCCTTCGGGCGATCGACGCCCTGTGGCCACCAACCGGTCGGGCGGTCCGTCCAGGCGTGGGCCTCGACCACGTCGCCGATCGCCCCGGCCCAGACCCACTCGCACAGCAGGCGGTAGCCCTCACCGGCGTGAGCCTGGTTGCCCATCTGCGTGGCGACCTTGTGCTCGGCGGCCGCCTCGTTCAGCGCGCGGGCCTCGTGGATCGAGTGCGTCAGCGGCTTCTCGCAGTAGACGTGCTTGCCGAGCTTGATGGCCATCATCGACGCCGGGGCGTGGCTGTGGTCGGGCGTCGCGACGACGACGGCGTCGATGTCCTTGTGCATCTCGTCGAACATCTTGCGGTAGTCGCTGAACCTCTTCGCCTTGCGGTACTTCGCCCCCGCCCGCCCGACGCGGGCGGCCTCGACGTCCACCAACGCCACCAGGTTCTCCCGGCCCGCCGCCCCCAGGTGCGCCCCGCCGCGCCCGCCGCAGCCGATGCTCGCGATGTTGAGTTTCTCGGTCGGCGACTTGGCCGAGATGATCCGCGGCCCGGCCAGAATCGCCGCAGCAGTTGCCGCCGTGCCCTTCAGAAAGCCGCGCCTCGTGACCTGTTCGGCCGCCAACGAAAACGGGGGCTGGCTCTGCGGAACAGCGAAGGTGCCTGTCCCCTTCTTCGAGCCTCGCGCGCGGCGTGTCTGACCCATACTCATATCCATACTCCTCAATGACCAATAACCAGCGCGCCGAGCGCCCGATACCGGTACGGGCCTCACCGCTCGGCATTCGGCATCGGGCATTCGTCGTGGACTCGCCGTTCACTTCTTCTCTTCGACGGCGATCTCCGCCCAGTAGCCGGCCTCCCAGCTCCAGCCGTCGGCGCGGTTGGCCAACTCCAGCTTGACCGACTTGCCCGCGTAGGCCGCCAAGTCCACCGTCACCGTCAGCCAGCCGTCGGCGGCCGTAGACTTGCTGATCTTCTGCTTCTTGATCTCCTTGCCGTCGGCCTTGACCGCCAGCGTCCAGTCGCCACGCGGGTCGGGCGCGACGAGAAGCCGCAAGACGGCCCCGCCGGGCGAGACGGCCACCGTGCGGCTCAGCACGCACGGCGTCGACGTGCTCAGCGGGTGCGTCACCAGGACGTTCTTCCTGCCGCCCCACTCGCCCCGCAGGCCGGGGTCCATCTCCCCGCCGCAGTTGGCCACCGCCCAGCCGGGAGCGAACTTCGCGACGGCCTGGCCGATGTCGACCTTCGCGGCGCTGCGGCCCTCTCGGCGCCGCGGGGCCGGCGGCTTGATCTTCGCCTTCTCCTCGTCGGTGAACACGCTTCCCGCCGCCGGGCCCGCCTGCCAGCACTGCTCCAGCTTCGTCGGCTTCGGTCTCTGGACGGGAATGACGAAGACCTCCTCACCGTCGGCGCCGGTCTCGATCTTCCCGCCGGCCTGGACGACCGCCTGGCGGACGAGCTTCTTGCTGACCTCGATCAGCGCCGGGAAGGTGTACGGGGTGTGGCTGAATTTGCCCTTCGGGTCGATCGCGCTGGTGAACCGGTCGGGCAGCTTCGCGAAGCCGATCGTCGTGAACAGCACCCCGCCGGCGTTGGAAGGGTTGCAGTCGCTGTCCTGCCCGCACCGCGTGGAGATGACGATCGTCTTGTCCGGGTCGCGATCGCCGTACAGCAGCCCCATCACGATGTACGCCCCGTTGATCTTCGCGTCGATGTTGAAGTCGCCCTTGTTGCACGAGGCCCGGCGGTAGGCGGGGTTCTTCTGGTACTTCTGTTCGATGAGCTGCCACGTCTTCTGCCAGTCGCCCGGGTTGGCCTCGTGCCATTTCAGCACGTCGCTGATGCACTCGTGATACTGGCTGCCTTTCGGGACGCACTTCAGGCCCGCTTGGACGATCTTCACCGGGTCGGCCTCGAAGAACGCCTCGGCGTACATCCCGCCGACGAACTGCCCGCCGTACAGCCCGTCGCCGTAGTTCATCAGCCGCCCGAAGACCTCCCCCAGCCGGATCGCGAAGTTCGGCAGGCCCGGCGCGATCAGGCCCGAGTAGTCCGCCTCGATCTGGTAGTCGATGTCGTCGGCGTGCTTGTTGAACTTCGGATGGCCCGAGTCCGGCGGGGCGATGCCTCTCCGCAGGTTGTCCCGCCCGGCTCGGTTCGCGTGCCACAGCGGATAGCCGCTGTTGGCGAAGTCGATCCCCGCCTGCCGGATCGACACGTCCAGCCCGTACAGCTCCAGCGACCGCAGGAACGTCATCTCCACGTAGATGTCGTCCTGGCGGAACTGGTTGATCATGCCCGGCTTCCACTTGGGCATGCGGTCTTCGGGGATGATCGCCCCCTTCCACTTGAACTCGGTCGGCGCGCCCCAGCCGACCCCGGCCATCTGCCCGACCCAGCCGGCCTTCATCTTGTCGACGTACTCCGCCACCGGCAGCCGCCGGACCTTCTGCTGCGCCGAAGCGCTCAGCCAAGCGCCCGCAGCCACGCACGCCGCCACGCCCACAAGCCCTGCCCGTCGAAACATGACGCTCTCCTTTACCAGCGCGAATCACCTGCCCGATACCAGACTCTCTGCCGCCCCCGAATGCCACTGAAAAACCCTCTCCAAGACGCTCGGGCACCATCCCGCCGCAGGACGCACGGGGCCCTCTTGCCCGACAGTCGCCCCCCTGGTCTCGCCGAAGACGCCCCCCCTGGCGTGGAGCGGTGCCCAACTCCCCGCGATTTCTCTCCCCCCCTCCGCCGTCGTGCCGTATAATACACGTACCAAACGGCCTTGCCCGGTTCGGGGGCGAATTGGATTCGACCGGACGGGTTGAGGTGTCGGTGGCGTGCCCAGGTTCCAGGAGGCCTGGCTAAACACCTGGAAAACTACCTTTACGTGCCAATCACCAATTGGCCATGGCTGCGTAGATAGCGTAGCCCGTCCTGTCGGCCTTGCCCGCGAGGTCGGCCGGGCGACAAGCAGCGGGCTTACCGGCGAGGAGTCGCCCGGTTACCTCGTTGGGACATTCGGCCGGGCTGGCCGCAACGGATCGTGTCGATTCGAGCCCGCGCGGCGAGATCAAACAATCGACTACGCACGTAGAAGCCGGCACTGAAACGTCACGGGACGCGGGTTCGATTCCCGCCGCCTCCAGT
>Ga0180437_10001948_pt1 | contig 34237 bp, 28 predicted proteins | sample SS_ome_4_FD_132410 | JGI IMG/M metagenome (GOLD analysis project Ga0180437, IMG submission 132410) | Hypersaline lake sediment archaeal communities from the Salton Sea, California, USA - SS_3_D_1 metaG | ecosystem: Environmental > Aquatic > Non-marine Saline and Alkaline > Hypersaline >... | reverse complement strand
GATTCCCACAACTACAGTTGCTGCTATTCATCGCGAAGAAAAAGACGATCGAGTCGAGTGGACTTTAACTCTCGATGGTCCAGAGAAGGTTTCTATATCTGGTCTTTTCATAAAAACAAAGGGGCGTATGATACAATTGGTGGATAAATCCGGCAATCCACCCGAGCTTCCCAAAGGTTTCCCAGGTGAACTTTTCGACGATTTGGAAGACATGGCTATCATTATGGGGGAGAATATGAGCAAACCATATGGTCGATTACTGTTGGAAGTTAACGACCAGGAATTGAAGAAAAGAATGAAATAAAGATTCTAATCAATAATATCTTTATCGCTTAGTCCGCTGATGCGATCCTCGACCACTAGTTCTCCGGAATCGAATTCCTTGTGATGGTTCGGACAAAGCAAAATTAAGTTGCTCGGGTCGTTAATTTGTGTTATACTAGTTGTAGCTGGGAAATCTGCGATCGGTGTCAAATGGCAGGTTTCCACATGTTTTCTGTAATTGCAGCCAGGAGCCATACATACTTGATGCCAGGTTCGGGTTATGGAACGAGCATGACGACGAATTTCGCGGTAAGGATCGCCCCGACCGGCGTATTTGGCCCGAAAATGGCCTATTGTTAGAGATGCATCGAAGATCCTGGTCATAATGAGTTCCTAGTTGTTACATTATACTTTGGCCAGATAGAAGCCTGGTATATTGTAACAGGTAAGCTATAAGCAGGATACCGACTGATGCTGGAAGAAAACTACATAATCCTAGCTTCTCTTCTGGTTATTTGGGTAGTTGTCGGTTTCGGCTGGATGCTGTTTGCGATGAGCAAGATGGCCAGGGACCGTCGTTATTCAGAAGCGAGAATTTTCGGAGTAGCTATGCTGAACTGGGTTGTTTGGCCCTTAGCAATGGTCGCGTATGCAATCGCCCGCTATCGGAAGAAAAACACCCTATTCGGCTGTTAGCCTCAGTGGGGGAATTGGCAGACCCGCCAGGTTTAGGTCCTGGTGCCCGCAAGGGCGTGCAGGTTCGAGTCCTGCCTGAGGCATTGTAGGATGAATGGTGGTCACGTACGAGTACGACCAGTAATTGACGAGAGCGTGAGACGCCTTTGTCTACACCCTTATCCCAATCATCCTAAAGGCTGTCCGAATTATGGCCAGAAGGACGGATGCCCACCTTCGGCCAGTATATTAGGGGATGTTCTAGATTTGGACTCACCTATATACGCTATTTATGTGAGGTTTTACCTCGCTGGGCATGTGGGAAAAATGCGAAAGAAACACCCAAACTGGACAGATAGACAACTGCGTTGCCTGCTATATTGGCAGCCCAAAGTGAATAAGTTTCTGAGGCAAATGGTGGCCGCTTTTTTGGAAGACCACCCGGAAATGGTAACGGAAGTGAATCCCGAAGCAGCAGGAGTGAATGTAACAAAAACGATGGCTAGGGCAGGCATTCATCTTGAATGGCCACCAAGGCGTTTTGTGTACAAGATCGCCCTAGCAGGAAGGCAGGTGTCCCATGGCAAGATTGGAGGAAATCGGATTCTACACGCTTTCGGATAGCAGAGCTTTCAGTGCGTCTACAGAGACGCCACTACAGCGATGCGAACTGATTCTCACGGACACCTGCAACTTCAAATGTCGTTATTGCCGAGGACTTCGAAAGGACTGTCGTGGTACGATGCCATTCGAATTGGCCGAACAGACGGTCGGACATTGGTTAGACGAAGGTCTGAAGAATGTCCGGTTCTCCGGTGGGGAACCTTCGTTATACAAGCGTTTGACGGACTTGGTACGCATGTGTCGTGACGGTGGAGTAGAAAGAATCGCAGTCTCGACGAATGGTTCAGCAGACATGGACCTGTACTTGGAACTGTTGGATGCTGGAGTAAACGACTTCTCCATCTCGTTAGATGGTGGTTGTTGCTCCATCGGCGATAACATGGCGGGCGTCTCTAACTCTTGGGGAGTGGTTGTAGATCGTATCCGAGAATTGTCCAAGAGGACGTACGTAACGGTGGGTATGGTTTTCACGGAAGCCAATATCGATCAGTGCGTTGAGGCTGTCTTGTTTGCTGATTCTCTGGGTGTTTCTGACGTTCGAGTAATCCCAGCGGCTCAGTACGACAAGGCCTTGCTGGCCTTGCAGGATTTGCCTGAAGAGGTTTTGGCGAAATATCCAATCCTGCGATACAGGATTGCTCATTTGCGTGGTGATCGTCACGTTCGTGGAATGTCTGAAAACGACTGCCGACATTGTTGGCTGATGCTGGATGATATGGCGATTGCCGGGCAGTGGCACTTCCCTTGTATCATCTACTTAAGGGAAGGTGGAGATCCTGTTGGCCGCATTGGCCCTGACATGAGGGCTGAGCGTTTGAATTGGATCTTGAACCACGATTGTTACGAAGATCCTATTTGTAGGCAGATGTGTTTGGATGTCTGCGTGGATTATAATAACAAGGCGGCAATGTCGCCTGTACGAGCAAAGGATGAAAACGATGAGTACTGTTCAGGACGATGCTCAGAAGCAGTTGGAAATGTTGCGTCATGAAATTCGGCGTAACGACCATCTTTACTATGTCGAAGCGAAGCCTGTAATATCAGATCGTCAATACGATCTGATGATGGAACAGCTACGACTTGTAGAAGAAGCTCATCCTGAATGGGTGACGCCCGACTCTCCGACCCAGAGGGTAGGCGGGGAAGTGCTCGACAGCTTCACGGCTGTCGAGCATGCTTTCCCCATGTTGTCTATAGACAATACGTACAACGCCGAGGAGCTACGCAAGTTCGACGAACGTGTCCGCAAAGCGGCCGAAGGGCAGGCAGTTCGTTACTGCGTTGATCCGAAAATCGATGGCGTCGCCATCTCTCTTAAGTATGTAAACGGGGAACTTGTACAGGCAGTGACCCGTGGTGATGGCCAGAAGGGCGACGACGTTACCCAGAACGTCCGGACCATCAAGAGAATCCCTCTATCCATCGGGGCAGGTGAATATCCACACATTAACGTCCCTGCGTTGATGTACGTACGTGGCGAAATCTTCTGGCCAGTCCAGAATTTCAAACGATACAACCAGGCAAGAGTGGAAGCTGGAGAAGATGCTTTTGCTAATCCACGGAATGGAGCGGCGGGAACGATTAGGCAGCTTGATCCCAAGATTGTCGCTGAGCGACAATTGGACTTTGTTGCCCACGGCTTTGTTTGGGGAACAGAAACCTATTGCCGGGATTCTTACTTTGAGGAAACCGGTGATATTTCGAACTTCGGGATATGGTTTTCCCCGGAACGACGTATCTGCGAGACCATTGACGAGGTCATTAAACTGCTCGATGAATGGGACCCCAGAAATAAGGATTATCCATACCCCATCGATGGTTTGGTTGTGAAGGTAGACAGCCAGGCCTTGCGAAAGAAACTTGGAGCCCACTCAAAGGCTCCGCGATGGTGCGTGGCATACAAGTTTGCCGCTGAACAGGCAGCCTCAAGGCTGCGTAGCGTTGACTATCAAGTTGGCAAACTTGGTACGGTTACTCCCGTGGCCAATTTGGCCCCGGTTGAACTGGCCGGAACAACTGTGCAGCGAGCATCGCTGCATAATTTTGATCAGGTTCGACGACTCGGTATTTGCATTGGTGATGAGGTACTCGTCGAAAAGGCTGGTGAGATTATCCCACAGGTGGTTGGTATCGCAAACAAGGGAATGGAAAGGATCGAAATTCGAGAACCAGAAACCTGCCCAAGTTGCGATAGTCCATTAAGTCGCGAAGGACAGAACGTCGCCCTTTGTTGCATGAGTCCCACTTGTCCTGCCCAGGTCAAGGCCAAGGTTGAGTATTTCTGCGGCAGAGACCAAATGGACATCGATGGCATGGGAACGGCGATCGTAGAGCAGTTGGTTGACGAGGGGTATGTCAGGAACGTTGTTCATCTGTATAGGCTGCATGAACACCAAGAATCCTTGGTTAAGCTCCCTCGGATGGGCAAAAGGAAGGTAGCAAAGTTGCTCACAGCCATTGAAGACAGTAAAACTAGAAGCCCTGACCGAATTGTGGCTTCTCTCAACATCCCTCACGTAGGGACAAGGGCATCCAAGAAGCTGATACGAGCCTTCGGAAGTATCGAAGAGTTGCGTGGAGCAGGTATAGAAGAGCTAGAGGCAGTGGATGAAATTGGGCCTATTATGGCCCAGACGATATGGAATTGGTTCCGCGAGCACGGGCAGATATTGGATGACCTAGCTGTTGAAGGGGTTCAGGTCGAGGCGAAGCCAGTGGAGGTAACAGTGAAAGCTGACAATTTGGCCCTAACCGGAAAAGTAGTAGTTGCTACCGGGAAGATGGAGCACTTTACTCGTAAAGGTATACAAGAGGCCATTGAAGCCCACGGTGGAACGGCGGGCAGTTCAGTTAGTGGAAAAACCGATCTGCTTGTTGTTGGGGAAAAGGCCGGAAGTAAGTTGGCTAAAGCCCAAAGTCTCGGGATCGAGATTATTGACGAAACCGAATTTCTGCGTAGAATAGGTGGAGATTAGCCACTTGGGCTTGTAGGGGAAAGCCTAATGCAGGAAGTGGAATGGCAATCAGTCGAAAAGACCATTATCGAATTTCTGACTGATTCGGGCTGCGAGGCAGGATTATCAGCCCAAAACTTAGTAACAGATATTACAGAAATAGGTAATGGACAAAGATTTCAAGTCCTTTTGAGTATTGACCAGCCTGTGGCAAAAAGCAGGCCCGTCGCCGTGGAACTTTTCTGCTCTAAAAAAGGACAATTGGTAAAAATAGAAAGTCGCGTTAGGTGTAGGCGATGCGACAGATCGCTAGCAGAGGCTAGGCCAGCAGTAGTGGCTGCTGACCTGCCCCGAGTTTTAGCAGCAGTAAGGCTCATACTGTGTGAATTATGCCAAGAGCCGTTACGAACTTATCTCGCCCATACGGATACGGCGGAATAAGCGAAAAAGCCTAAATGTAGTATAAGCAGGATAGGAAGTAGCTCATGATACCCAGTTTTAAGCCCCAGTGGGGGAATTGGCAGACCCGCCAGAATGAGGTTCTGGTGCCTGAAAAGGCGTGCAGGTTCGAATCCTGCCTGGGGCATTCAAGCAGAGGTCGCTCGTGCCTAGGGATATTTACTCAAATTGCCTGGTATTGTCTCCTGACGATATACCTATGTTCCGCTGTGCCAAGCATCGGGCCGAGTGGTATTTGAACCACGAAGCCCATTTGGCGGAGGTCGTTGAGTTCGGAGCCGACAATCAGCCAATGGTCATTCGGCTTACTTTTGAGCCCGAAGGGCTAGGTAAGGCCGGGGACGACTTCTATCTACAGACCCGTGAAAGCAAATGCGTAGTTTGTGGTACGCGAGAAGATATCACCAAACATCATGTGGTACCACTCTGCTACCGACGACATACTGAAACGGCAGGTAACAATCATCATGACATCTTGCCTGTTTGTGAGACGTGTCATCGTAAGTACGAAAGAAGATTTGCTTGGCAGCTAAGGCTCCGTATAGCAAAGGAATATGATGCTCCTGTAGAAGGAACGATCAATGGAGTTGACAAGAACGAATTCTTCAAGTATAATAAGATAGCACACGCTTTGGTGGCCTATCGAAAGAAGATGCCGCCAGAACGTATTCGGGAACTTGAGCTTCGTTTAAGTCGCTACCTTGGACATACGCCGGATCGTGAAGAACTCGAAAGACTGAGTCTTGACTATCGCCACCAAGGTGGCCTCCGAACCCACGGAGCAATAGTAGCGAAGAAAATCGAGGATATAGACGCTTTCTATGTTCGGTGGCGGCAACATTTTGTAGATACGATGCAGCCCCAACATTTGCCCGAACACTGGTCGATTACTCGGTCGATAACCGAAGAGATGAGCAGGGACAAACAGGGCCGAGTGGCGGAACGGCAGACGCGGCGGATTCAAAATCCGTTGCCCGCAAGGGCTTGAGGGTTCGAATCCCTCCTCGGCCAGTTTGTTGGGAAGAATACGCAGGAAGAACACTGAGTCCTATGGTATAATGCAGTAGGACCACGAAGATACAGGAAGAAATGCAAGGATATACGACGAAAAACAAAATTGGGAGATACGCGATCATGCGATGCTGGTACAATAAGATTAACTAAAGATTTTTTATTAATGTAGGCTTGCCCTGATGAGCCGACCGAATCATTGGGTAAAAATGTAGTTTTTGGCTTTTCGGGAGCAAACGGCTCCCGAACTCACCCTCGGAGGGGTGGAAGCACATATTAAAAATTGTGAAGATTTCTTTTGGCCACTAAAATTCAGTGGCCAAAACGGCTCTGTGGCGGAACTGGCAGACGCACGGGACTCAGAATCCCGGTCCGCAATGCGGAGTGCAGGTTCGAATCCTGCCGGGGCCATTCAAAAGTAACAAGAGACCTTTTACAATTGGGTCATTCGTAACGCAGTATGTCAATCCCAAACCGTTCTGTAAACACAGGAGAAACAGAACATGCCGTACGGACTAGTATCAACAGCATCGCTCCAAACCTCGGACATGGTTGCCCCAGGGTTACCGATCTTTATCGCCCTGAACCAGGAAAGCAACCAAATCATCAAGGCCACCATTGCTATGCCCACGACCGACGCCAATGGCGATAACTTGACCGGGCTAACAAAGCTGACTGTTGCCACATTGGCACAAGTCGGTGGAGATAATCCGTTTGACGGTCTCAGCATGGCTGAAATCTTGGCCCTACAGGGCGTCCAGGTCCAGAACATCACGCTCAAGGATGAGGACGCAGGGACTGAGAAGCAGGTTGATATGCCGATTGTCAACCTCGGAGGCATGCAGGCATTCGCAGCCGCCTGTGCAGATGACTAAGTTTCATGGCATATGGTCCTGTCGCTTATGAGCAACTAGCCACCAAGCCTTTACCTAAGACTTGGTGGCAGTTGTTGTTCGAACTCATTGTTGGTCTTTTCACCTGGTGGCGAAAAGACTAGTAAGGACAGTCTGTCATGGTATTAAGCGAAGCCAGTAAGATAGGTGCTATTGCAGGTGGCCTTACAAGTCTGGTGATGTCTATCATCACAGAAGTAATCAAGCTACTAATCTAGAGACGAAAAGACCAGAAGGGAAGGTCTAAAATGGCTATGCAGAAGGGTACGAAGATTGGCCTAGCGATCGGCATACCACTGTGCTTGATAGTCTTGGCCTGTATTTTGATACCTCGATATATCTCATTCACATGGACGGATCAGGCCGGAGAACAGAGAGTCCTGTTTGGGGCCTCGTTCTACGATCCTCCAGAACCCAATGCCCCAACTACCTATATGCAGTCTTTGGGGCAGGTCCATCGCGATAAAGACGCAGGTTATACCGTCCATGCCATCGCCGCAGATCGGCGTACTTTCTACGACATGTTTCCTGTTATCGCTCGTCAATACGCTCTTAGCGTAGACCAGCTATGGTTCTGGGGTGACGGAAGCTCTAGCCAGGGAGCAACTGCTGATCATATTTATCGGGACCCAGGGAAGTATGAAGTAACACTGCGGACCACAGTTGGATTCCGTGGAGGGAATACCAAAGTCATTACCGCCCAAGCCATTATTGAACTCGATAATTGGTCGGGACCCTATGTCTTCAATAAAACAACCACCCTACCCACCGAACCGATTGACGTTTCTGATCAAAATCCTCTGACATTCGCAGCAGAGGTCTGGAATACAGGCAGTAGTGAAGTGGTGATAATCCCACATGCCATTATCGATAGCAACCCCAGTTTGGATTCGACCTGGGTTGCTTTTGATCCGCCTGTACAATTGCTACTCCCTGATAGCGTTCACGCTAATTTCTCCATCACAATAGACCCCAATGGGGTCGAGCCGGGAGCGTATACGATCTCATTGGATTGGGAACAGTTCGCTCTAGTACCGGGGTGGTACATGACTTACGTCGAACCCAGCTAGGAGAAAGTGATGACGTTCTTTGGAAAAATGATGGCCCTTCTAGTGGTCATCATGCCCAATCTAGCGGTTGCTCCAACCGTTTTACATCCCACCAGTCAGTCGTACATACCTGACCCGTTGGATGCTTACAACGAGACTTTCGCTGTCACACAGCCCGCTACCACGAACCCAAGCAAGTTTGCGGCTGCCCCACCAGTGAGCCCGCTAGACAATAAGTTCACTTTGAGGGCATTGGTAGGATCAAACGTCGATGTGTTGCAGTGTATGGTTGCTCCGACTATATCCGGTCGGTTTACCGACCCAAATGGAGTAGCAATCAATACCGAAGGTATCGTCCTGCAAGTTCGTGGTCAACTAACCAACGGCTCAGCATATAACATGGACGTTTACCTGAATGCCAGTGGTCAGCCTTACCGAATCGTAGCTGTCGAACCTACGCAACCCGAAGATATCAAGCTGTATCCACCCGAAATCATCGACGGGATGCATTGAGTTTCGACTATAATCTTGCAGGTCCTCCGGACTACTACGACGAACAGACGTATGTAGTAGTTCGGAGGCTTGCATAGTGAGGGGCTTAACTCACGCAGAACGCGAATATCTGCGACGAGCAATCAGAAACTACGAAAACGGACAAAAGGAACGCTGTGCCTCCCGAAATTTGGCAGATGATGATTTAGTCAGAAGCGTTCTGGATAAGATAGGGATAAAGAGTATACGCGGTGGTAAATAAAATGAACCCAGTATTTTCAAACCAATTCACTGTTTCAACTGGGGCCGTTTTCGGACCGTGGATCTTCTTGTTATAGTTACGGGGGCCAAAAGGCCGTAATAGCCCCCGTGGTGGAATCGGCAGACACAGCGGGTTTAAGTCCCGCTGCCCTTAGGGGCGTACAGGTTCGACTCCTGTCGGGGGTATTAGCAAAGTCAAGTTTTTTTGAAGGACTTTGCATTTACCATTCTGAATATTTCCTTAGGTAAGGAGATTTCAGGATGGGAAGACCGTTAAAGTACAGTGTGGAGGATTTCCGGCAGGTAGTTGCGACCTCTTGCTCGATAAGGCAAGTACTCAAAAAGCTTGGACTAGCTACATCGGGAGGTAATTATGTCCATGCTAAATCTAGAATAGTTAAACTAGGACTCGATATATCCCACTTTACTGGTCAGTCGCACTTAAAAGGGAAAACTCATAATTGGGCCAAGAAAAGACCATTAAACGAAATACTGGTAGAACATTCAGACTACCTGAATACCGATAAACTGAAAAAACGGCTTATCGCCGAAGGTTTACTAGAAAATAGATGTTACGAATGCGGCTTAACTGAATGGAGAAAAAAACCTTTACCCCTTGAACTGGAGCACAAGAACGGTAATAGATTCGATAACAGAATTGACAATTTAACAATATTGTGTCCAAATTGTCATTCGCAAACGCCTACTCATCGTGGGAAAAACAAAAAAGATTTTTAGGGTTCGAATCCCTCCTGGGGCAGTCTGTATATTTCTTTTTGAAAGGTTGAAAATGAGACGATTAGTTTCCATCCTGGTTATTTTCTCGCTTTTGTTTGTGGCCACGAGTGTGGTTGCCTGTGATGAAGATGACAATAGCTCACAGGATTCGTTTGTACTCTTCAACTTCGAGATTCCACTTCTAAGTAATTGGGTTAGCCAACGAGATGTACCGACTGAGAAACCGTTCCATTTATATTGGCGTTAGCCATTGGGGGTATCAATGGTAGTTAAAGAAGGTCCTAAAAAATCTACTTATCTTCCACTTTATCGCCGAAAGCCCAAAGGTCATCGCAGCATGATGCGAGCGGATCAGGACCCTCTTCAACTATCTACCCCTTTGTTGGCCCAAGCCTTTGCAGAAATGGCAGAGGCCGGATTTATCATAAAGGATGATGATGAGTTCTAGAAAAGCCTTCATACCACCGATCCGATTGGGTAGAATATGTAGAGGCAAACGCAGTGTGCTGCGTCCTTGCCATAATGTGGATCAACTTGCTACGCCGATTCAAGCTCGTGGCTTGGCTCGGTTCGTGAAAAAATTGAAGTCACAGGAGATTGAAACATGAGAGCAAGAATTATGTCGTTGTTGCTGGTTTGTTTGTTGGCTGTTCCGATGGTGGGATGTTCTTGGGGTGAAACCGATCTTTGGCCGGTCATTACCCCAGCATTGCGAACGATCACTACTCAAGGGGCAACGCTCGTTTTCAGTAACGAAACCGTTGCTGCCAAAAAGGCTGAGATCTGTGCGGCTGTGGCCAAGATTTCCACCGTCCTGGCGAACTACGAAGATCCGAACGCCACTGCTGCTACGTTGCGTGATCTGATTGTAGACTCAATCGCTTCTCTCGATTTGGACCCGCAAGTCAAAACAATCGTCACAAAGGTAGTTGACGGAATTGCGACCACCGCCGTGAATTTTCTGAGAGATAACTATAGCGATCTTATCGCAAAGGACGAAGCGAAAGCTGTACTCGAAGTCTCTAAGGCAGTCGCTCTCGGCCTTGACGATGCCTGTTCCAAGGATCAGTTGCTGCGTGGGGCATTGCAGGCACCTACCAATAGCTTCTTGCAGAGAGGCTCATTCTAGAACCAACGACACCCACCAGCGTCTTGGTTTATAGATGGCCCTGGTGGCTTGCGTAAAGCCACCAGGGCCTGTTTTTGGCTATAATCCCAGGGAGGCAGGGGAGTGATTCATTCTGGCCCTCGTCTCAATAATCAACGAAGACGATTCCGATCTTATGGAAGGGTTGAGGATTTTTCTACTCCCATAGTAGCCGGAGCATTGAATAGAATCGCCGAACGCAAACGACAAGAAGAAAGGGATGCTATACTAACAGCCCATGGATTGTTTTCCAGAGAAATTGACACAGTATAGAAAGGCAACTGATGAGCAAGAGAGAGACTCGTAAGACCAACCAAGCCAGGTTCAGGGCATCTATCAAGAGAAAGAAAGCTCGACGCTTTAAGCAGAATGCAAGCTTGTTAGATCAATTGGTTCAGAAACCTGACGAATCCAAGTGTATTCTCTGCGACAAACCAGCCGATTTAGTTGGCGTCTGGCGTCCAGATGAGAAGAAAAATATTGGGACCAAGACCTACCTTGTTTGTAGGTCTTGTTTGAGCAAAGAGAACTTTGAGGCGTCTATCGCCTCGAAATTCGGAGGCGTAGCATGTCCTGCTCCAGAGGAAATGACGACTACTGGCTCGATTCCAACACTGGTGAACGCTTCGGGGCCTGGCTCGGCGGTCTCATCGACCGACTAGTTCCTGTAATATTATTTGTACTAACCGGGGGATTTGTTGCCGTCCTATGTGGTATCGACCGAGAAGAAGTAGAAGACCTATACGAACTATACTAAATGCATACGAAACTCGTTAATCAGCGTAACTCGCCTTGCGATGTCGATATCGGTCGTCCTTCAATTTTCGGAAATCCATTCAGGATAGGACGTGATGGCACTCGGATGGAGGTTATTCAGAAGTATCGAGATTACTTTCATGCTCGAATCCAATACGACGATAGATTTCGACTGGCGGTCGAAGAACTAAGAGGCAAGACCCTTGGCTGCTATTGCAGCCCGCTACCGTGTCACGGTGATGTAATCGTGGATTTCTTGGAGGCGTCCGAAGATGAGTTCTCCTAAATGGATCATCGAGACCGACATATTCGAAGATGACCTTGTCGATGCTTTCATCGAAGCTGTTCGTCAACAAGGCCTTGAGGTTCTTTTGCATGACATTAAAAGAACGGATTTGATACCCTTGCTAGAAGATGATTGCGTCATTTTTCGTGGTTCCTTACAACTGGGGGCCAGAATTCGTCGAGATAAGGCATGGGTACCTGGGGTCTGGTGCGACCTGAAAAACTTTGCATGCTCGAAGTACTACGCATACTTTGGAAAATATCTCCTGAATAGCAGCTATGCTATTCTACCCTACGCCGAATTTAAGCGTCTTTGGAAGTGGTTGTATCACCAATGGAAAGGGCGTGGGACAGGGTCAAGCGTTTTTGTTAGGCCTGATTCCGGTTTCAAGAATTTTACTGGTCAGCTAGTTTATGATGGTGAATGGATCGACGATGTATTGTGTGAGGATGCCCTATGTCCTCCTGGAGTCAATTTCAAATCTTTTGTTCAAGACACGGAAGATTTTTATGGAGTCGATCCCCATAGTCTGGTGGTGGTAAGCCATCCTCAAGTAATCGATCATGAATGGCGTTTTGTTGTATGTGACCATAAAGTTGTCGCCGGGTCGCAATACAAACAAAATGGGGAAATTAATATCCAAGCGGGATATTCGGACGAAGCCATCGATCTCGCGAGGAAAATTGCGGCTGAGAAATGGCAACCCGAGCGAGCTTATACCCTGGATATCTGCGATAACGCCGTGGGGGTATATTTGGTAGAGATTAACAGCTTTAGCTGTTCTGCTTTCTATCACTGTGATCCAAAACCTATTGTGGAAGCCGCTTCCAGGCTAGCCCATGAGGAATGGAAAGAAGTTAATGAAGACTAGTATAATAGAAATATGACCGTTGACACAGAACAAACCGAACCGGCAACAACCATCTATATCTATACGGATGGTGGGTGCTATTATAAGACAGGGGTAGGGGCCTGGGCTTGGGCCATGTGCGACGCTCCCGACGCTGATCCGCTCATAACAAATACGGCCTATGTCGATGGTACCACTAGTAATAGAATGGAGCTACGGGCCGCTATAGAGGCCCTGCGGTACCTCCTGACGCATCAAGTTGGTCCAGAAGGAAGCTACGAAAAGGTTGTTCTTACTTCCGACAGTCAGTATCTTGTTAATAGTATTCAATACTGGGCGAAAGCTTGGAGGGCACGAGGTTGGCGTAAATCAGACGGCAAAGAAGTCCAGAACTCGGATCTTTGGGAAGAATTGTTGGAACTCGTAAAACAGATCGAGATCGAATGGAAGCATGTTCGGGGACATACTGGTAACAAGATAAATACTTTATGTGACACAATGGCTACTGATCAAATGCAACTTCTGTATATGCTTAAGTCCAAAAGGTTAGCATGAAAGATCCATACAAAATCTTAGGGGTAGAACGAGCCGCTTCAGATGAGGATATCAAGAAGGCCTATCGGAAGGCTGCCTTGAAGTGGCATCCGGACCGCAACAAAGACAACCCAGGGGCAGAAGAAAAGTTTAAGGAAGCTGCTCAAGCTTATGAGACCCTGAGTGATGCCGGTAAACGTCGTCAATTTGATCATTTCGGTAGCGTCGATCCGGGTGGCGGAACGACTACAAGGACATACACCTATAGATCAGCAGGACCAAGCGGAGGAAACAATCCATGGTCTTCCATATTTTCTGGATTCCATGGACCTAATATCGATGAAGTTTTTAATATGGGCGATGGTTTCACGATACACATCAATCCAGCAGCCCAGACTTATGTACGTCAATTTAACCCACACGTAAGAACTGCGACTTGGGTTAGTCTTGAAGAAGTAGCAACTGGAGCCACGAAAAAGATACGTATACATCGCGAAAAACTCTGCCAAGACTGTAATGGTCTCGGCGGCAGTGGGGACAAGACCTGTCCCGAATGTCATGGCTATGGGGCCGTCGAGAAAAAGACAGTATTTCATCAGGTGCGGACCACCTGTCCTCGTTGTGGAGGAAAAGGTTCTATCATATCAGATGAATGTAAGTCTTGTCGAGGCTCTGGCACGATTGGCGAAGATATAGACGTTGCCGTGAAAATTCCTTGTGGAATTGAAGATGGGACCACCCTCAAAGTACGCGGACAAGGCAACATCAATCCCGATACCAAGGTTAGAGGGGATTTACTCTGTAATGTATCTATTACTCCCCATCGCCAGTTCCGACGCGAAGGCCCCCACCTGGTACAACAGGTTAGTATCAATTTGGCGGATGCGTGTCTAGGGAAAGAACTTTCCCTCCAGTCAATTTACGGCAAAAAACTAACGATCACGACGCCCGCAGGCCTTCAAAGTGGGCAGACTTTCCGACTCAAAAACCACGGTCTTCCTGTGGTAAGTCACAATCTCAGTCAGCCACCTAAAGGCGATATGTTCGTTAAGGTCAATATTGATATTCCAAAAGTCCTTTCCAACAAAGCCAAAAAACTAGTACAACAACTCCAGGCAGAAATCGACAAGGGTCAAAAGAAGTAGAGTTGAGATTGCTATCGTTATAATGACGATGGAGTCATTCAAGGGCAATGACTCGGGAACTGTTTTCCGAGGAGGAAAGTTATCATGAAACTGACAAGACTGTTGATTGTGATTCTGTCTATCGGGGCAATGGCTGCTGGCCCGCCAACAAGTCAATCAACTACTACCCCGGCCAAAGCTCCAGCAAAGGCAAAGAAGGTCGCCCACAAGGCAAAGAAACCAAGTATTGCATCGTCTCTTCAAGCTGTTTCAGTAACCTTATCCACTGGTATGGGAGAAGGTAGTGGTGTCGTTGTCAAAAGAGGCCCTACTAACTTCGTATTAACTGCTGGTCACGTTGTGACTAGTCTTAGAAAGACCAGAGAGGTCGTCGATACCAGAACCGGCACCAAGAGAACGATCGTTGAATTTGACGATGTAAAAGTTATCCAGACGCTCTACGAAGATGGACGTAAAGTCGGCCAGTTAGAGATGTTGGCTGTTGTAGTTTGCTACAGCGGGGCCGACCATGGAGAGGATTTGGCCGTTTTGAAAATCCTGAAAAGAGATTTTGTGAATGCTTCCGCGAAATTTTTTCTAGAGGAAGAACCCCCCGACGTAGGTCTAGAACTTTATCACGTTGGTTCATTACAAGGCCAACTCGGTAGTAATAGTCTAACGACGGGTATCATTAGCCAAATTGGGCGTAGGTATCAAGGTAAGCTGTATGACCAAACCTCTTGTACGGCGTTCCCTGGTTCTTCGGGAGGCGGAGTGTTTACGAAAGCCGAGGGTGAATACGTCGGAATGTTGGTCCGAGGGGCCGGTGAAACATTTAATCTGATAGTTCCTATCCGGCGTATCAAGAAATGGATGGATAAGATGAACCTTACGTTTATCCTTGACCCGTCGATAAAGATTCCGACTGAAGACGAACTGAACAAGGTCCCAATCGAAGACTCAGGAAAGACATGGCCCGTTCCGAGAACGGCTAGTGGTGATAAGAAACCGGCTGAAGCCGGACCCGGAACCCCAGCCAGGGCAGGTCATGATGATCCAATCTTCATCCTGCCAAAGCGAAGAGGGCAGCCCGATCATATCGATTACTGGCCCACGGGGCCCCAGAAAAAGGCTCCGGTACTCAACCCTTATTGACAATATGTAGCATGGTAAGAATTAAAGCCCCCAACTTGTTGGGGGCTTTTTTCGTGTTTCCTTCTTGACACGAGAACTTTCTTGCTGTATGTTAAGATAGGTAAGTTGGGGGCAGGAGCCAATGTCTAAATTGTCCGATCCGCTACGCGACCATCTACTTCAATGCAGCCAAAAATTTAACCATCAGCAAATTGCTGACCCTTCGGAAGGCGTAGCTCATGACTGTTTCAGATGTCTACGCGGCGAAGGCTCATGGGATTGTCCATGTCTCGTGAAGTTCCGTAAATTCGACAAGGGGGTAGAGTTCTGTGTCTTCGCAGCATTCCATTCCGTTAAATCGCAGATGGACGAACTCCAGAAGCTTGATCTGCTATTCGAGGAAGAGGCAAAGCCGATCCTCGAAGATTTCTTTAAGATACAAAACATCATAATATCAACGCATGTCGCTCTAGCTTTTCGCTTTGCGAAACGATTTGCTTCTCGAACAGGACTAGAGGAGAATGAACTGCTGTCTGAAGCCATGCAAGCCTTGTACCGAGCCGCCCTGAGCTTTGATCCATGGCGGAACTTCCGCTTCAGCAGTTATGCCAGCAACGCAATCATAAAGGCTATGGCAAGGCAATTGATACGGGCATCTAAAGCGGCATCTCGTGGGTTTCTTCATCCAGATCCATCCTTGTATATGCATCCTGAGCAACGGCCAGAAAGCGATCGTTCTGATGAGGTTCTGGACCTCCTTATCCAGGTTCTACAGGAGAATAAGGGATTCTTGGATGAAACAGAGCAGTTGGTAGTAACTCGATACTACCAACTGCTGAGTACGGAATATCATAAGAAGGCTATTACATTCGCAGACATAGGAAAGGATATGGACCTTACTGGGTCTAGAATCCATCAGATCAAGGGGGCTGCCCTTAAAAAGCTAAGGGCTGCTATGGATGCTGAATTAGAAGCAGCAGGAATCTGCTCATCTCAATGACGTAGTCATTCTGACTCCGGTTGAAATTCTCTCTGCTGTATGATCCAGAAGCGGCAAGCCGCTTCGGATGAGAGCCCTGTCGCGAGAACTAACATGGAACTGCGATTCGATCTCGACGGGATCAGTCCAATCCTGAAAATCTGGCATTGATGAGTCGGGTTGGCGAGCACTCACCTTTAAGGTTTTCCCATTGGGGATCTGTATTGACATAGATGAGAGACCACCTTCTATCAATTCCGGTATTGAACCTACATCATCAGGAGTAGTAATAATGCGAGGATAGCCACGATTAACTATATGGAGGCTGGCATCTTCATCAATCACCTGGAACCGCCATTGAGTGTAAGTCGCATTAGGATCATAGTTTTCAAGTTGTATTGTCGTAGACCTATACTTTAGCGGATTATCCGCCGTGGTGGAATCAGGACTGAATGGAATATTTGCTCCGCCGTAGGCGGCAGTTGTGACGGCCGGGAGTGCTGTGATTATCCCAGCAGGATGTTGAGATTTTGTCCAAGCATCAGCAGGATTCGCAGGCTGTGCTAGGCCGGGCTGGTCCGATACGCTATTAGGTTCTGGAGTTTCATTCCCCAAAAGACGCCATGCAGAGATTAATCCATCAGGAATAAGTTCTGGGGTATACCGATCGTTGTAAAGACGAGACCTTTCTCCTGCTGTCAATATCCGGTTCCAGATTCCTACCTCAGCCAATGAACTATTATCATGCCCGCCAATACGAACAGAATTTATTATTGATGGATCTTTTATAGGAGGTGGACAGTTAGTTACCGGTAGAAAAGGAGTAATTAATTCACCATCAACGTATGGATTTGCACTCGCGACCATTCCAAGATCAGAGTCATAAGTCATTAGAAAATGATGCCAAATTGTATTAGCTGGTACTAATGGAGTATTTTTCACATAATACCCGTAGGGATTCGCCCTGTGAACCCACCCTGTTAGCAAGCCAGGTAAATAGACTTCATATACTTGATATACAACATTTGGACCAGCATTCAAAAATTCCATAAATGAAGATGAATTACCAGGAGGAACATTAGTTAACTGTGTAGGACATTGAATCCACATTGAAATAGTGACCCTGGTGAAATCGACTACAGGCGTAAAGTTAGACGACAACGTCATATATGTGTCATCAGTAGTAACTTGTCTTGCCATCTTATTCTCACCTCAATGACGTAGTCATTCTGACTCCGGTTGAAATTCTCTCTGCTGTATGATCCAGAAGCGGCAAGCCGCTTCGGATGAGAGCCCTATCACGAGAACTAATATGGAACTGCGATTCGACTACAACGGGAGTTGTCCACGTCTGTAGAGCGGTTATCGAAGAATCTGGTTGCCTGGCACTTACTTTTAGGCTTTTCCCATTAGGAATCTGTATCGATATAGAATCAAGTCCACCCTCAATGACCTCCGGGATCGAACCAACATCGTCTGGTGTAGTGATAATGCGAGGGTATCCCCTATTCACTATATGTAATTCTTCATCCTCATCAACTACCTGGAAGAGCCATTGTGTATATGAAGCATCTGGATCATAGTTGGCTAGCTGTATTGTCGTAGCCCTGTACTTCAGCGGATTATCCGCTGTAGTAGAATCAGGACTAAATGGAATGTTTGCTCCACCATAGGCGGCAGTAGTTACGACAGGAGTAGATTCCTCTTCGGTAGGAACGACAAGATCGGCTGGATGGTCGGCCCTCCAGGGCATAGTATAGATACTATTCAAATCTGGACCATCGCCACTCTCATTTGGTTCTATGGCAACATCGTTTATCAAACGATAATGTCCAAAAAGAGAATTGGGGATCAACGAAGGTACCCAGCGGTCTGTGGATAGATGTTCTACATCTTCAGTCGTTAGTATTCTTGTCCAAACTCCTACTTCCGCTATCAAAGTATTGTTACCCGCTCCATCACTAAAGCCCTGTATAACAACCTGATCAAAAGTAGTACTCTTTATCGTTCCTCCTGGTAAAACTAGTACTCCGGTTAGAACGCTACTTCCATCAAGATAAGACTTTAAGGTATGAGTAGCATCATCATATGTACAAACGAGATTATGCCATTGGCCATCATGAGGAACGCAGAATTCGGTAGGATTCGTATACCCATATGCAGGATCTGTGACTGTATAGTTTATCAATAATGCACTATATACGGCTATTCCATAATCTGCTGCCGCCAGGGAATATCGAAAATTATCGCCACCATCAGTAGAATTATTAATCCCTAATATATTGATTATGTTAGTATTTGGGTCGATATCGAGACCAACTGGAACCTTCAACCACATCGAGAAACTGACTTTATCCGAAGAGGTAGTTGAAGGGTTGGCACCGGTCATGTAACCGACATCAGCGGGATATGCAGTTTGTTGATATTCTCTACTCATATCTTAGATACCAAAAAGAAAGCGGGCAGACCTGTCTGGTCTGCCCGCTTGTACGCCATTTCTTGTTCTCGGGTACGGCTTACAGCCCGTCCGTCGAACCGCTCAGATCGACCTTGGAGATCGCGTAGTCGTTAATCACGGCGACGCCGATTTCCTCGTAGATCACCCAGCCCAATCTTAGAGCTTTCGGATCATCAGCAGGAAGAACCGTAATATCCTGCCTAATTGGGAAAACGCCAACCGTATCAGGCGAGGCGACGACTAGGACGCTGTCAACATCCATACGAGACGACACATGGATATCGGCGGTCCATAGGTGTCCGAATAGTCCTGATGTCAGGATTTCACGGACGGTTGCCTGATCGTAGAATTCATGGCCGAAGCCACGAACGTACATGTAGTTGTTCGGGTGCATGATGATTCTGGTGGCGACCAGGTCATGCTGCTCGATAAGGGCGAAGCATTCGTTAAGAGCTTCGTGCGAAAGGGTCGAGGAGCCGCTAACGATCTGCGTGTTGCGGGTATCGACGGCGGACATCAGAGTTCTGAAGATAACCGTATCTTCTTCCTTCTGAATAGCTTCTTTCGCTTTGATCTGGGCTCTATCGACGATATAAAATCTTCGGGCCCTAATCTCGCTTAATCGGACCTGCGGGTTCGCGGCGATCTCGAACGTCGGAACCAGCAGTTCTTCACCTTCAGCGATCTGATCGGGTACTCTACCCCGACGACCGAGAATGTGTGCGATTGCGGCAACGTCACGCTCGTACCGAGCGTACGCACCTTGTGGCAACTCGTCTACCAACAGTAGTTTACGCCCAACAGCCTGGTATTCCAGAGATCTGCGGATGGGCTCCACCATGGCCTGAGCGAGAGCTACTCTACCCTCTGGAGATTCCAAAGCTTGAGCAACGATCCACTCTTTTTGTTCGTTAGTAAGGTTTGCCTTCTCAAACATCTCTTGCTCCTTGGTAAATCCTAGATAGTATATATCCAGAATATTATCAGTTGTACAGCTACGACAAATCGCTACATGAATAAGCTATTACAGGGTCAGCTTAACATGCAGGAGAGTACCCCATGCCAACGAGTTGGCACCTTCTGGAAGCTGCGGGTCCCAACCCCAGTCAACCGCCGTGGTGTCCGTAGTGCTCGTAGGAACGCCTGGAACGCCAGATGGGTACGCAGTAGGTGGCGTCAAAACAATACCGCAGAGGAGGCTGTGGGCCCCACCTGGATCGGTACAGGTGAACTTTCCACCGTTGCTTGCCACGTCCGTAGTATCGCCATCGACTTGAGCAGCTTGGGCTGGCGAGGTATAGAGCAAATCGCCCCAATTAAACTCGCAAGCATTTCCGCTAGCATCGATAGTCTCATACTGATCTGTCCAGAATTCGCCGCCGGAGTGGTAAACCGACATCTTACCGGCTGCAAAAACTTCATTGTAGTTATCTGGTACGCGGACCTGAGTGAATCTCGACTGCCCATCAAAAGCACCAGCGATCAGTGCCCCTGTGAGCGAAGTCTTCGGGTTACGACTAAGGGCCGAACCGGACCCTAGCGTATACGACGTGACGCCCGACGAACGAGAATCAGCGGCGATTCCAATCGGGGTAATCGTATCTGTGTCAGCAGCAAGGACGCAGTAACCGTCCGTAGGATCTAGCCCAACGATACTACCCTGAGGAATGTCCGGGGTTTCGGAGGGGTTGATCATAATGTTGCTAGCGACAACGAAATGAACAGGTTGAACAGCCATCTTATATCTCCTATGGCTCTAACCGAAAGGAAAACGCTTCCCTCGGGATACTTCTATTCTTTTTTGGCCTACCCGGTACTACTTACGGGTTAGGCTCTTATCGGAACATCCTATCTACCGGATGTTCTTGGCTGAATCGCTCATAGTCTCGATTCCGTTTATCCAACGTAAATGCCTGTTGGATCTGACCTGTAAGATCGTCGCCAGGAACTTCGACGGGTCGGGTCGCTGCGGATGCTGTCGTCAACGCTGCTAGCACCTCGCTTGCTCCTGGAGTGCCTTGTTTCTGCATACCTGGTTGCGTCTGGGCTGCGGTTTTAGCTTCCTGATCTGAAGCTGCTTTCGCAACGATTGATTGTTCGACTACCTTCAGAGTTTCAGGGGTTAATCTCGACAGTTCTTCGATTTTTGCTACTAGATCGACGCCTTCAATCATTCCGGCTTTCAACATTTCCCCTGCCACCTGGGCTGCGTATTTCTGATCCGTATTCGTCGATGCAGTGGCTGAAATATCGTTTCGCTTGCCTAGAGTTTCATCAATCTTCTCTGGATGGATGCTCTCGTTTTGATCGTATTTTGGATTCACGCCACCACCCATTGCTACTGGAGGATGTTCTTCTGCTTTACCAGAATCCTCTTCCTTAGAGATCCGTCCATCGTTGGGAGCTTTCGGAGTATCAAACTCTTCTACCCCATCATTCGGCTTTTGCTCGTCTTCGGCACGCTCATGTGTCTTATTCGCTCTGACGTTACCCGTATCCGGGTCATCCGCCAGTTCGTCTTTCTTATTCAAACTTTTTGTCGTAACTCCTTCTTGTTTCTCGATTTTTTGTTGCTCTTCTTGCTTAACTTTAGCCAGAACTAGCTTATCTGTCCCTTCGGGCTTCACGTCATAAGTATTGCCGTCGTTCAATGTGACAGTATGTACGCCCTCTGCTAGCTTGGCTAGAAGTTTCGGATAAAGAGCATGAGTTTTGCTTACTGAGTAACTGGCGACCTTAGTTTCGGCCTCGTCACTCGCTTGACGCTCGTTGCTACCTTGATTTCCGTCTACCATTGTCTGTTTCTCCGGTCGAATGGTCTCACCACTCATGGCAGGAGAACCCTGTGGAATCGACGGTTGATCACCTGTTTCGCTGACCGTATTTTCCGCAGTTTCTTTGCCGATAGTAGCTTGGGCTCTCGGAGCGTCAAAACCATCCTCTACATTGGTTTTGAAAGACTCTTCATCACCCATTTTGCCGCCATCCTGAACCTTGCCTGCGGTATCCTGGGCTGGAGTCTCATTGACTTTCTTTTGCTTAACTGACTTGTACTCAATCTTCTGTTGAGAATCTTGAGACTTGGCTGTTTTGACCGTTCCTTCGGCCTCGGCCGTTTTCTGTTGGCCGGGTTGCTCAGCAGCCGCTTTAGCGGCTTGCTGCTTTGCCAACTGCTCTACCAATCCGTTAAAGACATTATCTAGACCTGATTGCTGGCTGCCAATCGATCCCGTCTTCATCTTGATCAGCATAGAATTCAATCTTGCTGCTTCTGCTTGACGGTTCTGTTCTGTAGTCACGTTTGAGGCCTCCTTTTTTATCACTTCAGCAGGGGCCGCTGGCTTTGAAGCCTCTTTGACTTCGCCAGTCGTTTCTTCTGCTACCTCTGCTGTCGTTTCTTTCTCGGAGTTAGGTTGCTCGCCTTCAGGTTTCGCTTGCGGTTCAGGCTCCTTCTTCTCAACAGGTTTCGAGCAAGGTTTTGGAGTTGAACATTCCTTGTCCTCTTCCTCTCCACCTTCTTCTTCGGGTTCGCTTTCCTTAACAATATCCCCTTCGGCCCCTACCTCTTCCGTTTCTTCCTCGCCTTTCAAACCAGGAATTTCTTCAGTACCCTCTTCTTCTGGACTCTCAACGGTTTCCTCGGTAACCTCGGAAACGTCGAGATCTGGAGCGGCTTCTTCGCCCTCCATAACATCAATGCTTGGCTCGACTTCCACCAGTGAATCATCGATGTCGCCGTTACTCATTTGCATCAAGACATCGACAAGCTGGTCCAGTTTGTCAAGCAGCGTATCGAGTTTAAGACTTACTGTGTCGCCTTCAATACCGAGATCAAGCTTATCACCACCGAGCGGTCCCATATCTTCAGGACCTTCTTCAAGGCCGACTGGCTCGGGCTCGCTAGTCATTTCACCACCAGGAAGTTCCGGCTCTTCAGGCGATACGGGAACATCGAGCGGGCCTTCCATTGGTTCTTCTTCATCGAACAAGCCAGCAGTCTGAATGATGCCCTCGATAATCAAGTCTTCCTCGGGGGCAAATGCGGCTCGCAAGCCATCGGTTGCGATCTTGGCATCTGTTAGGCTGTAACCTGCCTTAACCAACATTGTTTGGCAGGTCTCAATCGGGTTGTAAACCCGTGGATCATTACTGGCCATATGCGAAGCGACCTTTGCGGCGACGCCATCTGTATAGATCCCAAGGCGTTCAAGCTGGTCACAAACGCAATCCGCCAATTTGGCTCCCTCGCAAGGTCCGGACATGGCCGTTGCGTTTTCTCCCCAACGTCTCTTTAAGAGTTCACGACAGGATGCAGACGGGAACTTATCGAACTGAGCCCGGTCATCCCAACGCTTACTCGCGGCGTATTTTTCGAGTGGGAGAGGAGCGAGTAACCCATTGGCAATATCCAATGAGCCAGCCTTCGCAATCTTGAGAACCATATCCGCCTGGGCCTTGGTGCCTGGTAGGCTACGGAACTCATCCCACGTCATGCCGTAGTTAGCGAGTGACTCGATAAAGGCCTTCTTGAGCGGAGTCACGCAACCATCGCATTTGGCTGGATTTGGGTTCCACAAGAACTGAGCGAATACTTGATGCTTCTTATCCTTGCCACCACGGATCTGGAAGTTGTATTCCTGGCCGCATGTCCAGCAGTAGCCATCCAATCCGTCGCTAGCCGCTGCTTTATGCAGATCAGTTTCTGAACTACCACATCGTGGACAAATCTTACCGATTTTGATCTTCTTTTCGGCGATCTTTTCGAGAGTACGCGGCGTTAGTCTTGCGGACGCCCCGACTGGAACGGATGGCATTACGCTGCCTTCTGGAGCAGGTTCAGCCCCTGCCATCTCCTCGGTTCCGGCAACAGCTTCTTCCGCCGAAACTCCTTCTTCGCCTTCACCTTCGGTTTCCTGGATAACGTCAGGCCATTTCTTAATGTTCATATCGACCTCAATCGTGCCCTCACCACCACAGTTGTTGCAGCGGAAATCACCGTTATCTACGTCTACATCTGTACTGCCACAAACTGGGCATAAAGATCCAGGCGGCTTTGGTTCACCAGTGGGCTCTTCGCCCCCTTCACCTGGAGCCATATCCTGCGTTAGGCTTTCGGTAGGCGGAACGCCTCCCATGTCGCCTGCCCCCGGAGGAGCTTCCGGATTCATCATGTCCGGGCCTGCTCCAGGCCCACCGGCTCCCATTTGGCCACCAGCAGGCATTTGGGCTTCTTTAGTAGTTGCATTGCTTGATGCTACTTTCCCTAAGGCTTTGTCCGCCATTTCCTGCCGACGAGCCGCTCTTTTGTCGATCTCGTCCTGACTGAGTTTGGTTTCATTGCCAGCCTTAGCATCTCTCATAATGGCCGTGAAACACTTGTTTTCCTCGTCCACGTTTAGGCTGAGACCTTGAAGTTCCGTATCTGGTTCTGATTTGCTGATTTTGGCGATCGAATGGGCCATTGCAGCTTCTGCGAAGACCTCTCTGTTCCGTGGGTCGGCGTCGATTTCAGCGAAATGGCCGTCATAAGAATACAGTCCATCCTTTGCCTCGCCTTCAGCAGTTGGGTCATCAAATTCGCCAGCAGCAACTCGTTTGAAGATGTCGAATTCATCCTGTGGAGTTGGCTCGACTTGCTCGGCCGTCAAGAGTAGATCTGTTTGCTTTTCAATGCGATCTTGTAGATCTTGACGTGAAGTAATGCCCACCAAACTTCCCACAATGGCTTTCGCGGGAGCTTTGATAGAAGCTAGAACGCGAATCAAGGCATCAGCAGTCTGGGATGGCGACCAGTTTTCATGAGCACTAGCCGACTTACCCCAATATCTCGCCTTAGCAACCTTTTCCTCGATATCTTCAGTAGATACATTCACCTTCTGATAGGTACCGATCATATTCGCCAGAACAGCATACTTACTCGGATGAGAAACTAGTCGCCCAGCAACAGTTAGAAGCTGCTTGGGTACAACACCACTAGCCAAGAGTATCTTTGCTAGTGCTTTTTCAGCCTGTTTCATGGTTTCCTGAGCATCAGCCGCTGTCATGCGGCTCAATTCGCCGTCCTGCGACTCAAGCTGATCTTTGCCTTCCGTAATGGTTTCTGGATCGGTCCATTCGTGGTGGCTGAGAAGTTCCTGAATTTGCTTATGCATAATTTGCTGCCACTGCGAATCCAGCCCACCATCGAAAACCGCCCCTACTTCGCCACGATTCAGGCCACCGACAGGGGCATTGAATCGGCTCTTGTCATCATCTAACTGCTTCTCTGTGACTTGGTTACGATCTTCATCCCGGTCCTTGCCTGAATCACGAGACTTATTGTAGAAGGTCGAGCCTTCATTACGCAATTGACGCTCAGTAATCTCATCATAGGTTCCTGGACGCTGACCTTGCGGGTACCCTGGGGACGGATCTGGGATCTGTTTTTCTGTGATCTGTTCCGGGGATTCCTCGGTACGCGGATGCAGATCAACCCTTTGTCGATCAAGCTGTTTTTCTTGAATGGTATTCCAGGTCGTAGAATCCTGAGTGGCATGGGCTGCTTCTTTCTCAAAATCTTCCATGAAGCAGTTGCATAGGTCTTCCGCTACCTTGTCAGGATTTTGATTGATCTTATCGATAATTTCGTCATCCAGGTCTGTGACAGCAACGCTGTCATACTCAGCACCTTTGTAAAATCTGGTGACTTGATCACGAGCAAGAACCACTCTGAAATCGCCATTAATGGCTTCTGTGCGAGTCCCAACTGAAGTACTCACTCGATTGGCACTTTCGCTGAGACGTGAAATTAGACTAATTCGAGACTTAGGGTCCATCGAAGACATGTGCGTATCTCCTATTACACGGCCACGATACCGGTTACGACCTAATTCCTACTGTTGTGCGTTTTCGAGCAGAGTCCTGCCTTTTTCTGAGAAAAATTCCGTCTTAAAGCTTTCTCATATCTAGCTTGAGGGCAAGACACCGCTTTTCATCCGTGTCCTTGACAGACCGGATCAGACGCCTAGCTAGATCAAGTGAGCGTCTGTTTGTCCCTTGGAGAATTGCAGATTTGTTCATTCTGTAGCCTATATCGGATGCAATTGGTCCAGTTACAGTCCCGGCCCCGCCAGCGGGGCCTGCTTGTACATTCGACGTTGGGGCCGGAGTAGGACTAACAGGAGTCATACCTTGTGACTGGGGAGGAAATTGAGACTGTCCGCCACCAGCCGCCGGACCACCTGAAGGAGCACCGGTAGTAGAAAGTTGACCAAAGCCCTGCTGGGTTAGCTCATCCGTGACTCCCTGAAGATCAGCAAGTACCTTTGCTAAATCACTTAAATATTCAAGATCTACTTTTTCTTTTTGGTCTAAAATATTCTTAGATACATCTGTAAGCAATTCCATCGCCTGATGGAGAGAATCTATATCTTGCTGGCTGGCATAACGAACGCATTTTTGGTCATCACACACAAGATTCTGCTGGGATGCGACCTTAAGTAAGCCAGGCAATCTTTGGCTGATATCAGCCACTTTGGCAATAAACTTAGAAGTATCAATTACTTCTGTGACGCCGCAGCTATGACATGCCGGATTTACTACAAATGAGTTCTCTATAAACTCAACACCAAAGTTATGTTCGTATGCCTTATGGTTGACACTGAAGGTCTTAATATCGTCTTTTGTCGAACCACAAATTGGACAAGGGCCATGGCCCTTTTCTGGGAATCTGCATCTAACATTGCGACTGGAGATATGACGAGTTTTTCTTTCCCGTATATGCTCACAATAGTCTTTGGGGGTTTCGGCATAGTGGTGACAGATGGAGCAAACACTGTAGGCAACTTTGCATCCCATGCTCGTTCCGACGATGTACTCTTCTTTAATACCACGAGCTAACTGTGGGTATGCCTCTGAATCTACGCGGGCAATAATCATAATGCCATCGCGGTCTGGATCATACCAACTATGAACTACTTTCCCCCTTGCCTGATTTATGTCAGAGTTTTGATGATTGGTAAAGACTGGGACCCCAACGAATGTTGACGTTGCTTTTCTCAATTCTTGCGTAGAAAACCAATCTCCATTATCGTTCATTTCATTTGCTTTAATAGCAAAAACTTTGACATACAAGCTATCGGGATGTTTCTTAACTTCGGCCTCTATATCAAAAACCTGGTCATTACTGCTAAGATCCCCATCCTTTGTTCTAGCCTCTTTAATCTGACAGGAAGCCACATGAATGGCGTCTGGTGAAGCTGAAAGACCCTGGGGTTTGACAATGGAGTCACTTAAGACTGGAACGTGAAGTGGAGATATTTCACATACGGTAAAGTAATTTCTCGCAACTTTAATTAGCATCGCTAGTTATCTCCGAAACCAACTCATCGATTTTGTTGGATATCCCGAACTCACATTTTGAATCCAAAATATCAGCGGCAGTGAGCAATCTCTGGATAGCGACAGAAGCTCTACTCACCATACGCTTACCTTTACGACCTTTCTGTGCCTTTGACCTTCTTGTAACAAAGAAAGAATTGGCAGGAGCTTCCATCGCTTTCGGAGGCTCTTTGGGCTGCTCTTCAGGTGGCTGTTCGGTCTGTTCTGGGACTGGTTCGGCAGCAGGCTGTACCACCTCTTGAGTAGGCTGGGCTGGTTCCTGTATTTCAGGCTGTTCAGCAACCGGAGGCATATTTACGCCTTGCGGTTGTCCCATGATATTGGTTGGGGCCGCATCGGGTTCTTCTTCACTTGGAGGGCCTTCAGCAGGTTCTAAATCCTGATCAACCTGCTTTTGTTGATTACCTAAGTCAGTAAACTGTTGGGCCATACCAGACGTTCTTTGACCAGTTGGATCGACATCCCAATTCTCATCCGCTACATCTTTCTCGAATGTATTGACATCCTCATTCCGATTTACGGACTGGTCAGTAAGAAATTCAGCCCCGCCAATCGAGCCGATGTATAGGACCTCAAGTCCAGGGGTTTGTGTTTCCTTCGCGATCTTAACATCTTCCTGGCTGGAAGCATTAGGATTGATCTGCTGGATTCGTTCCTGGTTTTCTGGAGACATCAACGCAGCATTGTTGGTAGCCGCCTGATCCCGAGCCATGGCTACAGCTTTCTTGACGTGACCATACAGACTCTTTAAGTTGATAGAGAATGGCTCGATGAAAATCTGCGTCTGATCAAAAGAATCTGCATAGTGAGTATATAGATAGTTCAACGAATCTCTGAAATTCATACTGTGATGCAGAGTCTTGTGAAAATGTTTATTTGATGTAGCTATACCAACAAAGTATTCAACATTTTCTACTACTACAAAACCACCACGCCGAGCAGCTTGTTGGCTATACTCCAATGTATCCGGTAACCAGTCTCCCTGCTCGAAATTACGAGTACGTGCCGTTAAAACGTCGCCTGTACGAATATGACGCTTACCCAAAGCACGTCTAAGAGTACTGAAATAGCTATCAAGATGGCCTGTCACATCAGCCTCTCTATTCGCGGGACTAACAAAGTAGTCTTTGTAATCTGAAGCTCGATAGGCATACCGAACCCCAAGCATTACTTCACCACCACCAGCTTTACCTGATGCCGTTGAATACCCAACTCCATAGGCTTTTGCCCCTCCCGAATACGAACGTTGTTGGGCACAAGCCCTGACGGATATAGCTGATATTAGGTCCATTATCTTTGAAAGCTTGTAACCATATTGCTTCCATGCCTTAAAACCATCAGCAGTGATGCGACTGTTTACATTTGCAGGGGCTCCTGTAGAGATCAGCTTCCGATTGCCGTAACGAGCCGGTAATGTTGCCAAAGAGCGACCACCAACTTGTACATCGGTGAGACGAGTCAGGCATTTGGTCAGCCAATCCCAAGCTGATAACTCGTCATTCTCCCGACCGGCCATGCTGCCAAACTTGCCATTGCGATACATCTGGACCAGTTCGCTAGCCATCCTCTGCAAGTCTTTTGTATACTTGGAGAAGATTTCATTAGGAATGTCAGTCAAAGCTTGGTTCGCTGACCTAAAGGCTTCCGTATTAAACCAGTCTAAATTGCTCATATAGGCTTGACGAGGATCATTCTCACTTTCGATAACCGAACCTGCTAATTCTGGACCTCGCTCTAGTAGAGCCGCCAGTTGTGCTCTTAACTGGACCCATTTTTGTGGTCTGCGAGGTTTGCGAGGCTTGCGTAGACCTGCTTGTCTAGCTTGCTCGACCTTGGAGGCATATTGTGAGTCCTGTTCTTTTTCGATCTGACGCATTTCGTCGATTAGCGTTCTGATAGTTGTTTCGAACCCACTCTCGCCCGCCTTATCACGAAGAGCTTGAAGGTTGCTCTTTTCTGGATCATCGCTTTGGCCAAGAGCGTAGTTCAAAAACCAATTGCCCGAAATATCTCGTTGCAATTGTTCCTGCAAATCAGATACAATAAGATGTACCTTATAAAACAAATCTCTTCCAGTGGCTGGATTCCCCAACTGGACTACTGGCTCGCCCTGCTCGCCATGTACTGAGTACTTACCCTGCTTGAATTCATCACTTTCTAGATGTCTCAACAGTTGATTCACACTCTTGATGGCAGAAGGTAGGCTAGGCCGGACAAAACTATCCATAAAGTTAGTGGTCAGATCCCCATCGCCGAATAATTCGGGGTCTGCCTGCTGTTCCGGGCTCAATGTTGAATCGAATGCAGAAGTCCCATACTTACCGATCGCGAAACCAACATTATCAGCATTTGTGCGACCATTGATAATGGCTGCAATAATCGAGCGAACATCATTTTCCACATCTTTGTCCGGGCTGCGAACAGACCCGACACTGATTCTATTAAGAGCGTCATACCATCGATCTACAAGTCCACTCATACAGTACTTTTCAATGATATTGGCTAGCCCCACTTCCTCTCCTCGATCAGAGAACTGCCAATAACGCAGTAGATGCTTTCTACCCAAGTTGCCATCATCAATATTCTCTACCAGGTTCTCACCTGGCAAAAGCTCCTCTTGTGGCATAGGAACCTGTCGAATAGAGGGAAAGGCATGCATAGTTAAATGACGAGGCATTTCTGGCATTTGAGCCGCCAAGGCCGGATTGATCTGCTTCAGCAGATCTTGGACCATATTGACGTAACGAACCAGAGTTGGGTCTACTCGCATAGTATCAAAACCATTTGCGTAGTAGTATACCGGGGTATCGGGAACAACAAAGTGGCCCTCTAGAGCATCAAATGCTTGTGGTGATTTTTTGGTAATAGACTGAGCCAGCAATTGCAATTCTTCAGTGGTCAGCTTCGGGCAGTAGAACGTGGCCTTAATTTCTGGCTTTCGAGACCGGGCTCGTTTTATCCCTGCTGCTCGTTCTTCCGGAGAGCGAGCAGCTTGCTTCTCATATTCTGCCACAATCTCAAATGATAAACGGCTAACATCCAAGCCGCCTCGTTGTAGAGTAATCCGACCGTATCCTGGTTTCTGGGGGAATTCTTGCCACTGAGGACGGCTCCACATATACGGGCCGTATATAGGTTCAAATGAAAGCATAAAGCGATTAAAATCTGCTTCATTGATTAGAGCGTAACCCCATCCTGCACGAAATTCCTGCCACGCAGGCCGTGACCAGTGGTCTCTGGGATGCTCACGCATAAAGTCCTCTTTCCGGATTAAGCGAGAACCATCACGAGCCAGACGCATAAAGCGAACATTATCATAAGGGCGTTCATCTCCTATCGATAGAAGAATGTCATCTTCTGGTTGGTTAGCAAGGAAACGATCAAACCAGTTATTACGTCCTCTTCCAGCGTTGTTTGCGGATTTATACGCATTGGTAATGTTCTGAATCATCTGCTCGTAATGATGTTCTATGTTACGACGAGACCCCTCATCGACATCACCACGTGAGATAAGACGATCCTCTTTCAACTTGTAGACTAATTTACGAAGTTGTTTCTCATCCAGACTGTAACCACGAGCAATAAGATTGGATATACCCCTCATCAAGTAGCCGGGTTCTTTGATTGTCGGAATCTCATCTACCGGTACCGACATTCGCTCTTTCCGGTTAGTCGAAGTCGAAACAGTTGGCAAATTCTCGGCCTTGGCTCGGATATACCGCTTAATATCAGTTGCTCTGCGTCTTACATCTCGGCTCGGAGCACGGCGTGAAAGCATATCCGACCAATGTAGAGCGAACTCAATGGCCTGATCAAACTTCTCCATTTGTTCTCGATGTGGCTGATATGCGGCCCTGTTACGATCTAGAGACAGAAAACTTCGTAGATTGTTACTATCAATGCCACCCCTGTCCCCCTTGCCTAATACCGAAGAGTCGTAATGAGGCATAACTGGTATCAGGTTCATTTCTAGATCATGAATTAAGTCATGAATTCCTACTCCGTCTGGGATATTAGGGTCTTGCTGCTTAATCAGTTCATTGATTAACTCAATGATATCCATTGACCGGACTCGGGCTTCATCGTTGTTGATAGGCAGGATGGTACGCCTGTAACGTAGACGGAAACAAACATGAGCCAATGGACTCTGTTCGCCCCCGCGACTAATGTTTTGAATCCGTTCTGCCCCATCGATTGGTATATCTTTGAAGCCTTCCCCATCGACTTCTGTCCAACCCTGCCAACCTTCAGGCTGTAATTTGAAGGCTCCGGGAGTGAATGGGACTCTTTCTTGACCCATTCTGCTCACGAAGTACTTGCTAAAGGTATCACGAATGTTTGTAGATGTACGCTCGATCTGATCGGTAGCCGGGACCCAACTCCAAAGAATGTTTGAGAAAGAGTTCGAGGCAGTCCTAACGCCCTGCAATTGAGACATTGCTTCACGTATAAGCTCCGCATTACCTTCATAGAGATCATCAAGCGGAACAATTTGGACTTTTCTCTTTTGGTCGGACATCTATCATCCCTTAATATGTTTTGGGATATCCACAGCAGCTAGATCTTCTTTGCGGTAGGCCCCCCGGTTGGGCGGCATGGGAGTGCCCCACATTTCGGCAGCATGAGATAAAGCCCCAGCCAAAGTGGGAAAATATTTCCCACTTGGACTATAGGCTTTCTTCTTGGGGTTCTTAGGGAGCTTTTTTACTCCGGCAAAGAACATCTTGCCATATTTTTTGGAAATAGCCGGGCCAACAACGACGTAGTAAGGATGGCCTGTTTCATAGTCATATCCTTCCCAGCGGAAATAAGAGCCGGGTAACATCGATTCAAACTTCTTTTTAGCCTGAACAGATCTTTCACCATACTCTTCTTTCCAACGGATATGTCTGTCTCGCAGCCTCCTTCTACCCGCCTCAACCGTTATCATTAGGCTATCCTTCTAAATCACAGACCTAGCATTTCGAACGGATCGTTATCTTCAATTTTAAGGCTATATCTAACCTTAACTATCCTGATGTAGTCATCGTATTTACCAGACATCTCCTTTACCTCTCCCTTGCTCATGGTAAAGAGATGAATACCATTACCGTCCTTCTTGCTCCCAGTTTTTACACCCGGCTTAGGATGTTGCTTCAACTTACCAATATACGTACTAATAGTCTTCCTAACCTCGTGCGGAGCATCATTTATCACTTTATCGTCGAATCTAAGGACGGTCCAGCCTCGCTGGGCGAGCAAATAATCACGCTCTTTGTCTGATTCTGCTTGTTTAGGAGTACTATGCCAGATCTCTCCGTCGCATTCGACGGCAAGTTTAATATTGGGAATAGCGAAATCGAGGGTATACGGCTTTCCACCATGAGGATTCGGAACATCCCTAACAGGATGTTGAGCTAAAACATGTTGAGAGGCAATGCCTTGGCTATTGGCCACCTCGGTCAACATTTGAGCCATTTTCATTTCAATTGAAGTAAGTTTTATCGGAAACGTTTGTGGGACCAATGCTTGCTGATCTCCACCCTTCCCCTTTCCCGGCTTAACCACTTTGCCGCCAGAAGCGGCTAGGGCTTGAGCCCCACCGCCCATTTCTCCACCAGGGGCTGCTCCCATTTCGCCGCCACCCATCGGAGCCCCGCCTTCTGGACCGCCCATTGGTGGTGGAGCCCCCCCGGCTCCACCCATGGGAGCACCTCCGCCCATCGGAGCCCCGCCACCCATAGGGGCTCCTGCTCCAGCGGTCCCCTGGGCCTGCTCCCAACGCATACGCTTGACTTCCTGGTCGTAATTGAGATCCAATTCCGAGCAGAGGGTCTGTGTACTAATGATTTGACGTTCATGAAGCTGCAAAAGAATCTGCCAGAAATTGCTCTTGTCCTTCAAATTTAGATCGTTCCACTTGATCTCTGGGTACTGATATACAGTTTCACCTATGTCTTCCGACTCTTCTGGGTCGATGAAATTCTGCATTTCAGCGATTGGACGGAAAATACGTTCTTCTGCCCATTCTTTAAGATCCAACCTCCAAGATTCGATTCTGCGAATCAGGGTTTCAACACCGACTTGGGCAGATGAGTAACCACTCATTTCGCCGTTGAGAAGAGCCTGGTTCAACATAAACCCATCGAGGATTTCCTTCCCGATGTATTCCATTTCGTTGGTAACTTGTAAGATTTTACCACTTGCACCATACCATTCATAATCAAAATTATGATGAGTTACAATAGTAACATTAGGATCATTTGAGACTGCTGCAAGCTGCTGTTGCAAATCAGCAATGTCAGCAGTAGATGCTGGACGATTATCGCTTCCAAGTTTAACAACTCGAACCGGCAGAATAAGACGCTCAGCCACAATCCAGTTGGCCGTCATAATTTTTGTCTTATATGCCAAAGTTGTAAACAACCTTCTAATAAGACTTGTTCCATACGTTCCATATGGTACAGGCATATGTTTTAAGTGAGAAACAGTTCTATTGGAAAGAGGTATAGGTCTCTTTTGAGCTATGAAAGCTTTTATTTGCTCAGGAATGCGATCATAGATTTTCTTCGGTCGTCTCTGTTGAACAATGCGACGCATTTCTTCATCAGGAACTAGGACAATATCTGCCTCTTCCGCGAGCAGCGGCTGGCGTACCTCGATCCAATCGGGATTGAGAATCTGCACTCGCTTGATATGTCCGCCCGGATGATTACAATATTCACCCGTATTCGGGTCATATGCTTGACCATGACAGACAGGGCAGAATATATCTGTGTGGATAAATACATCGCCCAGCATGAAATATTCGCTGCTTATCTGTTTGAAAGTATCATTAAGCTTGAGTGGTTTAACGACTTTGTTTTCGAACCATTTTAGGATTTTCGTATTTGGGCATTCTAAATCGAAACCATTCATGGGGAAGCGACTATAGAAATCGATTGCCGCAGCTACCTTTGGTTCATTGGAGTAGAAGAATCTACACCAATTATAAATCTCTCTCCGTTTACTCGCAATTTGCCAGGCTTGTGGGGTGTGGAGTGGTGAAAACCACATTGGTTGCGTCATTACATTATTGACGCCACCAACTGCTTGAGCCATTCTCAGCCAATGCTCTGGATAAGACGCAGCGGCTGATCGGCCATACTTGAATGTCCCTTGATCGGCCCCGAGTTCCTCTACTGCTTCCTT
>Ga0180437_10001947_pt1 | contig 34257 bp, 25 predicted proteins | sample SS_ome_4_FD_132410 | JGI IMG/M metagenome (GOLD analysis project Ga0180437, IMG submission 132410) | Hypersaline lake sediment archaeal communities from the Salton Sea, California, USA - SS_3_D_1 metaG | ecosystem: Environmental > Aquatic > Non-marine Saline and Alkaline > Hypersaline >... | reverse complement strand
TGTGGATGAGCCAGGCAGGGGCCAAGGCAGGCGGGGCCTCTCCTTGGTCCCTGCTGGTCGGGCTGTTGCTGGGGGCAGTTGGGGCCATCATCGGCAGCATCTTCTTTGGAGTCGGCGCGATACCCGGTGCGATCATCGGAGCCGTAGCTGGCATCGTCATCGCTGAATGGCACCGGCGCGAAGATTGGAACGAGGCGTTCAAGATCGGCGGTGGATGGCTGATGGGCTGCGCCCTCTCCGGGGTCGTGCAGTTCCTGGTCGCAATCCTGATGATCGCCATCTTTGTCTGGCAGGCGCTAAGAGGGTAAGTAGGTGACACGACGACGCTCCTCCCGGAAACCCAGCCGCCGGCTGCTGATGACCCGTGCACCGCGTAGAGGCACCCTGATCATCGCATCTATCCTCTACATCATCGGACTTTTCGGCGTGATTGGCTTTTTCTCGGTCCCCGAGCCCTACGCCACCACTGCACTGGCTGTGGCCGGTGGCCTCCTCATCCTTGGCGCGCTGATGCGCGACCTGTAGTTCCCAGGCGAAACAGGCGCCAAGGACGCGCCGTCATTCCAGTGCCACACACTTGACGAAAATGAGGGTGCGCTGATGATCAGCTACGCAGGTCGAAACAGGCACACGCTCAACTACCTCAAAGCGATCTACTTCGACTACCCCGAATGGACGCCGTGCCGTGTTTTCATACACGGTCTCAAGTGAACCTCCAGGCACCTGGCTGCATGTAACGTATAAGGAACGATCTTGTCCGAATGACGATGGTGGCCGTATCCGCCAACAGCCTTGTCCGCAGACCCTGGGCCGGTCAGCCGGAGCCCCTTGCGGCTCTCCGTGGCTGGACCAGAACCTGGATCTCGCGCGCCATCTTGTTCGCCAAACGGGTCAGAGACAACGCGACGGCGAAGGGCGTGCCGACAGAGGATCTGATCCGCCGCTTTCAGCAGGGCCAGCCCAGGGCATTCGAGGCGCTCTATGACCGATTCAAGGATTACGTCTACCGCATCGCCTTCTTCATCACCCGTAACAGCGGCGACGCGGAGGAGGCTGTGCAGGAGACTTTCCTTGACGTGCTGCGCGCGCTGCCCAACTACCGCATCGAGGGACCGGCCCGCTTCGAGACCTGGCTCTATCGCGTCACCGTCAATCGTTGCCGCTCCCGCACGCGCCGAAAGACGCTCCCTTCGGCGGATTGGGATGACGTTGAGGAGCGGCTGGAGCGCATTCCCGAACCACATCCCTCTCACGACCCTGAGGACGTCACCCTGCAGCGGGAGCGAGCGGTCGAACTGTGGCAGGCGGTGGACAGGCTACCTGAAACGCATCGGGTCGTCGTCCTTCTGCGCTACCAGCAGGGACTTTCGTACAGCGAGATCGCGCAGACGCTGGGCATCAGTGAAGGTACTGTCAAATCGCGGCTCTATAACGCCCATTCCAAACTGAGAGCGGAGATGCAGGCGGCAGCAGGGGGACTGGGGCAGGCAGAAGTGGTGGGGGTAGAGTAATGGGTTCACACGTTGAGACGGAGCTGCTCGCTTACCTGGACGGGGAGCTGAATGAGCAGCAACGGGCGCGGGTGGAGGCTCACCTGGCAACATGCCCCCATTGTGCCGCCGAGTTAGAGCAGCTACAGGTGCTGAGGCAGGAACTAGACATCACCCTTGACGTGGCCCTCGCACCGGTGCGATTGCCCACCGCAGCCGATCGTCGCATCCGCGACCAGCTGCGCGACCGCCTCGAGACCAGGGCCAGGGGCCGTCTGTGGTGGGGGCTGTGGCAGCGACGGGGGGTGTTCGCACAGGCCCTGCTGGGGGTGCTCGTCCTCGTCTTTGCCCTCAACACACAACAGCTCGTCAGCATAGGGCCACCGACAGCGCCGCAGGAGACGCTGGTTCTCGGCCAGGATCGCCTGGCCCCGGGCAGCAAGGCTAGCCTGCGGGTCCTCGTCCGCTCCGCCCGCGAGACCCCAGGCCAGGCCGCACCCATCGAGGGCGCCGAGATCGTCGTGCGGATCGGGCGGACGCCAGGGTTAGCCAGCATCGTCTACACCGGTCACACGGATGCCAGTGGCACCGCCGAGGTCGCCTTTACCGTCCCCAAAGATCTGGAAGGCGAGGGCAGCCTGGTCGTCGAGACCTCCTCCGCCGGTAGCAAAGACCGGATCGTGCGTCCTATCACCATCGCCCGGGACTACAAGCTATTCCTCAGCTCCGACAAGCCCGCCTACCGTCCCGGTCAGACGATTCACATGCGCGCGCTGGCCCTCGACGCCATCGATCTCCGGCCAGCGGCAAGCCAGGACGTGGCGTTCGCCATCCTCGATCCCAACGGCCAGCGACTGGCGCACCGCGTGGTGACTGGTTCTGACTTTGGCATCGCGGGGCTCGACTTCCCCCTCTCCCCCGATGCCACCCACGGCCAGTATAGACTACAGGCCGCGCTTGGCGACACGGTCTCAGAGCGCGCGGTGGACGTCGGCGCTTATGAGTTGCCGGCCTTTCGAGTCACCGTAGAGACTGATCACACCTTCTATGGCCCCGGCGGACGCGTGACGGGCGTCGCGCAAGCGGAATACTTCTTCGGCAAGCCCGTGGCGGGCGGCCAGGTGATCCTGCGCGGCTACGTGGGAGCGCCGAAGCGCGTGCAGGCAGTCCAGGTCGTGGGCGAGGCCGACGACCTGGGCCGTTTCGAGTTCGCCTTCGACCTCCCGTCGTCGCTCGACCTCTTGGTGACGGATGGACCGGTGGGATTCGATTTGGAGGTCGAGGTGGTGGACGCCGCCGGCCAGCGGGAGGGGATTCGCTGTATCGTCCCTATCGCTGCACAGCCGATCCTCGTCAGCGCAGTCCCTGAAAGTGGGCTGTTCAAACCCGATGTCGAAAACGTCATATTCATCCTGACCGCGTATCCCGATGGGCAGCCAGCCGAGACGACGCTGACCATCGCCGTGGCAGGCGAGGAGTACACGCTCGCCACCGGCCCCTACGGCCTAGCCGAGTTTCGCTACACCCCGGCCGACGGCCCCACACGGCTGGACGTCCGCGCCCAGGACGCTCAGGGAGCCCAGGGCAGCGCCACGTTCGATTTCGACTTTGACCGGGCGCCAGCGACGCTCCTGCTACGGGCCGAGCAGGCTGCCTATGAGGTCGGTGACACGCTGCGAGCTGAGGCGCTGATCGGCGGGACGGAGGAGGCCACAGCTCAGGCCGTTTACCTCGATGTCGTCCGGGCTGGGCAGACGGTCGCCACACTCTCAGCCCCCATCGAAGACGGACAGGCCACCTTCGCCCTTGACCTGGACGGGACAATGATCGGCACACTCGAACTCCACGCCTATCACGTCCTTGCAGACGGAAGCACTGTGCAGGACACCCGTCTGGTCATCCTGGACGCGCCGCGTCAGGTGGCCGTGGCCGTGACCGCCGACCGTGCCGATCCAGATCAATACCGCCCCGGCGACACCGCCCACCTTCAGATCCAGACCACCATCACCTCGACCGACCAACCGGAGGGAGGGCCGGTCCAGTCAGCACTGGGCATCGGCGTGGTGGACGAGTCGGTCTACGCGGTCGAGACGCAGCCCCCGGGTTTCGCGCGGGCCTACTTCGTCCTGGAGCAGGAGTTGTTAAAGCGCCGAGGACGGGTGCCCGGGCTCGACCTGCCGACACTGCTCGACGGCGAAGCAGAGATAAGGGCTGCGCAGGACGTAGCTGCCCGGGCAGCTTGGGCTGGTGCTCCCGCCTCCGCCTTCACCCTCTCCGCCCAATCCATCGTCGAAAGACGGGGGGATACTGCCGCACGAGCAGCTCTCTCCAACAGGCTTGGCCTTCTGCTGGCCATATTCCCGCTGCTCTTGAGCATCGTCGTCGTGCGGGGACTGGGGCCGACCGGCGTCCTGGGTCGCGCATTGCGCCGCGTGATCGTTGGTGGACTGGTGCTGTTTCTCGCCTCGCCGCTGGTCGCGCTTTTCGTCGGCGGGGTGATGTGGCTGCTGTGGGCTGTGCTCGGTGTCGGCGCACCCGTGACGATCCTGCTGGCTGTGATCGCCCTTCTGACCGGGTTGGCCATACACGGCTGGCGAAGGCACGACGCGCGGGTGCAACTGGCGACCGGGCTGCTCGTGGCCTACCTGGCGCTCGGCGGGATGCTGGTGATGCTCGCCGCGCGCGGCGGGGATCCGGCCGTCTTGCTGCTGATCCTGGTCGCCGTCACCTTCCTGCTGACCGTGGCTGCGTTGGCCACGCTAGGCCAGGGATTGGTGCTCGAGGGATGGTCGCGCCCCGGCTGGGCGACCACGTTGATGGGCTTGCTGCTCATCCCGTTGGTAGTCTATCTGCCCTTCGTCCCGGGCCTGGCCTCCGACCTGACCCACACCCTTGGCGACCCGGCCCTTTACGCAGGACCGATAGGCTGGATGGCGGGCTGCGCTCCTATGGCGGTCCCAACGGAGGCGCCCATGGAAGCGGAGCCCACCGAGGCACCGGCGGAACCCGTCGAAGAGGTGGCGCCGCCCGCCACGCCGTCCCCACTGGCTACCGGAGTGCCACCGACACCCGCGCCGGCCCCGACCGCTACTCCAGCGTCAGTCGCGCGCGAGCCCTTCCCCCTGCGCCGGATCTTTCCCGAGACCCTCTACTGGGATGCCGAGGCGCTCACCGACGAGAGCGGTCACCTGGCGCTCGATCTCCCCCTGGCCGATAACATCACCACCTGGCGGCTGACCGCGCTGGCCTCGACGCAGGAGGGCGAACTGGGCATCGCCACCTACGATATCGTCGTCTTCCAGGACTTTTTCGTTGACCTCGACCTGCCGCCGACGGTCGCCCGGGGAGAGGAGCTCACCGCTACCGTCACCCTCTACAACTATCTATCGCAGGCCCAAACGGTTCGCGTCGAGCTTTCTCCTGACACATGGTACGACGTCATCTCGTCACCACAGCAGACGCTCGCGGTCCCAGCCAACGACATCGCCATGGCCCGCTTCGTCGTCCGCCCCGAGGAGCACGGGCGTTTCTCGCTCCAGGTGACGGCTGTTGGCGAGCACATGTCCGACGTGGTCGCTAGGGAAGTGACCGTCGAGCCTTGATATCATCGTCTCGATTGTGGTGTTACCAGCACGGCTACAGCCAGCCGCGCACGTTCTCCTCTATCGCAGATCCCCTTCAGGAATCCGCGCTTTCTGCCTGGGTCATCGGGCTGGGTCTGCTCACCGTCACAAGAGTATGCATAAGAGCCTTTCCTGATGCAACCCATCCACGCTCCCGAGTGGTGCCTCCTCTGGGCTCATCCTGGTTAAATGGCGACGACTCAATCCCACCCAGGCTAATCAACCAAAGCCGACTGCGGAAATGGTTACTATTGGCGCGGGAGACACTGGCATAACAATATACCACCATCATCGCCTGGTTGACTGACAAATCTTGCAATTAGTGAGGTGACCGGCACTTGGGTCTCAGTTTGGCCAGTTTTTCGCGTCGAAAATGCTCTGTTTATCCCGGTTTCCAAGTGCCGGTCACCTTGCTCAGAGTTTTGTCAGTCGATCAGCCATCATCGCTGAATATCCGCTCTTCGGCATTCCTAGCACCTTCTCGGCGTCCTCGCCGATTCTCCCCCAACAACAGCATATCGAGTGTGTGTGCGGCTTATCTGCTCCATGCTTCCGAGTCTGGCCGATTTGGAGTATAATCGAAACCACACTTGCCACGGGTTCGAGGCAGTGGGACGCAACGCCATAAGGCGGAATTTCTTCCAAGGGCTAAGAGCGAGAGAACACGTAACAAGGAGCGCTGCAATACAGACAAACTCAATCAGCATCGAGACCGTGACCGGCCGCATCCAGCCTCGCCGCCGCATTGAGGGCATCTCCGCCGTGCTCCTGCCCTTCAACGCCGCAGGAGAGCCTGACTATGATGCCCTGGCGACGCACATCGCGCGGACATCCGACGCAGGACTGACCCCGGCCGTCAATATGGACACGGGCTACGTAAACCTGCTGACGCCCGGTCAACGGGCTCAGGTGCTCCAGGTCGCGCGCCAGGTATTGACGGGGACGCCAGACGACCGGCGTGGGGCAGGTCGCTTTGTCGCCGGGGCCTACATCGAGAATCAAGCTAGCGATGGGCAGGAGCCGCTCGTCGCCCGCTACCGGCGCGAGATCGAGGCCATCGAGGCCGCGGGGGGCACGCCCATCCTGTTTCAGTGCTCCGACCTGCGCTCCCTCTCCGGTCCAGAGGTGGCCGCCCTCTATCGCCAGGTGGCCACCGGTAGCCAGCGTCTGCTGGCCTTTGAACTGGGCCAGCAGTTCGCCCCCTTTGGGCGCATCTATGACCTCGACACAGTGCGGGGCATGATGGAGATCGAGACCATCGTCGGCCTCAAACACTCCTCCCTCGACCGGCGTCTCGAGTGGCAACGGTTGGCGCTGCGAGACCAGATCCGGCCCGACTTTCGGATTTACACGGGCAACGACCTGGCCATCGACATGGTCACGTACGGCAGCGACTACCTGCTCGGCCTCTCGACGTTCTCGCCCCAGGCCTTTGCCCTGCGCGACCGGTTATGGGCCAGGGGGGACGCCCGCTTCTACCAGTTGAACGACCTGCTGCAGTACCTGGGTTTCTTTGCCTTCCGTCCGCCAACGCCAGCTTACAAGCACAGCGCTGCCCAGTTCCTGCACCTGATGGACCACATCCCCGAAGACACGCCGCCCCCCGGTGCCCCCCGCCGTCCCGAGAGCGACCGGGCCGTTCTGGCCGACGTCGCCGCGCGCATCCAGGAATGGCTTGATGGCAAAGGCAAGATATAGACGCGTTGCCACGCTAAAGACGGCAGCCGAATTCCGGGCCTACGTGGCAGAGCTGGGCATCGACCTGGGGCTCGACGACGAACTGCTCACCGGCGAGGACGCGCCCCTGGCCAAGCCCTACCGCCTTCTCGATGGCTTTGTCATCGGCAACCGCTTCTGCGCCCACCCGATGGAGGGCTGGGATGGCACGCCGGATGGCAAACCGACCGAGCTCACCCTCCGCCGCTGGCGCAACTTTGGCCGCAGCGGCGCCAAGCTCATCTGGGGCGGCGAGGCCGTGGCCGTGCGGCACGACGGGCGAGCCAACCCGAATCAGTTGCTGATCAACGAGGCAAATCTGCCCGCCCTGGCAGAGCTGCGGCAGGCGCTGGTCGAAACGCACGTCGAGCGCTTCGAGCGGAGCGACGACCTGCTGGTAGGGCTGCAACTGACCCACTCCGGGCGCTTTGCCCGGCCCAATCGGAAGGACCGCCCGGAGCCGCGCATCCTCTACCACCACCCGCTGCTCGACCGCAAATTCGACATCCCGGCCGACCATCCCGTCCTGGCCGACCACGAAATCGAGGCCATCATAGAGCACTTCGTGGACGCCGCCGAGATGGCCCAACAGGCCGGGTTCGATTTTGTGGACGTCAAGCACTGCCACGGCTACCTGGGCCACGAATTCCTCAGCGCCTACACGCGCCCCGGCCCTTTCGGCGGCAGCTTCGAAGACCGGACCCGCTTCCTGCGCCTGGTGGTCAGCGGCATCCGGCAGCGCGCTCCTGGTCTGCGCATCGGCGTGCGACTCAGCGCCTTTGACACGCTCCCCTTCCGACCTGATGCGGATGGCGTCGGCAGGCCCGAAGATCCGCCTCTGCCGTACCCCTTCGTCTTTGGGGCCGACCACGCCGCGCCGCTCCAGATCGATCTGGACGAGACTAAACGCTTTCTTAACTTGCTTGAGGAATTGGGCGTACGGATGGTCAATCTCTCGGCAGGCACCCCATACACCAATCCACACATCATACGTCCGGCCCTCTTCCCACCTTCTGATGGGTATGGGCCACCGGAGGATCCGCTGGTCGGCGTCGCCCGCCAGGTCGGGGTGTGCGCTGCGCTCAAGCAACAGTCTCCCAATCTGTTGATGGTTGGCTCGGCCTACAGCTACCTCCAGGAGTGGCTGCCTCACGTGGCCCAGTATAACGTCCGCACCGGGCGGGTGGACTTTGCCGGGCTGGGGCGGATGCTCCTGGCCTACCCTGAGCTTCCGGCTGACGTACTGGCGGGGCGATCGTTGAACCGCAGGCGAATCTGTCGCACTTTGAGCGATTGCACCACCGCGCCGCGCCACGGACTGGTCTCTGGCTGCTACCCACTGGATCCGTTTTACAGACGCCTGCCGGAGAAGGAGCAACTGGCGGCGATCAAAGGGCGGTAGAGGAGCACCTGCGGCTATGACAGCTCCCTTTCAATCTCCTAGTGATCTCCTTGCCCTGCTCTACCGCCTGTCGCAGACCTTTAATTCCTCCCTCGATCTCGATCATTACAAGGAGGCCCTCAATGAAGACGTCGGTCCTGCTCATCTCAGATGGTCTCGCTCATCCCTCGCTGCTGGGGAGGTTCTGGCTGCGGCGTGGGCTGGCGGCGATGCCTGGCTATCACTTCCGACGGGTAGCCTCGCTGGAGGCGCTGCCTGGCCTGAAGGCGGAATCTTTCCGAGGGTTGGTGTTGTATATCCATCACGAGAACATCTCGCCCGCCGCCCTGGAAAGCCTGGAGGGCTTTGTGCGACAGGGTGGAGGTCTGTTGGCCGTTCATTCCGCGTCGGCCTCGTTCAAGCAGGAGGAACATTACTTTGCCATCCTGGGCGGGAGCTTCCGAGAGCACGGGCCAATCGAGCCCTTTCAGGTGGAGCCCGTCACGCCGCAGGACGAGATTTTCCACGGCGTCCCTGCCTTCTCCGTCACGGATGAACTGTACCGGCACGATTACGACCCGGACAACCGCGTGCATTTCTACACGCCCGTTGGCGAGGAGCGCGAGCCGGTGGTCTGGACGCGCCGCTACGGCCAGGGGCGGGTGTGTTACTGCGCCCTGGGCCACACCGCAGCCACGATGCGCCATCCCCAAGTCCAGCGCATCCTGCAGCGGGGCACGGCGTGGACCTGTGGCAACCTGTCCGGTCCCGACGCCGCCGCCCTAGAATAAGCACAACCCTGGTGAGGCCAGCTATGTCAGCGGTGCACTATCGGTGGCGCAGGTCGCTATCCTTCCCTTGTACGTCTGGTTGAGCAAACGGACGAGTAAGAGGACCGGCTACGTCGTCGGTGCGCTGGTCTGGATGGGCACAATGCTGACCAGCTTCCTGATAGCTCCCGGCTCACCGTCGTTCGCCGTGTACGTCTTTAATAGCCGGTGAGTACGTCCGGCCCATCAGCACCGACCACCACTGTGTCCTCCACCCGCACGCCCCACGGGCCGGTGTACAGCCCGCAGTTGCCCACGGAGATGACCACGTTGGCCGGGAGCGGCGGTGGCTCCTTCTCGCCGTGGAAGAAGGCGTGGCCCGGCGGCAAGGGCGCCTCCTCGAACTCGATGCCCACGCCGTGGATGGGCGGGCCGAAGATGTGCTCGCCGTGGCCGGCCTCTTTCATGATGTCATGCAGCGTCTGCTCCAGCTCGACCATGCCGACCCCTGCCTTGACCTTGGCAATCGTCGCATGCTGGGCCTTCATATACAGGTCGTATGCCGCCTGCTGCTCAGCCGTCGGCTGGCCCACGCACACGGTGCGACACGTGTCCGCGCTGTAGCCGTTGACGATGGGATGAACGTCAATCATCACCAGGTCGCCGGCTTGCAGCTTGCGCAGCGTGGGCAACCCGTGGGCGATGTTGGTGCGCGGCCCTGACGACACGTAGGTGCGCCAGAACTCCTCGGCGCCGGCCTGCCGCAAGGCGTACTCGGCCTCGGCCGCGATCTGGCTTTCGGTGAGATCGGGCTTCACGGCCTCCACCGCTGCCTTCATACCGATGTCGGCTACTCTTGCCGCCGCCCGGATGCGCTCGATCTCCTCGGCTTCCTTCACCATGCGCAGTTCGGACATGATGTGGGTGCAGTCCTTAACCTCTACACCCTCCGGCTTGGCGTGGGGATGGGTCATCATGCCCATCATGGACTGGGTGAGAAAGGTGTACTCCAGCCCCATCGCACCCTGGCGGATGCCAAAGTGCTCAAAGTAGTGGGCGATGGAGTGGATCATGCCCACCTCGTCCTCGAAGCCTACGATGTGGTCGAAGTGGGCCAGGGCCTCGACGTCCTCCACATCGGTCTGAGGCACGCCCAGGGCGACCTTCCCGTCCTGGGTGATCACGGCGTAGGCGCACAGCCGCCCGTCGCCTGTGAGGTAGAACATGTTGGCAGGCTTGGTGAGCAGCAGGACATCAAGTCCCGCCGCCTGCATCAAGCGGCCGCATTTTTCCAGACGATTCTGATAGGTAGAACTGACCATGTCTCGACCTCCTTATCGTATTTTGTAAGCGCTCAGGTGCCAGGCACTTGCAAGTGCCTGGCACCTGAGGTAGACTATGCCGGCGGCAGCGCTCCAAACGCCGCGCTGAACCCACTGAGCAACAAGACCGCGATCCCCAGGAGGACGTTGAGGTAAAGTTCGTGCCGAGTTTCCTATCCCACATGATCACAGAACGAATTCACGAAACGTCGTATCTAGCCTGACTTCAGCCCTGGATCGCGTGTGCGCGGATCGCCAGCCCAGCCGTCACGCCACTGAAAACATCCGACAGGACGACTTTGTCTGGGTCAAACATGCGGCCCATCATCTCGATGAAGTAGGGGATCTGGGCCGAGCCGCCCGTTCGGACCACAGCGTCAACCTCGTCCACGCCTAGGCCGGAGCGCTCCAGCGTATCGAGAAGGCAGGCCTCGATGCGACGGGCTGCCTCGGCGATGAGCGCCTCGAACTGGGAGCGCGTGAGAGGCTGCCATACATCCATATCCTGACCGGTGAGCCGGATGAGAGCAAAGTGCGCCGTCGAAAGCGCGACCTTGACTCGCTCTACTTCATCAATCAGGCGGATGGCATAGTTGTTGATCAGGAGCGATTCCAGCGCCCGCACCCGGGATGGATGGCTGCCGGTGATCTGCGCCAGCTCGAGGAAGTGCAACGTCTCCGGGCGACCCAGCTCCGGGATGGTCTGCCAATCCACCAGGGCATCGATGTATTGGTTGGGAAAGGGAGCAGCGTCCTCACCCCAGGTGGACCCGCGCCCGAAGTGATCCAGCATCAACCCCTCGATGATCCGCCGGTCGAAAACGTCGCCTGCGATGCCCACCCCGCCGGTCGCAAAGACGTGTCGCTGCCTACGTTCGCCCTCGCCGATGCGGATCGCCGTGATGTCCAGCGTACCGCCGCCAAAGTCAAATACGATAACGTTCTGTGGCCTGTTTGCCGTCAGTTCATAGTGGAGCGCGGCCGCCACCGGCTCCAGTTCAAAGGCGATGTCTCGGAAGCCGGCCATCTCGGCAGCGCGACGCAATCGATTCTCCGCGCGCTGGCTGTCAGCCTCCGTACCACCGCCGACAAAGTTGACCGGCCGACCCAGTACCACACCACCCACGGCCTGGCCCGTCTCCGCCTCCACCCGATGGCGAATCTCTCGCAGGTATCTGGCGATCAGCTCCTCCAGTTCGTAGTAGCGACCAAAGATCGTCGTCCCCTCATAGCCGCTGGTTAGCTCGCTCTTGAGCGAATACAGCAGCCGTCCCGGCGTCAGTTCATCCACCAGGACATAGACGTCTTTGACAAACGTGCCCACCTCGGCAAACGTCAGCTCGATCTCACCCACGTACTGGCGAACCATTCTGCTGGGACGTCCGGTGTTCTGGCGATAATAGGTGTCTATCGCCTCCTGACCGATAAACACCTGGTGGTCACGGGTGATGTAGAGCGTGGATCGAATCACGCCGGGGTCGTGGCTGAGAGGATCAAGGGGCAAAATACGCACGTTCTGACCATCGAACACCGCTGCGCCAGAGTTGGTGGTGCCAAAGTCGAGACCGATGCGCACACTATCCATAGGACGCAGATAAACGCAGACTGCTCATATTCTTCTGTCTCTCTCAGGCAAGTGGTTTTTCAAGCCAGCGCATAGACCCCTTGCGCCAGCTACCAGGTGATCGGCGAAGTACTCTCCCACTTTGTCACCTTTGCAGACAGCGATGCGCGCTTCTTCCGCGGAAGAGGAAGACATCAGCGCAGATCTGCGTGCATCTGCGTTCGAGTTGATCACCGCTAAGGCGTTGCCGGGACGAGCGCCACAGCCACTGCTTGATCACGGTCGAGGGGGCACACCTGCATACCCTTGCTGAATCGCTCGTGCAGCGGGATATCTTTCACCGCGACGGGCGCTAGTTTGCCGGAGTAGGTCAGGTAGAGCAACTGGGCCTCAGACTCATAGAGGAAGGCCCCCAACACGTCAAAGGCCTGGATCAGTGCCTTGCCCTTGCCGCCGGGACGCGACCGCGCCTCAAGCCGGGCCGTGTCGCGCCGCATCGCGTAGCCAGCCGCTGTCGCGATCACCACCTCGGCGTCCGATGGCAACGAGAGCGCAGCGGCGACCTCGTCGTCTGGCTCCAATTCCAGCGCAACGGAGCCCTGCCCCGCGATGGCTCGGTGAGAGAAGCGGCCCCATTTGCCCCAACGAGTGAACAGCATCAGGTCGCCCTGGTCGCCGTTCACGATGGCCACCGGTGGGTCGTTACGGAATGGGCTTTCGACCAGCGGCTCACCCCGCGCCCCCTTCCGGTCAAAGTCTATGTGTATGAGCGGCTGTACGTAACCTCGCCGGGTAACAACGGTCCAAAAGCGAGGTGGTTCCCCCACGGCCACAGCCGCTGTCAGTCGCTCATCAGCCGCCAATGCCTGGCCCTCGGCGACGAGCCAGTCGCCCCCCTCGACCAGCGAAGGGACATCGGAGGGCTGCACCCTAAGGCCATGCCCTCGACTGGTGAGCAACAGCAGTTCGTCTTGAGGACGAACCAGAAGCAGACAGCACACCCCGAGCAGTGCCTGACGGCTCAGTACCGGCCGCCCCTCCTCGACCAGCCGTTGTACCTGGGGCAGCGATATACTGGCCGACTGCAACCGGTAGGAGAAGAGCGCCACTGATAGCTGCGCGGGAGCTGTTCCGTCTGAGAGGCTGTCCAAGAGGCTTTGCAGCGTAGCTATCTTTTGCCGCAGGGCGCTCACTTCGGCGCTGTCGGTGGCTGCCGGTCCACGCCGTTGCAGTCGGATGATCTCGTCACGTAACCGCTCATTCTCTGCGTCCAGTTCGGTCAGCCGTTCCGCCAGCTCCTCAATGATCGTGGGGGCCGATTCTGGGTGCCTCTTTACCTCAAGCACCCACCACTGGATGTCACTCTTGCGTATCATTGGGTCATCGTTTCCTGCGTCTATCCTTGTCAAGCTCGCCCAAGGACCCTCGTCCGACCTGAGAATCATAATATGACCCGTTCGCTTTGTCAACAGCGACTCCTATGCTCACCCAACCCGCCACCAAGAGTTCGGCGCCATCGGGATGCCATACGATCTCGTCCCAATGGCGCCGAGCACCTGGCCCACGATAGAGCTAGCGAGGCTCCCACTTCATCGCGTCAAAGGCGAGCAGGCGCGACACGTACGGTTCATACGTAATGTCGGCCAGCGAGACATATTCGCTGCCGCCGCCACGAACCCAGAATGTCAATCTTTGTCCCATTATTGTGCTTCCCGCATACCTTGTTGTTGAGATAGTGTTATGACCGGAGGTTGCACAGGTCTCCAGAGCTGACGCTCACAGGCACGCCTCGTCAATTTCATAGTCATCTTCAGGACAGGCTTCGCCAGTGATACAGGTGAAGCAACCATCAAATCCCGAAAAAGCGGAACCGATTACCCAAATCGGATTGCCACAATCGCACCGGGCTCCTTGTTTGTATGCCCGAAGTGTATCCTCAAGCATCTCCGTGACTTCCTTTCGGCTTGTTCCAGGGTTCCTTTTCAAGTGGAGTTCTACATACTCCTTCGAGCCGCGATAGCCTGGTCGGGTGTAAGCCGGGTTGGGCGGCTTTTACGAGCTACCACCACTTGCGAATGGACAATTTGCCTCACTTAAAGCCCTCTAGCCAGTTATTACTGCTCGATCTCTCTAATCACCCTGGCCGGATTCCCCGCCACGACCGTATTCGCTGGAACACTCCGGGGGACGACTGCCCCTGCGCCCACCACGGCATTCCGGCCTATCTTCACCCCTGGCAAGCGGTCGGCTGCTAGATTTTCATACTGCCCTCCTCGATCAAACGATAGCTGCAACGAGGGCGGCAGTGTTGCCACTTCCGATCTGTGCACTACATTATACCAGAAATCAGGCATTTTGTCTGCCAGGAGAGTTAGACACTCCTTGCAGGGATTGTCTTGCGGCTTCTGTAGGGAGAATCAGTCACCCTCCATCGTACGCCCTACCCAGCACAGAACTGTCTCACCGTGCGGATCAGGGCGGTCGGTTCGGTGTACTGACACCCTAGCATCAGCCTAGCCCAGATCAGCCGGAGGGACGTGTGGGGACTTGTGCAGGTGGGTGGGTCGGGGTACAATCGGTCAGCGTAAAGGACAGGAGGTATGTCAATTTGGGTAAGAGAGCCCACGCGCTCTCGGAGGTCTTTGTTCAACAGGAGGAGACGAACGTGGGGAGGCGAACGAGATATTATGCAGCAGTGCTAGTGTCCATTTCGCTGACTATGTTGCTGACCATAATCTTGGGGGGATGCGGCAGGGCGTTACCCGTCGATGCGAAAGAGGCCCTCTTCAGTGGATTTGAATCGGATGATAACGCGACCATTTACTCCGCCAGACAGGCGGAACCGCTCCAACAAGACCTGGATATGGGCGCAGACGAGATCTGGTGCGTCAACGTCACGTTTAAGTGCTGGAGTTGTGTCTACGGACAGTACCAGACATGTGCCGACAGCCGTCTGATGCGCCGGATTAATGGAGAATGGCAGGTCTCCCTGGTCGTGAGTGAAGATGATAAAGAGAAGTGGGAGGCGCGAGGGTGTGAGCTCATAGAGGACACGGTAGCCCGGTAGCATGTTTAGGCTCTCCTACTTCGCTGATGCACGTCAAAGTACGATCTGTGAACAGGCTGCTCGTCCTGCTGATCGGCCTTTGGGTCAGTATCCCTCTGTCTGGCTGCGGGCCCACGCGGGCCGAACTCGATGCCCCGGCCACTGAGGTTGCGGCCACCCAAACCGCAGCCGCACCCAGGCCCACACCAATTCCTGTAGCCAGCTTGAGATCCCTGTTCGACTATGATCCGGAAAAAGATGAGATCATCGCTGAGGCAACCTCGTGGCGATACTACGAGGCCGGCAGCCAGCCCAAGCAGATCACGTGGTATGACGCTGGCCATAGTCTGAACGGCCAGGCACGCCTCGACCGCGCTCGGTGGCTGGCGGAGAGGATTGGGATCGGCGAGTCAGTGCTGGAGTGAGGGGGGGTGCTGTCTAGTATGGGGCAAGGTGCAAAGGATGTGACGGGTCCATGAAGTGGTCTCGTTGGCGACGGTTTCGGCAGGCTATCCAGATCCTGGCTTTTGTGTTCTACATCTATCTGCTCTTCGCTGCGCTCCAGCGGAGGGCGGCGTTCCCGCTAGCCGACCTGTTCTTCCGGCTCAATCCGCTGGCCGCGCTCGGCACGATGCTGGCCAGCAGGGCCTGGATACCCAGGCTGTCGCTGGCGTTGATCACGCTGGGGTTGACACTGGTCTTTGGGCGGGTCTGGTGTGGCTGGCTCTGCCCGCTCGGCACGTTGCTGGAGTGGGTGCGTTTTCGCTGGGCCCACCATCGCGCGGCGGCCCTCTCGCCGCGCTGGCGGGTGATCAAGAATGTGCTGGTGCTCCTGATCCTGGCTGCGGCTCTGTTCGGCAACCTCAGCCTGCTCGTCTTTGATCCCATCGCTCTGTTCGCGCGGACGATGACGACGGTGGTCATCCCAGCTCTCAACTACGCGGTCACCAACGTCGAGCGTGCTGCGTATCCGGTCTCGTTTATGCGCCCCATCGTAGATTGGCTCGAGGGGATACTGCGCGGTCCCGTCCTGCCGGTTATACAGCCGGTCTTTGCTCAGAACACGGCTCTGGCAGTGCTCTTCCTCGGCATCCTTGCCCTCAACGCGCTGGCCGACCGGTTCTGGTGCCGCTATCTCTGCCCGCTCGGTGCCCTGCTGGGACTGCTGTCGAAGGTAGCACTCCTGCGGCCACTCGTACGCCCGGCCTGCAACCGTTGTGGTCACTGTGTGGGTGCCTGTCGGCTGGACGCGATTGATACCGGCGCGGGCTACGAAATCGTTACCCCTGAATGTACCGTCTGCCTGGACTGCCTGGCTGCTTGTCCGGAAAGCGGCATCGGATTCCGCTGGCACTGGCGGCCCGACCCCATCCGGGAGCACGATCCAACTCGCCGACAGGCATTGACGGCACTGGCCGCCAGTGCTGTGAGCGTCGTCGTGCTGCGGACCAGCATCCAGGCGAAGCTGCCTCATCCCCAGTTGATCCGCCCCCCTGGAGCAGAGGACAAGGAGGAGTTTCTGGCGCGTTGTCTGCGCTGTAGCCAGTGTATGAAAGTCTGTCCGACCTCGGGCCTGCAGCCAGCGCTATTCGAGGCCGGGCCGGAGGGGCTGTGGACACCACGGTTGGTGCCCCGCCTGGGTTACTGCGACTATGGCTGCAATGCCTGCGGGCAGATCTGTCCGTCCGGGGCTATTCCCCCCCTTGGTCTGGCTCGCAAGCGAGAGGCGCTGATTGGTGTGGCCGTCATTGATCGGGATCGCTGCCTTCCCTGGGCCCACGGGGTGCCGTGTATCGTGTGCGAGGAGATGTGCCCAACACCAGAGAAAGCGGTCAGGCTGGAGGAGGTAACGGCAACCGACGATCGAGGCGAACCTGCTATCGTCCAGCGACCCTACGTGCTGGAGGATGTGTGTATCGGCTGCGGTATCTGTGAGTATCAATGTCCGGTTGAGGGCGAGTCGGCAATCCGGGTCTATCGGTCGTAGCGACCCGATGTGTGAACCCCTGGATGCTCGAAGGGGTACATGATGTGGGAAGTATCCTTGCATAAAGGGGGGGCAGAAAATGAGATCCAGATTGCCGTGGGTGTTGGTGCTGGTTGCGACCGTAGCTCTGGTTGGCTGTTCGACATCCTCGCTGCCTGTTTCGACGCTTGCCTTAACGCCTTTTTACACGTCCACGCCTCGCCCGATATCTGTGCCAGTGGGCGAGGGCGCTTCGGCTTCGGCCACTAGCAGTCCCACGCCCGAAGCGACACCTGCCTCGACCGAGTCAGCTTCATCGACGGTCGAGCCCACTGCCCCGCCAGGTGACCCCTTCGAGCTGATCTCCCAGGATAGCCTGTTCGGCTTTATGGAGGACCTGACCGCCATACAGCCCTATTCCGGGTGGCGCAACTCGGCTACGGAGGGGGAGGCGGAGGCGCTGGAATACGTCGCCGGGAGGCTTGGCGAGTTCGAGTTCCTACAAGGCCTGGGGCTGGAGCTGGAGCGCCAGAGTTTCCATGTCTTTCTGGCCATCGAACTGTGGGAGACGCGGCTCCATCTGGCCGTGGGCGGGCAGGAAGTAGAAGTGCCCGCTGACGGCCTGCGGGGTCCTCGGGATGACATTGCCCAGGTGCTTCGCCTCGATTCCGATGGAGGGCTCAACGACTCGGCCCGAAACCCGGTGGTGGTGGAAGGACCGGTGGTGGTGGTGCGCTCTGCTGACGAGGTGCAGGCCCTGAGCCAGGCTGACCTACGCGGGCGGGTGGTCCTGCTCGATTATGCCGTGATCGACCGCGCCTTGCTGGGCAGGCAGGGGGCTGTGGAGATTGCCTCAGCTCTGTTGGCCAGGGAGCCAGCCGGTCTGGTATTGGTCACTAGCTGGTCGAATCGCCCCGGGGAGAGCCACGGCTCCTTCGTAGGGGACCTGAGTGCCCTCACCTCGGTGGAGACAGGTCCGGCTCTACCGACTCTGTACGTCCGCCTGGAGGATATGGCTCCAGCGGGGATCGCAAGCTGGGACGACCTGGCCCAGGTGGAAGCAGCCCGCCTGACGTGGGACACGGATGTCTTCTCTCCAGGAACGTCGGGCAATCTGGTTGCCCGTATCCCTGGGGCTGATCCTTCGCGGGCCGTGATCCTGGGGGCTCATATCGATAGCCCCAACAGCCCCGGCGCGATGGACGATGGCAGCGGCTCTGTCTCGTTGCTGGAGGTGGCCCGCGTCCTGGATGCGGCGCGGTTTCAACCGGCCACCGACGTTTATCTGGCCTGGTTCGGCAGCGAGGAGTTGGGCCTTTACGGCTCTTACTACTTTGTCTCCACTCATCAGGAGTTGCTCGACCGGACGCTGGCTATGTTGCAGACCGACATGCTGGCCCACCCGCTGGAGGGCATCGACGCATATCTCAACCTGGTCACCTGGTCCTACGGTCGCCTGGGCGACGACCGGTTGACCTGGCCCGACTATCTGAGCCAGGCGGCGGACCGGCACGGTGTGGGGACGTACCCAGTGAACGTCTACGGCATCGAGTCGGACAATTCAGCCTTCACCGGCTTCGACGTGCCGAACGCCAACCTGATCTATATGAATTATCCCGAAATGATGCAGTTGGGCAGTGTTCACTATGCCTGTCATATCCACGATCCGTACGATACCGTGGAGCTGGCGCGTGAGGTGGGGGATGTGCTGGAGCAGATGACGCAGGTGGTTCTGACCGCGGCCCTGGAGACCGGGCGGGAGGACCCAGAACTGCGCGTTGCCCCGCGACCAGACCGCCGTGCTTTGTTCGTGGCCAGCCACACCGAGTCGGTGCACATGGCTCCCACCACGTTCACCGACCTGGGCATGGCGCTTGCCTGGGAGGGGTTCGACGTGGACATGATCCCCTATGGGCAGGCGGTGGCCGCCGCTGACCTGGAGGACACGGAGCTAGTGGTGGTGCTTCCGGTGTTGGACTACCCCAGTCCGGAGGGAGATCCCGCGGTGTACGATGAAGCGTGGAATCAGGAGGAGCTCGAGGTGCTGGAGGCGTACGTGGCTGAGGGCGGGCTGCTGGTGGTGTCCAACAGCGCCTGTCGTCTCAAGTATAACAATCAGGTGCTGGACCCCAACGAGGACTGGGATGACGTGAACGCGCTGGCGGAGCGCTTTGGGATCTCTTACCGGGGTGGGAAGGTATGGGCTACCGGAACAGGGACGGAGGGGGGACACCAGTTGGTGCAGGGAGTGCCATCGCTGGCGCTGGCCGCGAACAATAGTGTGCCTTTTGTTCTAGACCGGGTGGCCGGGGGAGAGATACTGGCCCGGGCAGGTGGGGAGCTCAATGTGGCGTTGGTCGACTATGGCAGTGGCGGGGGACAGGTCCTGGCCCTGGCCGATGTGGGTGTTTTGGCCACCGATGGGGGACAGCCGGCGAATCTCGATTTCTGGCTAGGCTTGGCCACGTACGCCCGATCACGCTGAGACGTGCCTGTGGGAGATACGTGGTCGACGGCGGATAGCAGCCTACCACTCTGGTTCCTGCTTCTCCAGCACACAGAATGTGTTATACTGGACGAGGACAGTCCGAGCCCGACGTGGGGGCCTTTTGGCATAAAGTGATGGGCCCACGTCTGTGCGACAAAGTAGACTGCTGATGAAGCTTGGCATGGCCACGCCTGATAAGAGCGAAAGCCTTCGATCCTCCCGATTCTGGCGGTATGCCGCGATCGTTGTCGGGCTGGTCCTGCTCGCCACAGTGCTGTCTTTGGCGACATACATCGCCTTGACCGCTGCGCGCGCTGCGGAAGACGCGCTGCATCCGCCGCGCAAGCCCGTTGACCGGGCTCCGTCCGATGTCGGCATCGAGGAGTATGCGGATGTCACCTTCACCACCAGCGATGGGGTCGCGCTAGTTGGTTGGTACGTTCCACCGGAAAACGGCGTGGTCATCATCCTGGCCCACGGCTACTCGGGGAACCGTCTGATGCTCCTTACCGAGGCCCAAATCCTCGTTGAGCAGGGATACGGCGTGCTTCTCTTCGACTTTCGTGGGCATGGTGAGAGTGACGACGCTCTCGTCACGCTTGGGGATCACGAGCAACGCGACCTTGGCGCGGCGATCGCCTTCGTCGCCGCTCAACCTGGCGTTGACAAAATCGGCGCGCTTGGGTTCTCGATGGGCGCTGCGACGCTGGCCCAGGTCGCCGCACACGACGAGCGATTGAGTGCCGTCGTCATCGAAGCCGCCTTCCCCAGCTTGGCCGAGGAAGTCCGCTACCGCTCGCGGGTCTTTGGGCCTCTGTCGCAGATACCCTCTCTGTGGAAGGTAAGGCGGTTGGGCGTTGATGTGGATGGTGTCAGACCTATCGACGATCTGTGCGCGATCAGCCCGCGGCCGGTACTGCTGATCTACGGCGAACTGGACGCGGACGTGCCGCCCGGCGCCCCGCAGGCGATGTTCGACGCGGCCTGCGATCCAGCGGACTTGTGGATTGTCGTAGGGGCGGCTCATGGGAACTACATCGAGATAGCGCCTGGGGATTATCCAGAACGGCTGCTGGCGTTCTTCGATATGTGGTTGCTAAACGCTCGATAGGGTTCGGAACATGCACCGACGCTTGTTGCTTATCGATCCGTCTGCTCAAAGCTGGCGGCTGGAAACGCTCCATGTCGATACACTGGAGAAGGATCCACGGGAGGACTATTTCGTCCTCAGCGGTGAGCCATTGTGCCAGCACCTGCTGCGCCGCGACCCAGGCACACTGGCAATCGCCCGTGGTCCAATGCCCTTCCTTTCCGGCAACAAGGCGAGCGTGGGCTATATCTCGCCGTTGACGGGCGTCCCCCACTACAGCTTTGTCGGTGGCCGCGCGGCGATGCAGCTCCTGAACCTTGGCCTCGATGCCATCTGTTTCCGAGACCTAGCAGGTTCTCCAAAATCTGTCGGGTCTGGGCTATACATCGTGGTGAGCGGTCGCGCGCCCGATCTGAGGGTCGAGTTCAGGCCTGCCGATCAACTGCCATCGGGCCAGCGCAGCGCCTACTACTGGCTGCTGGAGCGGGAGTTGGCGGGTGATGGGCACACCGGAAGCATATTCACCCTGGGCCAGGGCGCTTCCCTGGGCTATCGCTCGGCTAATCTGGCCGTCGAGGCGATCTACCACGCCGGCCGGGGTGGGGCGGGGGTCGTGTTCGCCCGCTTTGCCTTGGCCCTGGTCCTGAGCGGTGAGCCGATGGAGTTGCCCGAGTTCTTCGCCCACGATGAGTCGCCCTTCGCTCGCAATCCAAACGCGACCATCGCCTCGCTCTTGGACAAGTACTGCGCCCGCTTATCCAACAAGACCGGCGGCACGATCACCAAGTTGTTCACCACCGGCGCGGATCCATCCGGCCGCAATACGCTGCCTGCCTGGAACGCCCAACGTCTGGGCACCTCTCTGGCCGATCTCGGCAGCCCGCGCGTGCTCAAGGCGACCCGCCGCGGCCAGACCGGCTGCCACTGGTGCCAGGTGGATTGCCGCCACTACCACTGGGTCCCCGCCGATTACACCTCCGGCGGATGGGACATGTTCCTCGATGACTTTGAGCCAACCTACGCCGTGTTCGCCATGCTCGGACTGGTTCCTGCCGAGGACACGCTTCAATCCCGGCTCGATCTGCTGGTGGATGTGGATCAGCGGTTGATCCTGCCTATCGAGCAGATGGGCGTCGACGTCCTGAACGTTGGCCTGGGGCTGGCCGCCCTGTCCGAGGGCATGGAGCGAGGGCTCATCCCTGCTGAGGACGTGCCGGTCTTTATGAGGGCGCGTGGTGATGGTTTTGGTAGTCCCGGACCGAAAGCAGCCAAAGTTACGACCACGAACGGTCGCCTGGAGGCGGCGGTGCAGGCGGTGGCGATGCTGGCCACTCCGGAGGCGTCGGAGTATCCGGCGCTGCGAGCGGTTGGCGATGGGCCGCAGGCGCTGGCCGAGCGGTACCCGGCGATGCAGGACATCGTGTTCACAGGCGGCAAGGGGACGCTGGGTAACCCCGGACACTGCAACGCGCTGTGGACGTTCCTGATGCCCTTCTCTCGCTTCTTTGGCCACTATGTGGGCCAGTACTACAAAGTTGACGAGGAACTGCCCCCACCGGGGTCCGACCGCGAAGATTACTGCGCCTGCTTCGAGCGGGTCGTCGGACGGCTGCTGAGGCGCGAGTTCTTCTGGCTGCTGGCCAACGCCCTCTCTCAGTGTGCCTTCACCTTCGTCATATTCAGCCAGGATGGACAGGGCAAGCGCTTGAGCGACGATGATCTGCTGGTTCGTCTCCTGCGGAACTATGGCATCCACACCACCCGCGCCGATCTGGAGTGGTTCGCCCAGGCGTTCTGGGCCCAGTCCATCGACCTCAAGTGCCAGTTCGGCTGGCGTCCCCCCTCGGCGGCCGATTTCCCCCGCCGCGTCTACGAGGCGCTGTCTCTGGCGCTGGACCGCACGCCAGAGGAACTCGAGTCGCTCATGGATCTGCTCATCGATGAGTGGAAGCGACAGGCCGGGACGATGATGCGCCGTTTCGGATACGAGGCTTTGTGGTGACAGTGCTCGTGTGATATGCTCCTGGTGCTGAGCTAATGAGAAAGGATGCGTTTCGGCCTCCTTCCGTCTCATATCACTTGACTGCATCCTGTGCCTAGGTTACAATTAGTTTAGTTACTCAACAGCAAACCGAGTTCATCCTCCCAGGAGACTTTTCCTGGGCTGCGCTACTGGCTGGAGAAAGATGATTGAGAGAGACTTTGACGTTCCCCTTGTGGCTCAACTGGCTCAACGGGAGAAGCAAATCCAACAGCATTACCGCCCCGTCATCGGTGTACACAAATGGTTTGCTCGTCGGCCAGGCACGCTCTTCCGTGCTCTTCTCCTCGCTGAGTTTGCCGACGCGCAGCTATTGCGGGACCGTTTCTTCAGCGGCAATGATCTGAGCCCCCTTGTCGTCGGTGATCCCTTCATGGGAGGCGGCACACCTCTGCTAGAAGCGAATCGTCTGGGATGTCACGTCATTGGCACCGACATCAACCCGATGGCGTATTGGGTCGTGCGCCAGGAAATTACTGACCTAGACCGCGCGGCTTTTCGAGCTGTCGCTAAACAAGTGATGGAGACCGTTGAGGAGAGGGTAGGAACCCTTTATCAAACGACGTGCGTACACTGCGGTGATCCTCACGCATTGGTCAAGTATTTTCTTTGGATCAAGCAGTTACAGTGCACAGCGTGTGATGAGACCATAGATCTTTTCTCCAGCTACGTGGTGGCCAAGAATCAACGTCATCCCAACTATGTAGTGTTGTGTTCACAGTGCGGTGCTCTGAACGAAGTCGAAAGTCTGGATTGGGAACCTGGGACTATGAAGTGCAGCGAATGTAGGGCTCAACTGATCCTCGATGGGCCGGCTCGACGTAACCGTTGCACCTGTCCCTACTGCAGCCACATAAACCCGTATCCTCGAACACAAGATGGACCACCAGTCCACAGCCTTTTCGCTCTGGAGTACCATTGTCCAATCTGCAAGTCTGTCCACAGGGGACGGTTCTTCAAAGCCCCTGATGAAACCGACTTGGCCCATTTGACTGTGGCTGAGGAGGGTTTGCGCGCATCATCTCAGGCCTCTATCCCAGATGACGATATTCCACCTGGTGATGAGACAGCTCGCCTTCACCGCTGGGGCTACAGCGCCTATAGACAGCTCTTTAACTCCCGGCAACTCCTTGGTCTCAACACTCTGGTAACAGCCATCGCTTCTTTACAGGACGAGTCCCTTCGTCATGCACTACTGACTGTTTTCTCCGATACTTTGCGCTATCAGAATATGCTTTGCCGCTACGACTCATATGCGCTCAAGATCATTGATATTTTCTCTGTGCATGGCTTTCCTGTGAGCCTTGCCCAGTGTGAGAACTCCCTATTGGGCATTCCAAAGATAGGCAGCGGTGGCTTTCGACACTTTGTGGAGAAGTATGACAGGGCGAAGGCTTACTGTGAAAGACCTTTTGAGATGAGTCTTGGGCGGCCCAGGCGAAAAGTCTTTACAGTGGGAGAAAGGATCGGTGCCCGTTTGGTATCTGACTTCCCCTACCTCCAGTCTCAGAAGACCGCTTACCTTGAGGCGGTTTCAGCAGATACGCTGGCATTGCCTGGCGCATCACTGGACGCTGTCCTGACCGATCCTCCTTACTTCGCCAACGTCCAATACGCCGAGTTGATGGATTTTTGCTATGTCTGGCTCAGAAAGCACCTAGCCGAAAACATCTCAGCCTTTCATCCCGCCTCTACACGAACTGAAGAAGAGTTGACAGTCAATATAACCGAGGGACGGGATATCACCCACTTCACCGAAGGATTGAGCCGGATATTCTCGACCTTTACCCGGGCACTCAAACCGGGAGGTCCTTTTGCGTTCACCTATCATCACAATGATATTGAGGCATATCTTCCCATCGCCGTCGCTTTGCTCGAAGCCGGGTTGGTCTGTACAGCCACGCTGCCTTGTCCAGCCGAGATGGGGGCTTCTATTCACATCAACGGCACCAAATCCTCGGTGATGGATACGATCTTCGTATGTCGGACAACTGGCACGATTCGTGCCAGCCAATTCGATACGCGTCAACAAGCTGTGAGTCGACTTCTGAGAATCGACTTGGAGGAGCTGCAAGTTGCTGGTTTGAAACCGAAAGTGGGCGATGCGCACTGCCTACTACTTGGACACCTTGTCCGACTGGCTGTGTGGCAACTGCGCTCCGTCTGGCCAAGAGAAGCGTCTTTCACGAGCAAGCTGCAGCGGGTCAGAGCTGCATTGCAGCAGATTTACCCTTTGGATCTGGTTCACCGGTTAGCAGCACAGGTGCTTTCCTCGTTATCAAATATAGATCTGCTGGCTCCTATGCGCGTGCGGGAGGTGCGACCTACCTATGACCAAGATGACGAGATACCCTTTTGATGTCCCGTATGCGGAGGTTGAGGCGGAAATCGACGTGTTCGTTGATGCCATCTTCGATGCTCTACAGTCATCTTTTATGCTTCTACCACGCGGCCCAGGCTTTGTCACCTACCCGGAGTTCCAACAAGCCTACGAGGTGCTCAAGCGACATACCGCTGGATTCACAGCGGTTGAGTCGGATTGTGTGGTAGAAGCTCTCGAAGAGGACCCCCTGGCTTTCATCGTCCTGCGGACTATGTTGGGTTTTAGTCCCCCCGAACTCGCCTACGTGGCCAGTGAGGAAGCCGACTTTACCATTTCTCAAAGCTTTGCCCGCACTTTGGACCGTCAGGTCCGTGTGGAGCGCCAAGTACGCCAACTTGCTTCCCCGCAGGGACGGAAGCGTTTAGTAGCGCTGATATCCGCCGCTTGCCAGTTGCTCAAAGAGGGGAAGACAGGAACTCCACCCGATATGATCCATCGCTTGGATAAGGCAGATACCTATTCTGGTCTTACCAGTCTCAGGCACTTGGCCACTGAGGGAGTTCCCTATTCGATGCTGCTGTACGAGCGCTTCTTAGGCCGCCCGTTTGCTGGACATCGTGATTCCGTCTCCGAACTGGTGGGCGCGGTTATGGAGAATGCTGTGGAAGAGCAATTACGTCGAGCGGGCATAAGTTTCCGCGAGACGGCTAGGGCAGAACGACTGGTGGGATTCGATCAGGCCCCTGATTTTGTCATTCCTGACGAGTGGAACCCGCAGGTTGTCATCGAAGCCAAGATCACTGAGGATGATGGCACAGCTAGAGACAAAGTCACTCGTATCCAACACCTCGCAGAAATCAGCCGCCAGCGTCGCCTGCGAGATCAATCTGGCTTTCAGGTCATTGCCTGCATAGATGGGCGTGGATTCGGTGTGCGCCGCTCAGACATGCGTAAGCTGCTTGATGCCACTCAGGGTAAGGTGTTTACCCTGCAGACGCTGGATCGTCTGGTTGAGAGCACTGCGCTAAAGACATTCAAGAGCAAGTAGCCTGTATGCGCTGTGGTGGCATTCGTCAACCATGTCCCCACTCAATCCACAGCGCCTCACGCCAACGGCGTCGTTGAATCGGGTAAAGATCGTCGATCTGCCCGGTCTTGCCGTTGACCCCGGGGTGAGAGGCCAGACAGGCTATCAACTCGTGTCCACGGTCGCGCTGGCTGAGTTGATTCGCCAACGCGCCGAAAGCCTGGAGCTTGATCCGAGCCTGGATGATCACGAGTTGTGTCTGGCATTGGACCGTCGTTTGGTCAGCGAGGACGGAGCGGTTCGGGGTGCGGCCGAGGGATTGGGACGGCGCATCGGCCGCAACATGGGGTACATCCTGCTCACCCTGAAGCGAGGCGACCCAGTGAACCGCGCGGCGCGCGCTGAGTGGGATGGTTCCTACTGGGAGCACTGGAGCAGGATCAAGCAGGTATGGCTGGGTGGGGGGATGGTAAGCGGGTGGCTGGGCGCTGCCATCCAGGATCATGCATCGGCGGTGATAAGAGAGGCGGGTATTTGCGACTACACGCTGCGAATCTCTCCCTACGCCTCCGTGCTGCCCTTGGTCGGTGTGGCTCGGCATGCGCCCTCCCAGTGTCAGACAGCGTTGGTGTTTGATTTCGGCAGTACGCTGATCAAGCGCGGAAATGCTTCGTATAGCGATGGCACACTGGTCAAGTTGCGCTGTCTGCCGTCGCGTCCCGCGGGGCTGGCGAGAATAGAACGAGCGTCGAGAGACCCGGCAGAACAGGCCGCTCAATTGCGCGATCACATGGTCTCGGTGATCGTGGACACCTGGTGGCTTGCTGGGCGATCGGCTTCCGGCCCGATACTGGCCAGTGTCGCGGCGTACATGCAAGACGGGCATCCGTTATCCGCCCAGGGCGGGGCGTACATGCAACTGCGACACGTCACGGATCATGTGCAGACGGCCCTGGCACGGCAAGTGAGCGTGCGACTGGGCGAAGCGGCAGATGTGTCGCTCTTCCACGATGGCACGGCAGCGGCGGCCGCATACGCCGGGGCGCGGGACGCGGCGATCATCATGGTAGGCACGGCGCTAGGGATCGGGTTTCCGCCCCACGAGGAGAGCAGGTTGCGGCCGATCAGTGCCGATCTGGCCATTCTTGCGCCGGGTGGAGCCTGAGGACGGAACTGTCTGCCTCGAATACCTTCGGCATCGCTACAGAGGAACTGCAATGACCGGTGGCGCGGCTGATCGGCGTCTGTGCCTGTGGCTGCGATTGCGGCGTGGGCACACTGGGGCAAGAAAGAGTGCGACGCACTTGTCAGGTGCGTCGCACTTCGCTACACTCGCATCTGCTGCCAGAGCACCGCAACAATCAGCGCGATAAGGCCCATCATCATCGCGCCCGTGCAAGTGCCGCTGCCTGGCGCGGGCGCCGTCGTCTCGCCACCGACGACCGGCGTAGCCGTCGGCTGACCCGGGAGGGTGGGGTCGGGTTCGGGCTCCGTATGGGGCGGCGGTACCTCCACCGGGCCGACGTCTCCCGTCACCACTTCGTAGGCCGTCTCCTCGGCCACAAAGATGACGCGCTCGCCCAACGCGAAGTACGGGCCCCATTCCGGACGGGCCGCCAACAGGTCAAAGTACCCATCCGAGCCAAAACCGACCTGAGTGGTGCTCATACGCGAGGGATCGAAGGCCGTGTCGGTCCAGACGCCGTCCTGCAGCTTGAAGGTCTTGCTTCTCACCAGCCGGACGACCTGTTCGGCTTCCTCAGGCATCGCGCCGCGGCCGACCGCTTCCGCCTCCCGCATCTCGGCCTGCTCGTCAGCCGCCTCCACCGCTGGTGCGCCGACCGCGGCTGGTGCTGGCGTGGCCATAAACTTCTCGGCTGCATCCTCCCTTCCCCCCGCGGTCAGGATGTCGTCCTCCTCGATCAGGAAAGAAGTGTACGGGGTGATGATACCATACCGGACGCTCAGTTCGACGACCGCATCCACCCACTCCCGCCGCTCGCCGTGGAGCCGGATTTGGGTCAGCAGGTGACCGATCTTGCGCGTGGCCCACAGCCGGGGGATGAAATCGTCGCCGCCGCTGGTGCGGAAGTTGCCCTCGTAGACGAACTCCCGCCGCTCGCCGTTCACCCTGCCGGTGAGCAGAACGCGATCCGCACCACCATCCCGATAGCGCCCCACCAGGATAAGCTGGGTGCCCGCGAACAGGTCAGGCAGTGGGTAGGGATAGACATCCTCGACCATTGTGTCGCCAAAGTCGAGTTCGATGTCTGCCAGGACAGGGGTACTGATCTTGGCGTAAAAGCCGGACACCTCCTCGTCGATCCGCTCGTGGGGACGCACGTAACCGGTGGCCCCACGGTGCTGGTCGGCCAACGTATCCAGCAGGACGGTGTTGACGTCGTCGCCCACGCCAAAGGGGAAGAGGCGCACGTTGTCGGGGGCGGCGGCCTCCACGTTAGATAGGATCTGCTCGATCTCGGTCACGCCCTCGGTGGGCAGGCCGTCGGTGAGGAAGATGAGCACACTGGGCCGCTGGGAACCGGTGGTGAGTCCAGCCGAACTATCGGCCTGCGCCAGCGCCTCCAGCAGCGCGCGGTTGATATCCGTGCCGCCGACGGCCTCCAGCCGCCGTACCCAGTCGGCAGCCTCGCGGGCCTCGGATGCAGGTCGCGGCTCCCGCGCGTACTGTCGGAGCCCAGTGGAAAAGGCGATGATGTTGAAGCGATCCTCCTCGTTCAAGTGCTCCAGCACGTAGATCAGCGCCTCCTTGGCCTGCTCAATCTTTTCCCCCTCCATAGAGCCGGAGGTGTCGAGCACCAGGATGACGTCCCTGGGGATCACCTGCCCCCTCTCCACTTCGACGGTGGGTGCGACGAGCAGCAGAAAGAAGCCATCGTCGCCTGGCTCTTTGTAGGACAAAAGATTCAGCCCCACGTCCTCCTGGCTCACGGTGTAGACCAATTCAAAGTCCTGGTCGGGCAACACGTCGGCCTCCTCGTAGCCGATGAGCGCCCGATAGTCGCCGTCCCGCTCGACGAAGATCCGGTCCTGGTGGGTCGGTGAATAAATGGCGTGCATCGCATCCCGGGAGCGGACCTCGACGCGGACGCTGACGTCCTCCAGTGGCCGGGCGGAGAACTTCTCGGTGTTGAGCGGGTAGACGTAGCGCACCAGGCCGTTCTCAACCGGCAACACCTGGCTGTACTCCAGCTTGATCTTGCGCGATCCGCCGGGCGGGATGGGAAAGATGCGGGCCTGGACGGCGTTGCGCCCGACGTACTCCAGCAGCGCCGGGTCGCGCCGCCGCCGGACGATGTCCTCGTAGATCTGGCGGGCCTCTTCGGCCTCGAGGATCTCACCCTCCACCGGCACGCCGTCGACCCACATCACGAACTCTGAGACCGCCGCCCCTTCGGGCAGGGGGAAGACGTAGGTGCCCTCGCATTCCCAGCCGTGCTCGTTGAGGAACTCCTGCTCCACGCGGGTGACGGCCACCTGGTCCTCGATGGTGACGGTGACGCGATGGTAGCGGATGGTGAGCCAGGTCTCCCGCAGCGGAATCGGCTCGGGCATCGGGATTGGGTCGGGGATGATGATGCCGTCGGCCAGGGCGGGCTGGACAAAGCCCAACAGCAAGACGATTACCGCGATCGAGGCGGTTAGCTGATGAGTTGGAAACCGGATTCTGCCCATGTCTCTCCTCCTGGTGCTTGATTATACGCGATGGTTTTCCGTGCTATTCATCAGACGATGGATAGGGTAGAAAAGTTCCCTGTGGTTGACAACTCTGGGCATTTGCGTTATCCTCTGCCCGCGGAATTATCCGACCAGATTGTTTTGTCAGTATAGAGGATTATGCTCAAACAACTTGTACATAACGGAATCGTGGTGACTTCCGTTCCCTTGTCCGCTCGTCTTGAACTTGTAATTCGCGGTGAGCGCAGGGAGCTATCGCCCGAGCAGATGGAAATGGCGCTGGCCTGGGCCAAAAAGCAGGGCACTCCCTATGTGGAGGACCCGGTGTTTGTCCGTAACTTTATGCAGGATTTCAGCGCTGCACTGGGTATCGACGCGCCGCTTGCGGTCAACGAGGTTGATTTTGGCCCGGCTGTGGAGATCGTGCGGTCTGAACGTGCCGCCAAGAAGCGGCTGACGCGGGAAGAGCGCAAGGAGCTGGCAGCCCAACGCAAGGCAGCGCGCGAGCGACTCAAGGAGCAGTACGGCTACGCCATTGTGGACGGCGAGCGCGTCGAGCTGGGCAACTATGTCGCCGAGCCCAGCAGCATCTTTATGGGACGTGGTAGGCACCCGCTGCGTGGCAGATGGAAGGCCGGCCCACAGCAGAGCGACATCACGCTGAACCTGAGCCCTGACGCGCCCCGCCCCCCTGGCGAGTGGGCAGAGATCGTGTGGCAGCCCGAGGCGCTGTGGGTGGCACGGTGGAGGGACAAGCTGAGCGGTAAGCTCAAGTACGTCTGGTTGAGCGACACAGCACCCATCAAGCAGGAGCGAGAAGCTGCCAAGTTCGACCAAGCTATAGAACTGGGTGAAAACCTGGACCAAGTCCGGGCCCACATCGAGCGTGGGCTGGTCGACCCGGATGCCAAGCGCCGCATGCTGGCCACGGCGTGTTACCTGATTGATGTGCTGTGTTTACGTGTGGGCGACGAAAAGGGTCCTAATGAAGCCGACACAGTGGGCGCGACCACGCTACGTCCTGAGCACGTGACGCTGCACCCCGACGGGACAGCCGAGTTGGAGTTCCTGGGCAAGGACTCGGTATTGTGGCACAAAAGAATTCCGCTCCCCCCCGTGGTGTGGCGGAACCTGGAGGAACTTGTCCAGAATGCCCGTCCGTCCAACTCCGCGGGCAATGGCAAGCCCCATCCAACCCGCGACAGGCCGCAGATTTTCCCCGATATTGGCAGCGGCGACGTCAACGCATATCTTTCCGAGATCGTCCCGGGATTGACGGTCAAGGTCTTTCGTACTCATCACGCGACGCAGCGTGTCCACGATAGCCTGGCAGCTTCAGGGGTCACGGCAGATGACCCGGAGTACAAGAAGTGGAGCGCAGTCGCCCAGGCTAACCTGGAGGCGGCCATACTCTGCAATCACTACAAGAATGCGCCAGCTAACTGGCGGGAGCGCCATCGACGTGCCCAGGAGCGTCAGGAGAAGCTGAAGGAACGGGTAGCGCGCTACCGCGATCGACTGCGCCAGGCCCGCGAAACGCTGCCTGCGCTGCGGCGGGAAGGGCAGGAAAAGCTGGGGGATGCCAAGACCGACAAGCAACGTGACCGACTGGAGGCCCGTTACGCCAAAAAGATCGAGAGGGCCCAGAACAAGGTAGAGACTGCCAGGAACAGGCTGGAGCGGGCGGAGATCGCCCTGGGCAAGGCCAGGACTCGGGATACGATCGCAGTCAAGAAACGCACGTGGAATCTGGGCACGAGCCTCAAATCCTACATTGATCCGCGCGTCATGTATCGGTGGGGCGAGCAGGTGCGCTATGACGTCTTGGAGCGTTACTATCCCAAGGCCCTACGGCGCAAGTACGCCTGGGTGAGAGAACGGGACTCGGATGTCGATACCTGTGGCGACGAATGAGCACGGCCCTGGTCTGAGGTGCCGCCGCTGAAGGGACGCGGTAGGTCCAGGCGGTTTGTTGTTCCTTCTGTGCTACCCTCAACAAACGTCGCGAATGGTTGGCAGCAGTGTTTCGATCACCGATTCCTTGACTATAAAGCCACTGGCGCCGTTAGCCATCGCTGCATCTCTGTACTCCTGTATGTCGACAGAGGTCATGACGATGATTTTGACCTCCGGCATTTCCTCCCTGAGCTGACGAGCAGCACTTATCCCATCCATCCCCGGCATCCTCACGTCCATGAGGACCAGGTCTGGCTTGAGCTCTCTGGATTTGACAATGGCCTCCATACCGCTGATCGCCTCGCCGACGACCTCGATCTCGGACTCGGATTCCAGAAATGCTTGGATGCACCGTCTAAAGGCCGCGCTGTCGTCGACGATCAGTGTCCTGGTCGATGTCCCGGTTGTCTTCATCACTTCCCCCTCAGCTCGCTGCTGAACGCCGTCAATTGAAAACGGCATACTGGAGGCATCCGCGTGACGCCGCGGGCCTGAGACTCACGGCGGGAAAACCCGCGTTAGTGTGGTTCTGCGTCATATACCACATTTTACCAGAAAACGGGCTGTTTGTCTGTGGGGAAAGTTAGACAATTATTATGGGGAGAAGTTAGACACTTTTTGTAGGGAAAGTATGATAGTCTGACAGGCGGCGCGATCGTCGGCCCCAGATGACCTATTCCACGGTGGTCAACCCGTGCTGGATGGCGAACCGGACCAGTTCCTGGACGTTGCGCATACCCAACTTCCGCATCATACGGCTTCGGTAGGTATCGACAGTCTTTTGGGACAGGGATAGGAGCGTGGCGGCCTCGGCACTCGAATTCCCCTCGACGATGAGCCGGAGGACATCCAGCTCGCGCGGGGTGAGGCACGCCACGGGGTCCTCCGCCTCAGCAGCCTCGCGATACTCCATATAGTTGTTGATCACCTTGTCCGAGATCTTTCGGCTCAGGTATCGATGGCCCGACTGGACAGCTCGGACGGCCTCGATCACCTCCGTGCCGGCCGATTCCTTCACCAGATAGCCGCGGGCCCCGGCCTGCAGTGCCCGGAAGACGTGCTCGACCGTATCGTGCATGGAGAGGACGACGACCTGGGCCGATGGACAGGCTTGTTGTATCTGCTGCGTGGCCTCGATGCCGTTCAGTTCGGGCATCCCGATGTCCATGACGACTACGTCGGGACAGAGTTGCGCCACCTGCTGTACGGCATCTTGCCCATTGGCCGCGTCGCCGATGACATGGATGTCTTCCTGTTCCTCCAGCATGAGTCGCAGCCCGTCACGGACAACGGCATGATCGTCGGCTAGAAAGACAGTGATGGTCATCGCGCTATCTCCACAGTCACTTTCGTGCCCTGCTGGGGTCGAGACTCGATCCGGCAACGGCCGCCCATTGCCTCGGCTCGCTCGGCCATCGTCATCAATCCCCAACCCTGGTGCCCATCGGACGTCGTTACCTCTGGGGGGTCGAATCCGATGCCGTCGTCGGTGATGACCAGGCGCGTGTGCTCGTCGTCCGACATCACCTCCATTGTCACCTGGGTGGCCTGGGCGTGTTTGGTCACGTTGGTCAACGCCTCCTGGGCAATGCGGAACAGGGCATTCTCAATCGACGTGCTGAGTCGAGGCGCCAGTGCTTTACCCTCCACCGAGACAGAGATCCCTGTCCGAGAGGCAAACTCTCTGCCGTACCACTGGAGCGCAGCCATCAATCCGAGGTCGTCCAGTACAGGGGGGCGGAGGTCGGCTATCACCAGGCGGATGAGGTCCGTCGTCTCCTCCACCAGCGTCAGCGAATCGGCCAGGCGGGAGTGCACCATCTCCTTTGCCCCCTCAGGCATGTTTGTGCGAATCAGGTTGAGATTGATGCCCATCGCCGTCAGGTTCGGCCCAACCAAGTCGTGCAGGTCCCGTGCCAGGCGCTGTCGCTCGTCCTCTTCGACCTCCGCTACCCGCGCCCCCAGGGCGCGGAGCTGCTGTCCGTGGTGCTCCAGGGACGCGATCAACCGGTGATGCTGGACGGCGATGGCCAGGGAATCGGCCACCTCCTGGACGACGTCCAGATGTTGGGGTGTAAATTGTCCTGCTCCCTCCGTCCCCAGGCTCAGACAGCCGATCAGTTTACCCTGGGAAACGAGGGGCACCCAGACGTAGGTGCACGGTTCCCCAGACTGCGGGATTTGGCACATGGGTGACGGTTGAGAGGAGGCCGGTGAGCTCTCCATCACGACGATATCGCTCTGGCAAAGCTCATCCAGCAATGACTCATCTAGCGGGAAGCGCTTTTTCTCCTGAAGGCCGGTCCGATCGCATCCGTGCGCAGCGAGCAGCGTGCCCTCAGGCCCTCTGGCCTCAGCGTCGTCCTGCTCGAGCAGGATGACGCAGGCTCGCTGGCAGGGCACCAGTTTCTGGAGGTGGCTTAGCGTCGCACGGGCAATCTCCTCTGGCGACTGCGCAGCTAGGACGGCCCTGTCGATTTCGTGCAAGACGCTCAATCGATCGGCTTGGTTCCTCAGCATCTCCTCCGCCCGCTTGCGTTCGGTGATGTCCACCGCCATCACCTGCCAACAGCGCCGGCCTTCCCATCTTGTGGGAACCGCGTTGATCAGAGCGTGGAAGTATGTGCCGTCTTTGTGCCTGATCCGCACCTCGTGCTGCTGTGGGGAGCCCTGCTCCTGGGTGAGCGCCAGCGACTCGGCCCTGTCCCCCGGATCGTAGCACATGTTGGTGACATGTCCCATTTCGACGATCTCT
>Ga0180437_10001944_pt1 | contig 34277 bp, 25 predicted proteins | sample SS_ome_4_FD_132410 | JGI IMG/M metagenome (GOLD analysis project Ga0180437, IMG submission 132410) | Hypersaline lake sediment archaeal communities from the Salton Sea, California, USA - SS_3_D_1 metaG | ecosystem: Environmental > Aquatic > Non-marine Saline and Alkaline > Hypersaline >... | reverse complement strand
TTGTTGAACTTCTTGGCCGGCTTGAGCGCGGGGGTCCAAACCACGCCATCGCGCGTGAGCCGTGGATTGACCGCGTCGACATGCAGATTGGTGGGCAGCGGGGCCATATTCTCGAGCAGGTCTCGCCAGCCGTCGCGCAGCTCTTCGTCAACGCCCAGTATCTCCGAGGCCTTGATGGCCAACGGCAGAACGCCCATCACCGCGGCAATCTCTTCATGCGGATCCTGGCCACCCCAAACGCCTTCGCCGTTATTGACATTATAGATATGGTAGCGGCCATCCTCGCCCTTCTTGATATTGGGATAGGTGCGATAGAACTGAGCCACCCCGCGCAACATCGGATAAGCTCGGTCTCGGAGCCAGGCTTCATCTTGCAAGTACTCGTAACGCAGCCAGTAGTGCCAGGCGATTTGCGCCTGACTGAAGAAAATGTGCGTGATCCACGAATGCGGCATGGCCTGCGGAGCGTGGATGAAATTCCAGCGGCTGGCAAAACCATTTTGCGACAGGCAATATCCGCGGAAATGGGGCGAAGTATCTTCCCACAGCTTCCGCTCCAACAACAAATCTTGCAACTCGGCGGCGATATTCTCCGGCAGCTTGGCGAGGCCGTCGAAGTCCACGGTCTCGGGGATGAAGATCCCCTCGCTTCCCCACTGCTGGCGCGCCGCCACGGCGGCCGAATCGAGCATTCCGCTGTACATGTCATACAAGGGATCCATCAGCTCGGGGTGGTTGGCGGCCAGGGGAGTCCAGTAGAGCGTCTGCGTATTCCACCACCAGAACTTGCTACCCCAGCGACGGACGTCATCGCCGGTGCTGAAGAGCATGCCATTGAACTTGGGAGGAAAGGCCCCGCGGGAGGTGGCTCCCATGATGTAGAGGTAATAGGTGTATCCCTGCTCAAGCCCTTCGGCGACACCATCGGCGCTGGAAAGCTCGACGAACGACTTGGACCAGAAGTCATGCCACCAGGCGAGATTCTCTTCGCGAATCCGCTGATAACCACGACGGGCCGCCGACTCCGCTTCGGCGACCGCTTGGGCGGCGACATCCTCCTTGGTATCGAAAGAGGCGGCGCTGCCCATCCAAATTGTGTAATCACCTTCGCCCGGCTCGATGGTCAGACGGGCGGTCGTCGAGTCAACCTTCTCCACGGTCGCCTGACGGCCTTCGACGACAATCGCCACTGCCGAGCGACAATAGTATCGCTTCTGCGTGAAGGTCTGTTGCAGCACCATCGTCGAGTCATCGAGCTCGAACTTCGACATAGCCCGGTGCGTGCCGGTCTGAACCCAATGGGGACGCAGCATCTTCAGGTCGACATGCGTCGTGCCCGCTTCGCCTCGCGCATCGGATACTCGAATGGCCATGGCATCTCGCTCGTGCCAGGCGAGCATCTCGGCGCGGATGGCACCGCTACCGATGGTGGCCACGCCGTCATACAGCGAAAGATGCTGGTCGACGTTATCCGCGGGAAAGACTTCGTGCCCGAAGTTAACAGCTACTTTGGCCAAACCGCTACAATAGTCAACTGTGTAAGCACAGTCCTTATTGACGGCGAAGACATCCGGCCGATTGAGTTGGAACTGCAGTGCATCACCGCTGGTCCAAACGAGGCTGCCCATCCGTCCATTTCCCAGCGGCAGTCCCGCCTCGCTCCGCTTGACCTCTCGCTGGTAATGCAGGTCGGCCCGCGACACGAGGGTTCGCATATCGGGTCGCGCGGCGATTTCCTGGAGCGACGGCGTGGGCGTAGGGCGAGTCTTTTCCGCGGCCGTGACCAGACTTCCGGAGCACATAGTCAGCACGCATATCAGCGTGATAATCGCCAATGCGCGGCTCGTGGTCAGCGCACCGCTGGAACGACCCTTGGCAAGCAGAGTGTTGCGGTGGAAAGGCAGGACATGAGAAGAGACGTGGAATGGGATGCGCATTCTCAAACCGTATCGAAGGAGGGAAAAACGTAGGTGGGAAAAAGGAGGGAACGTGGGGGTGCTAGTATTATAGCGAGACGAGAGGAGGGGTGCGAATCGAGTCTGCGGAGCGTGGCAGAGGTTGCCCCGCGTGTGAGTGAGCCGCCTCAAGGAGACTTGGCTGTTATGAAGATGATTGGAACGTATCCCCTCGCGGTGGGAGTTTGTCATCACGGTCGGATCCTAGTGCGGGGGTCGATCTGCCGATTGCTGCCGCTCTGTAGCAGGAATATAATTGGCGTGGTTGATGCTTCGGCGTCGCTCCCGCTCAGCTTCACCAGGTCTCGATTCCCACCTATCGCACCCTTGCGAACCCAGGTCCGGCGCGCGGCACCTACCGCTTTAGAAGAGACTCTTAGATTATGAGTTCACCACGTCTCCTACAACGATTCGGCGGCGGCGCTCTGCCGCTCGTGACGGCAACCGTTGTCACGCTGGCGGGGTTGGTCTTGACGCTGATGGCGTGGCGGGGCGCATTCAGCTCGAACATGCATACCGATCCGGTCGTCGTCTACTGTGCCGCCGGAGTCATGCCGGCGGTGCGACCGGTCGCGGAACAGTACGAGGCCGAATTCGGTATTCCCATCGAGCTCATCTCTGGTAGCAGTGGAACCCTGGAGGCTCAAATCCGCTCCTTGGAAGGAGTCCGAAGCGGAGACCTCTACATACCCGCCGCACAAGATCCGTTCATCGACCGCAATCTTGTGGGTGGCGAATCATCGCAGGAGACCGGTCAGAAGCCCTTTATCAAAGAAGTCATTCCACTGGCCAGGTTCTCGCTGGTTCTGGCAGTCAATCCCGAGTGCGAAGAGAAGATCACCTCGCTCGACGACTTGATCGGCCCCCAGCGGGAGGTCGATTTTGTCATTGCCAATAAGCAGGCGGCGGTGGGTAGAAAGACTCGCGAAATTCTTGAATCGGCCGGTCGCTGGGAAGAGGTTCGCGCCGCCGCGGATCAAGTCGCCACGGTGACCGAAGCGACCGCGCTGGTGGACTTGGGTGTGGCGGCCGATGCCGGGTTCATTTGGGATGCCAATGCGCGACAACAGGGGCTCCACATCGTCGACCTGCCGGAACTCGCCGCTGAGCCATCGCTTATCTCCGTGGGCGTCATCGCGAGTTCCACCAATCCGACCGGGGCGCTGCGCTTCGCGCGTTATCTGGCGGCACCGAAAAAGAGTCAGGTCTCGTTCAAACGGCTGCATTACGAGCCTGTCCAGGGAGACCCCTGGGAGCCGGGTATCCCGGAGGTCGTCTTGTTTAGCGGTGGCGTTAATCGCGATGCCATCGAATTGACGATTGCGGAGTTTGAACGACGCGAAGGGTGCAAGGTTCAGGCGACATTTGACGGCTGTGGCTCTCTCGTGGCGTCGATGAATGCGGGCCAGGATCCCGATGCTTATTTCGCCTGCGACGTCTCCTTTCTGACGATGGTAGAAGATCGCTTTCAAACTGGTGTCGAGGTCACCGATACGGATATGGTCATGCTGGTCCGTCCCGGGAACCCGAAGGGGATTCGGTCCATCGAAGATTTGGCTCGAGAGGGTATTGCATTTGGAATCGCGGACGAAACGAAATCAGCTCTCGGCAAGCTATCGGTCGACTTACTCAAATCGCGGGGCATTTACGAACGCGCCGTCAAGAATCGAAAGCTGGAGTCGCCGACGGCGCACTTTCTGATTCCCCAATTGACGCAAAGCGACGCGCTCGATGCGGTGATCGTTTATCGAGCTAATTGTCACTACATCGACTCGGCGGCCGAGATCGTGCCAATCGACGATCCTCGGGCCAGCGCGGTTCAGCCCTTTGCTGTCCATCAACAAGCGAAGTATCCTCAGCTGACCGAGCGACTGCAGAAGGCGATCAGCTCGGCCAAGTCGCGTCAGCGGTTCGAGGAATTTGGATTTCGCTGGCAACTCGGTGGCACGAGGGAGCAAGAATCTCCATGAGTGCCCCCGACCCGACGCGGCAGCCACCGGCCCCCTCAACGAAGGACTCGTCGCAGCGGTTTCAACCCCGCAGTGATCGCTTCTTCTTCTTTGGAATGTTAACCTTGGGCGGGCTGTATGTCGTCCTTGTGTGTGGCATGTTGCTGGCGAACGTGACTTATACTTTCACGGGCGACGAGAAGGTAGAGCCCGTGCTCGATCCCCAGTACGCGGCGGAGCACCCGGTCCTCGCATTTTTCGCCGACAACGTGATTGTTTCGGCGCTGGCGAACCCAAAGATTCAGGACAGCCTTGTGCTGAGTCTTATTTCTTGCACGATCACGACCATTATTGCACTATGGGTCGCGGTACCGATCGGCTACCTCATGTCGCGATTTCAATTTCGTGGTAAGCCATTCGTCGACGCGTTACTCGATATTCCGATTGTCTTGCCGCCGCTGGTGGTGGGATTGTGCCTGTTGATGCTGTTCAAGTTCTTCCCGTTTAGCCTCACGAGCCGCTTCTTTATTCTCGACGTTCCAGGGGTCATTCTGGCGCAGTTCATGGTGGCGGCCGCCTTCGCGGTACGCACCATGCGAGCCACTTTCGACCAAATCTCTCCGCGACAAGAGCAGGTGGCGATGACCCTGGGCTGTAGTCAGGGTCAAGCATTCTGGCGCGTTGGACTTCCTCAAGCACAGCAGGGAGTGCTAACTGCCGCGACGCTTGCCTGGGCACGTTCGCTCGGAGAGTTCGGTCCGATCTTGATCCTCGCTGGAACAACCCGGGGAAAGACCGAAGTGCTGCCAACGACCGTCTATTTGGAGATCACCGGCGGAAATCTGAAAGCCGCCCTGGCCGTCTCACTGATCATGATCCTCTTTGCGCTGGTGATCCTCGTGATGGCCCGCGTGTTTGGTGTGCGGCAGACGTTGGCATGACGCCGATAGCCGGGCGTTGGAAACAGGGTAGCGCGTAATCATAGTAGCGTGAACTAGAGCAGCGTGAATTGGAGTGGGGTCCGCTGGCGACTACTGGCCGCCGCAGACGGAACAGTCATCACGCCGAGCGATCTTGAGTTTGCGAAAGGTCATGTTGCGGAGATCACACATTACCATCTGACCGATCAAGGGTTCACCAAAGCCGGCCAGGAGCTTGATCGCCTCCATCGCTCCCAAACAAGCGACCATGCCGGAGACAGCACCGAAGACCGGAAACTCGCGCCGCCAGGAGGGCGGTTTCTCCGGGTAGAGACAAGCCAAGCAAGGCGACTTGCCCGGCACGATCGTGGTAATGTGAGCTTCCAGGTCGTACATCGCACAGTCGACAAGAGGCTTGTTCTGCGCGACGGCCGCCGCGTTCATGGCGTACCGCTCCTCAAATAGCGGGGCACAGTCGACAACCAAGTCGACGCGATCGACTAGCGATTCCGCGTTCTCGGGCGAGACATTCTCGGCAACTGTTTCAATTTCCAATCGCGGATTCAAGTCGTGCAGGCGCCGCTTGGCCGACTCCACTCTTGGCGTGCCAAGCGCATCGTGCGTCATGAGCAACTGCCGATTCAAGTCGCTCGGTTTAATCGAGCCGGCGTGGGAGATGACCAACTTGCCGATTCCAGCCGCCGCCAGTTCGTAAGCCACGACGCTACCCAAACCGCCACAGCGAGAGATGAGTACACTGGAGCCTTTGAGTCGGCGCTGTCCTTCCTCGCCGAACTCGGGAACCCACATTTGCCACTCGTAGGTCGCCCGTTCTTCGTCCGTCAGTGTTGGCCACTTGGTGTCCATGAAGCGTTCCTATGGGTTAGCCACCGCTAATGGCCGACAGCAGCGTCAGCGCATCACCCTCTTGGAGCGGATAGTCAGCAGGCGATGCGAGCTGCTCATCGCCGACGCACATCAACAGCGAAGGAAGCAACTTCCCTTCGGAGGTGAAGACGAGTTCGCCAAACTTCGAGCCATGCTTCTCGACTAGCTGCTTGAGCAAATCGCTGGCGGTGGACCCAGCGGCCACTTCAATCGTCTCGCCAGGCAGGTCGAGGGCCGCCTTGACTTGAGTCGTATAGACAACGGAAACCTGCATCTGATAACTCTCCGACGGATTATGTCAGGTGCGCGCCTGGAGGGAATAAGATCGTCAGGCGGGCGATGACTCTCTCTCTTCATTTTCCGGATCAACCGACGTGTCGTGTTCATCGACTTCAACGATCTGCCCGTCGACAAAACGCAGTCGCCGATCGGCCAGCTCGGCGGCTTCGACCACGTTGTGCGTGATATGAAGCGCCGTCACATCGTGGTGCTGGCGGACCTTACCCAGTAATTCGTACATTTGTCGACGTGTCTCATCGTCGAGCGCGCTGAGTGGCTCGTCGAGGAACAATATCGAGGGACGATAGGACAATGCTCGGCCCAGTGCAACCCGTTGTCGTTCTCCACCGCTGAGTCCCGGTGGATGGCGGTCTACCAGATGTCCGATATCGAGCAGTTCGATCAGCTCGGAGGTTCGCGAGGCGATGTCCTTCTCGTTCCACATGCGAATTTCCAGTGGAAATGCCAGCTGTTCGCGCACCGTCATCGACGAGAACAGAGCGCCATCCTGGGGCACATAGCCCACGCCACGTTCCGCCGGTTTGAGGGTGGTGACGTCGGTCTCGTCAATCACGATTGTCCCGCCGTCGATCGGACGCAGACCGCACAGGCACTCCAGCAAGGTGGTCTTGCCGGTGCCCGTCTTGCCCATCAGCACCGCGTACTCGCCATGGGGAATCTCAAATGAGACGTCACGCAGCGAGAACTTGCCGAGCGTGATCGAGAGATCGCGAACCTGAATCATGGGTAACAGACTTGCGAGCGTCGCGAAGCTGCCCGGGTTCGTTACCCAGGCATTGTGGCGGGAATGCGAATAGTTCGGAGGACGCCACGGAGACGCCCGTTGACTCTAGGAAGCTTGTGCTCCGGTTCCGAGATCGATGCCGAGTTCCTCGACCGCGGCCGCGATGGCCACCAACAGTTCACGAATGTCGTCGGGGAAGACATGGCCGATGTTACCAATGCGGAAGCAGTCGACGTCGCTCACTTTGCCGGGGTAGATCACGAACCGCCGTCGCTTCATCGCGTCATAAAGCGAGACGAAGTCGAACTTGGGATCGTCTGGATAAATGAACGAGGTGATGATGGGCGATTGATACTCGGCCGTCACGAGGGACTGAAATCCGATCTGTCGCATGCCTTCGATCAACAGCCGATTGTTCTCGGCATAGCGGGCCGCCCGTTTGACAATGCCCCCTTCTTCGTCGAGTTCATCGAGGGCCCGATCAAACGCCCGCACGGTGTGGGTGGGAGAAGTATATCGCCACTTGCCACCCTTGGTTTCCATCTCGTGCCACTGATCGTAGAGATCGAGACTCAAGCTGCGGGCCCAGCCCTGTGTCTTCTCGAAAGTGGCTCGGTGAGCGATCACAAAGCCGAAGCCGGGTACGCCTTGAATGCACTTATTGGCGGACGAGACCAGATACTGGCAGCCAACCTCCGGCATGGTCATCTCCACGCCGGCAAAGGAGGACATGGCGTCGAGGATAAAGACGCGGTTGTGCTTGGCGCAGATCTTTCCAACTTCGGCCGCCGGATTGAGCAGTCCGGTGGTCGTTTCGCAGTGCACCATGGCCACGTGCGTAATCGACTTATCGGCGGCCAACGCCTGATCGATGCGGTCCAGATCCGCAGGCTCGGTCTCCGGCAGCTTGATGATCTCCAGTGGAATACCTAGTCGTTCGGTGATCAGAGCGATACGTCCACCATAGGCGCCATTGTCGACAACGAGCAGCTTGCCATCGGGGGGAATGACCGAGCCGATGGTTGCTTCCACGGAGAAGGTCCCACTGCCTTGCATCAAGACGGAGGTATAGTCGCCTTCGGCAGCGCCCGAGTCGCCAAGCGCGAGCTTGACGAGTCGGCCACGGATCCGCGTGACGATGCTGTTGTAGTCATCGTCCCAAGTACAGAAGTCTCGGAGCATGACCTCCTTGACCGTTCGTGAGGTGGTCAGGGGGCCGGGCGTCAACAGCAGATAAGGGATGTCGTCGTCCACGAGTTGGTTCCTGTAACAATCGGGAAATGCTCGAGTTACCAAGGCAACGAGAATGTCTTGACGTTGGTCATGTGTTTGATCGCTTCGATTACACCTTCCTTGATTCCCAGACCGGAATCCTTCACGCCGCCAAACGGAGACGACTCGATGCGATAGCCGGGTACCTGGTTGATGTTGACCGTGCCGGTGCGAATTCTCTTCACACACTTGATCGCCGCGTCCATATCGTTGGTGACCACGCCCGAGGAGAGGCCAAAGGCGGTGGCATTGGCCAGTTCAATGGCGTCGTCGAGATCCTTCACCGCCATGATCGGCGCGAGCGGACCAAACGATTCTTCGACGACCATTTCGGTGGTTCGCGGAACGTCGGCAATCACGGTTGGCTGCAGCAAGGCTCCCTCGCGAGTTCCGCCAGCCAGCACCCTGGCGCCTTCCACCACGGCTTGCTCGACGACTCGCAAGAGATCCTTGGCCGAGGCCTCGTCGATGACGGTTCCCACCCGGGTGTTGTCGTCGGCCGGATCCCCACAGGTGTATTCGGCGGTCCGCTCCACAAAGCGTTCTGTGAATTCGTCGAGCAGCGATTCGTGAACGAGCAGCCGTTTCACCGCCGTACAACGCTGGCCGGAGTTGCGATAACATCCTTCGGCGGCCAGGGTGACCGCCAGGTCCATGTCGGCATCTCTCAGGATCAGCAGCGGGGCGTTGCCGCCGAGTTCCAGGCACTGTTTCTTGTAACCGGCGATCTTGGCAATGTGCTTGCCGACGCCGACACTGCCGGTGAAGCTGACCATCTCCACCCGATCGTCGTGAATCATCGGCTCGACCACTTCTTCGGTCGACCCAACGACGACGCTGAGCATCCAGCCAGGCAAGCCGGCCTCGTACAGCAGTTCCGCAAAGCGGAGGGCCACCAACGGCGTTTTTCGCGGCGGCTTCAAGATCGTCGGTACCCCGGCGGCCACGGCCGGGGCCAGCTTGTGGGCGACCTGGTTGAGCGGGTGGTTGAAGGGTGTGATCGCGGCCATCAATTTCAGCGGCTCGCGAATCGTGAAGATCTTTCGCGCTTTTCCTTGCGGCGAAATATCGCAGGAGAAGATCTGGCCATCGTCGCGGAGCGCTTCCATCGCCGCGAACTGCAAGACATCGCAAGCTCGGCCGACTTCGTAACGTGTCTCCCGCATGCAGAGCCCCGCCTCGCTGCGAATCAAGTTGGCGAACTCTTCGCTCCGCTCTAACAATAAGCCGCGGGTCTTGGTCAGGATTTCGCTACGCTCGTAGCGGTTGAGCGGGTCGCCACCGGCGTAGTGCGTCGACAGGGCGGTCTCCAGTTCAGCGCCCGAGATCATGGAGACGCGGCCCGAGACCTCGCCCGTGTAGGGGTACGTTACTTCGACGACGTTGTCGCTGCGAATCGCCTGACCGGCAACGTACGAGGGCAATTCGACGACGTCGGTCGCTTGGGTCGCTTGGCTCATGCCTGGGCTCCGTTACATGTGAACTCGAAGATATCAAAATTGCGCGGATCGCCTGCCGCACGGGCCACGTATTCTCCGCGTAGTGGTTCGGACAACAGCATCGGTACCATTTCTTCGTAACGACCACCGTGAGAACGAAGCTGACCGCCGAGCTGAGAGAGGTCATGATCTTCCGGGGTGCGGCCGACAACGACGTCGCGTGCCGAGAGGACATACAGATCGCCGATGCGATCGGCCGGTAGTTCCATCTTCAAGGCGGCCGTCTCGCGATCATAAACTTCGGTGATGCCATCCATGGCCAGCACGGTCTTGGCGACCTCGGCGGCGTCGACGCTCTCCGGAAGATGGACGGTGACCGCCGATCCCAGGGCGCCGTGATGCACGACATAGGGATCGGTAATCGGACAGATAACGCGAACCCCTTCGCCAAACTGTTTAACAAGCAGCGACTCGAGATAAATGACATTCGGCTCGCCGGCGAGTGTGTTCTTGGCGTTCATGCCATGATCGGCCGTGGCTCCCACAATGGCGCCGAGTTCAATCAGGCGACCGATCTCATGATCCATCGCCGCGTAGAAATCGAGCGACTCGGGCTCTTCCGGGGCGTACTTGTGTTGCATGTAGTCGGTCAGCGACAGATAGAGAAAATCGGCCAGCCCCTGTTCGATCAAGGCAACACCCGCGCGAAGCACGAACAGACTCGCGTCGGCGCTGTAGATCTCGGGCGTCTTGTGCCCCACCACTTCTTCGACCTTCTCGATACCGTGGGTGGCAAGTTCCGCCTGGTCCGCTTTTTCGGCGGAGAAGGCCATGCCATCGAGATCCTTGGAGAGAATATCGCGGAGCTTTTCCTTGGCCGTGACCATGGCGACCTTGCGTCCCGCCTTGGCGGCCGCGGCCAGCAGGGTATCCGCTCGCAGGAACTTGGCCGAATTCATCATGACTTCTTCACCCGAGTCGGGATCGAGAAAGAAGTTGCCGCCGATGCCGGTCTTGGACGGGGGCAGGCCGGTGCAGATGGCCGAGTTATTGACGTTGGTGAACGAAGGCAGGGCCCCGCGAACCATGCCGCGATAGCCGGTCTTGGCAATGCGGGCGACATTCGGCATGCGGCCTTGGGCGATACTGGTGCTCAGGTATTCGTCACCGCACCCATCGATGCAAATCACGGCGATCGGCCGAGCAGGAACATTGTAGGTGCGGTCATTGACCGAGAAAGTCGTACTAACGGGCGGGGTCGACAAGGTGATCTCCAACGCGGGGGCAGGGTGCTAGGAGAGCCATCGCGGCTCGGGCAGGACCCCTCATCCTACAACATTTTCGGCGTCAAATCAGGATGGTCTGAAGGGGCCCGGTCCACTCGAAAAATTAACACTTTACACGTTTCTGTGCCCGCTACGCACGCCTATCGTCGGATCAGCGGGGCCAGCAACCCCCCGGTTAGGCAGCAGATCGCCACGATGATAAACACCATGTCCGTGGCGTTCTCGTGCTGGTCGATGATGAACCCGATGAGTGGTTCTCCTAGGCCAGCGAATACGTAGGCGAAGGCATTCATGATGCCGGTGGCGGTGGCGGCTCGGCGGTATCCGAGCATGTCCGGACAAAGCGACCAGTACGCGGACTGCGGGGCATAGACCAGAAAGCCGGCCAGGAAGAGCAGCACGATTGCCAGGAGGATCTGATCCTGGGGGATCCAGTACATCGCACCTGAGACAACCGCCGCGGGCAACAGCGCGCCGATAATCACCGGCCATCGTCGGCGATTCAGGAAACGGTCGGAGATATAACCGCTGGTGAGGGCACCGAGAGCCATGCCGAGCGGCAGCGCAATCGCAATCCACTTGGCATATCCGCCGCCCGTCTCTTTCCATTCTTTTCCCAGAAAGTGGACCGGAACCCAGATCAATAGTCCATAGCGAGCCGCGTTCTGAAAACCGATCGACAGACCGGCAATGAGAAACCGCCAATTGCCAAGGACCGCTGCGTATCGCTCCCGGGAAGACTCTTTCTCGCCTGGCGATTCCGTTGTCGAATCGGCGGACGTCGCTTCCAAGTTCTCGGGATCCTCCTCCTCGGGCGATTCAAATCCCAGTTCGCTCGGGTGATCGCGCGCGATGAGGTAGTAGAGGATTCCGGCTGCCAGCAACAGCAACACCGGAATACGAAAGATCCACCGCCAGCCAAAGTCGACAACAACGATCGCCAACACAAACGACAAAACCGATGACATTCCGGCGGCAAACAGATAGAGTCCGAATACCTTGCCGCGTTCCAGGCGACTCCACCAATTCGTGATCACACGACCGCCCGGGGCCCAGCCGAACGACTGCACATATCCATTGGCGGCCCATGTTGCGCCGAGTTGAAACAGACTGGTGCTGAGACTCGTGAGCCAATTGAGGCCACAGGAAAGAACCGCGCCCAGGCTCATCAGCCGTCGGCCGCCGAATTTGTCGGCCAGATTGCCATTGATCGCCTGGCCCAGGGCATACGACCAGAGCAGGGCCGTGCTACACCAGCCGAGTTGCTCCTTGCTCCAACCGTATTCTTCCTGAATACCCGGAATGGCGAAGCCAAAGGTTTGCCGGCCCGTGTAGTAGAACAGGTAGCAAAACATCGTGGCCAATAGCATCCGCCATTGGGCGGCGCGGAAGCTATGGCCGGAGAGTGGCGGTCCCAGCACACCCTGGGGAGGACGATACGGATTGGAGTCATTTGTCATAGGCGGTCGGGCTCGATCGAGGCGACATGAGTTATTTCTACTCCGGCACGACGGCCACACGGAGAGCCCGTTCGCGAATCGTGTGTTCAAACGCCTCCTCGGCCGCCGCTAGCGGAAAGGAGGTCTTGACCAGTTCGGCAAAAGGATAGTTGTCTTGCTCGCGCGTCAAGAAATCGATGGCTTGCACCAAGTCTTCCGCGAGATAGTTGTGCTGGCCGTGCACGTTCAGCCAACGCCGGACCACCCATTCCGCCGACACCGGCACGTCGTCGGCCGGGTAGACCGAGCCGATCAAGACATAGGTGCCGCCGATGCGCAAGAGCTTGAGTCCCGCCGCCACCGAAGCGGGCGCACCAGAGAGTTCCACGGCGATGTCGACGCCCCGGCCCGAAGAGACCTTGGCGACGACGCTTTGAAGTTCTTCCAGACCGTCGGCGACCGAGACACATCGCGACGCGCCAAAACTTCGGGCAAGATCGAGCCGGGCTTCGTCGATGTCGCAGACGATCACTTCCGCGGCGCCTTGGGCGTGGGCCATGGCGCTGGCCGTGAGGCCCAACATGCCGGCGCCTTGAATCAAGACAATTTGATCGCGACAGTCGCCACCGACGCGAAGCGCCCCGGCAACCGTGGCCGTGGCGCAGTTGGCCGGACAGGCAACTACATCGGGCAAGACATCGGGCACGCGGACGATCGGTGTGCCGGGCGCCAGGTGGCAGTACTCGGCCAGGCCCCCGCTGAGCGGGTGGCGCTCGTCGATCGCTTCGTGGCCATACTTGAAGAGTTGTTCGCACTTGGGCGCGATATCGTTTTCGCAGAAGAAGCAGTCGCCACAGTTCGCCGCGATCGACCAGGTGATGCGATCGCCTTCTTGGAGCGGTTCTCCCGACGCGTCGCAGACCGGCTCACCCGGCGGCAGAGCGGTTACCGTGCCCATGATCTCGTGGCCCAGGATGGTCGGCACCGGCGTACTTCGTCGACCTTCGTAGGTGTGGACGTCGCTACCGCACACCGTGCAGCAGGTGACTTTCACCAGCAATTCGCCGGCGGAAAGTTCAGGCAGCGCGAATCGTTCCATTCGCAGAGGTTCCCCCGTGGCGGTAAACACGGCTGCTAGCGCGCCTGCGGACATGGTGTCGATTTCCTTTGTGTCTTTCTGAAGGGGAGCGTCGGTAAACCTGAGGATTGTCTTGCGGAGTGGCTAGTGGCCAATCGCGTAGTAGTTGCTGTAAATCTCCCGGGCCTGCTCGGTGGCCGTCTCCCAATCCCAGGTGGTCTCGGTGAACCGATCAGGGCTGAGGCTGCGGACGTATTCCGATGGGGTCTCCTCCAGAATCGACTCGACGACGTGCCGGCCGATGCCCGCGGAACCCGAGACACCGTGGGCGTTGCAGCCGCCCGCCATAACGAAGCCTTTGACGCGGCAACTCTCGCCGATCATGAAGCGACCATCGGGGGCGAACGTGGGCCAGCCTTTGAAGACGCCGCGGACGCCCAGTTCGTCGAGTTTGGGAACGTACGGCGACAGATCGGCACCAAACTCGCCCAGGACGTCCCAGTCGTCTTCCAGCGGAGGCGTGGGGCTGTCGATTTCATAGGTGTTCACATCGAGTGCCAGACTCTTCGGCTCCCATCCGCCAGCCAACAGGGCGTTGGTCTCGGGGCGAAGGTACAACCGGATATCGGGAATGCGAACGACCGGCATGTCGGGGTGCAAGCCATCGCTATGGACCGTGACGAAGAAGGAGTGTCGCACCGGAATAATCGGCAGCTCGATGCCGACCGACTTGGCAACATGATAGGCGTTGGCTCCCGCCGCATTGATGACGATGGGCGATTCGATCGTCCCACGATCGGTAGCCACTCCCTGCACCTGGCCATCCTCGACAAGAATCTCTTCAACATTGGTGCTTGGGCAGAACGCAACGCCCAGCCGACGGGCATGAGTCACATAGGCCATCGTCAAGTCATACGGCTGCAGGTAGCCATCGGTGGGGCACCAGAGCGCGGCTTTCACCGCGTCGAAGTTCAATAGCGGCCATTTTTTCTTGGCCGTGGCGTTATCGATGAACTGCACGCCTAAGCCCGCCTCGTCGGCCACCGACTTCAGCTTTTCGAACTCGGCCACACGCTGATCGTTGAGCGCCAGTCGGAGCGAGCCGACCTGTCGCCAGGCCGGGTTGGCTTCCTGGTCTTCCTGCAGTGCGGAGAAGGTCTTGACCGACCACATGGCGAGTTGCACGCGGTCGACGGTGCTGCGAACTTGTCCCACGAGTCCGGCCGCTTGGGAAGACGTAACCGCCGCCACGGTCGGTTCCCGTTCCAGAAGAACGATGTCCTTTTCACCCGCCTTGGCCAGGCTATAGGCGACACCGCAGCCCACGGCCCCGCCGCCGACAATCACGTATTTCGCATTGTTCGGTAAATCGGCCATCTAGTTGCTCTCCTCCGATGAGTCTTCCGCGGGTGTTGTGTCGCGCTGGTCAGGTTGATCTTTCAGCCGGTCGGCCAGGATTTCGGCGATGTCTCGAACCTGCGTCGATTCGTCTTTGGCCGCCACGCCGTCGTTTATCATGACCAGACAGAAGGGGCAGGAAACCGCCACGGTGTCGGCACCGGTGGCCAGCGCCTCGTCGACGCGCGACTGTCCGACGCGCTCGTCGATGGCGTCGTCGAACCACATCCGTCCACCGCCTCCGCCACAACAGGCCGTCTGCTGGCGGCTGCGCGGCATTTCGACCATCGTGGCGGCCGCAGTCGACGAAGCCTTGGCCGGCGGCGTTATCGCGAGTTGGACCAATTGCCTGGGCTCTTCCGAAATTCCATTGACCCGTGCCAGGTAACACGGATCGTGAAATGTGACCTTCTGGATCGCGTCGTCGCTGGCGTCATCAAGCGGCAAGCGTCCCGCTTCAGCCAGCTCGCTCAAGAATTGACTGTGGTGAATGACTTCGTACTCGCCACCCATCTGCGGATAGTCGTTCCGCAGGCTATTGAAGCAATGGGGACAGTGCGTGACGATCTTGCGGACCTTGTTCTCTGAGAGCGTGGCGACGTTTTGCTCGGCCAACTCCTGGAACAAGAATTCGTCCCCCATACGGCGGGCCGATTCGCCGGTGCAACGCTCGTCGTTTCCGAGTACCGCGTAATGGACGTTCGCCGCTTCCAACAGTCGTACCACGCTGCGGGCCACTTTCTGCACGCGACGATCGTACGAGGCCGCGCAACCAACCCAGTAAAGGACTTCGAAGTCGGGCCGTTCCTTGGTGGTCGGCACATCGAGACCCTCCGCCCAATCGAATCGTTCGTCGGGCGGAAGCCCCCAAGGGTTGCCGACCCGTTGCGACTTTTGCAGAGCCGTGGCAGGCGAACCACGCAAGGCACCTTCGCCGATCAGAAAACGTCGCATGTCGGTCAGATAATCCATCGGGCGGATTCCGAGCGGGCAGACCTCGATACAGGCGGAACAGGTCGTGCACGACCAGATCGTCTCGGCGGCGACGGTGTCGCCATGCAACGCCGCCCCGTCGCTGCCCGCGCCTTCGATATCATCGGAGCCGTTGTTGCCGGCGAGCGAAGCGCCGATGAGGGTCATGTGTCCTTGCAAATCTTGCACGACATCGCGAGGCGAGAGCGGCTTGCCCGCTTCGAACGCCGGACAGGCCGCTTCACATCGCCCGCAGGAGACACAGGCGTCGAGCGCCATCAGTTCTCGGCGGGTGAAATCGGTGATGCTGCCGACGCCGACCATGCCGGTCTCTTCAACTTCTTCCATGGTGATGGGGACCAAGGTGCCCATCTGTTTGGTCTGAGCCGGCAGATTGAGCGACCCGGCCAGGGCATGCAGCAATCGCGTGTATGGCATGGCAGCGATAAAGCCCAACGCGAGCACGGCATGCACCCACCACAGAGACAGATGCCAGCCGCTAGCACTGGCCTGATTGAGGCCCAGCTGTTCAAACACTCGTGCACAGAGAAGTCCCGCGAAAGACAATCCGGGCAAGGGTGTCTCCGCGTGAATGATCCGCAGGCCTTCGATGAAGTAGCCGGTGATGCCGATCAGAATCAGCGACCCAAGAATCACATAGTCGGCCGTGTTGTGCGCGATGTTGTCCCGACGACGAATACGACGTACCAGGAGCATTCCGCAGCCGAGAAGAAAGACCAGCCCAAAGGCGTCCAGCACGACTTCGTAGATGGCGTAATAGATGCCCTTGTGAAACAGCGGATCGGTCGGCGCACGTCCCAACAGATCGGCCAGGATATGTTCCAAGGCGATCAGCAGTGTGCCAATGAACAACACCACGAAACCGCTGAACAGACAAACGTGGGCCACGCTCGCCAGTCCGCGTCCCCAGACCCGCCGTTGAAACAGCACATTGCGAGTCCAGAGTCGCGCTGCGGTCCGCCACTGGAGGGGCTCCGCACTGGGGCGGCCCATCCTCCAGAGTCGAATGCGGCGATAAAGACCGTAGCCAAACAGGCCCAACGACACGGCCGCCAGGACATAGAACAGCAGCTTGGAGAGCGGCGGCACATTGCCGAAAACTTCACGCGTCAGCAGACTGCTTTCGGCCAGCAGCGACGATGAGGTCACAGAGCGGCAGAGTTCAATTGGCATTGAGCTTTTCGACAAGCTGAGGAACGATCTCGTAGACATCGCCCACAAGACCGTAGTCGGCCATTTCAAAGATCGGGGCGTCGGGATCCTTATTGATCGCCACGATGACCTTCGAGTTCTTCATGCCGGCTAGATGCTGGACCGCCCCGGAGATGCCGAGCGCAACGTATAAGTCGGGGGCGATAATCTTGCCGGTCTGGCCGACCTGCATTTCGTTCGGCGTGATGCCGGCGTCGACCAGGGCTCGAGAGCTCCCGGTGGCTCCGCCGACCGCGTCGGCCAAGGATCCGACGAGTCGTTCGAAGTCGTCGCTATTCTTCATCGCCCGACCGCCGGAGACAACGATACTGGCTTCCGAAACATCGGGGCGGCTGGAGGTCTTCGTGTCGCGCGAGACAAACTCGATGTGGCTTGGCAGTTCGCTGGCGTTGACCGTTATGGGAGTGATCGAGTGCGATTCGCCGGTCGGTTCCGCCGGCGCGTAGGCCGAACCTCGCACGGTGATGATCTGGGGCGAACCATGGAGTTGCACCTCCGCGGTCACCGAGCCGGCGTACATCGGTCGCTTCAAGGTGAGTTGGCCATCTCGAAAGTCGTGGCCGATCACCTCGCTTGCCATGCAACCGCCGAGCAGGCCGCCTGCCCGAGAGACAACATCCTTGGCGAAGGTGGAAGTCGCCGCCACGATCAATTCAACACCGCGCTCGTTGACCGTCTTTGCGATGAGGGCCGCGTAACGATCGGCCACCGGTTCGGCCAGCGCCGGGTCGTCGGCCGTGAGCACGGAGGCGAATTGCGCCGCGTCCGCCGCCACGCCGTCCATCTTGGAGCCGAGCACCAGGCACTCCACCGTGCCTTCTTTCCGCTGGGCGATATCTTGAGCAAACGTGAACGCCGAACGGGTCGCCGTGCGGACCGCCTGCTGATCGTGTTCGACAACAACTAGAATCTTCATGCCTATCAATGTTCCTAAAGTACTTTGGCTTCGGTGCGGAGTCGCTCGAGAAGTTCGTCAGCCGAACCGAGCTGCTGGCAGGTGCGTTCGGCCGATGCCACGGCGTATCCGTGAATGGTGACGCGGGGTTCAATTGTCACACCCAGTTCACTCGCTGGAACTTCCTCAATCGGCTTCTTGCGGGCTTTCATGATGCTGGGCAGCGAAGCGTAACGTGGCTCGTTCAACCGCAAGTCGGCCGTAATCACCGCGGGTAGTTTGATGTTGACGGTCTCGATTCCCAAATCGGTCTCGCGAGCGACCTGCACCTTCTCGCCGTCGATCTCCACCTTCGAAGCGAACGTCGCTTGCGGCCAGTCGAGCTGCGCGGCCAGGAATTGACCGGTCTGGTTGGCGTCGTCGTCGACGGCCTGCTTGCCCATCAAGACCAGATCGGGCGATTCGCGGCGGACGATCGCCAAGAGGATTTGCGCGGCGTTCCAGGGATCGAGTCCCTCGTCACTTTGCACGAGCAACGCCCGGTCGGCGCCCATGGCCAGTCCCGTGCGCAGCGGCTTTTCGTATTCCTCGCTGCCGATGCCGACGACGACGACCTCGACATCGCCGGAGAAACCTTCCTGAATACGAATCGCTTCTTCCAAGGCGATGGCATCGAACGGATTGATAACGTAAGAGAGTTGGGCTTCGTCGACACCGCTGTTATCCGCGTTGAGGCGGATCTTGAGCTCCGTGTCAGGGACGCGTTTCGTGGGAACGAGAATCTTCATGGTCAAGGAGAGGCGAAAACTTGCTGGTGGGAGGGTGAATCGTCAGGTGGGTGTCGTGGGTCGGTGGGGCTTGAGGATGATCGGATCGGCATGCCGAGCTCCGCCCGGTCACATGGCTACTGACCGGTGGTGGCCGTCTTACCTTCCACACGGCCGTAGTAACTGGCGTACATGTTGTAACACTTCTGCTTGACCTCGGGTCGCTCCTGATAGCCTGGCAGGTCGAAAAACCGATCGGCGACCAAGGCATCGATATCGTACTTGGTCGAACCATTGAGAATCAGGTCGGCCATGATCACGCCGATTGTCGGGCTCTGCACAATGCCATGGCCCGAGAAGCCGGCGCAATGGAACAGCCCACCAATGTCCTCCAGTGCTCCGCAGAACGGCTTGCCATCGGGCGTGAAGGTCATGATGCCGTGCGTGATGGCCATTGGGGTTCGTTCGTTGATCCACGGATAGCGCTGCTGGGCGGAGTGGATCAGCAGCGCCACGTTGTAGTCGTCGCGGGCCGTCTTCATGGTTGACATATCGAAGTCGACCGGCAGGTCTTCGGTGTCGTATTCGACCGGCTCCGCCTCGTACATGCCGACCAGCAAGCCGCCGGCGTCGGGGCGGGCATAAATGCGGTGGTGACGATTGCGAATCGCCGGGCTGAGACGATCGACCTCGTGTTCGGGATCGGGGCGGGTGGCCAGATAATAATGTCCCAGGGCGGCGGTCGCCAGCTTCTGATCGGCCAGATCGGCGATCAAGTACGACCAGGGTCCGCCGGCGTTGACGACCACCGGGGCATGGTACTCGCCGGCCGCGACTCGCACTCCCTTGGCCTTGCCGCCTTCGATAAGGATCTCTTCGACAGGGGTGTTGTGGTGATAAGTGACGCCGTTGGTCTTGCCGACGGTGACATAGGCTGAAACCAACTCCGCTGGTTGCAAGTGTCCGTCGGTTGGGCAGAAGCAGGCGTCGACCAGGTCGTCGGTCTTCATGTACGGCAGCATCTTGGCGACTTCTTCGATCGGCAGATGATCGATATCGAAGTTGATCGACTTGCCCATCGCGACCAAGTCGACAATCTCTTGGGCCCGCTCGGGCGTTTCGGCCAATCGCAAAGAACCGGTCTGGATATAGATCTCGACATCCGCCTCGCGTTCCAGTTCTTTGACGACTTCAACTCCATCCATCAGCATGCCGGTCGCCGCTTCGCTTCCGCGGAGCTGCCCCAAGAGTCCGGCGGCGCGACCGGTGCTACCGTTGCCGAGCCGTTCTCGCTCGATGACGATCACCTTCGAGCCGCGTTTGGCCAACTGCATGGCGGTGCTCAGCCCGGCCACGCCGGCGCCGATGACAATGACGTCGGCCGTATCAAGTATTTGTGCCACGAGTCTGGTTTCCTTTGTGTCTTGTCTTGTTGGTTTGTGACGGGGCTAGCGAAACAGGGCGGCGCCGAGATCATTCGCTCAGGCGGCATCGCAATAGTCGGAAAGTTGTCGCAGATACCAGCGGAAGAAGGCATCCAGATTGTATTCCTTGTAAGTCGAGAGAGGACCCGGCTTGAAAGCTCTCGAATCGACGCCGCGTTGAGCTGCCGCGCAAAGGTCCCAGTCTTGCTCGGAGGTCAACTGCCAGAACGGCATCAGCTCATCCAGTTGGTAGTCCCGGCCTTCGACCGCGTCTTCGTGTACCAGCCAGGTGACCTGGGCCAAGGTTTTCCGCGGACCGTCGGGCGTGAGACGTGTCGTCACGCCGTGATCGCAGCTGGAGTGGTTCCAGAAATTGGGCATCGTGCGCAGTCGGAGCGTGCCGACGTCGGCATCCGGATAGTCGCCCATCAGCGGTGCGACCTGTCGGCCTTCCAGCGTCTCGCTGACAAAACCCTCGACTAGCGTCGTGCGATTGGCCGAGTACCAGAGATTCTGTTCCGCGTCCGGGAAAGTCGCCATGCCGGTGTCATGGTGCGTGGCGGCCAATCCGACGCTCGACCACTTCTCTTCGCTACGCGCCACCGTGGCAGCCATTTCCTGTTGGACCGCCTCGCTGACATCGTCGGCATTGATGTGATCGTAGTTGGCTTTGATGTACTGCGGGTGATTCACGTTGCAGTGAAAACACTCGCGATTATTCTCCCACACCAACTTCCAGTTCGCCTCGATCGTGTACTCCACCGTCTTGGCGATCTTGGCCCGCTCCAGACCTTGTGGCTGCATGAGTGGTTGCATCAACTCTCGGGCCTGCTCGAACGCCGGTGGCTCATTGGCCAACGAAATGTAGATCAAACCAGCGACGACTTCGACATGCAGCGGCAACAGACCGAGCTGTGACTTATCGACCTCTTCTTGCATACCGCGACAGGTCAGCAGTTCTCCGGATCGCGAATAGACCCATTGATGGTAAGGGCAGACGAGTCGGCCGACGTGACCCTGTTCGGTCTGGCAAAGTTGCATGCCGCGGTGGCGGCAGATGTTGTGCAGGGCGCGGATCTCGCCATCGTCGTCGCGGATGATCAGAATCGGATCGGTGTCGACCTGATAGGTGAAGTAGTCGCCCGGTTTGGAAAGCTGGCAGGTGTGCCCAGCCAGCAGCCAGCCACGTCGCCAGATCGCTTCGATTTCAGCCTGAAATATCGTCGGATCGTGGTAGAACGACCGCGGCAGACCGTGCCCCTCTTCGCGCGAGGCAACCTGCTGGCGAAGATGAAGGGCGACGTCGGGCGAGGCGATTTCGGTCACGGAAACGGACGTTATTGGGGCGGGAAAATGGGGCGTCTGGAATCCCTCAGGATAGGTCACCGCGGGCAGGCGGGGCAAGTGGCGCGTGGGGCCGTCAGGGCCCGCAGCGGGCTTTCGCGGCAGGCAAACTCCTGTCAGCTGGCGGGCTTGTCCCTCGATTCTTGTCGTAGGAGGAAGTAGGCGGCGCTGGCAACGAACAACACAGTTGCGACAACAGCCATGGCGTAACTGAAGAACCGCATGAAGTTAAGGTCGGACATTTTCGATTCGGCGAGGTCCTTATAGAGCCGAACCCCGACACTCCCGGTGTAGCCCAAGGCATCCGCGACATAGATAGCGAATACCGCCGTGCCTATGGTATGGGTGGTGGCCATGATGCGGTCGAACAGGACCGAACCAAACGGGACGTAAGCGAGATAAGACCCCAGGCCTATGCAGATCATCCACTGCAGCCCGGTGATCCTCCCGGCATCGAACAGCCAGGTGCCGACGCCGAGTAGAATTGTTCCGGTCCCCATGATGATGAAAGCGCCGAGCAGTCCTAATCGATTGTTTCGAATCAAGAACAATAGCGCGAGCGGGGTAATGACGCCGAAGGCTACCCACGTTTCACTGCGGCTAAAGATGCCCGGTTTATCGGCGTATCCGAGTTCACGAAAGATCTCGGCACCAAAATTGTCGCGGTAGTCACGGAAGGCGGTCAAGAAGAAGTAGACGAAGAACAACATGGCCAAGCCAGGGAGAAACGTCTTGAGCCAAACCATGCGTTGATGAGAGTCCATCGGCTGTCGATGCGATCTCAACTTTTCGTCCAAAGCGGTCGGATTGGGAATTTGATTCAGAAGAAACGTGGCGAACAAAAAAGGAGCCAGAAAGATCAACCCGGTAAGAAATGGCATCCAATACTCTGAGATGCTTCCCGCCGCGTGATACGGATTCGGTGCTGTGAGTTGGACCAGTCCGATCGGGTCGGGCAGATCGAGCGCGAAGAACGTCAGCGATTCGCTGCCTTTCATCAGGGCTTTGCCGATATCTTTGACGATACCGCTGGCGATAATGAAAGAACAACTCAGCCCAGCCAGCAAGAGTTCGCTTGTGCGTCGACCTTCCAAGAACCAAACCACCAGCCCCCAGACCATGCCGAGTGGCAAGCCATTGAGGAAGATTGCCAAGATCTTGGCGTTTCCAGGGAGAACGGCGAATAGTAGTAACGCTGCCTCCGCCACGAGGATCATCGCTATCAGCAAGACCATTCGCTGGCCACGTTTGACCTCCGAACAGATCTTGGTGCCGATGTACTTGGAAAGCGTGTATCCGAGTAGCTGACTAATGATGAATACGGTCTTGAGGGGCAGCCCGAGAAACGTCAGGTTCGCGTATTCCGCCGCGGCAAAGGGTTTGCGAAAGGCGTACATGCAGAAGTAGGTGCCAAACGCGGCCAAGATGGCGTATGTGGTGAAGATCCAAGTAGGCGCGGACTCCAGCCCCGTCTGGATCCGTCCTTGCTTGGAGTTCTCTTGATCCACCTTGTCTACCATCCCTGATTATCGATTCCCGTGTTCTCGGCCGGAACAGGCGATACGCTTTCCCGGATAGTGAGCATTGCCGCTATCTCTTCTCAACCGCTTTGGCCGTCCGAGGCATGAATCCGACAGAGGTCTCCATCCACTTGCCGCAGCTACATCCGCCACCCGCTTCGGGAGAGAGCAGCATGCCGCTGGAAGGAATCGTGCTCAGCCAGCAACTGGGACGTAGCCGAGACCAGGAGGAAGGAATCTCATAACGTGCATCCCACATCACCACATTGGCCGCGCGGAAGAAGACGTGACTCCAACTACAGGCGTAGGTTCCACAGCCGCCTCCCGGCATCGACTTGGGGAGCACTTCGCCACTGCGGAGGTGATACGCACGCGGTCGCACAAACAGCCAGTCTCTAACGAATGCCGGTCGCGACATCGCCTTGCCGTGGTCGTGGGCACCCTTGGGCCACTCGAAGCGATCACTCCACACCGATTCGCCATCGGCCGCGTTGTAGGCCGTGACTTCGTACTCGCCGGCGCCAGAGGCGACGATGACCAGCTTTTCGTCGCGTTGCTTATTGGGCCAGGTGGCGCGATAGGCCATGTAAAAGACGCTCTCGCCGTCGTGGGTATCGAGCGATTGCTCGTAGAGCTTTTCGCCGGTGTTCACATCGAGCGCGACGAGGAACTGATCCTGCCACAGTTCAGGCAGACCGAGCCGGCGACTGTCGGCGGCGGCCACCTTGTCGTTACGACTCTCCACAAAATAGATCCGTTCTCCACCGATCGTAATCGTGGAGTTGATGATCACGCCACCGTCGTATTGCCACGCTTTCTCGCCACTCGCCTTGTCGTGGGCAAATAGATTGTCGCTACAGACCTTGAAACTTTCCGGGCCTTTCGGCTGATCGTACCAGGCTCCATGTCCCCAGTAGCCGGTATAGGCGGAGCCTTGCTTCGTCGCGCTGCCGATGAGGTGCTTACGATGGCTGGCGATATAGCCCCAGTCGTAATCCCAATCCGAATTCGAGCCCGCTTCGACAACGAATTGATGGGCCAGATCGCCCGTTTGGGCGTCGAACTTCCAGCAGCGATCTTTCATCGCCAGGTAGACGAAGTCGTCGTCGGCACACCAATTACTCGAATCGCGAGGCACATTCATACGGGCCATGTCGGGTAGCTCCGCCGCCCAGAGAATCGCACCGTTATAGGCGTCGAGCGCGATAAACCGTTGCAGTCCCTGTGTGAAGAGTCGACCGTGGGTGGCCAGCGGTCCTGTCTTGCGACCTTGTCGGTCGGGTTGATAGCGGGGACCGGGGCGACCAACCCATTGCACGTCGAGCTCGTTCGCGTTGGAAACATACGAGAGCATCTCGCCGCCGTAGGCCGAGTTGTCGGCGCGGCCATATTGATGGGACCATTCGCCCGCCCCAACAATCGCAGCCTTGCGAATGGTGGCCCACAGACCGCCACTCTCGACGACGACGTTCTTTTCGAGAGGTACTTCCGCCAACCAGTCCTTCAACAGCGCCTCGTTAAGTTTGGCCCGGCCGACGCCTTCACCACCGATGTAAGCCAGCCCTCCGAGCGGACGCAGCAGACGAGCAACTTCGACGGCGCCAAAGTCCAACGGCTCGTTGTCGAGGACCTGCTGAGACAGGACGAGATTCGCGAAATGGCTCGGCAGCGGCAGCTTGTCGAGTGAGTCGACCTTGAGCACGCCAACGCGTACTCCGTAGACGCCCGCTTGTTGTAATTTCTCCCGCGCTGCGGCGATCTTGGCATCGTCTGTATCGACGCAGACGACTTGTAGCCCACTTTGCCGGACCAGTTCGTAAGCCAGGCTGCCGTCACCAACACCCACGATCACGCAGATGCCGCGTTGCAGCTTCGACTGCGTGAGCATCTTTTCCGCAAACTTACGACTCCGCGCGGTGACCGCGTTTTCTTCGTAGGGACTCTCTTCTTTCGACACGGCCGGTGAATAGTTGAAGAACGTCTCCAAAGTGAACGAATTCTTGGTCTCGTCCGCGGTGATCGTGAAGTTGTAGTTCTCCAGTCGCTCTAGATCGGAGAGCGTGGCGGTGTGGGTCTTGGTCGGGTTGGCTTGAGAATAGGTCTTGGCGACCGCATCGTCCCGCCCGATCATCTCATAGACAATCTGCGTTGGTTCCTTCTCACGCGTTCCCCAAGTAACGACCGCCTCGTCGGGACCGACGAAGCGCGCGTAAGGTCCCCAGGCCAGCGAACTGGTCGGCGTCTGGGGGGGAGTGATTTCGCTGCGTATCGACCGCTGGGAATTGTCGGCAACCGTTTCACCCGGGCCGGCCTTTTGTGTGCCAGGTCGGAAACAGTGAATCGCACCTTCATCGGTGCTGACAAACAGCGCTCCATCGGCGACCGCGATTCCGAAGGCACCGCCTTCCACTGGCGCTCGCCAAACGATGTCTCCATCCTCGGCTGAAATTGCCACCACGCCGCCGACTGTACCGGCGAAGATCGTGTCACCCGCCACGACCATGGTCAAGTACTGCTGTTTACCAACTCGCCACTTCACCCGCTTCGATTCTCGATCGAAGGCGGTAATGGTTGGGGTCCCGAGCGTCTTGCGGTTCACCTGCGTGGTCATCAGCGGTTTCTTTTCCGCGTTCAGCGCCAGGATGAGATCCTGCTTCTTCTGCGGGTTAATGGCGTTCTTGGTCGGGGTGCTGAGCAGATAAGCGGTCGGCCCCGCCACGATCATCTCGCGCCCCATCGGAAAGGTTGCCAGGCGGGCGCCGGTCTTGACGTCGCTGGCCGTAAAATTGCCGTCGCGATTGCCGGGGCCGTGATAGAGTTGATTCTCTCTAGTGAGTAGCACGAAGCAGCCCGTGCCGTGGTAGTCGACTCGGCCCTGCTTCTCGCCCGTCTTGCGATTGAGCAGGAGCGGCGCGATTCGCCCTTGCGACAAGATCAGCATCGAGTCAGAAGCCAGCATCGGGCCTTCAAACGAGTTGCTTTCCGAATACTGTTTAACGAAGCGGCCATCACCCTCCGGTTTGCCAGTCTCGGCATCCAGAGCACACAAGTAGGAGCGCTTCCACGGTAGTAGAGAGCCGCCGAAGTACGCCGTTCCCTCATCGACCGTGATGCCGGTACGAACCGGCCAGAACGAGACCATCCGCCCGTTGTTGATGACGCGGCGTTCTTCCGGAGCGGGATTAAATTTCCAGTGGGGCTGGCCCTTGTCAGCGGAGAGGCAATAGGCCGATCCGTCATCGGAGCCGACGTAGACCTTGCCGGCGGAGATGGTCGGCGGCATGCGAATGGCGCCCTCGGTGGTATAACGCCACCGCTCGGCGCCATTCGCAGTATCGAGGCAGCGGACCGCGTCGTCGGCAGAGGAGCCAAAGTAAAGCGACTTCCCCGCGATTGTGACGTGGAACACACGATCGTAATTCCGCATCGAGTTCATCCGCGGAATGTCGTTGTAGGCGTCCCACTTGGCCGGCCCGTGCCAGGCCGGTTGCGGCGGATGAGGTGATTGCCAACTCCAGGCAAGGCCCAGCTTCTCGGTGTCAATCAACTCGTCTGACTGCCCGCTACGATAGTTGTCATGCCGATAGGTGGGCCAGTCGGCGGCCTGGAGAGAGGGGACCCACATACTGGTCGTGAGGCCGGCCACCAGCAGCAGGCAAATTCTTAGAGAGCGACCAGTACTTCGTGAGCTACGGGTAGGGTGAGCATGGCGATGCGACATGGTGGGATCTCGCGGAGGGTGGGATCGCGGGGAGGTTGTTCGGGGCTCGGCGTCTATTATAAGCCGAATTGTGTTGGTCGGTGTTGCTTGCTGTCTCTCCAGAATCGGGGCCTGGCAGCGGTCAGGAGTACAGGCATTCCACGTCAGCTAACCGTCGCGGCGGCGGTGTTATCGGTGATTTTTCCTTCCCGCATTTCAATGATGCGGTCGGCATACTGTTTCGACTCACTACCATGCGTGACGACCAGGACAGTGCCGCCCTGATCTCGATAATCTTGCAGGATGTTATAGACCTCGGCCGCGTTCTCTTCGTCGAGATTTCCGGTCGGTTCGTCGGCCAGTAGCACCTTGGGTCGCCGGAGCGTGGCCCGCGCAATGGCGGTCCGCTGGCGTTCGCCGGTGCTCAATTGATCGGGTCGATGGCCGGCCCGATGGCTGAGGCTCAGGCGATCCAGCAGCGCCATCGCTTGCTCGCGGATGTCGCCCGCGGAGTCCTCTCCCGCGCTCAGCAGCACGTTGTCGAGAAGGTTGAGGTAGGGCACCAGATGAAACATCTGGAATACGAAGCCGATGTTCGCGGCGCGGAATTTGGCCCGCGCGCCGCCGGAGAGCGCGTACAAGTCTTGATCGGCCACGCGAACCACGCCGGAGGAAGGACGCAACATTCCGCCGATGGAAAATAGCAGGGTCGTCTTGCCGCAGCCACTGGGGCCGTAAATCATCGTCAGCTCTCGTTCCGGCAGCTGGAGCGACACGTCGACCAGCGCCGCGACCTCTCCAGAGCGGGCGGTGAAAGTTCGACTGACATGTTCGAGTGTGATCATGGTTATTCCTGACGCAGCGTCACAGCGGGATCTTGATTGACGGCCAGGGCGGCGGGAATGAAGCTGGCCAGCATCGCCAGCAATGGCGCCGCGAGCAAGGCATAGCCCAGCATGATCGGTTGCAGCTTGATGGCGTTGGCCGTGACGGGGAAGAATTGCGGGCCGTAACTTGTCGCCATGTAACCACCTATCAGAAAGCCGAGCGCCGCTCCGAGCAGTCCAATCAGCAGAGCTCGACCAAGAATCAGGCTGCTGATCAGACCGGAGCCGTAACCGAGCGCCCGCAGCAGACCGATTTCACTGGTCCGCTCACGGACATTGATCACTGCCAGGACACCAATCCAGGCCGCGCTGACGATAAGCAAGGTGGCGATAATGAACTTGGAATACTTCTCCATCATCTGCCGCTGTCGAGCGCGGACGTTGGAGAGTTTTGCATCGTGCACTACTTGGGCTTGTGGCAGAATCGATTCCATTTCATCCCGGAGTGCAAGTAACGGATTCTGTTCCGTCGTCTCGCAGCGGCAATCGATGGCCTCGATTTCATTGATTCTTCCCTGCATATCGAAGGCGGTCTGCACGTCGGAAAGAAGCGCGAGGATGCTCACGTCGTCTCGGGTTCCTTGCTCCGGCTGCACGCGGGCGACTTTCCAGGTCTTACCTGGCAAGCCTTCCAGCTCAATCTGGTCGTTCTTCTTGACGCCCAGCAGCTCTCCTACCGCGTGACCTACGTAGATCTCGCCTGCGGTTATCGAGTAACCCATCGGCGATTTCTTGGGGTGCCCGGGCGGGTGCCTGGCTGGGGCCATGCCCACCATGCGAATCGGTTGGTCCTTGATCTCGATCTTTTGGGCCAGGCGGGCGATGAGGTGATTGAAGGAAATATTCTTCTGCGAGGCGAGCTTCTCGACGTAGTCTTCCGGCATCGTCACCGAGGAGTAGCCGAGTTCATGAAACTCGAATCGGTCGGCCTCTTTGGGGATGATGCGGACGTTTGATCCCCCGTCTCGGGTAGCGCGACGTGTTTCCCGCTGAGCCGCGTCTTGCGTGATGCCAATGGCTACACAAATTGCCACGGCGGCGACCGCCGCCATCAGCGATAGGAGAAAGCTCACCTTGCGGTGCCACAGTTCCTTAAGAATGAGAGTCCCTGCCAGATTCACTACCGATTCTCCCCACCGCCCATTGCCAATACCATTCCTCCGCCTAACAGCGCAATCGCCACCAAGCCAATGACGACCCACCCAATCATGCTGATCCCCGAGCTCGGCTCAATTTCGACGGTGAAGGTTGAAGCCGGCGACTCGTCTGCTGTGTCGACCGGAGTCGCCTCAATCGCCGGAGCGTCTACAGTTGCCTCAGTGGCTGTTGTCGAAGATGTATCGATGAGCGGTGCGGCGGCCTGGGCAACGAGAGCTGCGGAGTCGGGCTCGCCCGAGACTTTCTCAGCAGGCGTCGCCGTATCGGGCACGTCGAGTTCAATCTCCTGGTAGCCAAGAGCCGGGAAGATGAGTTCCGACTCGGCCAGTGCGGCCTTGCCGCTGGGGCCGCGGGAAAGGAGTTGCGCGATCTCGGTCTTCACTTCGGGACTGCCCGGGTCGAAGTTCAACTTGGCCAGGGCCAGCTTTTCAGTTGCTTCGTCCCAGATGTGCGGGATCATATTGCCCTGCATCCAGGAGCGGTCGAGTCCGCACTCACAGTCTTGCAGCACAGCGGCCAGGCTCCGCTCGAGTTTTCGCGTTTCGTCTTGGGGGAACCGCAGTACTGGGCCGATGCGCCGTCCGCGTCCAAAGATCACGGCTATTTGTGTCGCCGTGCGGTCGGTAACGTCGATGCCGAGTGACCAGAGCAGAATTCGCTCCGCCTGGGCCTGTTCAGGAGAGAGCACGATCAGGTGCGGTGGTTTCTCCGGTGGCTTGGGGGCGTGCGGAAGGATATCGCGAATCTGCAGAATGTAGTTGTTTGCCAGTTGGGTAATCTGTCGATTGGTCTCCGCGTCGTCACCTTCCAGCAGAATCATCACGCTGTGGGTGTCGAGCGTCCGCGGAATGATCTCGTCGCGGACTTGCGAATTGATGGCGGCCGTGCAGATATCACTTAGTTGATTGGCTTGCAGTACTTCGTTTGGATCGCCCAATCGCAAGGCTCGATTGTCGGGGCTGACGAGGACCGCTGCGGGGAAGTCCGTGACGCCGGCCGCTTCCAGGAACGTCTCGGCCGCGTGCTCACCCTCTTCATCCACATTAACCAGTTCCGCCACCACATTGCTGTCGGTGAGTAAATCGCTCGCGGTCTTGAGAGCCTGGGTAAATTCGTCCACGCCGCCGGCTGGCGTGTACACAAACAGGCGATACGGGGAGTCGCCGAGGTCGACGAAGGCGACGTGACGAACCGTGTACTGACAGGCGGCGGCAATGTGTCCGCCCGCCAGGGCCGAGGTGATAGCCAGCGCAGCTATCAGTGTAGTTCGTGTCGTAGGTCGCATGGCTTGAGTCCGCTTCGTCTGTTGCCTTGATCGTGTGGCGCCGGCAAGATTGGCGTCACACTCTCGAAACTCTAATTTTCTCGCGCCTTGCGGTCGGTCGCAAGTGCGCTTTGACCCCACTGGTCCTGGGTCTTTTCTTCATCCACACCCGCATTTGCAGTGTGAAGAATCCGCGAATCTCACCCACGGGCCCCTCGATAGCCGTATATTGCCTGCACTCCGCTGAAAGGTCTCATCAGGCTTTCTGAACTTGGATTGGTTCACCTCATTCGTCGTCGCTGTTGTGGTCATTGGATTTGCCGCTCGTTGAAGTGGTGTCGGCGAGTTGCTCGCTTGTCGATTCCCGGCGGGCGAAGTACCAGCCGATCACAGGTGGGATCCAGCACAGATTGGCCGCGATGGATTCCAGGGCGGTGGCGATTTGTGTCGTGGGGCTGAAGCCCAAGAGCCGCGCTGCCAGTAGTCCGCAGGGCACCAACATGATGACACCCAGGCTGGCGAGCATGACCGGGTGTCGGAAGTAGTCTCGCATGGCGCTGCTCCAGCTACCGGTGGCACGTCGCAGGAAGATCATGCCCGCCACCGAGGCGCCAATTTGATCTCCCATGGAGTAGAAGAAGGGAATATAGAATCCTTCCACGCCATAGACGTTAACCCCCGCGAGGCGACTCACCCCGTCGATGATCCACGGCAAGGTCATGCCGGTGACCTTACCCCAGCCATAGGCCTCGGCCATGGTGGCGACATCGCCGCGGAGGCGACGCAGCAGCGCGAAGCCGCCTTCAAAGAGACTCTCTCCTTCGCCCGCCATCGTCCGGACCAGCCACTGCCCCCAGCCGCTGCGCTGCAGACCGAGTTGATCGAGAATGGCGGCTATCACCAGGCCAATCAGGTAACCGGCCAGCGTAAAACCGGCCAGCTCACGAAAGGAGTCGTGCTCGGCGGGCGGCTCAGGCGTTCTCGGCTTATCTACCATGGATTCGGTTGACGATCGTCCGGTTCCTACCCTCATAATCGGCGCGACCATTACTACAAGTTGGTTGAACCGCTGCGACCGCTACCACCGGGTCGCCGCTCGGTGAAGGCTCGTTTCCTCGCTCCGATCCGGTGGGGTGAGGACCACTTCTTGACCGAAGTATCTCTTGAGTCGGGTCCCTGTGCCTGCGCTTTCCAGCAAGTCGAAGGAGTCGTATCGCGATGCCACGGATGAAGATTCTGCTCTCGCTCGGTTGCCTGATCGGCGGCGGTCTGATGGCCGGAGTTCCCTTTGCCGCGGCCGACCCGCCACATTGGGATAAGGTCAATGCCCGCGTCTATCAGACCCATCCCTCGCGGCCCAATCTCGTTCGTCCGCCCTATCCGGGTCGCTATCGCGATTACTCGTTGCGTTATCACTACGAGCGGACCAAGGTCTTCTTTGCCGGACCTTACTACCATGTCTATCACGGTCGTTACCTCGGTTACTTGGATCGGCCCTATCATCTCGGTTACGGGCCTCCACGACGTGAGTGGAAACGTGGCGAGCGCAACTTCTAGTCTCTCTGCTCCTGCTCTCTAAGCTGGATTATCTAGCAACACCCGCGCGCCGTCGGCGGGTCGGGTTGTGAACCAGCTGGGCGTTATGCCCGTTTCTTGTTGGTAGGCTCTCGTCATTTCTCCCGCCACTTCATCAACGCGGTCGGTCTCGACCAGCGTTACTGTGCAACCGCCAAAGCCCCCGCCGGTCATGCGGGATCCAATCACCCCGCCCGCGGCGCCGATCTTGCGCGCCAGGTCGACCAGGAGATCCAGCTCCGGGCAACTGACTTCATAGTCGTCGCGCAGCGATTCGTGGCTGGCAACCATTCGCTCGCCGACCGCGGACCAGTTACTTTCCGCGATGAGCTCGGCTGCCTCACGGGTTCGCGCGATTTCGCCAACCACGTGACGTGCACGACGGTAATGAATCGGGTCGAGTTGTTCTTGGGCAGCGGCCAGTTGCGAGGTGGTCACATCGCGGAGGCTCGCCACGCCCAGCTGGGTGGCCGCTTCTTCGCATTGGCGTCGTCGTTCGGCGTATTCGCCGCCGGTGAGTTCATGTTTGACGTTCGTGTTGATAACCAGAACGGCCACGGCGGGGTCGGTCATGGGCACCAGCCGAGAGTCTTGCGAGCGGCAGTCGAGGAGCATCAGATGATCTCGCTGGCAGAGTGTGATGCTGAATTGATCCATGATGCCGCAGGGCACGCCCGCGAAGTCATGCTCGGCTCGTTGACAAAGCAGGGCTTTCTGGACTGGGTCGAGAGCTTGTCCGCTGACCGCTTCCAGCAGCGTGGCGGTGGCGACTTCCAAAGCGGCGCTGCTCGAGAGCCCACCGCCAAGCGGTACGCTGGAGTCGATGACCATTTCCAGAGGACCTGACCGCAGGCCTTCCCGCTGACACCCGACCACCACCCCGCGGATGTAGTCGTGCCAGGTCGGGTTTTCGCTCGGCTGGTCGTTGTCGGCTTCGATGGTGGCGGTTTCGCGCAGCGCCGTGCTGAAAATGGAGAGGCCATCTTGCTGTGGTGAATCGTCATCGCCGTCGGCCGGTCGGTCCGCGGCAATCAGCACGTGCCGCTCGATGGCCATCGGCAGCACGTAGCCGTCGTTGTAGTCGATGTGCTCGCCGATGAGATTCACGCGGCCTGGCGCAACCACAATCCAGCGCGGAGCGCGACCATATCGTTTGCTGAAGAGGACCTCGGCCCGGCGGGTCAGGGCGGCGTCGGATTCATCGTTCTTTTGCTCGGGTTTTCGCTCAGCGGCAGTCATTGGGTTCCTGCTGGGAATGGGATCTGAATATGGTTCGAGGGGGCTCTCTTCCGGCCGAGAGTCGATCTCCTGCGGTAATCCGCAGTCGGGACGTGCTCGGGGTGGAGACCGGCGAGGAGAGTGTACTCGATCGGGGCGGCCGGGCGGGGAGTGGTGGAGGTCATATTGGGCAAAAATGGGGTGCTTTCCCTGGAATTTTCACCATTTCAGGGGGTCCGTTTTTGGATTCCCCCGACCCCGCCCGTGCGGGGATATCTGATGGAGGCCATAGTCTACTCTTGCAGTGGTTTTTGCAGTGAATTCTCAACTTTCTGGATAATCCGAGATTTCCTGAAAAAGTCATTGCGTCCGGAATATAGGTCGGATAGCATAGTGAAAACTGTGAGGTGTGCGGAGCGTCCGCTTGCCCCCTTTTTTCCCGAGGTAGTGCCAATCCAGAACCGTAAAAAAGCTGTCTAGAACCTTTAGGCGAGCCGCTCGGTCTATGTCGAGTGCGCATCGTGGTAAGGTTCTTGACAGCTTTTTTCGTACACAGATTTGATGGCATCCCCCGTTTCCATGGGGTATGGGATCGGGTTGGAACGCGGGCCGAGGCTTTGGCTTTACTGAGACACGCTGATATTTTGCACCGAGGGAGATGGATACATGTTTTTGAGGACCTTTAGTTTTGCTGCTTTGATGCTTGCCATGGCGGTGGTAACCAACCCCGCTTCGGCTTTTATCATCGACTCGTTCGATGATAATCAGCTGGTTAGTGCCGATTCGGGTACGCCGCTCGATACCAACAGTGTGGGTGGCTCCATGGTTGGAGGCACTCGTCGTATGGAAGCCCTTTGGCAGAGTGGAGCCAATTCCATCGACGCGGAAGTTAATGCCGGGAGTTCGAGTTTGTTGAATGTCAGCCTTGGAGCTGACACGATTGGTGAAATTGACGTCGTCTATGATGGTGGCGGCGGGGGCTTTGGTCCCATCGACTTTACGGCTGGAAGTACGCTCAACTCCATCGCCATGACCATCCCGTTTGACGATCTTCCTGTCGACATCGAAATCATCGCCATTTCGTTGACTGGTGAGTCGAGCTTGCAACAGAACCCGGGTGGCGGCATTTTTGCTCCCGTCGCGTTGCCTTTCCTGTTCAACGACTTTTCGGTCTTGTCGGGCACTGGTGCCGATTTCACGGCGATCACCGGATTGCGGATTATCATTGATCCGTTGTTCCCGGCCACGGACCTGCAGATTGACTTTATCGAGACCACCTTCACGCCTCCGTCCGGAGTGCCTGAGCCGGCCACCTACGTGATGGGCGCCATGGCCCTCGCCGGTCTGGGTCTCATGATTCGTCGTAAGCGTCAAGGCTAAGCCTTTCGTTTTCGCGAATTGAAATATCAGCAACGGCCCCGTCGCTTTCCCAAGCGGCGGGGTCTTTTTTATTGCGCTTCCAGGCCGACGTGTTTGTTCTTATCTGTTCGGCCCATGTCCGGTTTGTGTTCGAGTATCGTTCGGCGGTCGTTGGAATCTTGTTGGTGATACCGTGGAGCGGTCGGGAGACCACTCCACAACATGGTCACCGTGGAGCGGTCGGGAGACCACTCCACAACATGGTCACCGTGGAGCGGTCGGGAGACCACTCCACAACATGGTCACCGTGGAG
>Ga0180437_10001942_pt1 | contig 34288 bp, 30 predicted proteins | sample SS_ome_4_FD_132410 | JGI IMG/M metagenome (GOLD analysis project Ga0180437, IMG submission 132410) | Hypersaline lake sediment archaeal communities from the Salton Sea, California, USA - SS_3_D_1 metaG | ecosystem: Environmental > Aquatic > Non-marine Saline and Alkaline > Hypersaline >... | reverse complement strand
ATCATGAATTGCAGGTAGAATAAACTGATAATCCTCTTTGTCCCATTCTGCATTCTTCTTATATTTAACGTGTTTACCAATAATATCTTCCGCTTTTTCTAAACGATAATCACTCCAGATTCTCTTTCGTGTATGACATGTAGAAATTAGCATTCTATGGTTTGTTGTAACATTAAGATCAATCTGTTGAGATTTTATATGATACATCTTTCCTTGATAATCTGGATAATGTAGAAGCTTAATAGGCTTATCATATGCCAGCTTACCATCTTTAAGTGTAGCAATTTTGTCCTCCATGGTAATCTCCTCGAAATATTTCCATCCTTTATTGGTTAGACCTTCATGGTCCATGCTTAAACAATGGACTTTATCCGCAACCATATGCTTTAACCGTTGATAGTAGGTCGGTCCAATAAAGATCTCTGCTGTTATCATCTTACCGGTCTTACCGTTATAAAGAACCTCCTTTCCGGTTCTGCTGAATCCACATTGGTTCTGTAGAACATCCGCAATATCGTTGACATCCATCTTATTAAACGGTGTTACATCAACCTGTACACCGAGCATTGCTGCAACCTTGTCTAGTACGGACTCGATAGGCTGGTTCATTGTCATACGCTTTGGATAAGCGTGAGGACTCATAATAATATCAGGCACAACACCGTCTGCAGTGTAAGGCATGTCGTGCTGTGGATAGGTCATACCCACTGTACCCTTTTGCCCGCAACGACTGTTACCAGTCCAAACAGGTTTACCGTTCTGCCGTACCATAAATACACCGGTACGCACTGTCAAGCAGTAAACCTTACCAGTGTAGTCGATCCACTCTTCACTCTGACCGTTCTGTGTCTTTGCATATCCATGATTAATCTGTGGTTCAACCTTCTTCTTGATAATCGTAATCACATAGTTGTCATCATTGGTTGTGATTGTTTCTACTTTACCGTTCCGTTTAAAGCTTGTAGTAGTTCCTGCTTTACGACCAGGAGGAACACGTACATTAGTACTGTATCCAGCATGAAGAGCAAGACGTGTAACATCATCTGCCAGTCTCTTGGACGATGTATAGTAGAATCGGTTGTTAGACTTGGATTTATATCCATCTCCAAGCTCCATTGCCAGTAGAAGTGTTCTACACTGCTCTTTGTTAAGCTCCCAAGTCCAATCAGGTAGGAACTTGTTGAGTGCTCCAACACTGAATTGCTTCATGTAGTTTGCTAGCTGTACATCACAAATACACCATACCTTATTCTTGTTTTTAGTTATTTTAAATCCCATGTTGGTAATACATTTATCCAAAGCCTTCTGCACTCTTGGTTTATGTGCTGCAATTCGAACTTGAGATTTACTAGAACATCCCTCTGCTATCCAGATGCCAAAGAACATAAGCCAATCCTCCATATTAACTTCAATATCCCATCTCAAATTATCATTACCATCAATGTAAGAAGGAATGATGAAAGTTTCACCAATCCAATCTTCCGGCTCAAAGTTATTCACATTCTTCTTGTACTTAACCCTCTTACCGAAGACATCAGATGCCTCCACAAACTCGAAGTGTTTCCTGTTCCGTTTCTTAATCCACATTCTGTGGTTAGGAGTTGTTGTTAGTTCAATCTGTTGTGACTTAAGCTGGTACATCTTGCCGTCATAATCATACTCATGAAGCATCTCAGGCTGCTCATACTTCACATTATCCCCGTCAAGGATAGCAACCTTATCATCCGTTGTAATTTCTGTGATGTACTTCCAACCTTTGCACGTAAGAACCATCGTTTCTGGGCGGACGCACGCAAATTTGTCTCCTATGATCGGTACTCTTTCACTGCGAACCCGTACCTTTGCGAAGCGGTAGTTGTCAGCGTTCTTCTTGTCGCTATAGACCCAGTCAACGATTCCAGGTTCTTTAGACTTGTAAGCTGTGCTAGAGTCCTTGTAGGCCGGGTCATCCTTGCGCATCGTCTTCAAGGGCATCACCTTACCGATGATAATGTCACCCTTCTCCACTCGGGTTCCAACCTTTACGAAGCCGTCATCGTCTAGCTTGTCGTAAGAGCCGGGCTTCATCGCACGAGTCAGGAGTGAACCGTCAGGGCGGAACTTCTCAGGACGCATAAATTGCTCCTCGTTAACCGATGATTGGTTTTTCTTAACCTCATCCTTATAAGTCCGGTAGCTATCAGAGATAAACATACCACGCTGAATGGAACTTTCGTTCATAATTAGTGAATCTTCCTGATTATAACCGGTGTAACATGCCACTGCAACAATGACATTCTGACCAGCGGGTGTTTCGTTGCTCTTAACATATTTGCTACCCTTGGTAACTGCGAGAGGTACCTGTGGGTAGTGTAGAACGTTAAGCACAGTATCAAGTCGTTTCTGGAAGCTAGTAACAGGAATACCCATACCCTGCTTGCCCATAGCGCTAGCGTACAGGACACGGGGAGCCTGGGTGTGATCCGGATAGGGCAACGTAATAGCCACAACACCGAACATCAGGGATGGATGGATTTCCATATGAGTGTAGGTGAAGAAGGTACGGTTGCTACGCTTGTTTTCCTTCAGGTAGTGTGGGTCGCTCGCATACATGCATGTGTCTGACTCATCCACATCGATATACTCGATAACACACTTGCGGTTCTCGTGCTCACAGAGAAGATCGTTCCACTGCAACTTGTTTTCGCGCAGGTCTTCCGTAATCTTATCGTTAATAACCACCTTGTTATCGGCAACACGATAGATGGGGCGAATCATACGTCCACCATCAGTGCTGATATGCACAGTACCACTCTCAGTTACAAAGGAGATACCTGTGTAGATGTTAAGCAGTCCCTTACGGCGAAGGTCCTTCAGCGCATCGGTAAGAGTGTGAGGCTCGGGATGAAGACCGACCCAATTACCGTTAACGAAAACACGTGCAGAGTAGTAGACATCTTCCGGGTTAACAAACTCGATAGGGGTCATCTGCAGCTCATCAAGAGCAGCCATTACCGGTTCAATGCTGGTGGGAATAGTGATAGTGGCAGTGGATGCCATATTCTTCACAATACCTACATTAATTCCTTCCGGAGTTTCTGCTGGGCAGAAGTAGTAGAACTGAGTGTTATGCAACTTACGGGGATCTGGTAGTTTACCGCTCTTCTCGATGGGAGAGACAACGCGTCGCAGAGATGAGAGCGCAGACAGATAGGAAAGACGGTTCAGAGTTTGTGTGATACCGCTCTTTGCCTGCTGGTTGCGCATTCCCCAGTTTCCGGTTGACATCGAGTAAGACATGCTTGACTCGAACTCTGAGGGTTTAATTTTCTTCTCAATATTAGTGCTGATCTCTTCATAGCTGTCCTTGTCCTTGCGGATGTTAGCAGAAAGGCTACGGATCAGCTTGTTAATACTGGTACGGAACAGAGTTGCCATCAGATCACCAGCTGTTGAAACACGCTTGTTGAAGAAGCTGTCGCGATCGTCGGCCGGGATAATACCGAGGTAGAAGCGCAGCATCTGGTTGGTCATGTAACCGAGGAAGAAAGCCTTCTTCTTGGGGCTGTCACCAACGTGAGGGAGCAGGTTCTTTTCAAAGATCTCGCGCGCAAAGTTAAGCTTGTACTGCGGATGCTTCAATTTTTTACTGTTAATGTTTACAGTTACAAATCGGGAGATGTACTCCAGTGCAACCTTCTGTGTCTGAATAGGAGATGCTTCCAGAAGAGATGGCCGAATGATTTCGAGCATCTTAGTGGAAAGATCGTTATCCAGATTGTACATAATGTACTCCATAATCTCCTTGTCAGAAAGGATGCCCAGAGCGCGGAACACTACGAAGAGTGGGAGCTCGTGGTTAATAGAGTTAATATGTACATGGATTGTGCGTCCAAAGTTACCGGGACTTGCCTTAATTTTAACCTCAACACTCTTCGGATAAGAGGATGTGTTGTAAGCGATAGAGTTGATCTGAGCGATATGCGAGAACTTTTGAGTGGGCTGTCCGTAGACATAGACCTTGTTCTCACGCTTTCGCTCCTGAGACATAATAACTCTTTCAGTTCCTTTAACTACAAAGTAACCACCTTTATCGAAGTGGCCTTCACCCATCTCTTCCTTAGTCTTAATGCTCTGATCAGACAGAACACAGTACTTTGAACCGAGCATAATTGGAAGACGTCCGAACTTGATACGTTCGAAGGTATCCAACTGCTTAATGTTCTTCTCACCGGTTTTGGGGTCTGTTGTGATTAGTCGTTGTTCAATGTCGAAGTAGAGATCGCTAGCGTATGTCAAGTTGCGAAGACGTGCATCGTTAGGATACATCTGCTTTCGGACACCGTTATGTTCATTAATCACAGGTTTAGATAACTGTACATTTTTAAGATAGATCTCATATTCCGTTTGATAGATGCCGCTTTCCTGATCGAAGTTCGTCTCGAACCTAACAGGGTTACAGCCCTCTATAATCATCGGAATCTGATGATCTACAAAAAAGTTAAACGAATTCAAATGGTGTTCAATCAACCGCGTCTTCTCCGCAAAGAAGGCGTCGGTAACCGACCATGTATTGTTTTCCCAGTCAAATTTTTCAGTGCTCATCGGTTATAATAGTATTACAAATAAATTTCTATATCACCTCGTAAATCGGGACATGTCGCCTGCTCAAAATGTTTTCACTTTTTTTTTTGGTGCGTTTTCTGACAACTAGCAGTTGCCGGGAAGGCACTACTAGATTCGGGATTATGGGATGATTATATATAGAATGTCTCACACTCCCCCTAACAAACGCCGCAAGCTTAACGATGATCCCAACGATGAAATTGATTGGCAAGATTTTTTTAGAAAGGTAATTGAATATGAGGAGGAACAAAGACAGAATAGTGAAGACCAAGGAATTGAAAGTGAAAGTGAAGATGAGAGTGAATGGGAGTATGAGGAGATTCGTAGGGAGATCAATTCTATAGATGATCTGATTGAGATTGGCAAACTTTATAACGAAAGTGGTAAAAGAAAACGGTATAATATCGATGTAAAACGACTAGGAAAACTAGTAGCTCCACTAACTGAACTAAAGAACATGATTGGGATGGATCGTGTAAAGGAGACGGTTGTCGACTTGATTGTCTACTACATGCAGGACTTTAAGAGTCAATACGGTAATATGTTGCATACAGTCATTGAAGGACCCCCAGGTTGTGGTAAGACCACAGTGGCTCGCATTATTGCTGATATCTATCTCCAACTCGGTATTATTAAGAACAACACCTTCGTGGTAGCTCGCAGGTCTGACCTAATCGGTAAGTACTTAGGCAGTACGGCTATCAAGACTCAGAAAATCATTGACGAAGCGCATGGAGGGTGTTTGTTCATTGACGAGGCTTACTCTTTAGGCAATGAAGAGAAGCGTGATTCTTTTTCTAAGGAGTGCATTGATACCATCAATCAGAACCTAACTGAGGGTAAGTGTGACTTTATATGTATAATTGCAGGTTATCGTGAAAACCTTAAGAACTGTTTCTTTGCGTATAACCCAGGACTAGAACGGCGTTTTCCTTTTCGCTACACTGTTGATCCTTATTCAGCAGATGAACTAAAACAGATCTATGAGAAGATGGTGAATGAAGCTGGATGGTCGTTTACGGAAGAAACTCCTGAACTGCAGTTCTTTGAAGACAACAAACAGTACTTCAAGTTTAACGGTGGAGATATGGAAACACTGTTCCAGATGACCAAGATCGCACATTCAAGAAGAGTGTTTTGTCTTGATCACCTTCACAAGATGAAGGTTACGAAAGAGGATATGCAGCGTGCACTAGAGCTGATGTTAAACAACGAAGCTGTTAAAAAGCGCGACGGCAAGGACAACCGACCACCCTTCGGCATGTACTTGTAAAATAAATCTTAACAGCTTCCGCCCTTCGGGCGTCCCGGTTTGTTTGGGTTAACGGATTTTACGTACGGCACTCACTGATACCCCCAAACTCCCAACGAAACCCCCGGAGCCCGAAGGGCGACTGTAAGTGGCGAGAGCCACGCGCAGCAAGCTTGTTAGCTTGCGAAGGTATAAGAGACGTACTAACTTTTTTATTAAAAGTTTATATAAGTGATGTTGTTGACTAGTTATCAGAGCACACAGTGGATTGCTGCTACCCTCTTCTTCTTTATGTTGTACACCGCGTACAGATTTGCAACTACCGGAACTCTCAGTATCTGGGATATCTTTGGTACAACAGGTCTGTTCTTCATCTGGTACATCGTTACCTATGTCATGGCTAACTTCCTAACCTTTAACAGCACTCAGCCTTCGAACTTTGCTGACACCGGTTGAACTTTTTCTGTTCAATCAGTATAATATGGTTAATGCAGTGATTGTTTCTGTACTTGTGGTCCTAATGCTTGCCTCTGTCTTCTTCTACTGGAAGTTCCAGATCCTTGATAAGCGGCAGATGACCTTCCTATGGGTTAGCACCATTCTCATGTTTATCGTTACAGGTGCATGGGTTGTTCTGCTAAAGGTAAAAAACCCCGTCGGTATTGTTATTCTGGCACCTCTGTTCTACTACATCTGGTACTTCCTCACAAAGCTAACCACTAATCTTATCCATCAAGATGATCACAGGGTTATCCACTTCCTATAAGAGACTTATCAGTCTCTTACCATCCTTCGATTTCCTGCGGAAAGCTAATACTTTTTTCTAAAAAGTATGATATAGTGAGAATGTCTCAGGAGACGTTTTATAGGGCGCGTTTATTGGTTGGTTCTATACTTTTTATGATGTTGTTCGGTTTCATTCGAAACATTATTCTAGATGTACCCATGGATGCTAAGGGGATTGTTACTACAACTATCCTCTTCATCGTCTGGCTCGGACTTAGCGACATGATTACAAATGCCGTAATCGGAACACCGCGGTTCAATATCCACGACGATTCTGGCGCTATCCTGCCACCAGAGGCAGAGTGTCCCTAGAAGACATACGTCTTCGGCGGTATGTCCCTAAATGTCATCGATGTCAAAGTATGAGTCTGAATCGTCTTCTACTTCGTTTTCTACTTTGTGTTCTGGGAACTCCGGAACGTTGGCAAAGATAGGCTTCAGATAGCTATGATCTTTCTTCTCATCACAGAGCTCAAGCAGTTCGAAATAATTCTCTTCAACGATTAGTACAGGATCCTTGAAGAACCCTTTCATGATGCACCATGTGAAAAGTCTCGCGGTACGCCCGTTACCGTCCACAAAGGGATGAATGGATAAAAATTTCTGGTGAAAGAAGGCGAGATAGTCAATCAGGCATGTGTGACGTTTTTTAGCGGACATCGGCATGCAGAGTGCGTGGAATCGATCCTGGCAGTCTCTGACTAAGGTGGCCAGTGCATCAGGAATCTCTTCACTAGACATGTAGTGATGCGTGTCTCCTTTGGTGTTGATACACCAGACCTCTTGAGCAGCTGCAGGTACTTCGTCATCCGATCGAAAGTGACCTGGAAATGTTTCTGGACGGTCCTGAAAAAGCTGACGATGGGCTTGGCGCATAAACTTGATACCGACACTGCCTGGAGGCCCAGACTTAAAGAGAGCCTTGTAAACATCATCCTGGTCGTCGTCCGGTTCGCGCTCTATACGATTTGACTGTACAATACACTCGTCAAGCATCTTTATAATTATCTAGTTAAAACATAATTATAAATCATTTTTAATTGTAGAATAGGAAATCCCAGCTATTGTACAGTAGGAGAGCCCATCCTATCTTACCGGTACTTATGTTAATGGGAAAATATTCACTTTGCCATTCACCTGTCTCGATGATAAGTTCTACGAGTCTCCTAAGTTTGTCATCTAGATATACTGTATATCCAGTTTGTAGAAAGAACAGTCTTTCCTTAAGATCTATGAAACTTTGGTTCGGTACCCACATTCCCTTTGCTAGATCCTCTTTTTCAACGTGCTGATAGAGATACCAAAACCATTCGTCCCTTGACATTTCATGATATTTAGGAAATTCAAAGAGTACACATATATCTTCATCTACTAAACGCGAGCATTCATAACCAGTATTCATTAAGTACTTGATTGTTCTGCGAAGATTATCTTTTGAACACGTGGTAATAAGAGTGTCTAATGTCCAATCATCTACCCATGTTTCAAACCGGATCTGGGGAAGAATGTAGTCGGTAGTAAGTACATGAAAAAGAAGATGTGCTTGATAGCACTGTTCGACCTCGATGATGTGGAGGTACTTCAAGATCTGCTCAATGAGTTCAGGGGGCAGATCCATAATTTTAAGTTTTACCAACAAAATCTTTATCTATATACTGGTTTATTGGTGGATTTAGGTTTCAGTTTTATAATCTAGTACAAAGATTTGTACTTCAGGATACTCTTGCAAACTTTGGTGATTGTGCTAGCTGAGACCCCTTTGCACTTTTGGGCTACCTTAGTCTTGGTCATCTTGATGTCGTCGGTCTTCTGGATCACGTAGTAGATCACACCGATGGCCGTAGAAATATAGCTGTGGTCGTTTGTGACTCCGAATCCCTTTAGGAACTTGGCGACACGCTTAGCTTCTGCTGCTAGGTGCGGCAGTTCCAGCATCGCACAGTACTTGTCGATGTAGTCAGGCACCGTCGTAGGGTGAATATGACGCACGTTTTTCTGGTCCGCTATGTAATAACAGCGAACAAAGTGCTTTCCACCTTGGGAGAAATCCCTGTTACAAAGAGGCTTGTACTTCCCTTCCTTGACGTTCTCCTTGTTATAGGCGTTCATCATAGAAATCATCTCCTTGTTCGTAAAGAAGATACCACAAGCCTTCGCAATGTAGTACACAATGTTAAGGATCTGGGCGTCAACATTCTTGCCTCGAATCAACTTGTGAGGGTACACCTCATGATAAACCTTGTTTGCGATGTTCGCAATATTCTTAGGAATCTTGTTAAAGACGACGAAACCTTCAATAAACTTGAACATCTCAATCATTCTCTGATCCTTGTAAACGGAGTTATTCCAAACGTGGCACTTCCTGAAGTACTCGTTACCTTTGCCCTGAATGTAGGTTCGGTACGAACTCTGCTGAAGAAGAGGGTTAATTACACCTCCGCACCTGTTCGGGTTACTCCTATATCTGCTATCTTCACCACCGTACCACCGCCACTCTGAACCATAATCGATGGTACTTCCATTACTTACTCCGCAATCTTTGCATGCCATGACACCATCCCTGGGAATTAGGGAGGTCGATCCGCAATTTGTGCAACCGGGTACCTCAGATTTAACTGAAGACCCAACGGAAGTTTCGTTTACTTCCGGCTCGGAAAATGAGTTTTTGATGTTGTCGAATAAATTCCAAAGCTGAGTTTCCTCCATGAGCTTACAAGATAGACAGAGGAAATAAACTTCTAAGTCAAAACACATTTCACTTTTTCCAAAGAGACATTCTGTCAGCGAAACAGCTGTGCTGTGTAGCTTGGAACGAAGTTCCTTCCATTTCCATCCCTCCGACTCATGCAGAGAGCTGTATAATGAGCGGATTCTACGTTATTTTGTGGTAGGTGCGTGAGGGTATTTGAGGCTCCCCTTTTCTTAGGAGTATTAGTATAGAGATGGACCATCACAAGGAGATGGATCTGGACGCACTGATTAAGGAGAGAGTTAAGACGATCGTTGCCAAACAAAAAGGTGGACAACCCACAACAGTACAGGCAACTGAAGCAGCCTACGATGCTAGCGTTAAAATGTTAGATAGCATGGCCAAGGTAGCACAAGAAGCTATGATCCCGCCAAGTAGCATTCCGTCGGGGTCTACGTCAGGTAGTATCCCAGCTTTAGTCGGAGATATCACCGGTTTTGTCGAGCACACTCTGAACACTGTAATGAGTGCCGTTATCGCTGCTGATCAGATTATTGCTCTGCCCAGTAACCTAGGCAAAGCCTATAACGAACCGCTCGCCAAACAGAACTTCACCTTCTAAACTTTTTACCAAAAACGCTAGTTCTTAAAAGTGATTCAGAAGAAGCAAGGGACAGCATGTCTCTTAAATGGACGAAATCGAGAAGCTACCAGAGGGAACCAAGCTGAGGGAGAATGCCTTAGCGGTATGGAACCACTATAAGGATACCTTCCCTCCACATGTCGTAAAAGCCGACTATTGGAGCGAGGAGCCTAAAGAGGGGCCTCCGCAGACGATTACCTTCGGATGGTTTAGCAAACTCAATGATGGACGACGTTATGTTGTACATCTTGACCTAGATTCAGAAGAAGATAATGAAGATGGTGTTCCGTCTGTTATCATTAGTCTTATGGGCAAAGGTCAAAGTATAGGTGATGAGTACACAAATGATCAGATTGACCTTGCAATTGCAGAGATTGACGCATTCTTTACCACTCATCATGTCTATTAGTTATAAATGTTGTTCCACACCATGTGCCAGCTGCCGAATTGACCTTGGTACATGGCGTTTAGGTTCAGGAAACAAGTGCCGTTCATGGACTGAAGGGCTGCTTTTATTTCGGGGTGTCCCTGATACCATTCGAGGGCCATATGGATATCTTCAACGGTAACAGGCTTTCCCCACTCTCCAATCGTAAAGAAGTCCCTTTGGTCAAGTTGATGACCTACCTCATGTGGATCTACCCCAGGACTGTTCATTAGGTCCTGCTGCTGGAAGATATGGGTCCGCATAAATACCGGACCGTTGTTTCCCAAGATTATATTTAAACAATGTTGGGAAAGAAAAAGCATTACCTACTAAGGTGTTTATTGAGATTGGACCTTTTGTCTTTCAGTTTTACGTTAGAATGCCGTGTCATGAATACGGCCTAGGGGATATAGATGCCCAGTGAGATACTACCAGGGCTATGGCTAGGCAACGCGGACGATGTTCAAGACCTAGAGTTTCTCGAGGAGAAGAACATACTCAACGTGATTAACTGTACTAAAGACGTAGCTTTCCCAGAAGGTTTAAAGCTTACATTTAAGAGAATACCTGTGACGGACGACTCCAGCACTGTAAGAGAACACGATGATGCTGTGATGCTCAAACACCTGGAACCTATTACCAAGTTTATTCATGAACAGCTTGGTGAGAATAAACCGGTGCTGGTTCACTGCTATGCTGGGAGACAGAGAAGCGCAGCTGTTGTTGCGGCCTATCTGATTAGATACGGAGAGATTCCACTAGAGATGGTAGAACGCCAGCTGCGAAGTAAGAGGGATATCTGCTTTACACCGGGTAATAACTTTCGTGCAGCACTTGTTAAGTTCCAGGCAATCTACAATAAGAAAAATATGCACCAGGTTAATATAGGTAGCCATGGGAAACAACCAGGGCAGAGTAAACAGGCCGCTTACAGGGCCAGAAGCCAAAATAGATATCAAGCGCGAGCACGCGGAGGATACCATAGAGCAGATCACAGAAATTTCTAAAGACCTCTGGAAAAAGTACCATCTGAACTTCCTCAGTCGTGATTTTTGTCAGAAGTTAGCGCTGGCACAGGAGAACAGGTTGACAAAGTTTTCTCTAACACAGCTTCAGGAGATCGACAAACGGTTAAACAAACCTCCTAACAGGCGTCAGGCCAAGGAGTTTGAAGCTTTCCTAGCATATAATCCACGCGAACAAGAGCAGTTTATTGTTGACCAGCTTCGTGTTGAACTTATCAGTCGTTTTCATAACCGTGAAGTACCAATGCCGGAAGAGGGAGAGCTAGCTTATCGCGGTAAACCTCTAAAGTATCTCAACTACGATGAGATCCACAGGTACCTAAAGGAACGCAAGAAAGACGTTAAGGCGCCTAAAGAGGGACGCCGTAACGAAAAGGGAAGGTTCAAGGCACAAGAGGGTGGTCAGAACGATGATGAGGACGTTCTGGCAGCCATTGATGACGAACTTGAACGCCGACGCAAGGCTCTTGAGCGTTTTAATAAGAATAACAAGAACAAGAATAATGTTGAAGATGAAATTGTGTTCAATGTAAAGCAGGTTAACAATAACTACAAGAAAATTGAGAACAAGCTTAACAAGATGCCGAAGGAGCTTGTTAGTGTTAAGATTAAAGAGACAACCGAGGTAGTTGACAAGCCGAACAAGAAGCCCGAACCCAACTTTAATAAGCGACGAGTTAACAACAACGCCAACAAAAAGCCGAACAAACCTACTAACAAGAAGTTTAACAAGCCCGCTAACAAGAAGCCTAACAACAAAGCAAGGAAGAATGAAAGCCGTGGAGAAAAGGAATTTATTCACTATAACGACCGGTTTATGACTGCCATGAAGGAAAGCTTCCCGGATTGCGAACCTAGTGGTGAAAAGCCATGTCGTCTGACCAAGAAGCAGCTGTGTAAGAAGATTGTGCAGCACTTTATGATCAGGGTAAACCTGATTGCAGCTATCGTATCTGTGCTTCCGAAGCGTGGAAAGGATGGTTACTACGGAGGTTTCTGTTATCAACGATATCTGGCTCTGCGTGATGGCAAACTATGTCTTCCGCCTAACTATGAGCATCTAGACAGCATGAACACCAAGAAGCAGCTGAAGGTTCTAGCTAAGTACATTAACAACTTTAGCGAGAAGGATTGTAACAACGTGCAGGGTTACTGGAAAGAGCTGAATAAGGGTGAACTTGCAAGTCTGCGTGTTAACGAGGGAAACTTTAACCGTTACTATCTGGATTACACTGCTAGACTGCAGCGTCAGTACCAGGAATCTATCTTGCAGCTCTTGGGTGTATTGAAGAAGCTTGATGAGACACCTATGATCGACAACGCAACTCTTAATGCATTGACTGAGAAGGCGAAGGATACTATCGACAACCTGTATCAGAGCTGTCACCGAAGCTATACCTACGCTATGTTTGCCTTTGTTAGGGCTGATTTGGAAACTACTCCTCGACAGCTTCGTCAGGAGGAGGAGGACCTTGAGGTTCTACAGAAGGGGATGAATCAGTGATTAAACTAATTTTATTCTGAACTACACCTAAATCTGTAGCAAATAAAACATGTAAAATTCCGGTTTTTATAGTTAGATATCATGTCAATGCTCTTATATAAGCATTAACATGGCTCCAAAACGTCGTAAGGACAAGACGTTGATATTTAAAGACTACCCTGACTTTAGACCGAACTTAACACCGCGTGAGATGTTTGAATTAGGATCGTTTGGTGGGACTTATTGGAGACCGATTAGGTCAAGTATTACCAAGAAGCGTTATAAGGATGCACATAAGGAGTTTCCAAAGTCGTGGTGGAAAAATGTACCAGATGCTTTCTTGACAAGCTCTAAGTGTGATGCTAGAGCCAACCAGTATGGTGTGAAGGTGGGGACTAGTTTAGAGTTTTGGGAGAAGAAAGGATGGATTAAGGCTCAAGATCCTTACGGATGGGTGCAATGGTACTGTCGATTCTATCAAGGACGGAGAACTAAAGACGATGAGAGACAGATTAAGCGTTGGCTCGGTATTGCTGGACCTAAAGGTAGATTCAGAAAGTGGTTAGTGACTTTGATTCTGAAAGAGAAGGGACTAATGAACCGAGGAAGCTGGAACGACGTAAAGATATCTCCTAAAATTCGTCAAACACTTCAACACTGGGCATATAGACTTACTAAAAAAGACTTTGACACAGAAGTCAAAAGCAGAAAGAAGAAGACTTAAAGGTATAGTTTCTTTTAAAGGTAACTACTAAGATGGACTTGCCTCCAGAATTAATTGATGGTATTTTAAAAAATTTAACCTTTGACGAGATAACGGCCTGTTACTACGTTAGTCAAAGGTTTCATGTGCTGACTGGGAGATATATCCTTGAAGAGTTTATCTTCAACTTACACGGAACTAAAAAGAGTCGTTTTGTAAAGCATGCTTTTGGAGATTTTGGAAAGAGTTTAGTGAACGGGTGGTACGATGTTATCTTGTGTCAACCTGGAATTAACTATAAGAATCACAACTTTGATAAATTTATTCAGAGTGATCGTCAGAAGGTTATCTCGATTCTAAGCGACAATATTACAGCTTACTGTCGTATAAACTATAAGTTGTGTGAGAGCCCACACAAAAGTTGTATAAGATGTGAGAATGTAATTTGCGAAGATACTGAGATTAAATTAAAGAATGTCTATAAGTTTGCAGGGATACCCAGTTCTAAACTAAACAAATTTAGATCTGGATTGGGAGGGACTATTGAACCTTGGACTTATACGAGAGATGACCCATCTCTTAAGTGTAACCTCTGTGATTTTAAGTGGATGCCGATGTGTTTTACATGTACGTACGGTATTCCTAGAACTGTTAACGAGGTTACTCACACACCATCTGGAGATCGCCTTCTGGTGAGTTATATATCGGTGTTACCGCACTGCAAGGCGTGTAAGAGAGGTTACTGCCAGAAGTGTGTGAGAACATGCTCTTTCTGCGCTAAGATTATGTGCACTGGGCGCACTTGTGATAAATTTATAGGGGTGACTAACTGGCAGTGTAGAGACTGCAAGTTAGAAAAATATTCTTGTACGGGTTGTCAGGTAAGCCATAAGATTAAGCTTTGTGAACCGTGTTTAGATAAAAGGATGAACGTCTTACTCTAAGACAATGTCACCACGAAGAATATACTTGAAACCCTCGTAACAAGGCCACGCTTCGTGGAAGATATCCTGACGAATGAGCAGAATAGAACCAGTTTTTGGTTTAACAACGATGGGGTTTTCGTCATCTTCTGTAATAACAGTCTCACCGCCTTCGAAGTTGTCGTTAAGATAAAGAAGGAATGTGTAGTTACTGGTGAGGTCTCCGATCTTCACATTACCGTCCACATGCTCGGTAATATGACTTGTGACAGGCCAGTATTTGCTAACATACCAACGTGTACCGACAATTTTAAGATCAAGACCAGCGTCCATCACACTGCTGCGTGTTCTCCGTGCCATCTCAGCAGACAGTGCACTGTTTTCGAAGTCGTATCGTCCACATCTGTAGTCGATGATTTCGAGCTCTTCGTTGAGGCTTCCTTCTAGTTCAAAGCGCTTAATAAGTTTCTTGCAGTTCTCCTCAGTGATAATATTGGGGAGAAAGTAGTAGTCCATTATACTGAACTTTTAGAAAAAATATCATGCCTTCTAATTTCCGAAGGGTAGGAACTCTGCGGCGGAGGTGTAGAAGAGGGTGATCATAACCATGAGGACAACGATGGTAAGTCCAAGCACCCAACGCAGAGTGCTGATCTCGCTCGTGAGCGAATTATAGGGTTTATCGTCGATGATCATCCCTTCAATCTTGCACTGGTCACCCACACAGCGGTGCTCTACAGTGTCACTAAGAATGTACTTAGCACCGAAGAGGGACAGACTTCCGACGAAGATTCCGTAGAAAATACCTTGCATGAATGCGAGGAATGAGTTAAGGGTTCCATCTTGTGAGTCAGCGACGAACAATAGGGAGATGAGCCAAGCGGAAATACCGAGGCCAAGTGTAGTGTACTGTCCGGCGCTTTCGTAAACTCCCTTTTGTCCGCTTTCGCGATCGGTAGTGGGATACTTACGGGGTTCACGTTTAGTGAAGATGATACCCATCATTAGGAGTAGAATAGCCAGAATGTAGAGCATGTAGGTGGTGGATCCGACGATATCCTCCTGCTTACTAGACCAGGTGATATAGAAGGTGGACAATACAATGGCAAGAACCATGGTGTAGAGGAAGTACTTAAGCTTGTCCCATGTATCTTCCTTCATCTTTCCGAAGACGTTGTGCCTGACGAAAGGCATAGTAAGTCCTACGGCAAATCCGAAGTAGTAGAGCCAGGTTCCGGTCTGATCTGCTCCCATAAGCTCTCTCTTACCCATGTTGTTGAGGAAGTAGAGGATACCACCCATTAATGTGGCGGTAGTGAAGTCGTACATCTCGTTTGAAGAATCTTTGGCAGGAAGAGCTTTAGACGCGCCGTTTACAATTTTGATACCGAAGTATCCCAACATCGTCATCAACAGGTAGTTACGAAACTTGCCGTTACTAGACATATACAAGCTTTTTAGAAAAAAGCTTTAATAAAAGTTTAACCAAAAGCTTTAATAAAAGTTTAACTAGCTCCCTCTTACGTATCTTTAGAGGTATGTTGTATCTTTGTTAGAATTATAATGTCTCGTACATTCTACGTGTGTTCTTACGGTGGTTCTGGTTCTAAAATGTTATGGCAGTGGCTCAGAAAATATGGTAGGTCTTTGCACATCCACTCCAGAAAGCCTCCTCAGGATATTGAGAAGGTAGGAGGTCACGTTTACCACGAGTGGTTTAACGGCATTCCTGTAGAAAGCCCTGAAAACTATACGGTGTTATACATTTACAGGGATCCTATTGATGCGATCTTATCTCGGTTTAACATTCTGCCGCATCTGGTCCATGTCCAGGTACCTAAGAAGTACTGTAGGATGAAGGTTCTTGAGCATTCCTATATTGATGAGGATCTTTATGGTCTGGAGGAGTTCTTCGACAACTACACGGATGAGAGTGTAGAAAGGAGTTACGATATTATCGCTGTCAAGTATGAAACATTCTTTGAGAACATTGATAGTCTTAAAGAGATCCTGAATTTGCCATCGATTGGTGTTCCCGATCCTGTGAGAATGGAGCGTACTAAGAATCCACCAGCAGATCTGATCGAACGACTTGAGAAAAAGTACAAGGGGCTGCGTGAGAAGATGGCGCAGATGCCACCAGTTAAGGTGATTCGGAAAAAAGTGAACCTATCTGTGTTAAAGTGAAGAAAGGGTGTAATTCTAATAGTTATGAGTGAACCCTGTTCAATCTGTTACACTGACGTTGATGGTAACGTAGGTCACAAGACTAAATGTAATCACGTTTTCCATAAGGACTGTATCAAGAGTTGGATGGAAGCGATCAGCGACAAGTGGCAAAAGCTTGGAGGCGTAACCTCCGAGTCTAAGTGTGCCCCTATCTGTCCTTACTGTCGCCAGCGTATCAAATATCTCAAGCCTGAGCCTGGAGAGAAGGAGAAACCGGGTGTACATGTTAGCCTCTACCAACTACAGCAAGAGAAGCGTATTAGGGCGCGCAAGAATAAGATTGCCAAGCAGAACACCTCCAAGGGCATGGTTGTAGCTAAGCACTGTACAAAGAACAAGTACATTAAGTCTAAAGCTAAGATGAAGGCAAAGCCTAAGCCTAAGTGTATTGCTACTACTAACAAGGGTACTCCCTGTAGGAATGCTCAGAACCCGAAGTGGGGTAAGTACTGTGGTACTCACAAGAAGCATTTCTTGGAGGCGGCTGCTGCACTTGAGAAGGACATTGCCCCAGTAGCAGAGTCTGCTGCTACACCGGTGCTTGCGCCTTTGTAAAGTATGTTATAATTATTTACTCCTCGTCACCAGCGGTGTCTTCAGGGGAGTTCTCCTCAGTGGCGTCCTTCTGCTTCTTCACTGGGCGCGGGCGCCATGACACAAAGAGAGCATACTTAGTAGGCTCGTCATTGTTCCTCTTAGGAGGCGGAGCTGCCTTACCACGACCACGTCCACGGCGGTTAGTCCGAGGTCGGTTAGTAACCCGGTGGGAAACGAAGAATCCGTTGGCCTCATGATCCGGGTTAACCAGGTCGTTGAGACGCTTCTTTAGGTCTGTTCGCTTAACGATATCTAGGATACGGACTCCTCCGAACATAAATCGAGGGTCTTCGTCTGGAACGTACTGCCATTGGTAGAAATCTGCTGAGAAACGAGAAGCATCTGCAGCTTCTAACATCTTCTCGTTAAAGGGCTCACTGTTAATGATATCGCTAAAATGATCGAAAGCAAGATCCTCTGCGGTTTGCATAATCTGGCTCTTTTCAACACGAGCCTCTTGCGTCTTCTGACGAAGGGCCTCAAGATTGAACGCTGCACCTGACATTTTCAATTAATATTTATAACTTAGGGAAAATACGGAAAAGTAAATCACTTTTAGTGAATATGTGCATAGGGTTTAAGAATATCGTTTATGTCTTTTTCGCTCAGATTGAATGAACCTGAGCCACTATTGTAAGACTTAATACCCTTTTTGCGTTCAGACTTATTTTTGCCTTCACGTAGAGCTACCATTACATTGTGATATGTGTTAATTTTCTTTTTGTACTCTCTCTTAACATACTTAGCTTTAGGCATATATACAACTTCGATATATCTCTGCGGAAACACACCTCAATCGTTTCACTTTTTCCACTGCAGAATTCAGTTATAAATTGCTCCTCTTAAAGTTTCTTGAAGACATACTCACCGTTCTTCTTAACGGCCTTACCGATCTTCTTGTAGATACCGTCGGTCATCTCGAAGCAGTTGTTAGTGAGAGCGCATCGAGTGCGAACATCACCATCGGGGTCTTCCCAGTCGTAACCGACGATAAATCGGTTACCATCAACCGGGAAGTCCTCTGCCTGATCTCCCTTGTGGATAGGTGCTCGCTTGAAGGTAACCTCCATGAGCGTGCCCATCTCCTCAAAGTCATCATCCTCCTGGTTGTAAACCGTGAGGGTATCTGGGTTAAGGATGAGAGTGCGACCCTCCTTCGTTTCGATGGTGATGCACTCAACCTCATCCTCATCCTCCGGATCATCCTCAGACTCAGCCTCAGACTCAGCCTCAGCCTCAGCCTCAGCCTCAGCCTCAGCCTCAGACTCAGCCTCGTCCTCAGACTCATCCTCAGGATCGTCCTCAGGCTTCTGGTTCTTCAGCTCAGAGGGCTTACCGCCCCCCTCACCAAGAGCTGCCTGAAACTGCTCAAGGACGCTAAGCATCCCGTTCAGCTTCTCAGTAAGCTCTGGAGTCTTCACAAGGAAGATCTCGATGGCCTCTTCAGGAGTCTTGGCACTGCCCTTTCCCTTCTTGGCCTTCTTGTTAAGGTAGGGATCCTGAAGAGTGGCAGGGCGAACCTTCGCTGAACCAATGTATTCAGCGAAGTTAACAGTGCTGCTGCACTCCTTAGGGTCGTGCTTGAAACAGAATGGTCCAAACTTCTTGGTTTCCTTGTTCTGGAAGCAATGGCGCGTACAACGAGTCCAAGCTCGCGTTTGCTTACGGTTGTTACCGTCCATATAATCCTCAAGGTGGACCTCAATCCCCTTTTCAATCTTCTCCTTGATCTTTGCCTTAGAAGTGAGTTTTACCCCTGCAGGGCAGACAGGCTTCTCATTCTTGGAGGCAATCTTGGAAACCTCCTGCTTAAGGAGCTTCTGGAAGATTACCTTAGTGGCATCATCAAGTTGATCAAAAGACGCTTCGACCGACATTATATTTCTTAACTATTGTATGTTCAGTGATTTCAAACTGTTTCAATTCACTTTTTTTATAAACGGCCAAAATAAAAAAGTGAATTGTTTTGGTCTGAAATTGCTAAAGACATTAATTAATATTAGATAAGATGTCAACGACCGTAGAGATGACCACTCAGATGTTTAAGATGCTTCAGAGCATCGCCAAGCGCATGGATGCTCAAGATATTGAGATGGCTGAGATGAAGGAGATGCTGAAGAGGAAGGCGCGCAAGCGTTCTAACCCTCTCGAACCCTTCAAGGATGGCCTTCGTGCAGTCAATGACATTTGTTCTGTTGAGATCAAGGCAACTGATCAGAAGGTATTTATCGGACTGATCTGCCCACAGGTTGGAGAAGATACCGCCTCCAAGGCTCCTATCTTCTCTCTCACCGCCAACATCTTTCGTGAATTCATGGAACTCTACAACGAGGCCGAGGACGGCGAGAAGGTAGCAGTCCCTGATGAGGCTGTTTTCACACGCCGCTACGCAGAGCGCTGCGTAGATACCTGGACCATGCCTGAGACTCTCAAGTAAAAAAAGAACTGTTTGAGTTCTACTTTGCAGTAAAACTGAAACCAACTTAAGGGTTTATTATAACATAACACAAAAGAGATGAACGATCAGATAGTACAAGTCCTCAAGCAGCTACTGAAACAGTATGCTAGCCAAGGAGGGAAAACCTTCCAGATTAAAGCCATTAAGAAAGGTCTCAAGAACATTGAGACACATGAGTCCAAAATACCTAGTGGAGTCTACGCCAAAAAGAATATTGTAGGTGTAGGCAAAGGTTTGTCTGAGCGTATTGATGAGATTTTGCGGACAGGTACCTTGGGGGAGCTAATTACGAATGATCAGACGCGTATTTTACAAGAGCTCTGTTCTGTCTTTGGTATCGGTCCCAAGAAGGCTAAGACTCTATACGATGACGGTTACAGATCTATTGTTGACCTTCAAAAGGGGGTTGCGGCGAACAAGTTAAAACTACCGCATCATACACTGCTCGGTCTCAAGTATTACGAGGATATGGAAACACGCATTCCACGTGGTGAGGTCTCAAAACTTAGCAAAATCCTTAAAAGGGCTATAAAGACCGTTGACAAGGGTTTGGTATTTGAGGTTTGTGGTTCTTACCGTCGGGGTGCTAGAACCTGTGGTGATATGGACGTTCTGATGTCGCACCCGGGTGTTTCCGGGGATATTGCTGAGTACAAATTTCTGGAGAAGCTAGTGGAGGTGCTAGGTAAGATCGGGTTCCTGGTGGGTCATCTGACAACGAAGGGCGGTAAGAAGTATATGGGGCTCTGTAAGCTAGAGGCACATAGTAAGGCTCGTCGTATCGATATCAGGTGCGTTGATTGGTCTGCGTACTACCCCGCTATGATCTACTTTACAGGTTCCAAGAACTTTAACATTAAGATCCGTCGAAAAGCGCTCGAACTTGGGTACTCCCTGAGCGAGTACGGTTTTAAGAATGAGGAAACTGGTGAGCTGGTTACCGTTAACTCTGAGGAGGAGCTTTTCGAGATTATCGAGGAAGACTATGTACAACCTACAGCCCGTGAAATGGGGAAGTAAAAATTGACGACGCTTTGTATTAAAGATCTAATTATAATTACCAGACAAAGAGATGACAAAGGCGAAAAGCACACCTACGGCCAAGACTACACCTCTCGCGCGTAACCTCCGTGCACCACGACCCAGTTGCCGAGGCTGTGGGACCCATTACGGGCTCCGCATCCACGGCATGTTAGGCATTGTGTGCGGACCGTGCATGCGCACAACGCTCGGCACCGATTGAGCACCAAAAATACCTCGTCTACCCCACAAGGTAGACATTTTAGATTCGTGTAGTTTGCTGTTGCTGTCTCTTATCTGGTCACCCCTCATAAAAGCTGTCCAAATATAGTATATGCCTAGAGTCACCCTTCCCTCTAAAACTTCCAAGTCAAATAAGGCCAAAACAGAACCGGTTTCTCCAAAATGTTGTAGCTGCGGTACTTTAAAGGGTGTTGGCTTGCACGGAACTTTCGGTAGTGTCTGTGCAAAATGTTTGAGGGAATGTATGTAGTTTTAAAATGAAATGTATCTAACGAATAATCAATATAGTCTTTAGATATCATGTCTACAACACCGTGTAGTGAATGTGGTGAACTAAAGCATACCGAGACCGGTGAGCACTGTTTTCGTATAACTGATGAACCCTGGAAACTTCTGGGTAAACATCCAACACTAAGGCAGATTCAAGAGAGCCCAGACTTATTATAAGAAGCGACGCTTACTGGCGACGAGGAAGAAGAGTGCTAGAAGGAGTACCACCACTAGGATGCTTCCGAACGTCTTAGGACTGGTTAGCTGGTTGGCAAAGCCCTCTACAGTATTGGTACGAGGAATGACCAGGTCCGGCTTAGTCTGCAGGTTTTCCTCTTCAGGGATACGGTCCTTGTTGTTGGCCGTCCTGTAAGGGAATGTATAGAAAGGTAGGAAGCTAAAGAAGCTGCTCCTCTGATCTGGGTAGGTCTTATAAAGACGATCGTTGCGATCAAAGAAGGTGGGGAAGGGGTAGAAAGGCGACGGAACTACGTTGGCCAGAGTGGTAGGTTCCTCTGGGAGCTGATCAATCGTCATCTTAGGGCGACCCCAGATGTTCTTGTAGTTAAAGTTAACACCGAAGTGGTTACCTCTAACCCAGTTTGCATTGGAAGGACCGCCGTCAATAACGCTCATGATATTCTGATTATCGGATGTAAGTGCGTAGAGGTTGTTGCGCTGGTAACGGTTCTGTTTAAATTTGCTGAAACGGCGTGTCTGATTGGGTTCGGTTAGATCCTGAGCTCGCGGGGCAGGGGGCAACATCTGTCGAAAGTAGTTAGGAGATGAGCTGGTCTCCTGCCACGGAGCGGGCGGAGGATTTACTCCCTCAGGAGCAGCGCCCTGCATAGTGAACCTTGGATCGTTGTTCTGGGGCACGTCAGGGGAACGCGGAAATCCCCACGCCACCTTAGTAGAAGGCTGATTAGTTGAGATCAGCTTATCCATTATAATATACTTCAAAGATAGAAATTATCTAGCTGAGAATGGGTCGGCGTACTGCACGGTATGCAATTGCCTGACCGTTTCCCTTGCTGCGACGGTACACCCGACACATATCACCATCGCGTAGTCCGTAATACCGAGCCATCGGTCCGGTGGTAAACATGGTAGCGCTCTGTTCGTAGAACTGCTCGGGGGTTAGACTGTACTTAGTAGCAAGTTCGGAAATTTCATCCTCAGTAAGAAGCTCATGCTTGGGAGAGCCAAGACTCTTGTTGGATTGAAGTTCCTTATAGAAGAATACCTCAACGTTCCGATAAGTTTCACTGTCCACCTCTTTAAGAACCGGAGCGGTAATCTCCTTCACAATAATGATAATGTTAATATCGTTACTCTGATAGGTTTCCTTGATCTTAGTCACAGTTGACACCAGTCGTTTCTTATCAAACTTACCGGCGGCAACGTGGAAATATACATAGGCTTGTGTGCTATGAGCACCACCCTTCTGCGTTGGTTCGGTGGTTAGTTCCACCGTTTCCTCTACTTGAGGCTCAGGTTCAGCCTCAGCCTCGGCCTCGACTTCAGGTTCAGTTTCAGCCTCAGCCTCTGCCTCAGCGTCAGTCTCAGCTTCGGCCTCTGCTTCGCCCTCAGCAACAGCTGCTTCTTCCTGGTTTTCACCCTCTTCAATCTCCTCCTCGACAGGCGTTTCGGGCTCTACGACCTGCTTTGCAGGGGCCTGGGCAGCCTCACGAGAAACATAGATATCGATATTGTTGTTATCAAGCATAATAGCGACATTTTCCCGCGAGATATTTTGTTGATCAAGCGGAACTGTAAAGTCCCTGGACTCCAACATTTCGATGGCAGTCTGCCTAGCTTTCTCAATTGTCTTAATGTCCATCTCTATATAGATACGTTATGAAGTATAATTCTAAATCACTTTTTGAGGCAAAAATAAAATCGATGATTCTTATATATTGAGATGAGTAAATGCACGAAGCGTCTTGAGAGGCAGATTAAATGTTTATGTAGGAAGATCGAAAACATGGAAGCTACATGTTGTGGCACTGAGATCGTACCGGTTTTACCGTTCTGTCCTAAGGGTGATACTGGTGCACAGGGCCTACAAGGCCCAACTGGACCCAAGGGTGATGCTGGAAGTATCGGTACGTTGTTCACTTTAGAAGCTGCTACCGGTTCTACTGGACCTACTACCAGTGCAGATATTGACGCGTTCGATACTCTACGTTTATTCTCCACTGGTAACGAGCTGACCCTAGTTGATAGTGGAACTACTAAAACGCTTAATCTAGAACCTCCATTTGAAGCTGGTAACTCTATTGTGAGATTTAACACCGGGTATCCTACATCTCTGGCATCTCACGACCTGGTGCTCCCGGGTACAAGTAATACTACTGAAGGTGCTGGCAGTCGTCTGATGTATGACACAAGCCAGAGCTCCTTATTTGTTGGTACTGTGGCTGGTACTCAGTGGGATTCTGGTAACCGTGGTGCAAACGCTTTTGCTTCTGGTTTGAGTAATACTGCTAGCGGTTCAAGCTCAGCAGTTCTTGGTGGTTTTACTGGTATTGCATCCGGTGGTTTCTCCGCCGTTGTAGGTGGTAGTAGTGGACGTGCTATCAACTCCTCGGCCGTTGTGGTTGGTGGTGATGGTAATACTGCATCTGGAATCCGTTCCGCGGCAATGGGTGGAACTAATAACACGGCCTCAGGTGGATCTGCCTGTGTAGTAGGTGGCACTACTAATACTGCCTCAGTCGCATCCTCCTTTATTGGTGGAGGACAACAGAACAGTAACGCTGGGAACAGCTCTGCAATTGCTGGAGGTATCGGTAACATCATTTCTAACATCAACAGCTTCATCGGTGGTGGTGTAACCTTAACCGCAAGTGGTCAGCAGTCTGCAGCTGTTGGTGGAAGGGTTAATGTAGCCACGGGTGACAATGCAGCGGCCGTCGCAGGTATGTCTAACACTGCAAGTGGCACCGAATCCTTAAGCGCTGGAGGTAGTGGAAACGTCGCATCGCAGCAGAATGCGGCAACGGTGGGTGGATCTCTTAACATCGCCTCTAACACCTCTGCGATTGCTCTGGGTGGAACCACCCTTACCGCATCCGGTGTTAACGCTGCTGCGATTGGTGGTTCTGGCAACAGCGCTAGCGGACAGTCCTCTCTAGTTTCCGGTGGTACTAATAATACTGTTACTATGCTTAACTCAGCAGCTGTTGCTGGTTCCGGTTCTCAGGTTACAGGGGTTAATGCTACCGTAGTGGGAGGACTCAATCATAATGTGTCAACCTTGGCATCAACGGTTGTTGGCGGAGTCAGTAACACTGTATCAGGTATTAATGGAGCTATTGTGGGTGGATTCACCAACAATGTAACAGCTCTTAATGCAGGTGCCTTTACAGGTACTCTGTTAACTGCGAGCAACAACCAGGCTACTGCTATTGGTGGTACAAGTAATACTGCGGGAGGTATTAACTCTACGACTCTTGGTGGTGCTAATAACCAGGCAAACAATCTGAACTCTGCTACACTTGGGGGAAGTACTCTAGTTGTTTCTGCTGATGCGTCGGTAGCTGTAGGTGGAACTAACAATACTGTGAGTGGAAGCACCTCTTTTATTGCTGGTGGAAGTAGCAACACTATTCCCAGTGCTGTTGCCAATACATCTGTTGTGGGTGGAACAAGTAACAAAATTGCAGCTCCGGCCGGTGCAGATAATGCAACTGTTATCGGAGGCGCTAACAATACGGCTTCTGCAGCTAGTGCACTGGCGGCGAGTGGTACAAATAACTCAGCACAGGGTATTAACACTATTGTTTTGGGTGGTACTATGAACACGACAGTAACAGGTGCTACTAACTCTGGAATTGTTGGTGGTACAACTAACAGGATCGGTAACCTTCACTGTTTCGTTGGAGGTGGGCAGAGTCACCTAGTTATTGGTGGGGATAACAGTGCAGCAGTGGGTGGAAACTCAAACATTGTTTCTGCTATCAATGCTGGTACATTTGGTGGAACTACCCTAACTGCATCATCTCTAAACGCAACAGCTGTTGGAGGATCGGCTAATCATGCTAGTGGACAAGCAAGCAGTACAATCGGTGGTTCGAGCAACAGAGCACAGAACACTAACTGTTTTGCTGCAGGTGGGTCTGGTAACACGGTTAACTGTTTGAATGGTTCTTCTGTTGGTGGTTCTGGTAATACTTCTGGACCTAATGATGGTTGTGCTACTATGGGTGGTACTGGTAACACTGCATCTGGTACAAATGCTTTTACAGCGGGTGGTTCTGGCAACACAGCTTCAGGAACGAGTGCTGTTGCTTTCGGTGGTGGAAGTACAGCTTCACATGTTAGCTCTTTTGTTTACTCTGATGCAACGGCTCGTAACTCTGTAGCAGACAGCAGTGTTATCTTCGGTGCAGCAGGTGGTTTCTACGTTTACAGCCATACAACAACAACCGACGGTGTTCATGTTGATGGTAGTGTACGTGAATTTAAACCTCTTAATGCTAACCTCTGGGATCTTGGTTCAGCTTCTCAACATTGGAATACACTCTACGTTGATACTATTGTTAGTAGTACGATGACACTTACGGTTAACGACAATCTACAGGTGACAGGTGCTATTTCTAAGGGGTCAGGTACCTTCTTGATTGATCATCCGGTGGACCCTTACAATAAGAACCTTTATCACAGTTTCGTGGAAAGTCCCGATATGATGAACGTTTACAACGGTACTGTTATACTGAATGAGAATGGAGAAGCTGATGTGGAACTTCCTAGTTACTTTGAAGCTCTTAACAGCGACTTTAGGTATCAGTTGACTGCGATTGGCTTGCCCGGTCCGAACCTTTATGTTTCTCGTGAGGTTGAGAACAACGGTTTCTCTATTGCTGGTGGATGTGACAGTCAGAAGGTTTCATGGCAGGTTACTGGTATTCGTCAGGATCGTTTTGCTCAGAAGAACCGTGTGGTTCCTGAGGTAACCAAGCAAGTTCCTGGAGAGTATATCCATCCTGATCTTTTCTAAACATCTCATTTACATTAAAATGTAATGTTTAAAGTTTAACATTGATATTGTTGCGTTGTGATAGCGGTGTATTGTTAAGAACTTCAATGTCGCTCAGTTTAGCTGTGTAGGTATAGCTGTAATCAACTTCGAAAAGGGGAAGCTGAATTACAGGAAGTTCCTTATCACTAATATCCACAATGGCGTTGATCACATCTGTGAGATAATTTGACAAATTAGCTACTCCATAACCTTCGTTAGATACGGAGATAAAACTGGTGTAGTCAATAAATGTAAGAGCGAGAGTTTTAATAAGTTGTAGAATCTGTAATAGAAAATCGTACAGGTCAAGATCAGGGGGTACATCAAACATAAAGGTTTGAATTTCTGGGATTTGTGATAGCTCTCCGAATCCTTCGATAAGATCTCTCATAATATTGTTCAGATCTCTAATGAGATTAGTAAAGGTGTTAGTAAGTTCGGTAACAGAACCAGAAGGGTTAACCCCTGTAAGCTTTTCGAAATATGGTGCAAAATTGATACCACTAATTCCTGGAATACTATTGATTGCACTCTGCATACGTTCATAAATATTAAAGATGTCAGCAAAAAGATCGTTAAGCTCATCTACAATACCTGGAATCTTCCCAAATATAAAGTCAAAGCTTGTTATTTTATCAATAAATATTGATTCTAACTCAACTGGGTTTATAACTCCTATACTTCCGAGATCATCTCGTGTATTTTTCATCACACTTTTAATTTGATTATTAGCTAAAGCAGCAACATCCAGAGCAACTTGAATAATCTGTAAAACTTGACCCAATGGCAAGGAATCAAAATCGAAAAGGTCCTCAATGAAATTAATCGAATCAAAAGGAGAGGCTGTCATTCTAGCTGTTCCTATAGCAGAAAACGATTGGTTTAAAAATTTATCTTGCCCAAGTCCTGTAAATCTGATAGTAGTACCTAATCCTGCTGGTGTAGCTAGAAGTGTGTTGTCAGTATCAACCGGTACAGGTAGAGGTAATCTTACTTCGAGATTAGTATTACCTGTTATCTGTTTCCTAACAACATTGAATACATCTGCAAAGTTACTTGAATCGTCAATATCTGTATCAAAGATATTGTAATTAAAGAAGGCAGTTCCTCTGCAGCTAACTCTAGTTCCGATAATCTCAACAAACTCTTTACTATAGAGAGTTGCAGACTTCCCACCAATTGATTCTGGAAAAGTTCTTACTAGTACAGTTCTGTTGTATGGGAGCGATCCTTCAACTGCATTAATAACTCTACCATGAGAGTCAACAGTAATTATTGGATAAAGTAGCTCATTGCCTTGAACTGGAGTTCCACCAAAGATTATTTCTAACTCCTTTAAAGTTTTGTTTTCGATAGTATTGTTAAACTCTTTTAAATACTTAGTATTCTTCTCAATTTTCTCTTCTAATGCACCAATTTTACCTCCGCCTCCTTGTAACTTTTCTACCCTTTCTTCTAACTGTTTGGTTAGAACAGTATTTTGGTCAATCTTCTTATTAATTGCAATGATAGCTTCAACATTGTTATCCATCTTTACACCAAGATCTAATACCAAATCAACATTAAGAGTACTTTCGCACTCCTCGTATACAGAATCTAACCTTTCCTGTAAACCTTCTGCCATATACTATAGTGAAACATTTACAATATCTTCTGGAACAAAGGCCGCAATAGCCTCTTGGGATGTTAGATATGAATATTCGTAGTTAACTCTAAAGAGTGGAAGCTCAACCTTTGGCATTTTTTTTTGTACAACATTTATAACTGCTCTTAAAGCTGTAGTAACATACTTTTCAAGAGACAGTTCAAAATGTTCATTACTTGGATGTAAAACCAAATTTTTACTTATATTATTACGGTTTAAAAAGTACTCAGACTGGATGATAGCCAAAATATTTTTAATATAATCTACAAGATCGAGTAGACCGGGGAATCTCTGAGCAGGAATAGTGAATTCATTATTAAGCTTGGCAATCTCCGAAAAGAAATTTTTTAAAATTTTAATAGTATCGTTAAAGTATTTAACAACATCAAAAAATTTGGAATTAATGGGACCAGCGCTTAAATTAATATCAGCAACATTAGAATTAAAATTTGGACAGAAGTTAACGCCATCAATTCCTGGAATTGCGTTTATCGTTCTTTGAACTTTATCACATACATCAATAATAATATCCATTGTTCTTGTAACAAAAGATAATAAGCTATTTAGATCGCTGATTGGAAGGTTATCAGCACTTGCATTTGATGCAGTACCAAGATTTCCACCGAGCACTTTTGATATACTTTTTATCTTATCAAGTACGTTTTTAATAGTGTTAGTAACAGTTTGAAGAATATTTAAAATTTCCCCAATCGGTAAACTTAGATCACCAATAATAGAGTCGATGAACCCGCTAAACGAAAATGGTAAGCTTGTAGTTGTTCCTGTGCCGTAAGATCTTATGGCATTTCTAACGGAGGTTCCCTGATTTAATCCTACAAACTTTACATCAGCTATGTATTCAGCTGGTACATCAACCACCTCTTCAATCTTGATAGGTACCGGTATCTTAATTTTCAAATTATTTTCTGCAGTAATTTCTTCAGCTAAAATGTTAAATACATCGATAAAGTTACTATCAAAAGATATGTCGATATCGAAGATATTATAGTCGAAGAAACCTACTCCAGAACAAAATACTCGATTACCTCTCACACTAATTGTTTCTTTTGCATAAAGTACAGCTGAATTTCCTCCGATTCCTTCAAAAGTTGTGTTAACTCTTAGAGAACGATGGAAAGGTTCGATCTGATTGATGATAGAGCTTACTCTTCCAGTAGAATCAACTACCATTTTTGGAAAATGGTATGTATTGCCTTCAGTGACACCGCCTGCGAAAATACCTGACAATGTTGATAAAGTATCTAAGCTAATAGCATCATCTATAGCATCTAGTGCCTCTTCATTAGTATCTAAATCTTCATCAATACTTTCTAGATTATCTGTGGCATCCTTGGTAGATTCCTGTACCTTTTTAGTTAAGTCTCCGTTCTCATCTGCCTTATGATTGATAGCTATGATCGCATCGTTATTTGATTTAATCTTAGTATTAATGCTTAATATTAGGTCCTGATCACATTTGCTAACTACTGTAACAGTTTTATTCTCTTCCTTGATGTTATCCTTTAACTTAGCTCTTCTACATTTTTTATGATTACTAATACTGTGTTTCTTCCACTTCTTATATCCAGGCATTATAATACTATATTCACAGAATATTCAGGTGTAAAATTATCCAACTCGTTTTGATCTACAAAGTAGCTGTAGCTATATTCTACTTGAAAAAGTGGTAGACTAATCTCTGGTGGATCAGGTTCCTCGCTAGTTTCGTACTCTGCGAGTGCTAAAGCGTTGGCGATAATGTAATCTGTTAAATCAATAATACCGTAAGTGTTAGATCCGTGTACAGATATATGATCGATATTTGCGTAAGACCCTAAGTATTTATTCTGTATAACGGTAGCTGTAGTTTTGAGAACCTCACGAACGTCTAAGTTAATCGGAAAGATTCCTGTAGCAGATGGACCTGCAGCTAATCTCGTTAGCTGTACAAAGTTAGCCTTGATAGTGTTAAAATAACTCTGTAAGCGATTAATAATATTGGTAAACTCGCGAATGATGTCTCCTACACGACCTGATGCGTTGCTAACATTCAACGGTTCAAAGTAAGGACAGAAATTAATACCACTTAGAATAGTATTAATTGCGTTCTGGATCTCTTCACATCCATCGATAAATAACCTAAAGAAATCGTTTAGTGGGCCAAGTAACGTTCCAATATTCCTCACGAGTAAAGTTTGAATCTGTGCCGTAGGAACCCTCACATCTGGTATTGCATCAATTACAACTTGCGCTTGTCTCGCAATGTTTTCAATAACATCACCGATAATGTCCAGTGCACCGCTGAGTGTATTGAGAACCTCACCGAGGGGTAATGGTACAAGATCTTCCAGAACATTATCGATAAATCCAACGAAATCAAAAGCTTTTGCAGTCGCTTTGGCTGTACCGATAGAACTGAATGCTGCGTCGAGTTGATCAATCTGATTGAGTCCAACAAATGCAATATCGCTCACAAATTCTTCTGGAGCACTCATAAGGTTATCGCTACTCGGTTGAATTGCGAATGGTAGTTTAACCTGTAGAGACACTCCGGTAGGACTAATATGTGATTTAAAAGATTCAAGTACCCTAAGATAGCTAGAAAGATCTGTCACGTCAATTTCGAAGATATCCCAGTTAAAGAATGCTGTCCCTCGACAGCGTAGTAGCCTTCCGTGAAAACTGATATGCTCCTTTGAATAAAGATATGCGGAGGTTTGTTCAGCTCCCTGAGTTTGAGGTTCTGTCCTAACTGTAACACTGCGATAGTAAGGCTCTACATGATTTCGCACACTACTTACAAACCCTGTTGAGTCAAGCGTGATGATAGGTTTATCAAATGTACCGACAACAGAAGCAGGTGCTCCGAATCTGGCACTAAGATAAGACAAAGTATCTAGATCAATGGTGCTTTGAATATCTTCAATTCTTTCTGTTTGTTCATTATTACGTTCTTCAGCCTGTTCTAAATCAGCACCACTATTCATTAGTTGAGTTTCAATTACTTTAGTTGCATCGGTGTTATCGTCAATCTTCTGATTAATAGTTGCGATAGAGTCGGTGATATTTTCAACACTCCTCGCAATGTTAAAAGCAGCATCTTTATTGGTATCGTTGAAACAACTAGCGATAGCTGTATTATCTTCAATTACATCTTTTAGTAGATCGTTCTTAGTCTTATGTCTACTTTTCTCCATAGATGCAATCTTTCTCAACATCCTATATCTGCTATATAAGATCTTGGTTATAAACTTTTATTCGTGAAGGTACATGTAGTGGGGAATTCCTTTGATCTCTGTGTAGAACAGATTTACAGTATCGTCAAGTGTTTCTTCAGACCCATGCAGATTCTGTAGGAGTCGGAGGCGACGAACCTTGTGCCGAAAGTTGGCAGCCTTAATAGTCCACTTCCGACGGTCCAGGGTGATTAAATCGTAGATATTAACGGTAAAACCAAAGATCTGTGTGAAAGCGTATTGTTCAGGAGTTCCACCCCATCGGAATGGAATCTTCTTCACACTGTGCACACCGTCCTTCTGTACCATGAGAAAGTCTGCGTCCCCGGCGAAAATACCGTAGATAATGCGATAAATCTCCATCGACATATCGTGCGTTGATTCAACCAGGTCACGGACTTTACAGTCAAGTGGCTTCATGATATGGTTTTGATTTTTGTAGAGCCAATCCTTAATGGTTTTTTGTAGGAAATTTGCTAGCAGCGTTTCAGATGGATCAGATAGGTAGTCGTCATCCTCTCCTTCAATAATCTTTTGGATATCTTCAAAGAGAGGATGACAGCTGATGGTCTTCAAACGTTTGTAAATTGCCTGTGCAAAGCTACGGTAAAGACAGGCTCCATCACCATCAACATCTCGGATTTCAAACCGGTTAGGGTCTTCAGTTCTGTGTTTAAACTGGTCTATGACCTTTTGTTTAGCAATATCGAAAGCCTCCCGGTTAGGATGGTGAGATTTGAGATAACAGTACTCGGAATTACCGATAGCCTCATTCTTGCAGGGTCGCTCCGTCTTGGTAAGATGCTGGCACTGCATTTCGTTATGTCTCCGATATGTAATAAACGGAAAATATATTCACTTTTTGGGCGTAATCGACTTTAGGATCTCTTTCGCTACCTTAGCTGGTCCGCTAACAGCCCCAAGAACTGCCTCCTCACCAACCACTCTAAAACGGGTCTCGGGGTCCAAATGCTGTGTGTTTTCCCAACTTTTGGTAGCAGCCATGATGCCGGAGTAGCCAGCAGTTGTCATCATGAAAGCCCTTGCTAAACGGAACATATCTATATTACAGCAATATCAAAAATAAGATCTTATTATAATTCAGTTAGTCGATTTCAAACTACCGTCTGAACTCTAGTCGATTTCCCCCATAGATCCGAGGTCTGGTAGGTCCAGGTCGTCATCGCTACTGGAATCGATAATGGGGTGTGGGTGTGGCGGTGGTGTAAACTGTTGAATAGTTCCGAATCCAGGGATCTGGAACCTCGCTGCTTGGCCACGTTGAGGTGGTCCACCTTGAGGTGGTCCACCTTGAGGTGGACCTACAGCCACAGGCTCGGTGTTAAGCGGCATCCCACTACCCCGTGATACGCGGCAGACAGGACACTTGTTGCTGTTCTCCTTGAGCCATTGAGTGACACACTCTGGGTGATAGTAGTGCCCACACTCTGGGAGTACCATCACCTCTATATTGTCTTCAAAGTCGTCCAGACAGATGTTACATGCAGTGCCCTTTTTATCTTCGATTTCACTGTAAAGAACACGGGGGCATTCGGCAAGCTCTTCTTCTGTGCAAACAACTTTAACATCTTCCTGAGTAGCCATGCCACGCATCGCCCGCAAGAGATTCTGGAAAACGTTACCCAGTTGGGGTCTACGTCTTGGTTCCTGAGGCACACCCTCCTGTACTGGAGCACCCCCAGTAGGAAGTTCACCGGCGGGTAGCCCACCAACAGTTAAAGCAGCTGGTACAAATCCACCATTTTCATCGGTTGTTCCGATAGGTACGTCGATGGCTCCAATACCTGGTGCCATTACGGTCATCATCAGTTGTCCGGCGTGCCTAGGGAGGCCTCCAGGCGCTTCTAGTGGTGGTTCCTCTTCACCTTCGGGTTCCCCATCTTCAAGACTATCTTCACCGTCGTGAATATTTTCACTGTCGTATTCGTCTTCTAAACGTTCTAACTCTCCTGCGATTGCATCTCGAAATGCGTCTATCATCAGTCTGTTAAAAATACCTGAAGCCGCATTTGGGGTTCGTCTGGTAGGTGGGCGGAAGCCGTAGTCGGCCTCTTGCATCTCCCTGGCAATCCGTTCGTCATCAACCTGTTGTTGAAACGCAACGTAGCTGTCAACGAATGGACTGGGTAGAACCTTGTCTTCTTCGTCACGCAGTCTGGGTGCTACAACAAGGAGTTCGATCTCTGCATAAGGTGGTACATCTCGCCAGTTAATACTTTCCTGGCCTGGAATAAGTTCTTGACCTGTGTTTAGCACCAATGTGACAGTCTGGACTGCATAGATGTACAGGTGCAGATGACCTAGTACTCTCTCTACTAGAGTCATACAGTTCCATTCCTCATTGATTGGGAATGAAAGCTGTTTGTCTTCGTATTCGATATTCAAACTCATGCTTTTCATCTATAGTAACTTAAGGATCTTTATGAATCACTTTTAAACATAAACACCAAGTAGGTTTTGACGCAATGCTTAGATAACAAGTATTAAAGAGATGAATAAGAAAAAGCTTAAATTTTTAGCTCAAAAATTTTTAGAGAAATTTTTCCAGGCCCAAGTTGGCTTCAATAAGAAAGTCCTCAACAGGAGGTCGAAGTCTTATTAGAGAGATCAGTACCCATTAGATAAGCATTAACCAGTCTAAAAGCTATCATATCAATCCTTTAAGGATGTTATTAAAGAGATGAATAAGAAAAAGCTAAAAATTTTAGCTCAAAAATTTTTAGAGAAATTTTTCCAGGCCCAAGTTGGCTTCAATAAGAAAGTCCTCAACAGGGACCTGAAGTCCTAATAGAGCTAACAGTGTTGTAAGATGAGCATTAACAGAGTCGGCTAAATCACTTCGCTACGCTCGCTCAAGCCTCTGCGCTTCGCGCTCCCGGGTCCGTTAGAAATATAGGGGTAGTGTAGGATTTGCAACGTGATTCCCGTCAACCTATATAAACCAGGACGCCCATAGGGCGGAAGATGGTAGGTGTTTTTTAGGGTGGTTTAATATAGGATGCTTCGT
>Ga0180437_10001941_pt1 | contig 34343 bp, 31 predicted proteins | sample SS_ome_4_FD_132410 | JGI IMG/M metagenome (GOLD analysis project Ga0180437, IMG submission 132410) | Hypersaline lake sediment archaeal communities from the Salton Sea, California, USA - SS_3_D_1 metaG | ecosystem: Environmental > Aquatic > Non-marine Saline and Alkaline > Hypersaline >... | reverse complement strand
TCGATCACTTCGTTCGCCATCACAACACACAAGCTAAACCTTTCATCTGGACCGCAACCGCCGATTCCATCCTGGCTAAAATCAAAAGACTATGTCAATATATTTCCGAGACGCAACACTAGGGCAGGCCGCAAGTATTCCGGAGCCCGGTTTTGAAACACGCTAGGTTTAATTCGCGAATTCCTTTATAATGCCTTCTTTTAAAATTCCTCACTGACAAGCGGCATGAAGAAACGCGACATTTGGCTTCTGGTTGTAATCGCGATCGGCGCGCTGGCGGCCCTATGGCTTTCGATTGGGAGAGGATGCAGCACGGCGGAAGGCAAAGCCTCAGAAATCACCGTCCGCAACCTCACCGACGGCGCTGTGAGCTACCGCATCCGGGCCCTTTCGATTTCCGGTTCCGAAGTAAATAAGGTCCTGGTCTCGGGCGCGCTAGATCGCTTCGCCTCCAAAGTGCCCATGGATGTGACCTATGAGCGACTGGGCGGCGATGTCACGCGGCGGCTGGAGCCCGGCAAACCCTATACTTTCCGCTATGACGAGAACAACCTTGTGCATCTCTATGCCGGCTCGCATGGTCGCGAGGATGCGGTGGACCTGGCCCCCTATGTGGCCACTCCACAAGAGATCGTGGAGAAAATGCTTGAGCTGGCTGACCTCATCCCCGGCGATATCCTGTATGACATCGGGTGCGGGGACGGCCGTATAGTGATCACCGCCGCCGAGCGCTACGGCGTGAGGGCGGTAGGCATCGACATCGTGGAAGAGAGGATCCGCGAATCGAAAGAAAACGCCCGGCTGGCGGGAGTCGAAAATATGGCCGAATTCCGGCAGGGCGATGCGACGACGATGGATATCTCGGAGGCGACGGTGGTAACGCTTTATCTCTTGCCGGAGTCCAACGACGTGCTGCATCCTCAATTGGAGGCGCAGCTTGCGCCGGGATCGAGGGTGGTCTCCCATAACTACCGTATCTCCAAATGGAAAGACCGGGAGATCGCTGCAAAATCGGTGACGGACCGATCGGGAGAGAGCCACAGCATCTTTGTCTACCGCCGGTAAGGGTAAGGGGACGCTCCCCAAGGTGCCACCCTAGCTCTGATTCGCCAAGCTAAGACGCTGTGGATGACTAGGGTGGCACCTTGGGGAGCGTCCCCTTACGCGTTTTCAGAAAAGCCTCCCATAGACTGTCTTCTATGCAAAGCGCAACCAGCACTTCGGGTCGCAACCCGTAATACTCGATCTGATAATCATCTCCCAACTCCGGGCTCAGTCGGGCAAGCTGCTCGGGGGAAGCCACCACCAGAGGTACGCCGGCGAATGCACCGGCTTCCGCCGCCTCCTGCCAGTAGCCCACATGGGAGAAGGAGCGCAGATACCAAGGCAGCGGCCATGTAGAGTAGGGATCGGCCACTACTTTGATCAACAGATCACGGCCCCTCGGATGCAGCGAAGCCAGATCCTGGATACGCCGCACCATGCGCATAAAATCGGTCGAGGTGTGCGAATAGACATAGGGATTGCGGGGATCGGCATAGTAGTGGACATTGGATCTCTGGCTCTGCCATGCGAGGTGAAACACCCCGGCCGCCAGAAGTACCGCCACCACCGCTTTCCCTCCGGGCCGGGGGGCCCTCTCTATCAAGTACGCGGCACCCGCACCGGCCAGAATCACCACGCCCAGATAGAAAGGCAGAAGATTCCACGGCGTCTTATAGGAAATGAGGGAGAATATAAAAGTGGAGATGAGGGTGTAAAACAGGACGAAGCGCACAAAGGATGTAATACGCTCACGCCGGCCTGGTCGAAACGCGGAGACGATTCCCACCAGGGCCAGCCCCAGCACCAGCGCCTCGCTCCATACCGGACCTCGCCCGTAGCGGGAAAAAGCCAGCAGCTTCAGGTAGTAGAACCATGGATGGGCATGCCAGCTCGGTTCTCCGGCCCGCTCCAGATAGGTGAAGTAGGAACGGACCGAATCTGCGACTCCCGGCAGGTGGCGAAAAAATGAGGAATAGAGTGCCACGGCGACGGCGCCCGCCGAACCGATAAAAACACCCAGATGCATCCCGGTCATGCGGAGCTCCGACCCGAACTCCGGCCTAATCCCTCGGTAGCCGAGCCGTACGAGCAGCGCCGCCCCCAGCAGAGCGGCGAAAACAATGACACACGTTTCCTTGGTGGCAAAGGTCATGCCGGCGGACAATCCACACACCGCCGCCCCGGCTAGCGTGGGGCGGGAAAAATAGCGCCACCCCCAGATCATGGTCCCGAGAACGAAGAACAGAAACAGCGATTCCTGGATGTAGAAGCGGCTGTAGTATACCACCGCCGGCGATACCGCCCAGAGCAGCGCCGCACCCAGAACAGCAGGGCGGCCCAATTCTTTTCCAATCAAGGCCAAGAGAAGCAACAAAGCCAGGCTGAATGCAACCGGAACCCTCCGCAGTGCGGCCTCATTCAGGTCTTCCAGGCCAGCGGCCCCCGCCGCCCAGGCAAACGGCAGGCTTAGGTAGTACAGGCTGGGACCATGATGGTCGGTGCGGTCATAGCGGTACTCGCCGAGTTCCAGCAGGGCTCCGAACTTGAGCGCTTGATTGGCCTCGTCGTGGTGCATGGGCCTCAGGCCCAACCGCGGCACCCGCAAAAAAAGCGCCAGGCTGAGAATCCCCAACATCCCGGCGGCAAAAGCCCTGTTGCTCATTTCACCGGCGTACCGAACACCTCCACTTCCACGTAATGATTCATGTCATTCGACGTGTTTCCCTGGCTGTAGAGACGAATGTACCGAGCGCTGATACCGTGAGGATCGATGAGGCGTCCCTCATTGGTCTCGATGTACTCCTTGTCTTTGCCCACCCCCAAACCGGCCGAATTGTCATGATCGTTGTTGAATACGGTGGTGACCCCGCTGATAAAATCAGGATCGGTCGAGACCTGGACGATCACATCCCGGTAAACCCTGGCTTGGCTGTGAAAATGCCAGATCAGGATGGCATGCAGCGGGATGGATTCCCCCAAATCGATCTGCACCCACTGAATCCCGGGACCGAACTCGACATAATAGCCGTCCTCACCCGATTTTTCCCCATCGGTTAAAAATTCCACCTCGCCTATGATCGGCTCCATGTCACTGGCCTTCACCGGCTTGCCCGCAGAGAGGAGGATCGTCCCCGCCGGAACATAAAAGGGGCCACGCTTTTTCCCGGTGATCCTTTCCAAATTGGGGCTGCGGATGTTGCGGGGAGTGCCTACGAACATGGGCTTAGGAAGCTCGAGCTTCAGCTCTTCCTTTTCCTGCAGGACATCTCCGGCATCCGCATTCCATCCCTGCGCATTCAGTATCAGTATGAGCAGGGCCAGCACGCTCAACAAGCTCTGTTTTCGCATAACCCGTCTCCTTGACTGGGATTGTATTCGTTTCATGGCGGCCTATCGTTAGGCGTCCGTCTTCACCCGGCCGCCGTTGAATATTGTACATCTTTTCTCCGCACAAATCACCAAGGCCCAAACCTCTGGATGACGCCGGCAAAATTGATCGACTTGAGCGGTGGGCATGACCATGAAGGCGGTCGAAAGGGCATCGGCCGCGGCAGCCGAGGGATGTGAAACCCGGGCCGCGTCGTGTCCCCGGGCCGGCCGGCCGTCGCGGGGATCGATGACATGTTCGCCCTTCACCTCGGTCCCGGACCCGCTCAACGCCCGATCCCGCAGTATCACCCGCCGCGGCGCTCCGGCGCTCGGCTGTGCCCCGGCAACTCCCAGCGGCCAGCCCTCGAGCTCACCGGCATGCCTCCCCGGAAAACCCCAGGCCAATGCGGTGCTGGTGCCGCCATGCAACAAACCTCGATCGATCTCCCAATGTGCAAGCACTTCCCGTGCCGTATCCAGGGCAAAGCCCTTTCCGATTCCACCCAGATCCAGGTCCACGCCGGCGTCAACGGTCACTTCAAATCCATCGTGTGCTCGAATCGGCTCCCAGACCCGAGACGGATGCCGTCCCGAACGAAAGTCGATGTCAAACGCGCCCCGTGTTTCATCCTGCAGACGCATGGCCAAACTCAGGCATTCGAATGTTTCAATCCCAATCCGCAGTGTTTTTCCGGCGGAGAGCCGGTTGATCAGACTGATATCGCTGCGTGGATCGAACCGGCTCAACCGGTTTTCCAGGCGGTCGATCTCGGCGAACACGGCCTGGGCGGCATGGCCCGAGTATTCCTCGTCATCGCCGGGAAGAATGAGTTCGAACTCCGTGGCCATGGCGGCGTGGGCAAAGCGGGACATGGGCGATCGCGGGACGTCAGTCAATCTCTGCCGCCGGGACTATCGAGGTTTAGGACCGCAAACGCCGCCGCGGCCAGCACGGCACCCAGGGCGCTGTAGCGGTGGATCTCCACCGTCATGACATGCAGGGACTGAGCGAACAGAGGCAGCATCATCAGAAGCGCGCTGGTCACCAGCATCAGCCCGGAGAGCACGAAGATCCAAAACAGCCAGCGGGATGCAGGGGAGACATCGGGCGGCTCCTCTCCCCGCTGTTCCGGAAGGTCGAGTCGGTAGATGCGGGCTCGAATCAAGACCACCCCCACCAGGCACAGCGAAAACACCGCACCTAGGCTTACATGGCCCATGAGGACAATTCCAAACATAGGGCGGCCGAGCAGCAGGGAAAAAAGAAGCCCGCTCAGGGCTAGGAGGAGGAAGCTCAGCACCATCCCCAGGAACACCCACCTCAGCCGGGGGGGATTGGGACGGATCAGGTGCCGGTCAATCCATTCCTGAACACCCTGGAAACGGCGGTCCCGGAGGACGCCCCTCACCCGGTCGATGAACCAGGGCATAAATGTTGCAGAGGAGCCGGTGCGGCGGTGTCTCAGGTAGGCCAACACCAGCGCCGATCCCAATAAAGCGCTCCAGCCAATGATCCTGAACATGTATTTCACTTCCGCCTATCGATCAATCCGGTAGTCCGGCCGAGCCACCTCCCCCAAGCCAGCAGAACCAGCGATCCCAGCAGGACGGCCGCCGCCGCCAGCAATATCTTCAAGAGCGGCCTCACCCGAAATGTCAGCCCGAACAGCCTCTGATAGGGCTGATCGAGCCCCATGAAGGATAGGCGGCTGCGCGTATCGATCTGCTCCGTCAGAAGCGGGCCGGTAGCCGATATCCGGGCGAAAAAGAAGGATGAGCTTTCCGTATGACACTGCGTACAGCCCTGGATTCCCAGGGACTGCTGGGCCGGCCGCACGGGATGCGCCAGCGGCCAGTAGACCGGCTCGGCTGCAGCATCCCGAAAGGATTCCAGGGCCCCCGAATCGTCCAGCCGGAACAGGCGGCCGCCGGAAACATAGGCGAAGCGGCCGCCCTCTCGAGCGAAAACCTCCAGCATGAGCCGAACCTGCTCTTCGGTGAGGGTTTCCTTCCGTCCCCCCAGGGCCAGGATGGTACGCAGCTGGAACTCCGAAACCAACGGATCAGCGGAGTCTTCCCGCAAACGGAAGAGACCGGGCCGCTCTCCACTCTGATCCAGATATTCAACGATATCCGGGAACCCTTCCTGCATCCGATAGGCAAATCCCCTGTGGATGACCGCGGGTGTTCCTTCCTGCGGATCCAGGGCGGCCAGAGACTCCAAGATCAGCTGGATGTGCGTCTCCACCTCGGTGTCCGGCACCTCGGCGGCCGGATCGAAGTCCGGAATAATCGGATCAACTCCGGTTTCGGACCGCAGGCCCCAGAACGCCTCGCTCTCCGCTTCCCCTTCCGGCCACGGGAAAACATCCAGTTCGCCGTCCAGGTTGGCTGCGAACACATTGCCCGAGATACCCAACACCGGTATCCCCTCAAGATCCGGGTTCAAAGAAAGCAGAGCCAGGATCTGTGCAATTTTCGGCTCGACATCCAAGATTCCTGCGCCCCGTTCCGCCACCTCCATGGGCAAGAGCGGACGGGATACATCGTCGTCCAGTCGGATCCAAAGGGAGGGCCAAAGAATGCGGTGGGGGGAGATCCTCCCGTAGCCGTTGCGCACGAATACCGGCTCCCGGATGTCGGGGAAATTCATGGACCAATCGGCTATTCCATAGATCCCCAGCCGGTTGGCGCGCGAGGTGCGCACGCGGGTGAATTCCCTCCTCGCTTCGGGTCCGGCATGGCAGGTGGTGCAAGCCAACCGCTCGAAATGGACGGCCGGGATGCCGGCATGGCGCGGCCGCGGCGCACCCAGCCGTCCCGCCGGTGCCGAGCGGACATGGTTTCCCTGGTCGCCGAGATGACAACCCCGGCAGGTGAAAGCCTCTGCGGCCGGATAATCCGATGCCTCAGCTTCCCCCTCGTAGCCGCGGATCATGCGGTGGCCCAGGTCATGGCGGTGGCAGTCCACGCACCCCAGTCCAGCGGCGGCATGGACATCATCGGCAACCTGAAAACGGCGGCTGCCTTGAGGAGTGACGGAATGACAGGTGAGACAGCGCCGGTCCTCCACCCGGTCGGCGATATCAAAAAACACCCGGTGTTTGGAATCAAACGCCTCCGTACGGTATTTCACATTAGGGACCACGGCCCACTCGGTATCATCGGGATTGGGCCCATCGTAGATATCCCACGTCGGCGGCAGGCGCGAGGCCATGCCGTCCACATCTCCCAGGCCGGACGCAGCGACACCAGCCCAACGAAAATTTTGGCGCATCACCTGCTTGGCCCATTCGCTGTGGCTCTGGAGGCGGGAGCCGTTGTGACAGCCCATGCAGTTGATCTCTAGAATCCCGGAGACCTCCCATCGGGAGGCAGGATCCCGCTCCCCGATTTCGATCTCTCCCATCCCCCCGCCGGTCATGTGGCGTCCGAAGAGCAGGGTGAAGTCCCATGGGCTCAATCCCAGATCCATGGGCTTCCAGGTCCCGGGCTCTCCGTGAAGGGAAAGGGGCAGCACAGTGCCGGTGGCGGGATCGACCCATATCCAGGGCTCTCCCGGCCGACGGCGCCAATCCCGCGGAAGGGACTCGAAATGCAGCCCGCCGCGGATGGTCGCATAATCATGGCAGGGGGCGCAGGTCGTGCGGGTGGAGTAGGGTAGGGCATAGGATTCGGTGGGGATAATGGTCTGGTTGAACTCATCCTTGAGTGGGATGCGGTGAACGGGAACGGTCCGGCTCCCGTCCCAGGTCTGGTGTGCGTCGTCGACCTGGGCCGACCCCCATGCGCAACATAAACACAAGCCGAGAGCTGTCAGCGCGACACGACCGAGGAAGTGTCTCATACCTTGAATTGTTCGGGGCTTAAGCCCAGCAGGCGCCGGGATTCCACGGCTTCATTGACCTTGAGCACCGCCACGGCGGTTTCGTAACCCACCTCCGGCGGACAGCTCAAAGGTGTTCCATGGCGGATGGCGCTGAAAAAGTTCTCCAGATGAGGCTGATGGGCTGGTTTGGCCAATTCCACCGGAATCGGCCAGCGCCCGGCTTCGGCCGTCACCCGAACATCCAGAAAGATGTTGCGCGTATCCAACTTCTGGATAGGCGGTTTTTCACTCTGCAGGAGTCCCTCCTTGACCAGCGAATCCCATTCCGGGGCATGCGCCTCCCGCATGGCCCAGTTCCCCCGCTGGGGGACCTCGGAAATCACCAAGGATCCGTTCTCTCCCATAAAGGCTTCATAAAATCCCCCATGCTTGGTCGTGGTCTGTACCTGGTAAAGTGCCCGCGCGGTCCCGAGTTGGTTATGGAACTCATAGATCACCATCACATTATCGTACCACTCGCGGCCGGGGTAGAAATCCACACCTCCGCTGGCGACGACGCTTGAGGGATTGACACCGAATACCCAGCTGAACAGATCGATCTGGTGGGATCCCAGGTCTACTATGGGGCCTCCGGCAAATTTCTTGTACCAGCGCCAGTTGCGGAAGGCGGTCATGGATGAATACCCGTACTGGGCCAGCTTCTCCGGCGTCATCGTGTACTGTTTGGGCCATCCCCTCATGTCGGCCTTGGCCCGGTTCCACTGCGCATAGGCTTGCCCCACGCGTCCCAGGATGTTTTTTTCTCGAAGAAGCCGTTCGATGGCATGGATGTAGCGGGGATTGCTGCGGCGCTGATGCCCGATCTGGAGCAGCTTCCCGCTCCGGCGGGCCGTCTGCACCATGGAGCGGGCCTGGCTCAGGGAATTGGACATCTCCTTCTCGCAATAGACGTGCAGGCCCGCTTCCAGACAGGCATTGGCATGAGCGGCGTGCATCCAGTCGGGCGTTGCTACCAGGGCGGCGGTGAGATCCTTTTCTTGAGCCAGCATCTCCCGGTAATCCTCGTACACACGGACCTCATGGCCGTATTTCTGGAGATACCGGCTGGCATAACGCTGGCTGTACTCCCAGATGTCGCATATGGCTTGGAAGCGGATGCCGGGGATACGCAGGCAGGATTCGATGAGAATCCGTCCCTGCTCACCGGCCCCGATGAGCGCCACGCGGAGCTCATCCGTGCTTTCTGCCTCCACCTGTGAACCGCGCGAGGCCGTTCCCGCGAGGGCACTACCGGTCAGGACCGTCCCTAGACTTGCGGAGGCCGTGGTTTTTAGAAAATCCCGTCGGCTCAAGCTCAAGCCCTCGATATTTCTTTTTTTTTCCTCCATGTTTCCCTCATACTCCACCCGAAACGGGCGGCAATTTGGGATTGTACCATCGGTCGAACCCCAATAACAACCGTTGAAGCATCCAGCGCGGCATTTCCGCTTCCGTGATGGACTCGGGAACGACCGCATATCGTCTATTTTTTCATGTCTTTATCAAAGGCCACATCGGCGGGTGCGAAATTGATGGAACGGACGAACTCCGCCGATTCCCGGGCCCCGAATTCCCGATCCATGCCGTTGTCCTCCCACTCCACCGAGAGCGGTCCCTGATAGCCGATCGCATTGAGCTCGCGAATGATCTCTTCGAAATTGACATCCCCATGCCCCAAAGAGCGGAAATTCCACCCCCGCCGCAGGTCTCCGAAGGGCAGGTGGGAACCTAGGATGCCCGCCTTGCCGTCGAGAGTGACGGATGCATCCTTCATATGGACGTGGAAGATCCGATTACCGAACTCTCGGATAAAGAGATGGGGTTCCATTCCCTGCCAGAGCAAATGGCTGGGATCGAAATTGAAGCCCAAGGTCGGCCGCTGTTCGAAGGCCTCCAGCAGGCGCTGGGCGGTATAGAAATCGAAGGCGATCTCGGTGGGATGAACTTCCAGCGCAAACTTCACCCCACACGAATCAAACTCCTCCAGGATGGGTGTCCACAGCCGTACAATCTCCTGGAATCCCTGCTCGATCATATCCTCGGTGGTGGGAGGAAAAGAGTACCAGAAGGGCCAGACAGGAGATCCCATGAATCCGTTGACCACACCGCACCCCATGGCCTTTGCAGCGCGGGCGGTGAGCTTCATCTCCTCTTCCGCCCACTGTCGGAGGGCATCCGGCCGGCCCTTGACCTCAGCAGGGGCAAAGGCGTCCAAGCGGGGATCGTAGCGGTCGCCTACACATTGCCCGGCCAGATGGGCCCCCAAGGCCCAGCATCTCAATCCATGCTCGGCCAGCACTGCCTGTTTCGCCTCCGCATAGCCAGGGTCCTCCGCCGCCCGGCGCACCTCCATGTGATCGCCCCAGCAGGCGATCTCGAGCCCGTCATACCCCCAATCGCGGGCCTTCCTGCAGATCTCCTCGAAGGTCAAATCCGCCCATTGGCCCGTAAACAATGTTATGGATCTTGCCATTTCTTATCCTCCTCTCAGGTCCGGCTGTGGTCATTCCTTAAACCCTCACAATCGACCCTGATATCATCATCCCCCATCAACGGAAGCATGCCTAATATCTTCAGGTCAATTTATCACAAAGAACTCCCGCGATACAGCCGGCATCATGAGTATAATGCCATCGATACGAATCGCCGCCATCTTTCGCCATGACAAGTTTTCGCATTCCTCCGGTTATGTTCAACCATGCGGGTAGGTGGATGCCATGAACAGTCAATCGACGTTTACCCAAACCGCACCCTTTTGCGAGCTTTCCACGCATTTTTCGATATATCGCACTCCGCGCAGACCTTCCTCGGCATCGGGGAAATCGAGGTCATCCTCACTCAGGTCCTGCCCTGCGATCCTCTTAGCCAGCGCCGGGATGAAGGTGGAGTAGAGATTGGCGAAGGCCTCGAAATAGCCCTCCGGATGTCCCGATGGAATGCGGGAAAGGCCCTGGGCTCTGGGGTACATATCGTCTCGTCCCCGAGAAACCAACTGAACCGGTCGATCAAGAAAAGAAACCTTGAGATAGTTGGGACTCTCCTGACACCACTCCATGGCGCCTTTGGTCCCGTAGATCCGGATCCGGAACCCGTTGTCATGGCCGATGGCGATCTGTGAACTCCAGTATATGCCTTTGGCCCCGCCCGCATAATTGAGCATCACGGTGGCGTTGTCATCCAGCACCCTCCCCTCACCCATCTTATCCAGCCGGGCGCAGAGGGATTCGATGTTCAATCCGGTCACATACGAAACCATGTGTTCGATATGACTCCCGATATCTCCCACACAGTTGGATATCCCGGCACGCGCGGGATCGGTCCGCCACAGCGATTGCTTCTGTCCGGTTTTTTCCAACGGAGTGGCAAGCCACTCCTGCGGGTATTCCCCGTGGACGAACCGGAGATCGCCCAGATCGCCGTTGGCCACCATGTCCCGCATGTGTTTGACAACGGGGTACGCCGCATAGGCGTAGGTCACACAAAAAAAACGATCCTTGTCCCGGGCCAGTCGGCACAACGCGGCGGCATCCCGGCTGGACGTGGTGAGCGGCTTATCGCATACCACGTGGATGCCGTGGTCCAGGGCCGCCTTGGCGATGGCGAAATGCGAGTCATTGGGTGTGGCGATCACCACAAAGTCGATCGAATCCTCCCGTCCGGCTTCCTGCTCCATCATGTCCTGGGGATGCCTGTACAGACGAGTGTCGTCCAACCCCAGCATGCGTCCGGTGCTCAGGGTGTTGTCGAAATTTTGGGAGAAGCAACCGGCCGCCAGTTGAGCGTGCCCGTCCATGGCTATCGCCTTGCGGTGTACGTCCCCGATGAACGAACCTTGACCTCCGCCCACCATGCCGTACTTCAATCGGGAAACGGCCTGGCTTGTGTCCTGTCCTTCGATCATATCTCCTCCTATATACACAAAATCTCATGCATCAAAAGGTTATTCATCCGAAGCATAAGAGCATCATTTTTTCGGATCCGGGCTTTCCTGCGGCCGGCTTCGACAGAGATCGGCGAGTCTTCGAAAAAGCCATACCGGCGTCATTGCAGGGACCGGAGCAGCCGCTCAACCGCCACCTGGGCTTCCTCCTGCACAGACGCATCCGAGAGGAAAGACTCGGCCAGGGTCAGGGCCTCTCGGGATGGAAAAAGCGGCAGCACTCCCAGCACGGCCATTTTTTCTTCGGGACGGCGAATCCATGGGAGGACGGCACGGAGGGAATCCACCGCTGCCTCCGGACGGCGGTGCAGGTCCAGGCCGACCAACCGCACATAGGCCCTGACAGCCAGCACCTGGAGTGTGGGGTGATCGGAATTTTCGGCCAGCCAAAACAGATCGTCCCTGGCCGTAGGCGTCGGCCACTCGGTCAACGCGCGGCCCGCCGCCTCCCGCACGGCCGGGTCGTCATCCGCCAGCGCCCGGCGCAGGTCGGTTAAAGAACTGTCATCTCCGATTTTTCCCAACACCAGAATCAAAACCCTTTTTTGATCCGGGCTTTCGGCACTGCGGAGCTTGTTGACCACCAGGTCGGCCCGGGCCTCGGGGCGGCCGATCTTCCTGGCCGCTACCGCAGTCGTGGTCGCCAGTTCCTCCTGCTCACCGACATCCTCCGCCGCCAGCAGGCGTTCGAGCAAACGAGGCACATCCTCCGGCCCGGCCAAGGTCCGGAGGGCACGAAAAGCCTGAATCCTGGTCTGTGGATCCGGATCCATCATCCTTTCGAACACCAGGGTCTTCCCCTCCTCGATGCGCCGTCCGGCCACGGCCTGGATCACTTCCTGCAGGATTGCGGCGTCCTGATCCCGCGATAGGGCCGTTAACAGGATTTCATCCACCTGAGGATCCGCAAGATTCCACAGCGCGTTGCGTGAGGCGGTCTGTTCGATTCCGCGGCTGTTCACGGCCTGCCGGACTAGAAGCATGGCCAAGGACGCGTCTCCCTGTCTTTGCAGAGCCTTCAAGGCAGCCAGCCGGACTTCGAGCGTAGGCTCGGTCAAAGCCTGGATCAACATGTCCGGAAGCAGATCGCTGGAATAGCTCGCCAGCACCGAGATCAGCTGGACCTGGCTAGGCGCAGGGAGGCGGGGAATACGATCGCACAGAGGCCGGAGGTCATCGGGGGAAAACACCTCGGGAACCATCGCGATGGCGGCGGGGTGAAACACGGCTTCCCGGTGATCTAAAACCTCGATGATCCGATCCCGCCCGCTCTCTCCGGATGTGGCGATCAGTCCCATCAGCGCCGCACGACGCAGAGGGATCTCAGCCTGAGAATCGAACATCGCCTGATAAACACGAGCCGCCTCGGCCGAGAGTCCATCGGCGGCCAGGGTCTCCGCACAATTCAATAGTCCCGCATCCACCGCGGATCCGATCGACACATCCACGACGGTTCGAAGTCTCATCAAAGCCTCGGCCGCATCCTTCGTGGCGATACGTCCCAAGGCGGTGACCGACGCTCTCGCTGCTGCCGGGTCACGGCCGCCGGCCAGCCTGCCAAGAGCCGCGACAGCCGGGGTAGATCGGCGGTGCCCCAGCGACGATATGATCCCGAGACGCATGTTTCCCGAGGTCGCATCCAAGGCCCTCAGTAGGGCCTGTTCCGATTCGGCGCCGGGGATCTTCTCCAGGGCATAGCGGGCCATGTCGGCGCTTTCCGGCCGCTCAAGCAGCGCTTCCAACGCCGGCACTGAACGCGCCGTGCCCAGGGAACGCAGCTGGCGGCATGCCTCCATCTTTCCATCCGCCGTGGCCTCGCCCAGGAGCAGATCCACGAGTCGGCCCTCGCATTGCGCCTTCCAATCCGGCGACTGGCGATGGCTCCGGATATAGGCCCTCAGCTCCAATATGACATCGTCGTTGACGCCGCGACGGTAGTGGGCCACTTTCTTGAGGATGGATTCCAGCGATGCCGCTTGGGAATGGTCACCATGCACATCCGCCGCGCATGCGCCGCTGAACATGATCGCTCCGGCGAGCAACCATACCAGCACCACCCTCCCGAACATGACGTTGTCTTTGCTCCGCATGGGTATCCTCCTAGGGGATCAGCTGCCACGGGCTGCGGTAGGCGCGCGACAGCAGGCGTTCGGCTTCAAGATCATCCCGGATGGTTTCGGTCTCTGGTCGGAAGCGGATCTTGCGTCCCAATTCCAAGGCGATGACACCGAGATGACCCACGCTGGCGGAGCGGTGCGCTGTCTCACAGGGAGTAATGGTCGGCCCCCGGGTTTTGACACAATCCAGGAAGTTTTGATAATGGTCCCCGCTCTTGTAGAGTCGGTCCTCTTGCGGGCCGATGAATTCATCCCAAAGCGACGGCGGATGTGTTTCCTGAGTGCCCCGGTTGACCCACACCCAGCCATCCTCACCGATCCATTTGGTGCCGCCCCATATCTCATCATACCCGCCGGCGATCACCATCGGCGTTCCATCCGCATAGCGCGCCTCGAGGCGATAGCGGGTGGGGCTGTTCCATACCCCGGCCCGAGCATACTCGGCGGTCCCTCCAATCTCCACCGGGCCGCTGTCATCCCAGTCCATGGCCCAATGGGCGATATCCACGTGATGCCCGACCCAATCCATGAGCTGGCCGCCTCCCAAATCCATGTTCCAGCGCCAATTCATGTGCACCCGCGCCGGACAGTAGGGGGCATAAGGAGCGGGACCCAACCAGAATTCATAATCCAGATGCGAGGGCGGGGGACCGAAGGTCTCCTGCCCGCCGGTGCCGGCAAAATCGTTATGGCCCTGCGGGAGGCCCACCTCGATCTTGAGCACCCGGCCGATGCGACCGTTACGCACCAGTTCGCAGGCATGATGGAAATTGGATACGGACCGCTGCCAGCTTCCGGTCTGCCAGACGCGACCATAGCGCTTAACTGCATTGCACAATGCCCGCCCTTCGGCCAGGCTGTGGGTTAGCGGCTTCTCCCCGTAGACGTCGAATCCCGCGCGGATGCACGCTAGTGAGACCAAGGCATGCCAGTGATCGGGCACGGCAATAGAGACCGCATCGATGTCCCGGCGAAGGCACAGGTCGCGGTAATCATGGAGGGCCGCGCAGTCGCGGTTGCCGTAGTGCTCGTCGACCTTCGCCTTGGCCTGCCCAAGATGCTCCCGGTCCAGGTCGCAGACCGCCACCCACTGCACCTCATCCTGATTCAAAAAGGCTTCCATGTTGGGCATGCCCATCATACCGAAGCCGATCCCGGCCATGACGATTTTATCGCTCGGCGGGAGGATTCCCGATCGGCCCAAAACCCTACCCGGGACGATGGTGGGAAAGCCCGCCACACCGGCGGCGGCCAAGGAAATTCTCTTCAGGAACTCGCGGCGCGGTATGCGCGGAGATTCGCCATTCATGTTATCACCTGCCTCAAAAGAATCGTGAGCCGGCATTGGATCTGCCTTTTAGATTAAATCGTTGGGGTAAAAGAGCAAGGCCATGCTTTGACTCACGAGACCATCTTAAAAAAAACCGCCCCACATTTCAACCGGGCTCCACATCATGACTTACACCCTTGTGCGTGCGTGGCCCTTGATCCAAACGGATCCTGGAGTGCCCCTTTACTTGATGCCATAGAAGGAGACGGATCCTCCCAGCCAGGATGGAGCCGCCGAGGCATGCCGCGGGTAGGCGATCTCGGGTCGGTACTCAAAATGGACGGCGTCGAAGCGGATCCAATCTCCACCCCAAATAAAGCCGTGCCGCTTGAAGGCATCCAGCACCGGACGGGGCGGGCTCCAGCGCTCCTCCCGCGGTATGCGATACCAGCGCCGATTAAAGGCCCGGCTCCAGGCCCAGTTGGCGTGCTTCCCTCCATAGGAGGCGGGGATAAGATCCAGGGCGAGGCCGTAGGCATGGAAGCTCAGCGTCCGAGATCCCTTGACGTTCTTGCGGTGGAATGAATAGACCGCTGCCATATCTTCTATAAAAGCGCGCACCTCGGGATCGACGGCGGCGGCCGCATGGATCGCCCGTTCTACCTGCCGGAGCGCCGGGGCGCACACCCGGTTGATGTTGATCTCGTGACCCAAAAAGGTGAGGCGGACACAATGCCGCCGGACCTGGCTCTCCGTACGGCCGAACATGGCATTGAGCAGGTCCCATGAACGGGGCCGGCGTCTCTCCCGGGGAAGACGGTCCACGGGTCCGGTGCGGTTGTACTCGGTGAAAAGCGAGTCATACCGGTGGCTGTTTCTGAGATTCGCCTCCGCCAGCATGCGTCCGTTCTGAAAATAAATCCAGGTTTTATTCACCAGAAAAGCGAGATCCCCTCGGCGCACCGCCATTTCGCGGATGTGATCGCCGTAGGCGTTTTGGATGATGGCCACCTCTTGGGCAGCTCCGGGATCGGTCAGCACACCAATGAACCGACCCCAATCCCAACGCGGCGAAGCGAGCGCGACCAGGGGAAAGGCCAAAAGCGCTGCCTGGATCCGGATGAGTTTTTTCATGTGTATTTACGGATGAATCTTTAACCTGGGATCGTAAAGCACGTATTCTACCATATTTTTCATGCGGTGCAACACCCATCGACAAACCCCGGCCGCATTTCTGCAACCACCACGGAATCCCAACGGTGCGATGAAAAAAGCCGCCCGGCTCTTGAAAGTTTCTGCGGCCGCGGAAAGATCCGGATGGAGAACGGATCATTCAGGACCTTCAGCCCGGTCGCCAAGAATATATCACGCCGCAGAAATAGGGATATCTCTTAGATTAGATGGGGGCTATAGCGAGGGTTCGGAACGCAGATCTTCAGCTATTTGTCGATCTTGACCCCTTCGACCTCCATTCCCATGGTGACGATCACGCACTTGGTGTACTTGCCCTCCTCGTTCTTGACAAATGTGACCTCATAGTACTGTCCCATCACATCCGCCTCGAACGCGAACTCTTTGTCTTCCAGAGGAGTCAGAACGGACGGCGTATCGCCTTCAGGGCCCCCCCAGAGCTCTCCGCCTTCGATCCAGAAGTTGATCACCATGAGCTGGCCCTCCGCATCGAATTCATAGGCGCCCAATATAGGGGCGTACTTTTTCTTGGCGGCCTCGTCGCTCTGCTGGGCAAGAAGGCCCGACGATCCAACGGACAGCACCAGAAGCAAGATCAGGCCCGCAAATCCCATTTTCCTTATCGATATCTTCACCTCAATCACCTCCGAGAGTCGAAATGGTTTCCGTCATTATGTCTATTTGTTTATTATTTAACTACGTTTTATGACGAGGAAAGTTCGGCGTCGGCCCTAAAAGAATTGCAGGAACTCCACCGGCGCACCGTTGTGCACGATAAAGGCCACCCGCACTCCTTTTGAGGGGCTGTTGGGAGCAATCAGGACTTCTTGACCCTCGATCTCTTTTTCCAGGTCGTCCACCTCGAAAGCCACATGCGGCAGGGTTTTCACCAGCTCGGGCAGAGTGCACTCGGGAGTGAAGCGCATCCATTCGATCCCATAGGGACTGGAGGCAAAGCCGGAGACATAAATCCCAAATTCCGGCAGGTAGGTTTCATCCGGCTTGACATCCATGGTAGGAATTCCCAAATGATGATATTTCCTCATCTTCAAGTCTCACGCAAAGGGGGACCTTCCCCAGATCCGGTCTTCCCGCAGCATAAAAATATCCTCCACTTTGACCTCCATGGCCTTGGCCAGTTTCAGTGCCAGAAAAACGGACGGGATATCTCGTCCGTTTTCGATCGTGTTGATGGTCTTGCGGGTCACCCCCACTTCGTGGGCCAGGCGTTCCTGTGTCCAATCCCTCTTTGCCCGCTCGACCTTCAAGGTGTTGTCCAGTATGTTCTGGCGCATGTGTCCTCCTCAACATCCTGGAATTAAGACGAAACATTCCATATGGAGCCGCTCTTTAGTAACCTTTAACTCTCTTTTATTAACTTATATTACTCATTATATAACCAAAACGTTACTTTTTACAATATCGAGAATCTGATGCTCGGGATATTCAAATTCACCTCGCATGTGATATCCCCGCCATCCGATGGTTCAAACCTCCGGAAAGTGTCCTCACCCCCGGCCGGTCTCAGTAGTACCAGCCCAGGAGCCAGAAGGCGACCACGTTCATGAGGATGGCGACGGCAAAGATCGCACCCACGGCAATGATCTTCGTGCGGTCCCTTTTCATCCCGATAACCAGTATCACCGCCACATAGAAATGAAAGTATCCGAATAAGAAGATCAACCATATCCCGCCCAGCGACCGGTTCCAGAAAGGGTATTCCCAAATCAAATGGCCGCCCTTGTTTAGTACGCATTCCACCGTAACGGCAATTGCTGAGTAGCCGATCGCCCAGAACCATCGATTGGGAATCCCCAGGATCTTTTCCCTTTTATCGGGAGAGAGGGTGTTGTAGAAGATGATTCCGGCGATGGCGAACATGAACATGATCTCGATGTTCCAGCCCACCATGGTCCTGAGCGCGGTCTTGCCGGGGGTGGTCCAGAGGGCGGATCGTTGGGTGAGATAAAACACCCAGCCGTTCCAGGTCTCGTTGAAAAAATCCATCCCGAACAATGTCAGCCCGGCGAACAGGGCGTCCCAATTCCCTGAAGTTCGGGCCTTCTTGAACTCGTTGGTGTAGATGTAGAAAACGATGGCCAGCAACGGTATGACATACCACTCGAGAGTGGAAAAGTCCCGCATGCCCTGTAAGGCCAGCCGAGAAGCTTCGGTCATGTTCCCTTCCTCCCTCCTCGATCCATATTCACCCCCAGGCTCTCGGCGATCTCGGTAATGATCAGATCCGGAACTCCGGGCGCCTCCTCAACATAATCGCTCAACCTTCCTTGTCCGACTTTTCTCCCGCGGAAATGTGCCGCAGCAATCGCCGGAGTCCCTCCTGATTGATGATCCTCAGGGCCTCTTCCAGGCTGACCCATCGGCGGGTGCGGAAATGGCTTTCCGGCCAGTCCGACAGCTCCTCTTCCACTCTCATCAGATAGACCTGAACGTGACAGGTCCCGCCCCACTTTCGGTAGGCATACTCGCCCGAGGCATTTGGGTGGAGAGAACCCCGCACTCCCGCCTCTTCGTAGGCTTCCTGCACCGCCGAATGCCGGGCTTCCAAATGAGGTTCGATGATTCCTTTGGGGATTACCCAGTGTTTTCCCCGACGCGATGTGATCAGCAGCACCTGGAGCTCTCCCCTCACCCTGCGGTATGGGATCACTCCCGCCTGGTCGTACATCCAGGATCGGTCCGGAGCCCCGGGGGCCTTTTCGTCAATATCGTTCATCCCTGATCCTCGGGTCGGCCGTGGAGCGCCAGATGCTTGTTCTTGTAGCGCTCGTCCATGGTGACCTCTCGTCCGAACCAGTCGGGCGGCTGGAAGTCTTTGGCGGCCGCCGCAGAATCAAACTCCACCTCCACCAGGCAGATGCCTGCCAGATCGTCCCGATAAACATCCAGCTCCAGGACATGATCGCCATGAACCATCGAGTGTCGCACCTTCTCCACCCGCTTCCCCTGAGTCAGCGGCCACAACCGCTCGAACTGCGCGGCCTCCAATTCCACTTCCACTTCTTTCCGTGTCAAGCCTTGCCCTTCCTTTACGGTCAGGAAATAGCAATCCTCTTGGTGGCGGAGCCTTATCTCCTGAGTCATCCCGACGGCGATATAACCCTGACGGATAGAGATCGATGCGTGAGGCTTCAGCGTTTCGGGTCGGCGGATTACGAGAAACTTGCGTTCGATCTCGGTCTCGTTCTCGGTCGTTCGGTTCATCGATGGGATAGTTGCAACCGCCGCCAGGGCAGGTGGTTTCAATGTAGCACAGAAACACAGGGATTGCCTATAACAAGATGTAAAAAAAGGATTCAAGTTTCACTACGCCCGGTTTTGCCGCTATAATAGAGAGGCCATGGCCGATCTGGACGAGGCTCTGCGGATCGCGACCGTCGCCCATCAGGGACAGCAGGACCGTTACGGATTTCCTTATATACTCCATCCCGTCCGGGTCATGCTTCGTTTGGATACCGAAGACGAGAAGATCGTGGCTCTTCTCCATGACGTGCTGGAAAAAAGTTCTTGGACTCTTACCGATCTGCGCCGAGCGGGATTCGGAGAAAAACTGTTGGCCGCCGTGGATTCTCTGACCAAGCAGGAGGGCGAGCCATACCTCGACTACATCGTCCGCGCATCGAAAGATCTTTTGGCAAAAAGGGTCAAGCAGGCCGACCTGCAAGACCATATCGACCTCATCATCGACCGAGGAAGCCCTGAGCATGACAGACCGCGGATGCTCCGCTATCGAGAAGCCATGCGGACCCTGCTGGAGGGAGAGAAGCCTTCAATCCCGTGATGATGCCGTCGACAAATCCTCCGAGCCGACCACCTGGATTGTATGGATTGGGAATCCCGCGTTCCAGTGCTGAGATTTGACAACCTTGAAACCTTTGTTATACTTATACTTTATCGAAGGCGCCGTATTTATTTATATTTTCATTCATCACCGTCACATATCGGGCATCAGGCAGCTTTTTTATCCTCCGGATGCCGTTGTGGAACGAATGAAGTGTCTTAATTCTCGTCCAATCCCTCTGACAGGCTGCACATGAATAAGTTCGTCCCCAAAGAAATCAGCTGGCTCTCTTTCAACGACCGTGTCCTCCAAGAGGCGGCCGATCTGAATGTCCCGCTGCTCGAACGGATAAAATTCTTGGGGATCTTCTCATCGAATCTGGATGAGTTCTTCCGGGTTCGAGTGGCCACGCTCAACCGCTTGAAAATCCTGGGCAAACCGGCCAAAAAAATGATCGGGCACGACCCCAAACAGGTCTTGAAGCAGATTCAGGAAATCGAAGTCAAACGGCACGAAACCTTCAATGCCGTTTACCAAAGGATCTTGGCGGACCTGGCGAAAGAGAACATTTTCATCGTCGATGAGACACAGCTCAGCCAGCAGCAGGCGGCTTTCGTCGAAGCCTACTTCGACGAAAAAGTTCGGCCTAAGCTCATGCCGGTCATGATCGACCAAGTCAGCAAGTTTCCGGAACTCAACGACCGTTCCATCTACCTTGCTGTGCGCCTTTCCCTGCAAAAAAAAGCCGAAAAGACCGGACTGGCGCTGATCGAGATCCCTACCGACGTGCTGCCCCGCTTTGTGATCCTGCCCAGCCGGGGAGGGCGGAAATACATCATGCTATTGGATGATTTGATCCGATGGGGTCTGGCCGACATCTTCTCGGCTTTCCGCTTCGACCAAATCTCCGCTTATACTCTCAAACTGACCCGGGACGCCGAGCTGGATATCGAAGACGATATTTCGGAAAGCTATATCAAAAAGGTCTCGAAAAGCCTGAAGCGGCGTGAGGAAGGAGTCCCGGTCCGTTTTATCTACGATGCACAGATTCCCCAAGATCTCTTGAAGACCATCCAAACGAAGCTGAATCTGGGACCCGACGACACGATGATCGCCGGGGGGAAATACCACAACTTCAAGGATTTCATGAATTTCCCGGATATGGGACTCCGGCATCTGAAGCACAAACCCATCATCCACCTCCCGCACCGGGATATCGAGCCCAAACGCAGTATCTTCCGGGCTATGCGGAAAAAAGACATCCTGCTGCACTATCCATATCAAACGTTCCATTATGTGCTCGATCTGCTGCGTGAGGCGTCCATCGATCCCAAGGTCACCTCGATCAAGATCAATCTGTACCGCGTAGCCAAGAATTCAAGCGTCGTCTCGGCCCTGATCAACGCGGTGCGCAACGGCAAGACAGTGGCCGCCAACATGGAGCTTCAGGCCCGATTCGACGAGGAGGCCAACATCTACTGGGCCAACAAGCTGGAGGAAGAAGGAGCCCGGGTGAGTTTCGGGGTTCCGGGCCTAAAGGTCCATTCCAAGCTCTGCTTGATCACGCGTGAGGAGAAAAAAGGACCCATGCGGTACGGGATTATCGGTACCGGAAACTTCAACGAAGACACCGCCAGGCTCTACAGCGACCACCACCTTTTCACCACCGACAAGCGACTGACTAAAGAGATCGACAAGGTTTTCGACTTCTTCAAGAACAACTATCGTATTCCCAAGTTCAAACATTTCCTGGTCTCGCCCTTCAACTCCCGCTCCGGAATCCTGAGGCTCATCCAGAACGAGATCAAGAATCACAGAGAAGGACTTGAGTCCTTTATCATCTTAAAACTGAACAACTTGGTGGATCCGGCCGTCATCCAGAAGCTCTATGAGGCCAGCACGGCGGGTGTTCCGGTTAGGTTGATCGTGCGCAGTATGTTTTCCCTCATTCCGGGCGTCGAAGGGCTGAGCGATAACATACAGGCCATCAGCATCGTGGACAAATTCCTGGAGCACTCCCGTATATTTGCCTTCTGCAACGGCGGGGATAACAAATTTTTCATCACCTCCGCTGACCTCATGCAGCGCAACCTGGACCGCCGCGTGGAAGTGACCTGTCCCATCTATGATCCGGAACTCCAGCAAGAGTTGAGGACCTTTCTCGAGCTGCAGTTCAAAGACTGTGTCAAAGCCCGCGTCCTGGATAAGGACCTGAATAATGCATTCGTTGTTCCCACGACCCAAAAGGACTGCCGGGCCCAGTGGGACATTTATTCCTATCTGAAGAAAATCTCGTTGTCCAACCGCAGCGCCGGTACCGATTCCGACACGAGCGACTCGAGCGACGATGAGGAAGACGGCTGAAGATATATGATCGAACAGCCCGGCGGAAAGAAGGATTTGCATGGCAAAACTCAAAGGTAAGAGCCTGTGCAAGCTGGTGGGCGGCAAGGCGCTGAAAAAGGACCTTGATGCCTACGTGAGGCTGATTGATTCCCCCAAATTCGTCTGCACCAAGTGCGGCCGGGCTGCCAACAATAAAAAAAACCTTTGTCAGCCGGAAAAAATTTAGTGTCCGGGCCGAATCAGGCCCCCATGCGCTCTATTGACTTTCCAAAAAAATGAACAATAATTTAGGGAAAACATAAGTCCAAGGAGCCTCCTCAATGGCCGTAGAACCGATATCACAAAAACCCTCCATGGAACTGGCCCGCGACATGGGCCTTATGCATGTCACCATGATCGGGGTGGGGGCCATGATCGGCGCCGGGATATTCGTTTTGACCGGACTGGCGGCGGGCGTTGCAGGGCCGGCGTTGATACTGGTCTTTGCGTTCAACGGCCTGGTTACGGGTTTGACCGCCATGTCCTACGCCGAACTGGGTTCCTGCTTCCCGGAAGCCGGAGGAGGCTATCTCTGGGTAAAGGAGGCCCTCCCCCAACCCAACGGCTTTTTATCCGGCTGGATCAGCTGGTTCGCCCATGCCGTTGCCTGCAGCCTCTATGCAGTGGCCTTCGGCACCTTCACGGTGGACCTCCTCAGCCTGGCGGGAATCGACCTGGGAGGATTCGTCCACGGCCTCTTCCCTGCCCACTCGCATCTCGTGGCGGCCAAATTCGTGGCCGTTTTGATCACCCTGCTCTTTGTGTGGATCAATTTCCGGGGAGCCAAAGAGACAGGCCAGGCAGAAAGCTTCGTCACCATCGTCAAGATCATAGTCATCGCCCTCTTCATCGGCTTCGGTGTCGTCGCCATGCTCGCCGGGAAGACCTCTCAACCCTGGCAGTCCCGTTTCGAGGGCTTTTTCCAGCAGGGGGCGCTGGGCATCATCATGGCTATGGGCCTGACCTTCATCGCGTTCGAAGGCTATGAGATCATCGCCCAGTGCGGTGAAGAGGTGAAGAATCCCAAGCGCAACATCCCACTCTCCATCCTGCTTTCTCTTGTGATCGTGGTTCCCATCTACATACTGGTGGCATGGGTAGCCTTGGGAGCGGCGGAGCCGGAAGGGGGACAGGCCACCTGGCAGTACCTGGGTGACAAAGGGGAGCTGGCCATGATCGAAGCGGCCGAGCACTTCATGCTGGGCAAGCTGGGCCGCATCATCTTCTTGATCGGGGGCCTATTCTCCACCATGTCCGCTCTCAACGCCACCATCTACTCCTCCTCCCGGGTGAGTTTCGCCATGGGCCGGGACCACAACCTGCCGGCCCTCTTCGGCCGCATCCACGCCCGGAAACGGACGCCGCATCTGGCGGTGTTCATCAGCGGAGCCCTCATCATCTTCATGGCCGTCTCCCTGCCCATCGAGGACATCGCCTCGGCCACCGACGCCATGTTCCTGCTGTTGTTCATTTTCGTCAACCTGGCCGTCATCAACCTGCGCAAAAACCGGCCGGACCTGGACCGCGGCTTCAAGGTGCCCCTGTTTCCGTTTATTCCCATCTTGGCGACTTTTCTCAACCTCACCCTGGCGGTCTTCCTGTTCTTTTATCGTCCCCTGGGAGTATGGGTGTGCGTGGGTTACCTTCTGTTGGGCATCTCATTGTATTACCTCTATTCGCGCAAGAAAGAGTTCGCCGCCAAGGCGGAGCCGGTCATCCATACGGAACATCCCGTTTTTCACGCAGAACCCTGCCAATTTCATATCCTGGTACCTTTGGCCAATCGGGCCACCGCGCCCCAGCTGACGAGGTTCGCCATCCGCATGGCTAAGGCCCGCAATGCCGACATCACGCTCCTTCACATCATCCGGGTCCCGGCACAGCTTCCCCCCAGTGAAGGCCGCAAATACCTCAACGTAGCCCGGGAACTGCTGAATCCTGCCATCCAAATGGCTGAGGAACAGGACATCCCGGTCATATCGGTGATAAAAGTCAGTCACAATGTTCCCAAAGCCATCATCGAAACCTGTGCAGCACGCAAGATCGATATGATGGTCTTGGGCTGGGAAGGAGAGATCTCGACCGCCGGCCGGGCCTTCGGGACCATCACCGATGAGATCATCCAGAATACGGTGTGCGACATAGCCATGCTCTGCCGCCCGCCGGTCAAGGAAGCCGTGATCAACCGCATATTAATACCGGTGAGCAATGTGCGCTATGCCGTGCTGTCGCTCAAGATCGCCGAGGCGTTGGTGGCGGACCCGGAGACCCCGATCGCCCTATTTCACGCCACGTCCCAGGATGACATAGACGAAAAACAGAAGCAGTACCAGGAGGAGCTCGAGAAACTGAGGGGCACTATCACCCCGGAGCGATACAGCCTCATCATCCGCAAGACCACCCGGATCGCGCAGGCGGTCCTGGCGGAGATCCAGCACCACGACCTGGTCATCATGGGCGCGCCGGAGGAAGGCCTGGTGCGGCGGGCATTTTTCGGTGATTTTCCCGAACACATCGCCCGCGAGACCTCGGGGCCGCTCATCCTCACCAAGCGCTACACGGGGCACGTCAAATCATGGTTCCAGAAGTTCTTCGGGTCCCGAAAGACCATGCTGGATGCTCCGGTTATCCCAACGACAAGCTGCGAGGTGGACGAGCCGCAGGCCTAGTTTTCGTTTCCAACGGAGTCAACCATGCGTCAAGCCATCCCTCGGGCAGCGCCGAGCGATCGGCAGCTCGCTCCATCTTGATTGACAGCCCGCGCAGTAATGGCTATAAAGGAAACGCCCGGAAAACCGATCTGTTGAAAGGAGAAAGCATGAAGATCAACTATACCGGCCTCATGATGTTTGTCCTCGCCGCCTTCTTGGCCTTCTGCAGTGGGACGGGCGAAAAGCCGGAAGAGTCCCCATCGGTTGAGATCTCTCAACTGACTCCGATGGAGATGTTGGGGAAACGGCTGATGTTCGACGCCAGCCTCTCGAATCCGGAAGGACAATCCTGCATTACCTGCCACAGTCCGGAGGTGGGATTCACCGGTCCGGATTCAGAGATCAACCAGGCAACCGCCGTCTACCCCGGGGCCTTGGAGCCCCGCTTCGGGAACCGTAAGCCTCCGGCGGCCGCATACGCGGGGATGAGCCCGAAGCTTTACATCGATGAGGAGGGCATTTTTGTGGGGGGTATGTTCTGGGACGGCCGGGCCACGGGCTGGGAGCTGGGAGATCCCCTGGCCGAACAGGCCATGGGTCCCTTTCTCAACCCGCTCGAACAGAACCTTCCCGATAAATCCGCCGTGATCCGGAAGGTCCAGGAAGCCGATTATACAGGCCTATTCCGCGAGGTTTGGGGCCCGGATTCGCTCTCCTTGGAAGATGCCGACGGGACCTATGAGCGCATCGCGCGCGCCATCGCCGCCTACGAACGGTCGAGTGAGGTCAATCCCTTCAGCTCAAAATTCGATGACTTCTGGCGCAAGACCCAAGAGGCGGGATTGGAAGTGGCTGATATCGAAGACTCCAACTGGGAGAGCTTCCAAGGCATGGGGCTCGAAAAAGACGAGCTGAAAGGCCTGGTGCTGTTCAACACCACCGGGAAGTGTGCGGAATGCCATATCCTGGATTCAGTGGACGGTAATCCGCCCCTTTTCACCGACTTCACGTATGACAACTTGGGCGCGCCCCGCAATCCGGACAATCCCTTCTACATTCAGGAGGAGCAGTTCAATCCGGACGGTGATGCCTGGGTGGACAAGGGTCTGGGAGCTTTCTTAGAAGGGGTGCCGGAATATCAGCAGTATGCCGCCGAAAACATGGGCAAGTACAAGGTGCCCACCCTGCGCAACGTGGACAAGCGGCCGCAGGAAGGATTCGTAAAGGCCTTCCTGCATAATGGATTCTTCAAAAGCCTGAAGGAAGTGGTCCGTTTCTACAACACCCGCGACCGCCAAGAGGCCGATTGGCCGGAGCCCGAAATCGCCGCCAACGTCAACACCGAGGAGCTGGGCGACCTGGGGCTTACCCCAGAAGAAGAGGATTTGATCGTCCTGTTCATGCAGACTCTGAGCGATCGTTAGATCGGCAGGGACGACAGCCGCGAAGCCGGCTCTGCCCCCACCTCGCCCGCTTATTCATAACGGATGGCGGCCGCCGGATCGGTCAGGGCCGCCCTGATCGACTGGAATGCGATGGAGGCAAACGCTATTGCCAGCACCGTTGCGGCCGACAACACAAACACCTCGATCCCGATGGAAATCCGGTAGTGAAAATTAGCTAGCCACCTGCGAAGAAAAACATAGGCCAGCGGCCATCCGATCAAATTGGCGATCAGGATCAGCTTTCCGAACTGCTTGAAAAGCAGGATGACCACGCCGGTCACGGAGGCACCCATCACCTTGCGGATGCCGATCTCTTTGGTCTTCTGTTCTGCGGTGAATGAAGCCAGGCCGAATAGACCCAGGCAAGCGATAAAAATAGAAAGCGCGGTAAAATATATCACTACACGGCTCAGTCGTCCCTCCGATCGATAGAGATTATCGATCATATCCTCCAGGAACTCATACTGGAAGGGACGGGTGGTGATGTTCTGCTTCCACCTCTCTTCCATAAACATCAGCGCCCCGGCGACGTTATCTGAACCGATCCGCACACAGGACATATATTCCCGTTGTGATCCTCTCTGCAGGCGACGCGGTAGATGCGGTCGGCCTTGGAATGGAACGCATCGTAGCTCAACTCATCCTGCACATACAGCAGGACCAGCAAGCAGAGCGACATTCCGATGGACAGGCCCATGATATTGATCAGAGAATATCCCTTGTGTCACCAAGCGTAGCGAAAAGAGACCTTTAGGTAGCTTTTGAACATGGATTTTCCTCTGCCCTTGATATGAGTCTGGTCACTCAGGGTCACACTTTAATACGGACTCGCCATAATAAAGGTTTCCCCCTAGGGGACGTCCCCCAAGGTGCCACCCTATGAAGTTACGTCGGTGGAAATAGGCGCGGGGTGGCACCTTGGGGGACGTCCCCTAAAAAACATGTCCAAAATTGAAATAGATGCCCACGCCTTCGGATCCGAATCCCATGTCGAATCGGACTACAAAATTTTCCAGGTAGTAGCGCAGGCCCCACCCGGCATTGACAGCCGATCCAGCCAATCGGATCTGACTCCATCGCGGCCAAACTGTTCCTCCATCCACAAAAAGATTGCCCCCCAGTTTCTTCCACAGCGGAAATCGATATTCGAGGTTGCACAGGATCTTTCCCCGGTCACGAAATCGATTGAGCTGGTACCCCCTCAGGGCATTGAATTCCGATCCCCCGCCTAGAACCGGGAGCTCGAAAAGCGGGATTTCATTCCCCCCTGCCTTCTGGATCAGCGCACGCACAGCCAGCACATCCCGCGCGCCCAAAAGCCGCACATAATTGCGCAGGTCCAGGCTGTAGCGGAAATAAGACGCGTGGCGGTTACCCAACCACCCGTCGGCCGCTTCCCCGCGGAGTATCACCCGGACACCTTCAAGGGGATGGATCTGGCTGTCTGATGTGTCGAAGCGGACCTGGAGCGCCGCATATGGGGAAAAAACCTCCCCCACCGCAGCGAGCTGATCGGTATGCGGCCGGTCCGGCTCCACATTGAGGAACCGCACATTTTTAACAGCGTACTGCAGCTCGACCACAAAAGAAGGGCTGAATCCCCGGCCCAGTGTCAGCAGCAGCTCTTTTTTTTCATCGGTGTAATAGGTCAGGTCGTCCTCACTGGAATTCGGACCGACGCCGAAAAAGTACTGCTTCAAATACTTGCTGTACTCGGCCTTCACATCGAGCGAAAATCCATAGCTCGTCCGCTGTCGGATCTCAAAATCAGGGATCGAAAAGGTGAAGACGTAGGTCCTCTCTCCTTTTGATGAATTGAAAAGAAAAAGGTCGAAGGACTCACGCAGATCCAGAAAATCCACGATCTTGCCTTTTCCCCCAAATCCTACACCGATGTCGGTGTCATACATGATGATAGGGAAAACGCTCCACGATTTTCCACGCTCCTCAGCCGTCGCCTGCGGAAAGCCAAAGAGACTTCTTACGCTCAGGAGCGTCACCAGCACCCAGACTATCCTTGTCTTTTTACCCATCATCTCCATAATTTATAGCAGAATGACACCCGAGTTGTTAGAAGTTTCTCAATATTATGTCAAATAAACGTCAAGATCACCCATATTTCGGATTCTTGCAAATACGGCTTCAATCCTCCAATATATACCCATGGTATCCGCACACTCCCGCCCGGCAACGATTCTGATCGTAAATCCCAACAGCGATGTGCAGATGACGCGCGCCATCCGCCACAGGGCCCGGGAGTACACCGGGATGCGGCTGCGCGTGCGGTGTGTCACCAACCGCGGCGCCCCGCGTTTTATCGAGACCTATGCCGATATGGCCGAAGCCGCCCCTAGCATGCGTCAGCTGGTCCGCACGCACGAGGACACCAGTGACGGATTCGTCATCGCCTGCCATTATGATCCCTACCTGGATATGATCAAAGAAATGACACCTAAACCGGTGATCGGAATCGGCGAGGCCTCATTGCGTACCGCATCCGTGCTGGGCCGACGTTTTTCCCTGATCACCAATGATCCCCGCTCAATCCCCATCCATGAGGAACTGATCCGCAAATATCACCTTCAAAATGCGGTGGCTTCCATTCGCGCACCGGAAGCCGGCCTCTCTTCACTGACTGAGACGGAAATCTATCTGGAGGAAGCCAAAGCGGCCTTCCTCAACGACAGGGCCGAAGCCATAGTTCTGGGGTGTGCCGGTTTGAGTGGAATGGAGGAAAGAATCCAACGCCGCATAGGTGTTCCGGTCCTGGATGGTGTGATCTGTGCCCTGTTCCTGGTGGAAGGGCTCATCCGTTATGGAGTGGGCACCAGCAAGGTACGGCGGTACGGCTGGGATTGAATTTATGATGCCGGATGGATTTGGGTCCGGCAAACGGATCGGCGGCGAATAAAGGGGAAATTCGGATGACAATGAATAAGGAAAAACGAATCTACTCCGGAGCGTCACCCTCCGAAGTGGAGGCGGACCTGTACGAGCTGGTGAATTTCCAAGAACAGGGCCTTCCCATGGAAATTCTCACTCGACTCATCCAGGAACGCTTGGTTCCCCACTTGGTACGCTACGATCGCCCGGAGTTTCAGTCCCTATACAATTTTATGCCGGAAAAAGGCGCGCTGCTGGGGGCCGCGGTGGCGCTGCGCCATAATCAGGGGGTCACAAACTGGCAGGTCTCCCCCGGAGGAGTCATGCTGGAGGAACTCTGCACCCGGGCCATGTGTGGTCTCTTCGGATTGCCTGCGAATTCCGACGCCACCTTCATGTACTGTGGGACCTATGCCAACCAACAGGCGGTTTACCTGGCCTTGCACCGCCATGCCGAGCAAATGGGATTCGATCTCTCAAGCAGGGGGATCAGGGGATTTCCCCATCCGGATCGATTGAGGGTGGTGGTCTCCGAGGAGGCTCATTTTTCACTCCGGCATGCGGTCCGTATGCTGGGCCTGGGTGAAGAATGCATGATCCGAATCCCGGTCGATGAGGACTACGGTATGGATGTGACCGAAATCCCTCGGCAGCTTAAAAAGGGCGGGCAGGCCCGGGATATCTTCTGTGTGGTTTCAACAGCCGGGACCACCTCAACCGGGACCATCGAGCCGATCCAAGCCCTGGCGGAGTTATGCAAGCGGGAGGAGGCATGGCTGCATGTGGACGGCGCCTACGGCCTGGCCTTCAGCCTCCTGCCCGAACTCAGCCGAAGGTTCACAGGCCTGGAAAGCGCGGATTCCCTTACCTGGGATCCGCACAAACAGTTCGGGGTCCCCATCCCCAGTTCCCTGTTATTTGTGCGGCGCGCCGCCGATCTTAAGCGCATGGCCATCTACGGCGAGTACTTCAACCGCAAGGACGATCCCGAACCCAATCCGGGCCTCAAATCCCCCCCCTCGACCCGGCCGCTATCCGCCCTTCCGCTGGTGACCACCGTCCGCTACCAAGGCTTGGCTAAACTCAGGGAGCGCCTGCGGGCCCCCCTGACCGCCATCCGGAAGCTAAGCGAACAACTGGAGGCCGAGGCGGATATCGAAGTCTGTCATACGCCTCAAACCGGAATTCTCTGCCTGCGGATGAAACCGCCGCACGTGCCGGCGACGGAACTGGATTCTCTACAGCGCTTCATCTACGATCACATCAAGCAGGAAGGACGGCGCTCCATTTCCATGACGCGGCTGGCCGACCGAACAGTCCTGCGGCTGGTGGCATTGTCTCCCTCCGTTACGTTCGAAGCCTTGAAAGAAACCATCTCCGATATACGAGCGCTGGCCGGGAGATTTTCCTCCCGGCCGGTTTGAACCTCTCCCCCTCATGCCGCCCATGCCGCTCCGGCCGAGCGGATCTCTATTCGTTCATCCGACTGAATAACCGCCGGCCGCCGCTATAGGTCTCCTCCACTCGCAGGGTCAGAAAACCTTCGATCGGGATGCGCCTTATGTCGTCCGAGAGGATAATGAAGTCCGCCAGCATGCCGGCCACGAGCCTGCCTTTCAGGTCCTCACTGAACTCGGAGTAGGCGGCTTCGACAGTGTAGGCCCTGAGCACTTCACTACGCGTCAAGCACTGTTCCGGATACCAGCCTTCCGGGGGAGATCCCTTCATGGTCCGCCGTGTCATCGCCGCGTACATGCCGGCGAACGGATTGAGGCTTTCCCCGGGAAAATCCGAATTGAGCGTGAGATGAACACCGGAGTCCTGGAAGCTCCGCCAGGCGTAGGCCCCTTTTATGCGCCGGGAGCCGACGCGGTCTTCCACCCAGGGCATATCCGAAGTGCAGTGCGGTGGCTGCATGCTAACGACCAGATCGAGGGACGCAAAACGCGGGATGTCTTCGACGGCCACAATCTGGGCATGTTCCACGCGCAGGCGAGGATCCCGGGCATCCGCCGCGTTTTCGCGTGCGCCCGCTAACGCCTCGAGGGTAATCCGGTTGGCCCGGTCGCCGATGGCATGCACCGCTACCTGAAAGCCGGTCCGAAGGGCCCGGGTCGTAAGCCGTTCCAGGCGGTCCGCAGGCGTGACCACCAGCCCCATCTCCCGGGGGGCATCGCTGTAAGGCTCCAACATGGCCGCTCCCCGCGAACCCAAAGCCCCATCCACGAAGATTTTGATGCAACGAACCGTCAGCATGTGATCGGGATCAATCTCCGGCCCCCGTCGGAAATACTCCTCCAGAAGTGACTCATCCGTCCAATCGAGCATCGCATAGATGCGGGCCTTAAGCTCCTCCCGGTCCCTCAGGGCGCGCAGGGCCTCCAACATGGGCCGCGATGTACGGGCTTCGTGAATCGAGGTCAAGCCGTGCCGCAAGCACTCGTCTATCGCCAGTTGGAGTGCCCGCTCGACCTGCGGCTGAGAAAGGGGTGGGATGTGACGGGTCAGCAACTCCTGGGCCTGGTTGGTGAGGATGCCGGTGGGCCTGCCGGAGTGCGGGTCCATGACGATCTCCCCCTGGGTAGGAGCCGGCGTATCCCGCGTGATGCCGGCCAGCTCCAGAGCCTTCTGGTTGGCCCAGCCGGCAAATCCATGCAATCCCCTCAAATATACGGGATTCCGGGGAGAAACGCGGCTGAGCGCAAGGTTATCCGGATACGCTTCCGCCCATGCCCCTTCGTCCCATCCCCATCCGGTGATCCACTCCCCGGGCGGCGTTTGCTCCACCCTTTCCCGGACGCAATTCACAACATCGTCCGGAGTTGGTTGGCCTTCGACATTGAGCTCCAAAAAACTCTGCCCCAGGGAAAGCAGATGACCGTGGGATTCAATAATCCCCGGCATTACGGTACGGCCTCTAAGGTCGACCTGCTCGGCGCTGGGAAAAGCGCGCATGAGTTCCTCGGTGCTGCCGATGGATACGATGAGGCCTTCTCTCACCGCCATGGCCTCCACTTCCCTTACACCATCATCCATGGTCACGATGCGGCCGTGGATGAACAGTTGTTCCGCCGGGAGTTCTCCGGGTCCGGGATGACATCCGGCCCAGGAGAGCCACAGCAAAGCCGTTGCCACCCACACCGTAATGCTCGAATTTGAAATGGGTCGACCCTGCCGTCGTTTCCTGTCCGCGTTCTCAAACCGGATGACGTATCCTTCGAGATTCGGCCGGCCTAAATCCTTACGGGCGGATACCCTCTGCGGACGGATGGATTGCTCTTCAGGACACAGGATCTTGGTCATCGGAGATATGGTTCCAGGGCTTTTTTCCAGATCGCGTATCCGGGGCCGGTGAGATGCAGGCCGTCGTTGGTGAACGCAGGATCGAGCTTTCCCCCCTCGGTCGCAAACCGGGAATACAAGTCGACGTACACGGCGTCGTAATCCGCCGCCATCCGGCGCAAGACCTTATTGATGGCGATCACCTGTTGGGTCTTGTCGGTGTGGGCCGGAAACATACCGAAGTCCGGATTCACGGGCAACAGGCTTTCCAGATACAGGGTGCTCTCCGGCGATTTTTCCCGGACCTCGCGAATGATCCGCTTGATGTTGGCGAGGATCTCCTTTTCCGTCTTCCCATGCCCCAGGTCGTTGATCCCGATCATGAGAAAGATCTTCTCAGGATTGGATTCCAGCACCTCATCCAAGCGGTCCAGGACGCCTTGTGTAACGTCTCCGCTGATCCCCCGGTTTTTGAGCTTGGGATTTGCGAACATCTCACTCCAGTTGCACCCTTCGGTAATGCTGTCTCCCAGCATGATGATCTCGCCTTCCTCATTGGGCAGCAGGCGGAAATGGCTGGCCCGCTGGTGCCAGTAGGCGGGATGATCCGGCTTCTCCTGAACGGCTGGATATATCCCGACGCTCAGGGCCGCAATTGCCAGGACAAACACCAAAGATTTTAGAGCCTGCATCGCTTTTTTTCTCCTTCGGAAAGGGGGCCGGTACGGGCGCGCATCAGGGCCGGATTTCACCGCCGCCGTCGGCTTCAACCAGATGTTTGGGGATCGAGACCCGTATCACTCCCCGGAAGTCCCCCAGAGCAAAGCCCACGGCCCGGTCGTGGGGATAATTTTCCTCGAGGGAACGAAGCACCTCAGGAGCCAGGTGTTCGCGGGCGGCGTGGCATTTGAGGCACAGCTCGCCGACGCGCAACGGTCGGTAGAAACGGTACGCAGTGTCCGTCTCGACTTGCTGGATAAGATTCTTCGGCAGTGATCCCTGATCCGCCAGCGTCTGCTCAAAAAAACGCAGCGCCTCAATCTCGAGCCTATCCGGCCTGTTTTCAGGATTGCGGAATTTGAACGATGTGCGCTTGATGCTGACACCGGCCGGCAGCAAGTCCGGCGTCTCCGCCGTCAGCGGCTGTGCCAACACCGCGCAGGCCTCGAAAGCCTCCTCCAAATCAGACTCGGCCAGCGCCTCCTGGAGGTGGGCCGATAGAATCTGCATGAGCCTGGAGGTCGCGGATTCCCCGATTCGAATGACCTTTTGTCGGTGCTCAGGAGGCATGGATTCCTGTTCCCCGCCCAATCCTACAGAAAAAAACAGCACAGGCAGCAGGACACTCCCAACAAACACGATCACCATTCTGCGCATGGTCTTTTCCTGTTAAAGCCGGTCTCTTCCGCTTATATCACAGCCCTCGACCCGGGTCAACGGAGCGGGAGATTCGTGGCCATCGGAAGCATCTCCGACCGGCCTAAGACTGCCCCAAGATTCGCACAGCATCCTTCGGCTGAATCCGTGAAGCGCGAACTGGGATCGATTATTGTACTCCCAATCAAGGCCCGGTCATGGATTTTCCGGAGGCAGTGAGATGAGCCCCACCTAGCTGTGACCGGGTCTTGGCCATCAGGAACCAGCACGCGGCGGCCGTCCACAGATAGCCGATCGTCTTGAGATGGACGGCTTCGGCCCAAACATTCCAGGCCCCCGGGACCAGGTCTGAATAAAGCAGCGGGATCAAGGCCAAGGCGCCCCCCCACATCAGCCAATACGGCCCTGGGCGGGCCTTTGTCTCCAAGGCTTCCATACCGATCAGAAAGATGGCGGGAGTCGCCAGGATGGAGGTGGGCGATTCGCTCAGATAGGAAAAAAGCAGGATAAAAAGCCCGTTGACGGGGAGCAGATAGCGGTGTAAGAAAGCCTCGTGTTTGCGCCGGAAGAGAAGCCATGTTCCAGCCCCGATGGCGGCGCCCACCAGCACGGCCAGGGGATCGCGCCACCAGGCAGAGGCCCCCCCGTGCAGCCTGAAGAAGCTTCCGATATCCAGCATCTCCAGGGTCCGGGTCCGGTCCCACGCCATGAGGTGCAG
>Ga0180437_10001939_pt1 | contig 34370 bp, 32 predicted proteins | sample SS_ome_4_FD_132410 | JGI IMG/M metagenome (GOLD analysis project Ga0180437, IMG submission 132410) | Hypersaline lake sediment archaeal communities from the Salton Sea, California, USA - SS_3_D_1 metaG | ecosystem: Environmental > Aquatic > Non-marine Saline and Alkaline > Hypersaline >... | reverse complement strand
TGCCCGAGGTGGCGCTTCTCGTGATCGGCGGCCTCCTGCTGCTCCTCGATCTTCTTTTCGTTCCTTTTCAGCGATGGGAGGAGGAGTAGGCGGTGCGAAGACGGATGGTGCAGAATCCATTTTCGATTCTCTTCCTGTTCTACCTGTTCGCCTTCGGAGTCTTCTTCTTCTATTCAATTTTCGCCTTTCCCGGATATCTGGCAACCTTTCAGTGGCCCTTTGTGTGGACTAACTCTTTCTTGTTGTTCATGCGCTACTGCATTCCCGTGACCGTTGCCGCGGTAGCGGTTGCCTACTCCCTGTTGCCTACCGCGGAGACCGTCCGCATGCGCGCCAGCAGGCAGCCATTCGCGAGATTGGTGAGCTCTCATCTGACCACCTTTATCGCATTGACTGTTTTGTATACGGTTCTTGTATTGGGGCTCTATCCGCTGGCTCTGAGAAACATGGAACGTTTCGATTCCCTGACACTCGAAGCCCGGACATTCCTGGGAAAAGCTGAGGCAGCGCTGACGGAGGAGGATCCGGACACTGCTTTGCTCAACTATCAACGCTACCTGGCTATCGACCACGACAACAGAAAAGTCATGGAGCTGGTGAGCGATCTCCAGATGGAGATGATTGCCAATCGTCCCGAGTCACAACCGGAGGACCGGGAGGACCTCGATTCGATGAGGATCAAAGATCTGGCTGAAGGCAAAGAACCTTATGAGCTTCTCGAGATGGCCGAGATCTACTACGAGCGAGAGGACTACTTTTCCGCACACTACTACGCCGACCTGGCTTATCAGCTCGATCCCAACAGACGGGATGCCCGGCGCCTGGCTGCCAGAGCCCAAGAAATGATCGCCAGCAAAGACTTGAGCTCACTCGAGATGGAAGAGAAACGATTGTATGAACGCAAGCGGGAGGGATACGAGCACTTCACAAATGAAGAGTATTTCAAAGCCTATCGCGTGTTCCGGGAACTGCAGGAAGGGTATCCCCGGGATCCCGATGTGATCAGCTACCTCAGCAAGAGCGAGGAGCAGTTGAGCAGGGACACTTTCTTTCTCGATGAGGCCGAGCAGATCGATACCCTCCCCGGATCCAGGGAGCTGCTCTTTGTGAATTACAGAGAAGGGGATGAACGGGAGATCGTATTTATCGGCAAGCTGGCCGGAATCGAGGCGGGTGTTTTCGGCAAGGACGTCGAAGTCCTGCGTTTCAGTGCTCAAGGATTGTTGTATCACTACTACGCCCCATACGGCAAACTGCGGGATGGAATTTTGAATCTTCATGGAGTAGACAGACTCACTGCTGAGCGGGAGACCTTACCCCGCTACCTCTCCGGGGCGACCCGGCTTCGGCGGGAGCGGCTGCCCTACATGCTTTCGGTAGAGCCCACTCTGGAACTGCTTCCCACTCTGAAAGGGGGCAAGGCGGCTTCCGCCTCCGCGGAAAGCCTGGGTTTTTTTGCGCTCTGGCAGGCGCGCAGGCAAATCGGCAGCTACGGTTACCTGGAATCCTACATATCCGGTGAGATCCTGAGGAGACTGCTCCTGCCTTTCAGTTTTCTCGTTCTCTGTCTCCTGTCGGTGGCGATTGGCTGGCGGTTCCAGGCCCGTCTACTCGGACGTCCGCACTGGGTCCTTTTTGTGTTCATGCCCCTGTTTCCGATCGTGGCTATCTTGCTCACCGCACTTTATCTGCATGCCCAGCGAATCCTCCTGGGCTTCGCACTGCTGCGGTTGGGTTTCTCGATCTCTCTGGTTGTCTTTCTTGTTCTGCAGGGACTTCTGCTACTGTTCACCATGATCATCCTGGCCGGTCAGAGGGCGGACTAAAGTCCATGGCCTTCAAAGGGAAACTGATCGGGGCTCTCCTTGGATCCCTGGCCGGGCCCATGGGAACGATTCTGGGCGGACTGGTCGGCCATCTTTACGATCGAGCCACCGAGGAGCGGGACGCCACGGGCCGAATCGGGCAGAGGTGGCGAGGCATTGAGGATTCGATTTCCGCTGCCCAGCTGGATTTCCTCACCTCCCTGATCGGGCTGTCCATCGCCGTTGCCAATGCGGATCGACACGTTCGGATATCCCAGATCGAGGCGCTCAAGGCTTTCTTCAGGCAGAATTTCCCATATTCCCAGGAGGATCATCGGATCATCCAGGCGGTTATTGATGAGACCTTTGTCAATCGGGATCGTTTGGACGTGGATGCCCTGGCCAGCTACTACCGCCTCAGTTCGAGTCCGGCGGGAAGACTCTTGCTGCTGCGCCTTTTGTTCAAGATCGCCGAGGCGGATAAGCGGGGAATTTCAGATGCCGAGGAGCAACTCATACGGCGGATCGCTGCAGCCCTGCGCATCGATGCCGCCTCTTTTGCTAGCGTCGCGGCGGAGTTCAAACACGAGGACAACCGAGCTTATCGCATCCTGGGTGTCAGTCCGGATGCCAGCAATGAGCAGATCCGCAGTGCGTACCGAAGGTTGGCAGCTCAGTATCACCCGGATACCGTGGCCAATTTAGGTGAAGAGTTCACCGAGGTTGCCGAAGAGAAGTTCAAGCTCATCAACGAGGCGTATGGGGAGATTCGTACTCAGCGGGGGTTCTGACCTGAGGTTTGCCGTTCTATGTGGGCGCCCAGTTTTTTCAGCCGTTGGGAGAGATTTTCATAGCCCCGCTCGATCTGATAGACATTGCCGATAGTGCTCTTGCCTTCAGCGCAGAGCGCCGCGATCACCATGGCCATTCCCGCACGAACGTCCGGAGACACCAGCTCGGCACCCTTCAAACGGCAGGGTCCGCTGACTACCGCCCGGTGGGGGTCGCAGAGGATGATGCGGGCTCCCATCCCGATGAGCTTGTCCACGAAGAACATTCGGGATTCAAACATCTTCTCGTGGATGAGAATCGTCCCCTCTACCTGAGTGGCGCTTACCAGAGCTATGGAGATCAGATCCGGAGGGAAGCCGGGCCAGGGGGCGTCATCGATCTTGGGGATCGTTCCGCCGATATCAGGTACGACTTTCAGCTCCTGGCCTGCGGGAATCCGGATAGTGTCGCCGTCGGTTTCCCAGTGAATTCCCAGCCTGCCGAAGGCGATCTTCGTCATTCTCAGGTGCTGGGGCGCCGCATCCTCGATCTCCAGTTCGCTGCGGGTGACCGCTGCCAAACCGATCAAGGAGCCCACTTCCATAAAATCCGTGGAGATCTTGAACTCCGTGCCCGACAGTTTTTTCACTCCCTGGATACGCAGAATGTTGGAGCCGATGCCGCTGATACGGGCACCCATCTGCGTAAGCATATGACAGAGGTCCTGAATGTGGGGTTCGGAAGCCGAGTTCTGTATGACAGTGGTTCCTTCTGACAGCACTGCGGCCATTATGGCGTTTTCCGTAGCTGTGACGGAAGCTTCGTCCAGGAACAGATCCGCTCCGACCAGTTTGTTGGCCTGAAGGCTGAATACCCCGTCCACCTCCACCCGGGCTCCAAGTTCTTTGAAGGCCAGAAAATGGGTATCCAGTCGTCTCCGCCCGATGACATCCCCCCCGGGAGGGGGAAGGGTGACCTTTCCGCAGCGGGACAACAGCGGCCCGACAAAGAGGATGGACGCCCTTATCTGTTTGGACATTTCCAGAGGGATTGTGCAATTCTTGATGTTGCGGGTCTTGAGACCGTAGGTATGATTGTCTACCCGACGGATATCAGAGCCAAGAGCCTTTAGAATACCGATCATGACCTCAACGTCCTCTATGTCGGGAACGTTTTTCAGGATTACCTCTTCATCACTCAGGAGGGTTGCAGCCAAACAGGGCAGAGCCGCGTTTTTGTTGCCGCTGGGCCGGATCCTGCCCTTGAGCGGATGACCCCCTTCTATGAGATAGCTGTACATACTCTACAGCGTAGTTTGCTTTTGGATTCTCTGTCAATCGAGGTTCGGGGAGAAGGCGAATTGTCTGTCTTTGAACGGGTTCGTGGACATATAGAGGCGTGCCTTGGCGATGTAGGAGGTGCCGTTCAGATCGATCATCCGATAGGTAATCTCGAAGGAAGATCCCTGCTCGTCCTCGCTGGTGAAAGGATCCTCCAGGAGGGGCGGGAAAACAACCTCCCGCAGGGCCGGGAACTCCTCTATCGCCATATCTTCCAATCCCAGAGTATGGATCAGGATTTTGTGGTCACTCCAGCCTTTTCTCTTCAGAGTCCGAACGCTGGCGGGATCGAGAAGGAAATTTACGATCTCCCGAAGCTCCCCTGTCAACAGCAGTTCTGTAGCCGATGCCAGGAAAGCGTTCAGATTGCGAACAACATTTGTAGACCGATATTCGACGAAATCCCGGCCGTTCCACCGGTACCAGGTCAGGAAGGTTTCGAAGCCCGTACCTTCCTCGATAGCTTTCTCTTTGACATACAAATCGATCACGCCGTTCCCGTCTATATCCTCCAGCTTGTATTGCGTGGAAAGTGTTTCTACCAGAGCGTGCCGGTATCGGGGAAGGCCGCCGGCATTGTCGAATACCAACAACTCTACTTCCCGTCCCTCTACTGTCTGGAATGAGGCCGTGATGATTACGGGGAGGGAGCGATTTGCATAAAGAGGCCTTCCCCGGAAGTACTCGAATACAATGTGTTTTCCCAGCTCCAGAGTGTTAAGGCGCCGGAAATTGCCTTTGTCGTTGACGAAAACGAGCAGGGAGAAGGGGATAGGCTCATTGTCCTCCTGGAACAAACGGGAGGAATCAACCAGGTTGTTCATCTCTTCGGAATCGATGCCTCTTGATGGCACTGCCAAAGAAATACACTCCGGATGCTGGTCGTTGTCCAGATCGTGGAGAATGATCGCGATGCGCCCCCTCACGGTGAGGGGTTGCAGATCTTCGGGATACAGGCGGGATATCTGCCGTACCGCTTCGTAGTAGCCGATTTCCGGTGGGGCCGGCTCCTCCGCGGGCTTTACCTCCACGGCTTCTGTTTCATGGGGAGCCGGGAGGCTGGTCTTGGGAGCTTCTACCGGCGCTTCGGAGCTGTCAGCCGGATGTTCTTTCGGTGGTCCGCTGCCCATGCAGCCCACGAGGAGGGCAATGAATAGCAGGAGGGATAATCTGAAGTATTGTCCCTTCATCTGGGGAAAATTGTAGCCCAAAAGCGGGCAGCTTTTCTATCTGCGTAGAAAAAAAGTGCGGCTGCTCAATCGTTGGTGTTGAAGTCCGCCTGGTACTCGATCTCCTGGGGCGTGAGCGGGTCGGTTATGTCGTACACGAAGGTCCCCTGATGCACAATAGCTCCAAGTATTCGCGCCCCTCGGCGGGCCCCCCTGGGCGGGCCCCTCGCTGCGTTTCAAATCCTCTTCCCCCCTTCTAAAACAAAAAAGGACAGCACCCGAAGGCGCTGCCCTTTTTTATGCCCGGAAGAGGACTTGAACCTCCACGACCTTACGGCCACTAGACCCTGAACCTAGCGTGTCTACCAATTTCACCATCCGGGCCGCTACCAGGAAAATAGCAAATCCCGGCCTCCCTTGTCAAGATCCATTACGGTTCGGCCGGGGGGCGGCCTGGATCTGTTCCACGCAATCGACGGCATGCGGCCTGAAATCATGGAAACCGAGTCTTCCAAAACGACGCTTTCTTTAGTATCTTTAGCTCCGGGAAAGGAAAGGTGATGGCGGTCTGACAGACTGAAGCATCCGGCGCCCCCGATCCCTGGAAAGGCCTTTATACGCCCTTGAGAATCCTCTACATCGGTGAAATCGTCGGCTCTCCCGGAGTGTTCTGCGTGAAGAGCAGACTGGCGGAGCTCAAAGAGGAAAAGAGTATCGATTTTGTGATCGCCTGCGGGGACGGCGCCACGGGCGGATTCGGGATCGGCAAGAACCACTCGATCTATCTGCACAAGCTGGGGGTGGATGCGATCACCTCCGGAGAGTGCATCTACTACAAGAAGGATATGGTTCCCCACATCCCGAAAGCCTCCTACGTTCTCAGGGCGGCGAACTATCCCTACGGCAATCCGGGGCGGGGATGGAACGTGTTTCGGGTGGGGGAGCGGAGCATTGGAATCGTGAATCTGCTGGGACAATCGGGATTCAACCGGGTGCATCTGAATAATCCTTTTCTCATGATCGAGGGCATCCTGGAGAAGATAGGCGAAGAAACCGAAACTGTCATTGTTGATTTTCATGCGTCCACGACGGCGGAAAAGTACACGATGTTTTACCATCTCGACGGAAAGGTAGCCGCCGTGCTCGGCAGCCATACCAAGGTGCTCACCGCGGATGCCACGGTACTTCCCGGTGGTACGGCGGTTATCGCCGGCACCGGACGAACGGGAAGCCGGTATTCGGTGGGCGGACTGGATCCGGAAATCGAAATCCGCAAATTCTTGACCCAGATTCACGAGCAGTCCCGGGTCACCTGGAAAGATCTCGAACTGCAGGGGGTTATCGTCGAAACAAACGAGGAAGGAAGAGCCGTCGCCATAGAGATCGTGCGCGAGGCCTGTGAGGCAGAGGATCATGACGGAACAGGGCATAGTCAAGAAGGTTGAGGGGCAGCTGGTGTGGATTTCCGGCGAACAGTGCGCAGGCTGTGAGCGCGAATTCCACTGCGGCAGCTGCGGATCCGGCGACGGAAGTTCTGAGCAAACCAGGCGCTCCGATCATCACGAACTGACGATATTCGGAACACGCAGGGAGCGATTGTTTGCGGTGCGAAACCCGCAATCCCTGACCCTTAAAGCCGGAGATCGGGTGGAATACTTCATCGCACCGGGAAAAGCAATAAAAGCGGGATTCCTCGTGCTCATCGTCCCCATTCTGGCATTCTTTCTGTTCTACTATCTGACCGGAATACTGTGGCGAGATGCCGGAGAAACCGCCAAAGTTCTGGCCGGCGTAGGCGGAATTGTCATGGGATTCGCGATGAATTTCGCTCTCAGGAACAAGACCCGGGAATATCCGGAGATCACCAGGGTGATGTCTCCGAAATCCTAGCAGCTGCCGGAAAAACTTTTTCGAAAAAAACCACCCCATCGGTAGTGATTTCCCGCAGGCGGGCTATATTTCATGTAAAAGAGGTGTGGCAATGGTTGAGCTTCACATAAAGGGCTTCTTTCTCGATTCCGATCGAATGCCGGTGGCGGTGTTGAGTGATGCGATGGGCAAAAAGGTGCTTCCCGTGTGGATAGGACCGTCGGAAGCCAGCTCTATTATCGTTGAGCTGGAGGAGATCAAAAGCCCCCGGCCTCTTGCCCATGATATACTGGCCAGTTACTTTCATCGTCACGGATTCACAATGGACGGTTTGGAGATCTACGGGCAATCGGGAGAGTTCGGGTACAACGCCCGCATCAAATACCATCGCCGACTGCGGCATTTCGAAATGGAGGTGCGTCCCAGCGACGGCCTTGCCCTGGCCGTGCGGCTCAAAGCCCCCGTGTTGGCGGAAGACAACCTGCTCAGCTCCGCAGACCTCTGCACCTTTCTCTCCTCCCTGCAGGATCCATGCAAGGGTCTGATCTTTTTCGCTTCCGGGGGACAGTCCCCCCTGAACACAGACATGCAGCAGTCCAACACCATTGAGGCCAATCCTCGACCCCACAGCAACTGAGGAGCAAAAGCAGTCTCTTTACGTGCTATTAGATGGATGAGTTTCAATTGACATCTCTCGACCGGGTGTGAATAATTCTACCCATGAGCGGCAAGTATATCTTTGTTACCGGAGGCGTGTGTTCGGGCCTCGGAAAGGGTGTGGCCGCTTCCTCCATCGGCAGTCTTCTTGAGCACCATGGCCTCAAAGTCCGAATGATAAAGATCGATCCCTACATCAACGTGGATCCGGGTACCATGAGTCCGTATCAGCATGGAGAGGTCTACGTAACTGATGACGGAGCCGAGACGGATCTGGATCTTGGCAACTACTCCCGATTCACCTCCTCTCCGTTGGGCCAGATCAATTCGGTGACTACCGGGCAGGTCTACCAGGAGGTTATTCGAAAGGAACGGGAAGGAAGGTTTTTGGGCCGCACAGTGCAGGTCATTCCGCATATCACCGATGAGATCAAGTCCCGGATATACAAGGTGGGTGACCAGCCCGACGTGGATGTTACGATTATAGAGATCGGTGGCACGGTCGGCGATATCGAGTCGATTCCCTTCCTGGAAACCGCCAGACAGTTTATCCACGATCTGGGCAAGAAGCGGGTGCTTTTCATACACCTGACCCTGATTCCCACTGTATCCGACGGAGAGATGAAAACCAAACCTACGCAGCATTCGGTGGCCTCCCTCCGGCAGATCGGTATCCAGCCGGACATGGTGCTTTGCCGCGCTCCCCAGCCGATCTCCGAGGAGCTGCGAAGAAAGATCTCCCTGTTCACGAACGTCGAAGATGAAGCTGTGATTTCCGCCTACGATGTTCGCTCCACCGTATACGAGATTCCCCTGATCTTTGCCGAGCAGAAACTGGACGAAATCATTCTGAACAAATTGCAGCTTCCCGATACTCCCTGCGATCTCAGCGACTGGGAACGGGTTGTAGAGGCTTACAAGACCGCGGAGCGTTCGGTGCGCATCGGATTGGTCGGCAAGTATACGGAGCTTCTCGATTCCTATAAATCGATCTATGAAGCTCTCTATCATGGAGGAATAGACAACCGCTGTCAGATCGAACTGGTGAAGGTGGACTCTGATCAGCTTCCCGAAAGTCCGGACGATGGTTTGGAAAAAATTCTCGGTGGGCTTGACGGAATCCTGATTCCGGGCGGATTCGGCCAGAGAGGCATCGAGGGCATGGTTCAGGCGGCAGCCTACGCCCGCACGAATCGACTGCCCTGTTTCGGGATCTGTCTGGGTATGCAGGTCATGGTGATCGAGTATGCCCGCAACGTCGTAGGCTGGCCAGACGCCAACAGTACCGAGTTTGCTCCCGATTCCAAGCATGCGGTGATCAGCCTGCTGGAGGACCAGATCGACGTGAAAGCCTATGGAGGTACGATGCGCCTGGGCGCCAGTCCGTCCCGGATCGTTGCGGGAACACGCCTCCACAAGATCTATGGGAGCGATGAAATTTCCGAGCGCCACCGACATCGTTATGAAGTTTCGAACGTTTTTCGCAAAGGTTTGGCAGAGGCGGGTCTGATCTTCAGTGCGTTTACGCCCGACAACAGTCTGGTGGAAGCCAGCGAATGGTCGGACCACCCATGGGGAATCGGGGTGCAGTACCATCCCGAGTTTAAATCCAAGCCCGTATCACCCCATCCACTGTTTGCCACCTTCGTTGCAGCTTGTATGAGCAAATGAATGAGGCAAGAGCCGTTGTTCTGAGTATCCTGGTGCTGTTCTGTCTATCCTGCAGCCTGGATTACGATCAAGCCCGGGTAGCGGAGAGCATTCCCGGTCAGATTCCGGAGACGATTCTCTTTGAGTTTACCCATACCGTCGTGTCCGAGGGCAGAGTGTGGGTGATCCTCGAAGCCGAGCGGGCTGAAACCTACGGTGAACGAAATGAAATCATTCTCGAGGGTGTTTTTTTCCGCGAGTACGATCAGGAGGGCAAGCTGCTCACCGAAGCCCAGGCGGAGCGGGCTGTATTCGCGACGGACAGTGAAGATGCCACGGTGAGCGGATCGATTCAGATCTACTCCCACGAAGAGCAGGCCTCTTTGCAGGCCGGCAGGCTTTCATGGGTCCGGGAGGGGCGGCGTCTGGTCGCAGATGATGGTCAGACGGTGCGACTGCAGACCGATGACGGTTCCTACGTGGAGGGGGAGGGCTTCTCCGCGGATTTTCGCAGGAAGCGGTTGGAGTTCTCCTCCCGTGTGCGAGGCAGTTATGTTAGAGAGGAAGAGGAGGAATAGGATCTTGAAGGTCTTCTTCCTGCTGCTGTTTCTGGCCCCTTCCCTGTGGGCTCAGACCTTCTCCTTTCAGGGCGACCGGATGGAGACGGTGCTGGCCAAGGGAAAGGAACGCACGGTTTTGTCGGGCAATGCCGAGGTCCAGACCGAGGACAATCTCATTCGCGCCGACCGGGTAGAATTGTACGGCGATGATTTCCGCTATGTAGCCTGCGAGGGAAACGTCCGCATCGTTAATGAACAGAAGGGTATCGAGGTAACCTGCCAACGGCTGTTTTACAACCGCGAGGAGAAAGTCGTGCGGGTCCGTGGGAATGTGATCATGTTGGACGAGCAGAACGAGGTGGTGGTTAAAGGGGGGTACCTCGAGAATTGGGAGGACAGTGATGAAACCGTGGTCCAGATCGGAGTTCGCATACTGAAAGAGGATCTGGTCTGCCGGGCCGAGTATGCCCGCTACCAGCGCAGCGAGGACAAGCTGGAGCTTTCCGGTATGCCCGTTGTCAACTGGAAGGGCGACGAATATCGGGCGCTGAAGATCTACATCGACCTCAATACGGATACGATTCGTCTGGAGGGAGACATCCGGGGAAAGGTACGTTCGGAGATAGACCAGGATGAAGGAGCCGAGTGAGTGAAGAGTGCAAGGACCCCGGATGACACCCTGGGGGGTGCACCGGCAAAGGATGGAAGACTGGCCGTTGAAGGGTTGGTAAAGGTCTTCGGCAAGAAAGAGGCGGTCAAGGATGTCAGCTTTTCTATGCGAGTAGGAGAGTTGGTGGGGCTGCTCGGACCGAATGGGGCGGGCAAGACCACGATCTTCTACATGATCGTTGGTTTCATCAAACCCAACCGCGGGAAGATCTACTTGAACGGCCACAGCATTTCCGGCCTACCGATGTACAAACGTGCTCGTCTGGGGATCTCCTATCTGCCCCAGGAACCGTCGGTTTTTCGGAAGCTCACGGTGGAGCAGAACATTGCAGCCATTCTGGAAACCCGAAGGGACCTGCGGCATGCCGAGAGGAGGGAAAAACTGGATTCCCTCTTAATGGAATTGGGGATCAGACACCTGCGAAAACAGAAGGCCTATACGTTGTCCGGGGGAGAACGCCGCCGCACCGAGATTGCCCGTTCCCTGGCCATAGAGCCCCAATTCCTCCTGTTGGATGAGCCCTTCGCCGGAATCGATCCGATCGCCGTTTACGAGATCAAACGCATCGCGGTGGATCTCTCGAAGAAAGGCATCGGCGTGCTGCTTACCGACCACAACGTCAGAGACACCCTGGAGATCACCCATCGCTCCTATATCATCAACCTCGGAGAAATCGTAGTTGCCGGTCCCAAGGACGAGCTTCTGGAGAGTGAGATCGCCCGCAGGATATACCTGGGCGCCGAGTTTCGTATGTAGCCCACCGTTGACATTCCCTGTATTTATCATACAAATTTGATGATAGAATAATAAAAGAGGGGGAGAGGTAGATTTCATAAGGCCGGATCATATTTATGGCTCAAACACAGAGACTGGAAATAAAACAAACCCAAACGCTGCGCATGACTCCCCAGTTATACCAGGCGATAAAAATCATGTCCCTGCCCCTGCTGGAGTTGAGGGATACAATCCAGGAAGAACTGGAGAAAAATCCCGCTCTGGAGATCGTTGAAGAAAACTCCCCCCTTTCCTTGGATGATACCGGTAAACGAACGTCGGAGGAGCAGGAGTATTTCGAGAACACCTCCGATCCGGGATACATCAAGGTACAGGGGGCAAACAGCCGTGAAGACGCCCATCGGAAGTTCATAGAGGGCGTGCTCACCCGTCCGGAATCTCTCCATGAACATCTGCTGTGGCAGCTGCGCCTGCAGCCGATCAGCGCGGCCGAGTTCCGCATCGGCGAGTATCTGATCCGAAATCTCGATGACAATGGTTTTCACATTGAAAAACCGGAAAATCTGCTGCTGAACCTCGATTTGGAGGGAAACCCCCTCGAGAATCCCGAAAGTACATTGAGTCCCGAAAAAAACGCCGTAATGAACAGGGTAAAGGAGTTGATACAGGGATTCGATCCAACCGGCACCTGTACGGAGGATTACCGGGAATCGATCCTGGTGCAGATCAAACTGCACCCCGATTCTGTCCCCCGAGCAGCGGAGATCGTGGAGAAGCATTTTGAACAGCTGGAACGGGAGAAGTACCAGGAAATCGCCCGCAATATGCGCATCAGCGTTAAGGAGGTAATGAAGGTCAAGGAATTCCTGCGGGAGCTGGATCCCTTCCCGGGCAGGAATTATTCCACCGAACAGCCCAGGTACGTGGTCCCCGATGTGATGGTAAAGGTCCAGGAGGGGGAGATTGTCATCGTGCTCAACGATGAAGACATCCCCGTCCTGGGCATCAACTCCTTTTACGCCAGCATACAGGATCACGAGGAGCAGTACAAACAGAAGGATCTCAAACGGTTTGTGAAAGACGGGGTACATGAAGCCCATTGGTTCATCAACAGCATTCGGCGGAGGAATCAGACGCTGCTGAAGGTCTGCAAGGCCATCATCGAATTTCAGAGAGATTTTTTTCGAAAAGGTTCCAAGTACCTCGTGCCTCTGTCCTTGAAGGATATTGCCGCTGAAATCGGCGTACACGAAGCAACGGTGAGCCGGGTGACCAATGGGAAGTACATCCAGACGGAATGGGGCATATACGAGCTGAAGTATTTTTTCACAAATCAGGTTCCCGGAGGCGGCCGATTCTCCAAAGAAGGCGTCAAACAGATGATTCGGGAGATCATCGAAGAGGAGGGCAACAAGAAGCGGCTTACCGACCAGAAGATCGGCGAGATCCTGGAAGGAAAAGGAGTCAGGATTGCCCGAAGGACGATTGCCAAGTACCGCAAAGAGCTCGACATCATGAGTTCACATCACAGATAGGAGGGGCCATGAACATCGATATCAAGGGAGTTCACGTTGAGATTACAGATGAGATACGAGAGTATATTGACAAGAAGCTGCCTCGTCTCGATTTTGTATCCGAGCATATAATCGATTTACTCGTCTTTTTGTCCCAGGAGGGCAGTCAGTACAGCCTCGAGGCTACCATCAACTTCCGTTGGGGAAACTCCAACCACATGAGGGTGAAGAACTTCGATATCTTCGAGGGAATCGATAAACTCTTCGACAAGTTGGAGCTGAAAGTACTCAAAGAGAAAAATAAAATCCAAGATCACAAGGGACACGACAGTGTCCGGGCCGGCACGCCGGAAGCATGAAAAAAATCACGGTTCTGGATCTGCTGCAGTTGGATCTAAGGGACAGAGACGCTCTCAACCTCAAGTGTGTAGCCGGCCGATCGGGACTGGTTCGGGAGCTGAAGGTTCCGGAGATCAACAGGCCGGGTCTGGAGCTCAGCGGTTTCTATGACAATTTTGCCTTCCAACGGATTCAGATATTCGGGCGCGGGGAGATGGCCTATCTGGAGAAGCTGGCCGAAGAGGGCAAGACCGAGACGCTGGAGAAGCTGTTCTCCTGCGAGATCCCCTGCTGCGTGTTTACCCACGCCCAAGCACCCACGCAGGATTTCCTGAGGATAGCAGAACGCACGGGCTGTTCGGTTCTGCAGACGGATTTACCCTCTTCCGAGTTTACGACGCGTATCCTGCGCGTGTTGAGCAACATCTTTGCCCCCAAGCAGAGTGTTCACGGGGTTTTCGTGGAGGTCTTCGGAGTCGGTGTATTGATCATGGGGGACAGCGGCGTCGGCAAGAGCGAGACCGCTCTGGCCTTGATCGAACGGAACCACAGGCTGGTGGCGGATGATCTGGTGGAGATCCGCCGGGTAGGCGGGAACATCCTGATCGGTACGGGTACAGGGGTGTCGAGTCATCATATGGAGATCCGAGGTCTGGGGATCATCAACATCACGCACCTGTTCGGTGTCGGGGCCATCCGGGACAAAAAGCAGATCCAGATGGCCGTTCGCCTGGAGGATTGGGACCCCGACAAAAACTACGATCGGATCGGGGCGGAAGAGAACTTCATGGAAATCTTGGGCGTGCAGGTTCCCTACATCGTGATACCCGTGAAGCCGGGACGCAACATCCCTGTCATCATCGAGACCGCCGCCATGAATGAGCGGTTGAAGAAGATGGGCTACTATTCCGCCAAAGAGTTCTCCAAGAACGTTATGCGCTGGCTGGAGACCGAAAGCGCCAAAGCGATTTTCTTGAGCGAAACCTAACTCTCAAGCGCGAGCCCTGTTGGAAATCATGGTTGAAAAAACCGTAACCATCAAAAACCGGGCCGGAATCCATGCCCGGCCCGCGGCTTTACTCGTACAAACGGCGAATCGATTTTCCGCTAATATCTTTTTGGAGAAGGACGGGGAGAAGATCAACGGCAAGTCCATCATGGGAATTCTCACCCTGGCTGCTACCTACAACAGCCCCATCAAGATTATCGCTGACGGCAGTGATGAGGAGGACGCGCTGCAGACGATCTGTAGACTGTTCGACACCAAATTCGAGGAGGAGTAAAGCGAAGAACCCGGTAATTCTGATCCTCCTGCTGCTGGCTTCGGCGTATGGTTCCGCCCAGGAGGCTCGTCTGGAGGCGGTGCTCCGGGGCCGCAAAGTGTTCGGAGCCGTTGAGTATCTGGACTCCCACTTCGCGGAGCGTGGCGTCTCCGCCAGTCAGGAGGTGTTGGCTTCTCTGTGGGACGGATTGCGGGCGGAGATCACCTTTCAGCTTCGATTGTACAGACGCTCAAGCGGCATTTTTGCTTTCCTGGGCGATCGCCTGTTGATGGAAAAGCGGGTGCAGCAAACCGCCTCGTTTGATTTTTATGAAAACCGTTATAAGATTCTGAAGGGTGACAGGAGAGCAGGGGAGTTCGCGGCGGAGGCGGAGTTCTTAGACGCCTTTTTCACTCTTCCGCAGACCGAACTCGGGGAGCTCCAGGCGGGGGAGGGGAAGGATCACTATTTGCTTGCCCGGGTGAGGATGATGCCTGTGAAGATCATCGCTCCGTTGAATATCATCACCCTCTTTTCCAACGAGACGGTTTTTACGACTCCGTGGGTTGAAGCGGAACTGAAACCTTGAGAGTCTTCCACTCCAGTACAACCTCAGTCGGGCTGCTCGTCCTGGTCCTGATCTTTATTCTTCTCATCGCCCTGATCGTTGTTTTCTCCCACCAAATTCTCATCAACCTCGCCAGGGTGGATGTGCAGGCGAATATCGTGGCCTACGTTGTGGCCATCGCCTTTCCCCTGATCCTTCTGGGGTTGATCGTGTTCCAGATCGTGCGGCTGATCCGGGAACGAGCCACCGGCAAACCCGGCTCACGTCTCAAGTCCCGGCTCATCATGTTTTTCGTGCTCATCGCCCTGCTTTCTTCTATTCCCCAGGCACTCCTGAGCGTGAACTTTGTGAACTCGGCCATCAACTTCTGGCTGGAGGCGCGCATCGGTGAAGCGCTTCGGGGCGGGCTCTCCATCTCCCTGGAGTACTACAGGGGCACTGTGGAGAGCCTGCGCGCATTCAACCAGAGCTCTCTGATGTCCTACATTCTCGAAGATTTGAACAGGAATCCGGAGAGGCTGTGGAAGAACGTTCAAACCGTGAACTCGGACGTTCAGTTCATCCAAGTTTTTGACGCCGGTGGTTCGGAGCTGCTGTTTCGGGGGGAACCGCGGGGACGCTTGAGAAGCTTGGGAACCTTCGATGAACGAACCGGGGATCTGCCGAAGGAGGATCGGGAAGATGCCAGCATCTTGAGAAATGCCGCGGTCTACGAGCTGGACGGCGGGCGATACACCGTGGTGGTGGGGAGAGTTCTTCCCGAGGGTTTTGACAGCCAGGCGAGCAGTCTGACCGAGAGTCTGGAGATCTTCAGTCAGCTTAACCGCTACAAACAGCTGTTTCGACTGGTTCTGACCTTCTTCTACTTTTTCTTCACCTTTCCCATATTCCTGCTCTCTATCCTGGTCAGCTTTCTGCTTACCGAGGAGATCATCCGCCCGATCGTCAACCTGGAGGAGGCCACCCGGCGAGTCGCCGACGGGGATTTTTCCTTTCGCATCCTCAGTCGTTCCGCCGATGAGCTATCCCATCTGGTTGGTTCCTTCAACCGCATGGTCTCCGAACTCTCCCACTCCAGAGAAAAGCTCAAACAGAGCGAGAAGATCTCCGCCTGGCAGGAAATAGCTCAGCGATTGGCTCATGAAATAAAGAACCCGCTGACGCCGATCAAACTCTCGGCTCAGAGGATTCTGAAAAAATACACGGCCGATCCGGAAGCAGGCGCCGGTGAGTTCCAGAAAGTACTGCAGGCGTCGGTTTCCTCGATTGTGCGGGAAGTGGACAACCTCAACGACCTTCTGGTGGAGTTTCGGGAGTTTGCCCGGTTGCCGATGCCGCGACTGCAGTCTGTGCACCTCCGGGAGTTGGTGGAGGAGGTGGCCCAGATGTATCGGAACCTCTCCACAGAGGTGATCATTGACTTGAGCCACATCAGTGAAGATAGCGTTATCCGAGCCGATCCCGGTCAGATCAACCAGGTACTCGCCAATCTTATTCGCAATGCGGTTCAGGCGATGCCCAAGGGCGGGGAGATATCTATCCGCAGCGCCGTTGTGAATAAGGAAAACCGCCGCTTCTGCCGTATTTGGATCAAGGACAGCGGCTCGGGGATTCCCGAGGAGATCCGAGGCCGTGTATTCGAACCCTACTTCACCTCAAAAACCGAGGGTGCGGGATTGGGACTCGCTATTGTCGAGCGGATTGTTTTCGATCATGATGGAAACATCTGGTTTGAAACTCAGGAAGGTGTGGGCACCACATTTATCATCGACTTGCCGTTGGGCTCCAGAGAGGACTGAGCGCTTTGAGCACGATACTGGTTGTAGACGACGAGCAGGGTATCCGGGAGGTTCTCCAGGATGTCCTGGCGGACGAAGGCCATCGGGTCATCACGGTTGAGGATGGTTTCCGGGCACTCGAGATTCTGGAAGAGGGAACGGTGGACCTCGTCATTCTGGACGTCTGGCTGCCGAATATGGGCGGAATCGATGTTCTCAAGCGTGTTCGCGATGGATGGCCCGAAATCGAGGTGGTTGTAATCTCCGGCCACGCCAACATCAACATGGCGGTGCAGGCTGTGAAAATTGGAGCCTTCGATTTCCTGGAAAAGCCGCTCAGCCTGGAAAAGACCATTACCGTTGTAGAGAACGCCCTCAAGATGGAGGAGCTGAAGCGGGAAAACCGCAGTCTGAAACAGAGCATCCTGTTCGAGGATGAGATGATCGGCTCCGGGGAGGGGATGAGAAAGGTGCGAGAGCTGATCGACCAGAGTGCCGACAGCGAAGCCCGGATCCTCATTCTTGGAGAAAACGGAACGGGGAAGGAACTGGTCGCCCGGGAGATCCATCACCGATCCCGGCGAGCCCAGGCTCCTTTCGTCGAGGTGAATTGCGCCTCGATTCCGGAGACATTGATCGAGAGCGAATTGTTCGGGCACGAGAAAGGGGCGTTCACCGACGCTCATGCCCGCCGAAAGGGGAAATTCGAGCTCGCCAACGGGGGCACCCTGTTTCTCGACGAGATAGCCGATATGTCCCTTAGCACCCAGGCCAAGGTTCTCAGGGTTCTCCAGGAGATGAAATTCGAGCGGATCGGGGGAGAAAAGTCCATCAACGTGGATGTGCGGGTGATCGCCGCCACCAACAAGAACATCCAGGAGGAGATTCGCACGGGTCGTTTTCGGGAGGATCTGTACTTTCGCATCAACGTGATTCCGATCTTTGTTCCCCCTCTGCGGGATCGGATCGAAGATCTTCTCGAATTGATCGACTACTTCATGAACAAGTACGATCGCTCCACCGGCGAGCCGCCAAGGCGGCTGTCTGAAGATTCCCTGCAACTGTTACGTACATATTCCTGGCCGGGGAACATCAGAGAGTTGAAAAATTTCATAGAGCGCATTAACATTATGACTGAGGAGAAGGTGATCTCTGCCGATTCGGTCAGACGCTTTCTTACCAGCCGTACCGATTGGGAGAAGGATGAGGTGTTGAAAGGCTTCGAGAGCATGAAGCTCAACGAGGCCAAGGATGAGTTCGAACGGGAGTTTCTGGTAAAAAAGCTCGAAGAGAACGAGCAGAACATCACCCGCACAAGCAGAGCCCTGGGCATTACCCCATCGCACCTGCACAACAAGATCAAGAAGCATGGAATAGAGATCAAGAAGTAGGATGAAGGGTCTGACGGTTCGCCAGAAAGAAGTCTTGGAGTACATCAAGACCTACATCCGTACCTACAAGTACCCCCCCACCGTGCGGGAAGTTGCCGATCATCTACAGGTTTCGGTAAAAGGCGCCTACGATCACCTCAAGGCGCTGCAGAAAAAAGAGGTCATCCAGTGCAACCTCAACCGCTCCCGGGCGATCAAGGTTCTCGGTGACGGGGAACTGTACCAGGAAGATCAGTACCGGTCCATTCCGATCCTCGGTTCCGTAGCCGCAGGCAAACCCCTCTTTGCCGAGGAAAACATGGACGGCCATCTTGCAGTGCCCCAGGGTTACCTTCGCTCCGGCAAGTACTTCGCTCTCCGAGTCAAAGGTGACAGCATGAAGGATGCCGGCATCTTTGACGGCGACATAACCGTGGTTCGTCATCAAAACAACGCGGACAACGGCGATGTGGTTGTGGCCCTGGTGGACGAAGCAGTTACCTTGAAGCGATTCTTCCTGGAGAAGAACCGGGTCATGCTCAAGGCGGAGAATCCCGCCTATCCCCCGATCTACACCCAAAACGTACGTATCCTGGGCAAGCTTCTTTTCCTGATCCGCAATTATGAGTAAGAACGACTCTCTGTACCTCCTGCTGGGACCGGAGGAGGGGGAGAAAGACGCCTTTGTCGAGCGGCTGATCAATCGGATCTCCAAGACAATCGGACAGGCTCCCGAAATCCACCGTTTCTATTCCTTTGACAGCGAGGTGCCGGAAGTGCTGGCTGCCTTGCGCAACGGTGCCCTGTTTTCTCCGTACAGGGTGGTGCTGCTTCGCAACGTCGAGCTGTTGACCAAGAAGAAGGACCTGGATCAACTCAGCCAATACGCCGCGCACCCGGCATCCCAGAGCTCCCTGGTGATGTTGAGCGAGGAGATCGGACGAATCGACAAACGCCTGGAAAAGCTGGTGCCCCGAGAGAACAAGGTAATCTTCTGGGAGCTGTTCGAGAATCAGAAGATGGCCTGGATCCTCAACTTCTTCAAAAAACGGAATATCCGGATCAACCCCCAGGCTGCCACTTTTCTGCTCGAAATGGTGGAAAACAATACCAAAGAGCTGAAAGATACATGTGAAAAACTGAGCATCTTTTTCGGGGAAGGCAGCGAAATCGGCTACGCCGACGTGGAGAAGATACTCTATCACAGCAAGGACGAAAACGTATTCACCCTCTTCGACAAAATAGCGGGCAGGGATTTTGAGGCCTCATTGGAGGTTCTTGCCAAGCTGCTTCTCAGCCGCGAGGCTGATCCGGTTGGCTTGTTGGCCGGTCTGCTGCATCAGGTACGAAGACTCCGGGAGCTGAAGCTGCTGATCGAGAAACGTTACTCCTACGAGGAGGCCTTCTCTCGAGCCAGGATAACCAGCAAAAGGATGCAGAAGGTCTACTCCGCCGGATCGCAGCGCTATACGTTGAGGGAGCTTCAGGCGATCATTCAGCTGATCGCCCGTTTCGACTACCGGGTCCGCTCCTTGGGCAGCGTTCTACACCCGAACCTGCTTCAGCTCTTCCTCTACTATCTGATCGTCAAGGGCGGCAGCGGGTCGTTCAGGTTCTAAGGATTTGTAGAGATCCCTTCGTTTCCACTAGCGTTCGGTTCCGTCCAGCCCGGTGTTCGGCCCTTCTGATAGGTAGATCAGCGGATTGACGATTACCTCGAAGTGCAGGTGCTCCCCGGTGGATATTCCCGTGTTTCCCTGCCTGCCGATTATTTCTCCCGCATCGACCCGGTCTCCCTCCCCCACATAGGTACTCGACAGATGACCGTACAGGGTAAGGGTTCCGTTCAAGTGATCGATGACAACCAGCCCGCCGTATATCGGATGACCTTTGTAGTAGCCGTTCGGTGCAGGCCAGTGTTCGGCAACCACTCCGGCCGCTGCCGCCTTTACCGCGGCACGATGCGGTCCGACCAGGTCCAGTCCCTTGTGCAGTTGCGATTCCTCTTTGCCGCCCATCGGATCGTTGCGGTATCCCGAACCGGAGGAGATCCAATAGCTGTCCATTGGGGGCAGCAGCTCCATTGACCATGCCGAAAGGGCCAATATCAACAAAAAACCAGTAATAATTCGTTGTTTCATAACACTTTCCCACTTCTTCTCGATTTCGCAGGCTAATATACTGATGATTTTTCCGGTCGGCAAATAGTCTCTTGCGGCTATTGTGGGATTCTGGGACGAGGTTAGTGGTACGGGGATCTGTTTTACCGAGTTGAAGCTTTATGTGACGGCATCAAATGTGAATTTTGTAAAGTTATGAAGGGGCCTTGACAGGTGAACAGATCCACATCATCGGATAGGCCGTACAAATCCACCTCATGAGTGTCATTGGGAGGGATTATGGTGACAAACATCGATTTCCCTCTTGTCATGTACATCCAACTCGGGGATTTGGTTTGGCTGAATGATGACTTCCGGGTTGCGAGCCGTCAATGAAAGGAAAGCCTGGACAGATAGGCTATCAGCTCCTCGGCCTTCTCGAGATTTACCGATGCGGCTCTGGCAATCGCTTCGGGATGCTGCCGGCGGATCTCATCCAGGGAGCCGAAGGCCTTCAGCAGGGCCTGGCTCCTTTTTTTCCCGATTCCCCGAATGCTCTCCAGCACGGAGGTATTGACCTGGACCGCCCGGACCCGCTTGTGGAAGGTAGTGGCGAAGCGATGGGCTTCATCCCGGACCGCCTGCAGCATGCGCAGCGCCTCCGAGCTTTCCGGCAGCAGCAGGGGTTCGGATTGTCCGGGTACAAACAGTTCTTCGTGTTTCTTGGCCAGCCCCACGATGGGTATGCTGGGCGCTTCAAGGGCCTTCATCATGCTTTCAGCAGAGCTGACCTGTCCCTTGCCCCCGTCGATCAGAATCAGATCGGGTAGTCTGGCTTTTTCGTTGAGCTGCCGGGCGTATCGTCGGGCTACGACTTCCCGAATGGCTTCGAAGTCATCGATGCGTCCGCCCAGAGAGCGGATGTGGTAGTGCCGGTAGCCGCTTTTGCGGGGGTGGCCGTCCCAAAAGGTCACCAGGGAGGCCACCGTCTGCTGGCCCGAAAGGTGGGCGATGTCGAAACCCTCGATCCTTCTGGGCGGGCGGTTCAGTTGGAACAGCTGTTGAAGGTCCGCGAGCGCTTGTTTCTTGCGGACCCCCTCCGCTTCCAGGCGGAAACGGGCGTTTTCCGCAGCCATGGCGGTCAACCGGGCGTGCCGCCCCCGCTTCGGAAAGCTCACCGTGATGCAGGAGCCGGTGAGCTCTTCCAAGTACCCGGCCAGCAGCTGCCCGGAGTGTACCGATTCCAGCTCCGCCGGCAGGTACAGGATCCTCGGGAGGCTGGTTTTGCCGCCGTAGTACTGGCCCAAAAATGCGGGCAGGAACTCCTCCTCCATGGAATAGTTATCCAACAGCATCGAATCCCTGCCGATAAGCTTCCCCCCCCGCAGTTGCAGCACGGTCAGGTGAACCCGCTTCTCGTCGCTCCAGTAGCCCAGATAGTCTCGCGCCTCACTTTGAAAATCGACGACCTTCTGCTCTTCCGACAGGGCCTGGAGCGCTTCCAGCTGATCCCGGAACACGGAGGCCTTCTCGTACTCCTGAGAATGGCTTGCGTCTTTCATCTTCTGCCGCAGCTCCCGAACCAGCTCCTCGGTTCTGCCGGCAAGAAGCATCTTGACCCGTTCCACCCGCTGTCGGTATTCCTCCAAGCTGATTTTGCCGGCGCACACTCCGGCACAGCGGCCGATGTGGTAGTAGAAGCAGGGCTGTTTCTTTGCCTTCACCGGACCCTTGCATTTTCGCAGAGGGAAGAGCTTGTCGATGATGTTCAGATACAGGTCGATTTGACCTACGTTCGGGAAAGGCCCGTAGTACTTGGAGCCGTCGAAGATGATGCGCCGGGTGCGAAAAACCCTGGGGTACTTCTCATTGGTCAGGCGGATGACCGGATAGGTCTTTCCGTCTTTTAAGTTGATGTTGTACTTCGGCTTCCACCGCTTGATGAGATTGTTTTCTAAAAGCAGCGCTTCCGCCTCGCTGCCCGTGGGAAAGACCTCCAGGTCTCCGATCCGTGCCTGAAGGTGCCTGGTTTTGACGTCCCGGGTGCCGGTGAAGTACGCGCGAGTCCGTTTCTTCAGGCTCTTGGCCTTGCCCACGTAGAGGATCTTCCCCTCTGCGGTTTTGAGAATGTACACGCCCGGGGCGTCCGGGATATTTTTCAGCTTTTCTCTCAGATCAGATTTGCGGATTTCTCTCTTCCCGGAGTTCATGTTGTATTCTGAGCGTTCCGATTATAATGTATAGAAGAATCGTGAAAAAGAGTACTCTTACCGCAGGCATCCTTCTCATTCTCTGCACCGCTACTGTTTCGGCTCTGGACCGTGAGATCGTCCTGGGACGAGAAGATCAGTGGCAGGATGTTTCATATTCCGAGAATCTGCTCCTATCGAAGGGGCGGTGGGGGAGCCAGGATCTGGTGCTGCAGGAGGCGGAGTACGTCGTCGACCAAAGCGCCGATCTGCTGGTTCATTTCAACAGGCGCCCCTTTCAGGATCAAGTAGGCCGTTACCGGGTCGCCGAGGAGGATTTGCTGCTATCCAGGCGGGTTGCCGCCCTTGGAGGGGGTAGCGGGGGGTTCAACAGCGGGAATCGGGGGTTGCGCCTTGTTCCCGAACCGGGTGCTGTCTTCTTCCAGGGGAGCTGGCTGCAGGATTTCAGCATCGAGTTCTGGCTCTATCCCGCGTTGTTGAGCGACGGCGAGCAGGTCTTGCTCTGGCAGGGGGCACGCTGGAACGGTGATACGGTGATTCCCCAGGAGCTGCGCTGCGCTGTGCAGGACAGAGCCCTGGTTTGGGCATTCGAGAACGTTTTTACAGGACCCCTGGGACAGGCCACGTCGATACGACTTCGGGGAGTCACCGCCCTGGTGCCCAGGGATTGGCACCATCACCTTCTGCGCTACGACAGTCGACTCGGGCTGCTGGAGTACCTGGTGGACGGTATTCCCGAAGCGATCGTCTACACGACGGATTCGGGCCTGGAGCGGGGGGCGGTATTGCTGCCTTTCATAGGGGATGCGGGTCCCGGGCAGGTGAAAGTCGGAGCGGGATTCACCGGCTTCGTGGATGAGCTGCGCATCTCTCGCGCCTTTACCGAAGCGCCGAATCTGAACCGCTACTCGAGCAATGTAGGGGTTTTTGTAAGCCGTACCTTCGATCTGGGTTACACGGGGACAAAGCTCAAACGGATAGACGGGGTGTACAGAACTCCCGGTGATTCTGCAGTATATTTTTACTATAGAATGACTGATCGTGCAGACGCGGACACTTCGGATGTTCCCTGGACCCAATTCGAGGCAGGCCAACTCCTAACCGGCAGCCGGGGCCGCTATCTCCAGGTGATGGTAGAGCTGTATCCCGATGGTAGCCGGCGCCAAACACCTGAGGTTTCGGAGCTGCGCCTGGTGTACGAGCAGGATCTGCCGCCCGCTCCGCCGACGGGCCTGTACGCCGAAGCGGGAAACGAAAAAGTGAAACTGCACTGGAGCACGGTAAATGAAGATGACCTGGGGGGATACTTCGTGTACTACGGTTCCGAGCCGGGCAGATACCACGGCAGGGACAGTGATCTGGGATTTTCCCCCATCGACGTGGGCAGGGTTTCGCAGGTTGAGGTGACAGGCTTGAGCAACAGCAGGCTGTACTACTTCGCCGTGGTCGCCTACGACGCCACCGATCCGCCTCACCGCAGTCTGTTTTCCCGAGAAGTCAGCGCCCGACCGTCGAGCCTGCTTCCATAGGTTATGTAATGAAGGCGATGACCGTTCATGAGTCCCTGACTCGAGCCCGCAAAGCCTATCGAATCGGGGATTACAACCTTGCCGAAAAGATGCTGCTCAAGGCAATCGAACGCAATCCGAGGATGAGCCTGGTGTATAATTTTCTCGGTAGCGTCTACGACAAACTGGGGAAATACGAGCAGGCGATTCGACAAATCAAGCAGGCAATAGCGCTGAAAAAGGACTTCGTTGAGGCGTACAACAACCTCGGGGTGGTTCTGCGCAAGATCGATCGTTTCGATGAAGCTGTTGTTGCGTTTCGGAAGGCTCTGAGTCTGGCCCCCCAGAGGGCTGACATTCACTATAACCTCGGCAATGTGTACAAGAGTCTGGCTCAGGATTCTCAGGCTCTGGAAGAGTTCTCCCGGGCGCTCAAGCTGGATCCCGGATTCGTCCCCGCCTACAACAATTTGGGGACGGTGCTGGAGCGACAGAACCGATTCGAGGAGGCCATCGCAACCTATCGCCGCGGCTTGGAGCAGGATTTCAACCAGCCGAATCTCCACTACAATCTGGGGATCGCCCTTCAAAAACAGGGAAACCTCCAGGAAGCCGAGTCGGAGTTTCAGCAAGCCCTGAAGGTGAGACCCGGTTGGGTGGAAGCGATGAACAACCTGGGGGTGATTCTCCAGTCCCGGGGGAAGAACAAGGAGGCTCTCCAGGTTTTCCAGGAAATACTGAAATTCGATCCCGACAATCTTCAAGCCCGCAACAATCTCGGCGTCGTGTACGGGCAACTGGGGATGAATGATGAAGCGGTACGGAACTACCGGGAGGCGTTGAAGATCGATCCCTCCTACTTCTCGGCCGTATCCAATTTGGGTTCTCTTTTCGAGAATCGAGGTCAGTTTTCGGAAGCCCTGGAGGAGTTCAGCAAGCTGGTGGATCTGGATCCTGATAATTTGGAAGGCCGTGTTCGTCTGGCCAGCACCTACTTCTACCTCGAACGCTTCAAAGAGGCAGCGGAGCTGCTCGTAGAAATACTCAAAAAAAATCCGAATCACGGGCCCGGCTTGAGAGCCCTGGCCAAAGTGTATCAGAAGACGGGCAACGACAGACAGGCGGAGCAGTTGTACAGGAGACTGCTTGAGGTGGAACCGGAGAACCAGGATTTTCACCTGGACATTGCCGAGGTCGCCAAAGACAAGGGAGATCTCCAGACGGCGGAAAAAGAACTGCGAACCTACCTGGACAGTGTTCCGGAGGATATAAGGGCACGCGTACTTTTAGGGGAGCTGTATTTCTTACAAAACAGATACAAGCACGCCTCTCAGGTTTTCAAGGACATATTGGCGGACCATCCGGAGCAGGTAGAGGCACACGAACTGCTGGCCAAGACCTACAGAAAGATGGGCGACCCGGAGGGGGCACTGGAAACCCTTGAGAAGGTGATGACCCTGGAAGGTACCCGGGCCGATTCCACGGATCTGGACAAGTTGCGCAACACCCTCGACGCGTATGAGGAGACGATCTCCGAATTTGCCTCTCCCCTTCGAGCGGAACTGAACGGGAATATTCTAAAATTGAAGAACCTGGGTCGTAAGCTCCCGCCTGAGGAGGAGCCGGAATCCGATTTCGACTTGGAAGCGCTGCCGGAGAGCGAGCAGATCTCCAAGCATCTCGATGCCGTTCCGATCATCAAGTTCGGCGGACAGGAGCCGGTGATCAGCATCGAGGAGGAGGAGCAAACCATCGATCTGGACGAGATGGAGGAGAGTCTGGAACCGGCAAGCGTAGAGATCGAGGATCAGACGCCGGAATCACTGATATCGCTATTGGACAATCAAAAACTGTACGATGAAAACCCGGCCTGGAAGGATTTCCAGCTTCCTCCCGGTTTTGCCGAGCGTCCTCCGCAGATGCCTCGTCCGGAAACGCCGCCTCCGTCCCCACCTCCGACCGAGCCCCCCTTGCGGAAGCCGGCGCCCGCCTCCGCGACACTGCCGCAACAGCAACAGCCGCCGCCCCATTTTGAAGCTCCGGTCCAACCGCCGCCCCAACAACCGCCTTCGGCGGCTCAGGACCTGCTTGCTCAATCCATCCGGGAATCGATGCGGGCACAGGCCCAGATGATGGACCGGCTGGCTCAGGAGATGCGGGATATTTCCGCCAGAAACGCGAGCCGGCCCCAGTTCATCCCCGTGCCGATGCAGCCGCAAATGCAGGAGCAGGCCCCACCGGCTTTTCCCCGGTATCAACCTCCGCCGCCCGCCTTCCCTTCCGGACCTCCGCCGGCTTCCCTGGAAGAACCGCTCATGCCGCCGCCGGTGAAAATGGAGGAGGGAATCCCGAGATTCGCCAGGGATTTTGTTGAGGAAGAGGAACCGGCCGAACCCATCGTGCTCGAGCAAGCCTTAGAAGCGGCGGAACCGACGCCCTCCATGGGGCCAAAGGTTCCTGGTGCGGAAACGGCTGCACCTCCCGAAGCGCATCCCGAGGTTTTGCCGGGGGTTGAAGAGGAGCCGGTCGAAGAAAAAAAGGATCTGCGCCAGCGCCTGCGGGATTTTCTGAAACGAATTAGGGAGCGTTTGGAGCAACGCCGATCGAAGCAGGAGGAGGTTCGTGCCCAGCCGCCAGGTACACCTCCGACTCAGGTGAAAACTCCAAAGAGGTCGAGGATAAAAAAAGACCAAGGCAGTGCAGCTTCCGCTTCCAGACCTTCGGAAGGCTCGGCATCGCTGGTGAATTATCTGCAGGAGCTGACCGAATACCTGCCGGAGAAGCGTAAAAGCAGCTTTCTTCACAGTGACGCGCGTCTGAAGATAGAGTATATTAAGTCAAAACTTCAGGGGAGATCGGGGATCAAAAATCAAATCGAGAGCAAGTTTGCCCCTCCTGCGAAGGGTAAGGTTGAAAGTTCCGTGAGCGGCTCCTCCCTAGACGCGGGGCAGATCGCGGAGACGTTTGATTTTATGAAGAACCTGGCCTCCTATCACCCCGACAAGACACTCGGCACGATGCTGCAGTCGAAGCTGAACGCAGTCCTTCACAAGATCAGGGAATGAGGCGATGGAGAGAGATACAATACTTAAGGTAATCCAGGCCTATGTGCACAAGATGCCGGCTTTGCCGGTCACGGTTGCCAAGGTTCTGGAGATCACAAACAATCCAAAAACCTCCCCGGCGGATCTGAACCAAATTATCAGCCTCGATCCGGTTCTTATGGGAAAAGTCATGCGGCTGATCAACTCGGCGTACTACTCGCTCCCGAATCAGATTACATCACTGGTTCGGGCCATTATCATGCTGGGCATCAACACAGTCAAAAACCTGGCCTTGAGTACCGCCGTCCTCGGCACCCTGGGCCGGGCCAGTGATTTTCAGGCGCTCAATATGGAGGGTTTCTGGAGGCACTCGATCAGTGTTGGAGTAACGGCCAAGCTGATCGCCACCCGCAGAAATGTGGATCCGAAAATCCGGGAGGAGTACTTCATAGCCGGTTTGCTACATGACATAGGCAAGATTCCGTTGAACAACAAACTCGCCAAGGAGTACGTGCAGGCGGTATCCAACACGGACCGCGAGCATACACCGCTGTATAAATCCGAGGAAGAGATCATGCTGGTGAACCACGCCATGGTGGGAAAGCTGATAATCGAGAATTGGCGGTTGGGGGAAAACCTCTCCGATGCGGTGACCTTTCACCATAACTTGGACGATTACACGGGCAAGCATCGGGATCTGGTGATCACTGTTGCCGTGGCGAATTTGTTCAGCAATACCTACGAGCTGGGGTTTTCCGGTGACCGCTATCCCGAAGAGCTTCCCGCCGAGGTTCTCAAGGAAGCGGGTGTGGATTGGGACTATCTGGAGGGCATCGAAGAGTCGGTGAAAGCGGAGATCGAAAAAGCCCAGGTGTTTCTGCAGGTCGCCCGCTGAAGAGGTCTGTCAAGTGTCGATACGTGTAAGATTTTGGGGAGTCAGAGGTTCCGTTCCCTGTCCCGGGCCCAAGACCGTGAAATACGGCGGCAATACATCCTGCTTGGAGCTGCGCTTCGGGGAGGAGGATCGCCTGGTGGTGATCGATGCGGGCACGGGAATCCGGGAATTGGCAGGCCATGTCATGAAGACGGATCTGCCCAAGGGTCCGATCAAGACCGAGCTGTTCCTGACCCACACGCACTGGGATCACATCATGGGATTTCCCTTTTTCATTCCCCTATTCATTCCCAATACGGAGTTGAAAGTCTTCGGTCCGGTTTCCTTTGAAGACGATCCTCTGAGCAAGATATTCGGGGACATGCTCCGTTATCGATACTGGCCGGTGCGCCTGGAAGAACTGGCCGCCGATATCCAGTACAGCGACCTCAAAGAAGGCACCATGGACCTGGGCGGAGATCTCTGGGTAACCACAAAATACCTCAATCACCCCGTCCTGGTGCTCGGCTACCGCTTCGAGTACCGCGGTAAGGCCTTCTGTACGGCCTACGACACCGAGCCTTTCCGCAATCTGTTCGACGTCAGCCCCGATGATCCCAGCTACGATGCGGAAGCTGTCAAAGAGGGGGCCCTGGCCGCTGAAGAAGAAAACAACAAAGTCACGGATTTCTTCAGAGGAGCGGACATCCTGATTCACGACACTCAGTACACCCACAAAGAGTACATCAATCCCAAGAGTCCCAAACTGGGGTGGGGTCATTCCTCCTTCGAGCACGCCGTCAATGTTGCTCACAAGGCGGGGGTGAAGAAACTGCTTCTGTTTCATCACGACCCGGATCGCAACGATGAGGAATTGGAGTTGATCGAGAAGAAGATCCGCAGGGCCATTCGCGGCAAGAGCACGGTCGAAGTGATGGTAGCCAGGGAAGGGCTGACCGTCGAGGCTTGATCAGGAACAACCTACTTGTTATTATTTCTCCGGCTGCTACCGTGAACTTCCAAGGGAGCGTCACAGCATCGGGGGATTAGCTCAGTTGGTAGAGCGATAGGTTCGCAATCTATAGGTCAGGGGTTCAAATCCCCTATCCTCCAATTTCAAGTCGCCAATGCATCCAAAACGGGCTGTCCTACTCATTCTCCTCACCGTGCTTCTTGCCTCATGTCATACTCAGAAGAAAGTGCAGCTGGATGTTCCGCCCCAGCAAGAACATCCAGAGGTGAGCATAGAACCCCTCCCCGGGGAAGAGCAAACCGCGGCCGAGAGACTCGACAGGATGAACCTTCCCCTCTATCCCGAAGAGGGTAGGGAGATGCCCGGAGAGGATGAGGTCGTCGAACAGGTTCTTCAGCAGCTGACACTTCGCCAGAAGATCGGGCAGCGTTTCATAACCGGATTTTCCGGAGCAAAGACGAGCAGTTCCGCAAAAAACCTCATCGAGCAGGGTTGCATCGGGGGTTTCATGTTGACCCGGACCAACATTCGCAGTCGTGCCCAAGTGAAAGCCCTGGTCGAAGACCTGCAGGCCGCAGCACGCGCTCACAATCCGGGAATTGGGCTGTTCATAGCCGTCGATCAGGAGGGAGGCCGGGTGAGTCGGCTGGAATTCGATACCCTGACCCGTTTTCCCGCCCCCTACTACTGGGGGGAGTATCAGGATCCCCTCTACGTGGAAGCCGCGGCCTACATCATCAGCCGGGAGGCACTCTCCCTGGGATGCAACATCAACTTGGCCCCGGTGCTCGATCTGTACGACAAGCCGGATGACAGCATCGTCGGGGATCGTTCCATGGGTATCAATCCCGTTCAGGTCGGTGAACGGGGGGTCTACTACCTGTTTGGCGCGCAGCGAGCCGGAATTGCCGCCGTGGCCAAACATTTTCCCGGTCATGGCCGAACAACCGTGGATTCCCATCATAACCTCCCGGTCGTCGAGGTGAATGAAAAAACCCTCCTGAACCAAGATCTGCTCCCTTTTCAGATGGCGATCCGTCACGGGGTGGATGCCATTATGACCGCCCATATTCTCTACCCCCAGATCGATCCGGAGTTCCCGGTCACCCTCTCCGCGATCTTCCTGCGCGGGTTGCTCCGGCAGCGGTTGGGTTTTGACGGCGTCATCATTTCTGATGATATAGAGATGGGTGCACTCAGCAGCCGCTACAGCCCCAGGGAGATCATCAAGTACGGAATCAATGCCGGGGTCGATATTCTTCTCGAATATGGAAGCCTAGACGTGTTGAAATTGATCGATGAAGTCCATACCATGGTAGAAGCAGGTGAAATAGACATCGAGGTGATCGACGAAGGAGCGCGCCGGGTGTTGCGCCTGAAATGGAAATATGGATTGCTGTAACCCCACAAGACCATGAATAGTTCGGATAGTTCTGTACTGCTGGTTGTCGATGTTCAGGTCGATTTCTGTCCCGGAGGGAATCTGTCGGTTCCTGACGGAGATAAGGTAGTTCCTGTTATCAACAGATTGAGCCAGTTGTTCCAAAGGGTCGTCGCCACGCAGGATTGGCATCCCCAGGATCATGTTTCCTTTGCTTCCAATCATCCCGGGAGCAATCCCTTCGATACCATCGGGGGGAAAGAGGGTGAGCAGATCCTGTGGCCCGATCATTGTGTCCCGGGAACGCCGGGTGCCGAGTTTCCTCCTGATCTGGATACGCTTCATTTCGATCTGATTGTGCGCAAAGGCACGGATCCGGCACTTGATTCCTACTCCGCCTTTTTCGAAAACGATCACAAGACACCGACGGGGCTGCACTTCTATCTCAAGGGTTTGAACGTCAAATCCGTTTACCTCGCAGGACTGGCCCTCGATGTTTGCGTCTACTACTCGGCGATGGACGCCTTGAAGTTGGGTTTTCACACCGTGGTTGTGGAAGATGCCTGCCGGGGCATCGACTCTCCTCCGGGCAGCCTGAAGGATCGCCTCGAAGAGATGAAGAGAGCGGGGGCTCAAATTCTCGGCGCGGCAGATGTGGAGGCTATTTGAAATGGACAGCAAATGTTTCCTGAACTGCGCGATGCTCACGGATTTTTACGAGCTGACTATGATGCAGGGCTATTTCCTGCAGAAGCACGACCCTCTCGCCGCCTTCGAGATGTTCTTCCGCCGGGCTCCCTTTGACGGAGGCTTTGCCGTTTTTGCCGGTCTGGAAACCCTGATGAAGAGCATTGCGGATTTTCGCTTCGAGGCTGAAGATCTCGACTATCTGGCCGAGCAGAAGGTTTTCCGAAAGAGTTTTCTCGACTACCTGGCGGATTTCAAATTCGGGGGGGAAATCCATGCCATGGAAGAGGGAACCCTGGCGTTTCCCAACGAACCCCTGATCCGTGTTCAGGCGCCGCTGATCGAAGCCCAGCTTCTGGAGAGTTTGCTGCTCAACATTATCAATTTCCAAACCCTGATTGCGACAAAGGCAGCCCGCATCTACCTGGCCTCCGAGGGCGGGGCGATTTTCGAATTTGGAATGCGCCGAGCCCACGGAGTGAACGGGGCGTTGGGCGCTACTCGGGCTGCCTTCATCGGCGGGGCCGCCGGTACCTCCAACACCCTGGCAGGCAAGCTCTACGGTATCCCTGTAAAAGGCACCATGGCCCATTCCTGGATCATGAGCTTCGAATCGGAACTGGCGGCGTTCCAGAAGTACGCCGATGTGTATCCCGACGGCTGTATTCTGCTGATCGATACCTACGATACCCTGAAGAGCGGACTGGACAATGCGATCAAGATCGGTAAGAAGCTGCAGGAGCAGGGACACGACAGCTTCGGGGTGCGGCTCGACTCCGGAGACCTGGAGTACTTGAGCAAACGGGTCCGGGAGCGCCTGGATCAGGCCGGCTTGAAGAACGCCAAAATAGCCGCCTCCAACGAATTGGATGAGGGGATCATCCATCAGCTGATCACGGAGAAGGCGCCTATCGATATCTGGGGCGTGGGAACCCACCTGGTGACGGCCAAGAGCGATCCCGCCCTGACCGGAGTGTACAAGCTCATGGCCAAGGAGGTGGACGGCAAGTTCGTGCCGACCATCAAGGTGTCGAACAATCCGGAGAAGATCTCCGATCCGGGCATCAAACAGGTCAACCGCTTCTACAACGGCAGCGGTTCCCCGATCGCCGATCTGATAACCCTGGACGGTGAGGAGCTGGAGGTCGGTCCCCCCTATCGCTTCTATCATCCCCGCTATCCCTACAGGTTTTTGGATGTCGCCGAGTACCAGGACATAAAGCCTTTGCTTCATCCGGTGATGAAGGAAGGCAAGGTACTGGTCGACTTTCCCGATCTGAAAACCATCCAGAAACGTACCAAGGACAATCTGGGCGCCCTTGATGATACCTACAAGCGTTTGATCAACCCCCACGTATACAAGGTATCTCTCTCCGAAAAACTCAAAGACCTGAAGTTCGGCATGATCGCCGAATATGAGCGGGCGGCTCAGCGCTCATCCGCCGTGCAGAAAGGATCCGATTCTCAGTGATCGTCTCCGATCAGAGCCTCAAGAAGCTCCTGGCCGAGGGTACGATCGTGGTCGAACCGCTGGAGGAGCGCCAGATTCAGCCCGCCTCGATCGACCTGCGCCTGGGCGATCATTTCCTCAAGGTGGACGAGAACAGTATGGAGGCAATCGCTCTGGACCGGCAGCTGGAGTACATCGAGTTCAAGCAGGAGGAGATCATCATCCCGCCCCACAGTTTCCTTTTGGCCGTTACCCGGGAGTACATCCAGCTTCCCGACAGTATCACCGCCTTTGTGGAGGGCAGGAGCTCGATCGGTCGGATCGGGCTGTTCATCCAGAACGCCGGCTGGGTCGACCCGGGTTTTGCCGGAACCATCACCCTGGAGCTTTACAACGCCAACCGCCTGCCCATCCGTCTGGCGAGCGGCCGACGAATCTGCCAGATCGTCTTCGCCCTCATGGACGGCCCGGCGGGCAGCCCGTACAAGGGCAAGTATCAGAACCAGCGGGACGCGGTGGGCAGCCGCGTGTTTCTGGATCGGGATTAGTTTTTCTGCGCCACCGGCCATGATGAACAACCTGTACATACGAATCGGTAGCCGGCAAATCGGGGAGGGACATCCCTGCCTCATCGTGGCTGAGGCCGGCAGCTCCCATCAGGGTGAGCTTTCCCGGGCCTTCGAGTTGATCGATGCGGCCGGGGAAGCCGGCGCCGACTGCGTCAAATTTCAGGTGATCTTCGCCGATGAGATCGTGCACCCCAGGACCGGAAGCATCGAACTTCCCGGCGGCAGGACGTCGATCCACCGGCGCTTTCGAGAGCTGGAACGGGATCTGTCCTTCTACACCCGACTCAAGGAACACACGGAGAAGCGGGGTCTGTTGTTCCTCTGCTCCGCCTTCGGCCTGCGCAGTGCCCGGCTGCTCCGGGACATGGGCGTTCAGGCCGTCAAGGTCGCCTCTCCGGAGCTCAACCATTTTCCCCTTCTCCGGGAGCTGGCCGGCTACGGTCTGCCCCTGATCATCTCAACCGGTGTGTCCACTCTCTCCGATATCGAACGGGCCCTGATCGCCGCAGGTCCTCAGGTCCTGCTGCTGCACTGCATCACCGCCTACCCGGCGCCGGAGGAAGAGTACAACCTGCGGGTCATCCCCAGTCTGCGCGGAATCTTCGGTCTTCCGGCCGGTATATCCGACCACTCCCGGGATCCCCTGCTGGTGCCGGGCCTGGCCGTAGCCGTGGGCGCCTGCGTGATCGAGAAGCACCTTGCCCTTTCTGCGGCGGACGGCGGTCTGGACGATCCGATCGCTCTGGAGCCGGAAGCCTTTGTCCGGATGGTGGAGGTGGTCCGACAGTTGGAAGGTATGGATTCGGAGCAGGGAAGATCCTGGCTGGAGCAGGATTACGGGCGCGAACGCGTCGAGTCTGTTCTAGGCGACGGGGTCAAGCGATTGGCTCCCTCCGAACGCAAGTACTACCTCACCACCAACCGCAGTCTCCACGCCGCCGGTGAAATACAGGCTGGGCAACCGATTCAGGCGGGGGATGTATGCATCGTGCGCAGCGAGAGCAACCTCCGCCCCGGCCTGGGACCGGAGTACCTGGAGGTGATCGTGGGACGGACGGCCCAACGCAGCATTCCGGCGGGTGAAGGGATTACCTGGGAGGATATCTTACCTCCGGTGACAGTCGACGCCGGATCATGAGCGACGAGCTCCTCCAGATCGTGGACCGTGCCGGCAATCCTGCCGGCACGGCTCCCCGGAGTGCATGCCACGGAAATCCTGCCCTGATCCAGGCGGTTGTGCATCTGCACCTGTTCGACCGGGCGGGCAGGTTGTATCTGCAAAAGCGGGCTGCCGGCAAGGATCGTTATCCCGGCCGCTGGGACAGCAGCGTGGGCGGTCACGTGGCTCCCGGAGAAAGCCCGGATCAGGCGATCCGCCGGGAAGCCCGAGAGGAATTGGAGATCGATCTGGGTGGTTCCGGCGCCATCGTGCTCCGCCGCCTCGAGCCGTACATCTACACCGACGACATCGAGACGGAGTACGTGACTCCCTACCGGTTGGTGTATTCCGGCTCCCCC